>Ga0126371_10003141_pt1 | contig 14396 bp, 11 predicted proteins | sample PanSoiMetaPlot_4_FD_110145 | JGI IMG/M metagenome (GOLD analysis project Ga0126371, IMG submission 110145) | Tropical forest soil microbial communities from Panama - MetaG Plot_4 | ecosystem: Environmental > Terrestrial > Soil > Tropical forest > Bulk soil | place: Panama | collected 2016-02-17 | reverse complement strand
CGGTGGTGTTAGGCAGTACCCATGAAGCGATGGTTGGACTTGGCTTTGACGAACTTGTATTGGCGGACGATCGGCCGCACTTTCTAGAGTTGTTGCGCAAGGCATTGGATGGCTCATGTGAAGGAGAAATTCGCCTACGGCGTTGCGACGAGACGGTGATTCCGGCGCGGATTTCGCTCGCCACGTTGTCTCGCGACCATTCGGTGACCGGTATTCTGGTCAGCGATATTACTTCCGAAAAGTCCAACGCTGAACTGGCATCGCGGATCCAGTCCCTGCAGGACGAAGAGCGCAAAAGGATCTCCCGCGAATTGCACGATAGCGTTGGCCAACTGCTGGCCGCTCTTGGAATGAACTTATCGCGGCTACGTACCGAAAATCCGAATGTTTCTTCTGACTCTGCCGATCTGCTCTCTGATTGCGGAGCGATGGTGGATCAACTCACCCGGGAGATCCGCACCATCTCGCATCTTTTACATCCGCCGCTTCTGGACGCTGCCGGCCTCACTTCTGCCATCCGCTGGTATGTCGACGGGTTCTCGCACCGCAGTAATATCAAAGTAGCCGTGCAGATCGATTCCGAACTAGGTCGTCTTCCCGCCGAAGTGGAAATCTCTCTTTTCCGGGTCGTGCAGGAGTGTCTCACCAATGTATATCGCCACTCAGGCAGCGATTTTTGTTCAATCTCGGTCCAGCGCGAAGCCCAGCGCCTATCTATGCAAATTCGCGATACGGGGCAGGGAATGCGCAACCGCGGAGACGGGCAGATTTCTCCGGGAGTCGGCCTGCGCGGCATGCAGGAGCGCTTGCGCCACCTCGGGGGTACGCTGCAGATTCAGGCTAACGAGAAGGGCACGACGGTTGTGGTAGAGGTTCCCCTCACGGAGAAATCCGAGCTCCAGAATTCGAACTGACGGATTGTCTTGTCTGGCTATCGTTCAGTGCCTCGGCTTTTCGAAGCCGGGAACACTTTTGCAGTTTTTTCTAAACCTCTGTACTTTTCCTTCGTCTAAGTCCGGAAGCCCCTGCACACAATCCCGAGGAGAAATTACTACGATGCGTCCCTTCCAGGTGGTATTTCTGGTGGCCCTTTTTGTCAGCGCTTACTTCACGGCCGCTCAAACGCAAACCTCGCAGGCGGTGACGCTGGCGTCCATGGTCGACCATCAGATCACTGTCGTCGAGAAACAGGTGGTCGATGCGGCCGAGGCCATGCCCGAGGACAAGTTCAACTTCACGCCCGAGAGCCTCACGATTCCTGGTGATGACTACAAAGGCGTGCGCTCGTTTGCGGTGCAGGTGAAGCACATTGCTGCGTCGAATTACTTCATATGGTCGCCGATCACCGGGGATGCTGTGCCGGCCGCGATCAAAGACGGGAACGGCCCTGCCGACATGAAATCTAAGGCCGAGATCCTGAAGTTCTTGAAGGAGTCTTTCGCGCTCGGTCACAAGGCCGCCGCCACGCTGACGCCCGAGAACATGTTGCAGCCATACGCGCCTGGCAAGGGCCCGCGACTGGACCGGACGGAGTTCGGCGTGGCTCACGCCTACAATCACTACGGGCAGATGGTCGAATACCTGCGGATGAACGGGATCGTGCCTCCGGCCAGCCGGGGGAAATCGGATTGAAAACAGGGCCGTTCGGATTTGCCTTCGTGGGATAGCCGGGCGGCTATCCCTACGTGGTTGTGGGAAATTGGAATGCGCATCATGGTCTTCGCGGTCGCGAAGATGTAAAATCCCAACAACTTTGGGATGGGGCTCACACCATGAATGCAACTTTGCCGATTGCCGTTGGCGAGACTGCGCGCGCTTCGGGATCTGCCATGTCAGATACCACGCAGCCTAAGCGGCATGCCGCGCTTGTGCGCGTCACCCATTGGTTCATCACGCTGGCATTTTTCGGCTTGCTTCTCAGCGGATGCGAGATCGTACTGTCGCACCCGCGCTTCTACTGGGGAGAGATCGGCAACGTGAACACGCGGCCGTGGCTCAATCTTCATCTGCCGTCCTCGCGTGACACCGTGCCGACTGGCTACGGATATGTGCTTCCTGACCAGAACGGATGGAGCCGGTATCTTCACTTCCAGGCAGCGTGGATTGCTGTCGCGACGGGACTGCTGTACGTGATCTGGGGATTGTTGGTGGGGCACTTTCGGCGCAATCTGGTTCCGACGCGTTCGAACGTCAATGAAATTGGGATGTCGATCTTCCAGCATCTCCGCTTCGCGCGGCCCTCATCGGAAGATGCATGGTCCTATAACGTGTTGCAGCGGATCAGTTACCTGCTGGTGATCTTTATCCTTTTCCCGTTGATGATCTGGACGGGACTGGCGATGTCGTATGGGTTCGTGTCGGCATTTCCGATGAGCGTGCGGCTGCTGGGAGGGCATCAGACGGCGCGGTCCTTGCATTTTATCGTGACAATTTTGCTGGTCTTGTTCTTGGCGGTTCACATCGTCATGATCTTCGTTGCCGGATTCCGGGCTCGTATGCGGGCGATGATTACCGGCCGCGCCGATGCTGTAAGGGCAGGCGCGTCGCCTGCGTTGAGGGCCGTCACGCCTCGCTTCGCTTCGGCGGGGCGGACGATGGCGTCCGCGCCTACACAAGCAGTGTCGAACTCCGTGCGACGGACAGCCCCTTCGTCTTCGCGCCTGGTGGAGGAGTGAACCAATGAGCTTGATTTCTCGACGCAGACTCATTAGTACCGGAATTGCGGCTGCAGCCGGAGTTTCTGGCGTGGCTGTCGCGGCCACACTTGCAAGGCGACATGGCCTGATTCCACCGGATTCGAGCGGCATCTGGGGGCCGGGTGAAACTCTGACCTATGCGGCGCAGCGGCTGCTGACTCGCCATTCACGGGCGCGTGAATTTTCGCGAAGCGAGATTTCGGAGAAACCATTTGCTAATGAGGTCGCGCCTTTGGGCGACGAATTCAACCGATTGCAGGCGGCGAATTTCGTGGACTGGCGGTTGACCGTGGACGGCATGGCCGCGCGCCCGACGGCATTTTCGCTGGCTGAGATCAGGAGTTTCCCCACAAGTTCGAACATCACGATGATCGGCTGCGAAGAGGGATGGACCTACATTGCGGAATGGGAGGGTGTGCCGCTGTCACACATCCTCGAGCGAGTGGGGGCCCTGCCGCAGGTTCGGTATGTAGTCTATCGGTCGATTCAACCGGACTGGTGGGAGAGCATTGACATGGCCGATGCACTGCACCCGCAAACGCTGGTCACTCACCGTATGAATGGAGCTGATTTGCCTGTGCCGTTTGGAGGTCCGCTGCGGTTGAGAGTGCCCCGCCAGCTTGGCTATAAGAGCGTCAAATACATCACGAGCCTGACGCTGACCGATGACCTGAGGAAGTTCGGCAAGGGGCTGGGCTCGGCTGCCCCCGAAGGCGGTTACGCCTGGTACGCTGGAATTTAATTGTTGCAGACGATCATGCAGCGATTCACGCGAGCGAAGCGTTGTTTCGGTGGTATTGAAGCAGGGCGTTCTGGCGCGAAAGTACGCTCGTAATCAGTCTGCCGGTTTGTAGTTGTTCCACAATGCTGCTGCGTGGCAGACTCCTCCCTGTATGTTTCTTTATCTTTGGATCGCCTCCCTTTTATTTAGTGCCGCGGCTATGCCCTTCGCCGCACGATCGCCGCAACAATCTGTGGCCGCGAATGCGCCGGACTCTACCTCTGCGCTGTCGGATGCCCTTAGCCTGTACCGTAAGGGTTCGTTTGATCAGGCGCTGGCGAAGTACAACGAAACTCTGAAAGCTGATCCCCATTCCGGTGAGGCTTACGCGGGCATAATTCGCTGCTATCTGAAGCAGGAGAAGATTCGCGAAGCTGATGATGCTTTGCAGAAAGCTTTGCAGTCGAATCCCGGGAGCGGCGAGTTGAAGGTTGCGGAGGGAGAACTATTATTTCGGCAGGGCGAGATTCCTGAGGCAGGGAAGTTGTTTGACGAAATCATCGCGACGCCTCCGGACCCGGCACATCCGAATACTCCGCCGAATGCACGCGCATATCTGGGAGCAGCGCGGGTGGCAGAAGCCAACGCGATGTATGCACGCGAGCACATTCTCATCACCCGGGCGCACGCCCTCGACAACTCCGATCCCGACATTCGCAAACTCTGGATCCAAACGCTCTCGATGGAGGAGAGCATCCAGTCGCTTGAGGATTATCTGGGGCATCCCAACAATGATGACGAACCGGCGCGGCGGCATCTGCGGGCGCGGCTCGATTTTATGAAAGCCGCGCGTTCAGAAAAAGCGGGGCGGTGCCGGCCGGTTTCTGACATAACTGCGACGAAGACAAACTTGATTTCGATTACGCTGGGTGGCGGTTCCTGGCAAGGCAGCGGGCTGAATGTCGATGTGAATGGTAAGCCGTCGCGGATGCTGCTCGACACGGGTGCATCGGGCATTCTGCTCAGCTCGCAGTTAGCCACTCTGGCAGGGTTGAAACCGGGAGCTGCCGTGGCGATGGGCGGCATCGGCGACAAGCCGGATGCGACTGCCCATATTGCGTACGCGGATTCAGTGAAGATTGGAGAGATGGAGTTCAGTAATTGCCCGCTGTACATCGTCGACCGGCTGCCCCCTGCGGTGGACGGAATCATTGGGACGGATGTGTTCGCGAATTTCCTGATCGAGCTGGACTTCCCGATGTCAACGTTGCAACTGCGGCAGCTACCGCCGCGACCGGGAGAGACGCCGTCGAAAGCGGCGCTGAGCAGCGCCGGGAGCGCTGGCGGGGAATCGGAAGTGAAATCTTCGGACGGGACAGCACAGACGCGGCCAGGCCCGCAGTATCAGGACCGGGATATCGCGCCAGAAATGCATTCCTATGTGCAGGCATTTCGCCTTGGGCACTACCTGTTGATACCGACCACGATCGATGAGCATATGCAGAAGCTGTTTGTGCTGGATACGGGATCGTTTGACAACACGATCAGCACTGCTGCGGCACAAGAAGTCACGAAGATTCATCGCGCACCGAGAATTGACGTAAAGGGGATGAACGGCAGCGTGAAGAAGGTCTACGTGGCCGATCGGGTGACGCTTGATTTTGGGCATCTGCGACAGACTGTGCCTGATATGGTCGCGATCGATATGACGGGCACTAGCCGCGCGGCAGGTACGGAGATCTCGGGCACACTCGGCATGATGATGCTGCGACTGCTCAAAGTGCGCCTGGACTATCGTGACGCGCTGGCGGACTTCCAGTATGCGCAGAAGCCTCCGCGGAGATGAGGCCTTCGGCCGCTCGTCGGTAGAAAACAAGCGTAACGTTGCTTTCTCTATTCACAGCATTGCTAGGGAACCCCAGCAAGCCTACGCTGGCTGCATCAGGGGTATGAACTTCTCCAAGAGCACTGTGTGATCAGTGCGAGATCATCGCCACATCCAAAAAGTTGAACCAACCACGCGCAACGCCTTACGCGTGGTTGGTTCCTAGTAGCTAGGGCACTGTGATCTTTACAACCTGGCCCAGGCCCTGACCCGCCGCAGGCGAAGGTAGCGCGCCGAAATTAGAAACGTAGAGGTTTCCATCGGGACCGAGCGTCATGCCGGTAGGCACGGTGAGTCCCGTGGCGATTGTAGTGATCGCGGTACTAGTCATGCGAACGACCTTTCCGTTACCGGGGCCGGGAAAACCAGGGGCGTCATTCAACTCAAGGACGTAAAGAACAGTACCCTTCAGGACCGTGGCAACAACAGTAGTGAGTCCAGTGGTGATTTGCGTAATACCGCCGATGGTACTCACGGTGTAGCGAGCGGCACTGCCCGGAACGATGGGGAAGGTGCCGAGGTTTCCGACGAAGAAGCCTCTCAAGGTGCGGGCGATGGAAGTGGGCACGACATGGCCCTGTGTTTCCGAAACATCGATGAGACGGCTAACGACACCCGTCGCGGTGATGACGTCGACTTCGCCGTGATTTGGCTCGACAGCGTAGAGCACTCCGTCAGCTGCGATGAGGCTATACCAGGTGCCGTCGGGTTCGAAATCATCAGGTTCGATGGTTTTTGTGGGGTGGAGTTTCTGAAATGCGCTGAGGTCGGCGAGCCGGGACCAGGTTCCGTCAGAATTGACTTTGAGGATGGAATTCGGGGCGTTGGGGTGACCGTGAGAACAGCCTCCACCAGCCGTGAGGGCAAACATCTGAGCGCCGATGAAGGCGACGTCAGCGACCCCCAAAGTGTCCCCGATTGCCGCCCGTGCAGACGGGAGTTTGTCTACCAGAGTGGAACGAGTTCCGTCTGGGGTGACTTTGGAAATACGCGCGTTCAAACCGCCAGTCCATGGACCAGGAGGAGTAGGAACCTGGAGGCATTGTCCGGCAGTTGAAAGAGGGCCACCGTTACCGGCTTCCGCGACGTAGAGGTTGCCGTCAGGGCCCCACTTGAGGCCACGGGGATCGTTGAATCCTGTCGCGAAAACGGAAACATTCGGTGAGGTTTGGGAGACAGCGCTACAAACGCAAAGAGCGATGACACCCACAGCAAGCCAGCTGGGAGCTTTCATCTTGGATTCTCCTTTTCATTTTTTTTACTTTCCCGAATCGGCGTGACGCGGAGCGGGGATTGAGGGGGAAGGAGAACGACAAGCTCCGTTTGCGTCGGCGGGTATGTTAACCCCGCCGCTTGTTTCTCGCAACCCGTCAGCACGTCGATAACCTGGGGCCTACCGCATCTCGCTGCGGACCCGTATGGCTTGCAGGCTTCAGAGGAGAGTCCAGAACGGTTGCTGAAACACCCTAAGTACAAAAATCAATGGCTTCCGTGCGATCTCGGCAACGCGCCTCAAGAGTCGTTTGAGCAATCGGCGTAGCGCGGGAGGAGAAAGTTCGTCAATGCCATGAAGCCCAGCGCCGATGCGAGCACGGTGAGCAATGAGGCGTAGGAGCCGGTCGCATCGAAGGCGCGGCCGAGGATTACGGGGCCGATGGCTCCAGCCGCGGCGTAGAACGTCCAGGTTAGACCGTACAGCGTGGAAAAAGCGCGCAGGCCGTAGTAACGGGTGAGGAGGTACGGCGTGATTGCGGCTTCACCGCCTGCGCCGATGCCGATGAGGGCGGCTGCCAAGGCTCCCGCGGCGAAGGTGTCTGCGCGAGCCAGTGTCAGGATGCCGAGTGCAGTGATGGCGTTGATCGCAAGCGCGACATACGGACCAAAGAAGCGGTCGAGAAGCCAGCCGACGAAGATTCTGCCGAGCAGACTGGCGCCGCCCAATATGGAGGCGCAGAGCGCGGCACGGGTAGAGGTCAGGCCGCGATCCGTCAACAGCGCGGAAAGTTGAGTAATCGAGCCGTTCATGCTGATGGAACTCACGAACAGGATCGCGGTGATGATCCAGAAGGGTGAAGATCGCAATCCCTGGCGCCACGAGACTCCGGGGTGAGCTACTGGGATGGACTTGCGTTGAGTGGCTCCGCGTTCGTGGATGTAGCGCCAGCTGAGAGGGAGGCCGAGTACCAATGCGACGCCAGCAAGGGTTGCGTACGCAGTGCGCCAGCCCGAGTGCGTGATCACGCTCTGCGCAATGACGGGAAGGATCATCGCGCCGAGACCGGCTCCTACCATGACGAAGGCGATGGCGGTTCCCAGGCGGCGATCGAACCAGGTGGAGATGGATCGCGAGTAGGCGAGATGCGCCGCGCCATTGCCGACAGCACCGAGGATGAAGCAGGTCAGGTAGAACTGCCAGAGTCCCAAGTGCAGGAGCGCCATCGAGAAAATAGCACCCACATAAATCGTCATGCAGGGCAGGATGATCCGGCGGGGACCCACTCGATCGATCCATCGTCCCAACAAGGGGGATACGCAACCTAGTGTGAGCGCGGCAATAGCGAATCCAGTCGATATTGCTTCGCGATTCCATCCGAAAGCAGCGGAGAGAGGTTTGACGAAGACCGAGAAGGTGTACACGAAGAGCGAGCCAAACCCGGCCATCACTCCCAGACAGGCAGCGAGCACGACGCGCCAGCCGTAGTAGCTGACCGCAGATTCCGTGGCGGGCGGAGTTTCAGCGATAGCATGAATGCTGTCCGATTGACCGACCCATCCTTCTTTTGCGGTAGACACGTACGACGCTCCCGGTGCGGCTCTGTGAGTAACCCCAAGTTTTCGTGGACTGTTGATGCGAGTTCAGAGATGGCACATGGTATATGCGAGGCGGCGGGCGATCTCTAGTCCTTTTGGACTATTGCTGGGCTTAGACCGCCTCGGTAACTTTTCCCTCACTTCACTGGGGAGAGCTATCTATGCCGATTCCAACCGAAGCGATTGGCAGCATTCCACGTCCGGCAGAGTTGTTGGAGGCCATGAGCAACCGCGCCGCCGGAAGGATTTCGGCGGAGCAGTTACGCACTGTTGAAGATACGGCATTGAAAGATACCATTCAGCGGCTTGAGGAGACTGGCTCTCCGGTGATTAGTGATGGCGAACAGACTAAGCCCAGCTTTGCCACTTACCCGTTGGTGGGTCTCGCGAATCTGGCGGCCGACGGAGTCACGATTCCTTTTGCTGATGGGCATACGCGCCAGCTCCCACGGCTGACTAGCGGACCCTTCCGTTATGGAATCCATGCTGCTGAGTATCTCAAGACGGCGCAGAAATACGCGCGGCTTCCGGTGAAGCAAGCAGTCATTTCGGCGTCGGCGTTAAGTTTGCTGTATCCGCAGGAAGGGTTGGACGGATATTCGCGAGACGACTTTCTAGCAGATCTAGTGCGGGAGGCAGTTGCGGACATCCGGGAGTGCCTCGCGGCCAACGCGGCTTGTGTGCAGATTGATTTCACGGAGGCGCGCCTTTCGCTGAAGCTTGATCCTTCGGGCGGATTGCTGAATTCATTCATTGCGCTGAACAATCGAGTGCTCGAAGAGTTTTCGGATGCCGAACGAACACGAATTGGTGTGCACACCTGTCCGGGCGGTGATCGCGACTCGACGCATAGCGCTGACGTCGACTATATAAATCTGCTGCCGGCGTTATTCAACCTCAAAGTCGGACGCTTCTACGTTCAGTTGGCGAGTGAGAGGGACCGTCCGCGTGTGCTTCACATGTTGCGGGATCTGGTCAAACCGGGGCAGATCTTGTTTGTCGGGGTGACGGACCCGATCAATCCTGCGGTGGAAAGTGCCGAGACGGTGCGGGATCGTGTGCTGGAGGCGGCAGAGTTCATTCCGCTCGAATCGCTTGGTACTACGGATGATTGCGGATTCTCTCCGTTCGCCGATGACACTTCGACTTCGCGGGAGATTGCCTTTGCGAAGATCAAGAACCGCGTTGAGGGGACGGCGCTGGCGGAAAAAGAACTCGGAATGGTCGAGGCTGTGGCCTAGTCAGGTAAGAAAGTAAAGTCAAAAGCCCCACCCTGTCCCTGCAAGAAGCGCAGGGACAAGGGCGGGGCACCCTCCTGCGTGATGGTCGCGGCTTTAGCGGCGACCTGGGCGACCCATTTGCTTCCAACCTACTAAAGGAGCAATATCAGTCGGCGGAGTGTGAGCCGTTATGCACAAACAGAATGGGCACGGCGCAGGTCAGGAGCAAAGTCTAAGTGCTGACGAGCGAAATGCCAGGTCAGACGCGCCTACGCGAGAAGAGCCGCAGGCTGCGCGGGACGCGCGCGGGAACCGGCACAAATACTTTATGAATATCGCGCTGGCGGTGCGGTTGCGAGCCAACTGCAAAGGAAACCGGGTCGGCGCGATCATCGTGCTCGATAATCGGATCATCTCTACCGGTTACAACGGAACTCCGGAGAATATGGTCAACTGCCTGGATGGGGGATGCTATCGCTGCGCGAACCGCGACAAGACTTACAAGTCAGGCGAGGCATACGACCTCTGTATTTGTGTGCATGCCGAGCAGAATGCGATTCTTGCGGCGGCGCGATTCGGGATTTCGACCTCAGGGAGCACGATGTACACAACGATGCGTCCATGCTTCGGTTGCGCCAAAGAGATGCTCCAGGCGCAGATCAAGAGCGTGTATTACCTGCACGAATGGAATCCGAACGTGAAAGACGATGTGCTGAAGACAGCGGCGCAGACGGCAGAGTACGAGAAATTGATGATTCGTTTTCCGGGAGGCGTGCATCACCTCGATATTCCTGACCCTGACGTCGGGTGGGCGGTTTCCGCTAAAGCCCCGTTGACTGTAAGCGTCGACCGGCACGGCACTAGCGATATTTAAGTCCGTCCGAGAATCCTAGACAATATCGGGCCGTACATTTGTCGCGGAGGCACAATGCGTCCAAAAACAATCCTCCGGTTGATCGGAGTGATCTTTCCGTTTCTGGCCGGCTGCTGCGGATTCACGCAGACAGTGAATATCTGGCCGGGAGTTGCACCCGGTTCGGAACATTGGACGCAGACAGAGCAGAGTGTCGAGGCGTCGTACGGGACGGTGATCATCAACGTGGTGACGCCGACGCTAACGCCATATCTGCCGGAGAAATCGAGAGCGACTGGAACAGGTGTGATAGTTGCGCCGGGCGGGTCTTGCGTCGCGCTCGCGATCCAGCATGAAGGGGTAGACGTGGCGAAATGGCTGCAGGAACGTGGGATCGCAGCCTTTGTGCTGAAATATAGGATCCCGGAGAAAAAAGGCGAGGGCATCCCGGCGGATATCAATTTCGATGAAGCCTGCAGATACGGCATCGCTGACGGAATTCAAGCGATGAAAGTGGTGCGGCAGCATTCTGCGGAGTGGGGAATTGTGCCTGAGCGAGTAGGGTTCATGGGATTTTCGGCGGGGGCGATGGTGGCGAGTGGTGTGCTGCTGCAGTCGGATGCGGCGTCGCGTCCGGCGTTTGTGGCGCCGATCTATGGCGGACCGTTCGGAGTGATGCCCGCGATTCCTGCCAATCTTCCGCCGATTTTTATGGCATGGGCCCAGGATGATGACCTTGTGCGCGACCCGGTGACCAGGTTCTATGAGGCATTAAGAGCAGCGGGCAATCGCCCCGAGTTTCACATTGATTCGGCGGGCAAGCACGGATTTGGCATGAGGAAGCAGGGCACCACGAGCGATCATTGGATCGATGAGTTTTACTGGTGGCTCGAGGCGCAAGGCCTGACAAAAGCAGCGAGGTGAGTCGCGCTTCATCCGGTCATTTCCTGATGGGGAGCCGCTTGGCTTCGCCATCGCGGGACAGCCGAGGCGGCTGTCTCTACGGGGGTCGCGTATGATAGGTCAAGGTCCGTTCTGTGGGTCGGGCCACATCATCTGCAAGATTTCCTGAGAGAAACGTTCCTACCTATGGGCAAGAGATTTCGTGTGTTTGCTACCTGTGATATTGGGGAAGCCATCGATTTGTTGCGGAAGCGAGGGTATGAGGTGGAGGTGTATCCGCAACCGGAAGCGCCACCGAAAAGCTTGATTGTGGAGAAGGTGAGGTCAGGGATCGACGGGCTGATTACAACCTTACGCGATCCGATTGATGCCGAGGTATTCGAGGCGGGGAAGGGCACACTCAAAGTCGTGGCGCAATTTGCGGTCGGCTTCGACAACATCAACCGTGCGGATGCGAACCGATACAAGATTCCGTTCACGCATACCGCGGATGTGCTGACCGAAGCGACCGCAGAGTTTGCGTTTTTCATGATGGGCGAGCTGGCGCGAAAGATGTGGCAGGCAGAACATCTGACGCGGGAAAACCGCTGGGGATTCTGGCATCCGTACCTGCCGTTTTTGGGAGATGAGGTAACTGGCAAGACCGTCGCGGTGATCGGGACAGGACGGATCGGGCTGGCATTTATCAAGAAGTGTGTTGGCTTCGACATGAATCTGCTGTGCTACGACCCGGCTTATCAGAACGAAGCGTACATAAAGGCGATCCAGGAGATTCACGAACTGCGCTTCGCGCGCGGACTGGTGAGAGAGAAGGCTTGGATCAAATACGTGCCTTTTGAGCAGGCGCTGCGAGAGGCCGATTTTGTAAGTGTTCATGTGCCGTTGCTACGAGAAGGCGAGAGCCCGACACCGACGTATCACCTGTTCAACGAAGACAGCCTGAGACTCATGAAGCGCACAGCGTATCTTGTGAATACATCGCGCGGACCGGTGGTAGATGAGGCTGCGTTGGCTCGGGCTCTCCGGGAGAACTGGATTGCGGGTGCGGCGCTGGATGTGTATGAGAATGAGCCGCTGCCAGGGGATTCGCCCTTGCGCGATCCAGCCATTGCGGACCGCTGCCGGCTGATGCCGCATTTCGCCAGCGCTGCCCGGATCACGCGGCTATCCACCGATCCGGACAAGGGCATGGCGGGAAGATGCGTCCACGGGTTGATGGACGTGCTGGAAAGCAACTACGGCGGCGATATCACCAGGATGCCGTATGTCGTGAACAAGGAAGCGTTTCGACCATGATTTCTACGGCTGGTTCGACAGCGTGTGAGGAAAACTCGACAGGTATCTTTACTGGTGCTGTAGGTATGTTTCCCAAGTACAATAATGTTTCAGGTGTTTCGTCCATGAAAAAAATGACGAAGCGACGAGTGGCGGTCATTGGATGCATCCTGGCCTGCGCCCCGTTCTTGTTCAGCCTCGACTCTCCGACGTCGACGGGGCTGAAACTGGAGCCGCAGCCCAAGGAACTGCAACTGCGTGAGGGCGGTTTCCAGGTGGGGCCGCAGACGAAGATCTTCGTGCAGCTGGGACATCAGGCTGAAGATCGCATCGCTGCCGAGACGCTGGCGGAAGAGGTAGAGTCCCAGTCCGGTTTGCAGCTGAATATCTTCGGGATGAAAGCGGCGGGTAAGGCGGAAGATGGCGCGATCGTGCTGGCGCGGCTGGAGGATGAGCGGGTACGGCATTTCCTGGCGCGGAACGGGTTGAAGGCGGATTCTGCCGTGGGGAGCAACGGGTATCTGTTGTTCTCTGACAAAGACCATTTGATCGTTGCGGCGAATAGCGGAGAAGGATTGTTTTATGGCGTGCAGACTCTGCGCCAGTTGTTGCGGCCAGCGGGCCACGGGCTGATGTGTCCGGCTGTGGGGATTCGAGACTGGCCCGGATCGCTGAAGAGTGCACCTCAGAGTTTGAGCCAGTTGGGCAACACGAGTCTTCAAGGCGGATCGCAGTGAAGTAAGGCGTGTTGGAGCGAGCTTTCAGGCGTCCCACTGGGACGCCTTTGCTATTGATGGCGCTTCCCGACGTTGAAACGCCGGGCTATTCTCAGACGCGCGCGCCGGCGCGATTTCTTAGTGCGTCTCCTTCCGAGGGGCATCGCGTAGAATCCACTGCATGTTTTCAGAACGGACGAACTGGCGGCTGCTGCGGAACCGGTTTACGCAGGCCATAGACGAGATGCAGGCGCAGGGAGTGCGTCTGCTTGATCTTACGGCTTCGAATCCTACACGGGTGGGACTCGAATACGACTCTGCCGCGATTCTTGGGGCGCTGCAGTCGGAGCGGGCATTGGATTACGATCCGCAGGCGAAAGGGTTGCTGACCGCGCGTCAGGCGGTGGCGCGATATTACGCCAAACGATTTCTACGTCGCGGGAGAGACGTTGCAAGCAACGTCTCTACTGCAAGGGAGGTTGACCCTGAAAGCATCGTACTGACCACGAGCACAAGCGAGGGTTACTCGTATGTGTTCCGGCTGTTGTGTAATGCCGGCGATGAGGTGCTGGTGCCGAAGCCGAGTTATCCATTGTTTGAGTTCTTGGCGGATTTGCAGGATGTGAAGTTGGTGCCGTATCCGCTGATTTATGACCACGGATGGCAAATGGACTTTCATTCACTACAGCGTGCGGTGACAGGGCGCACGCGCGGCGTGGTCGTAGTCCATCCGAATAATCCGACGGGGTCGTATGTGCATGATGCGGAGGTTGGTCCGCTGAATGAGTTCTGCCGTGCGCATGGGCTGGCGCTGATCGTGGATGAGGTGTTTCTCGATTATGAAGTGAGCGGCTCAGAAGCTGTCGAGAAAGACTCAGGGTCCCTCGACGCGCGACTGGATCGCCATTCGCCGAGCCAGTCGCTTGGTCGGGATGACACCGCGCTGAGTTTCGTTGGCAATGATGAGGTGCTGACTTTTACTCTGAGTGGACTATCGAAAGTCTCTGCTCTGCCACAGATGAAGGTGGCTTGGGTGGTTACGAGCGGGCCTTCGACGCAGGTTGAAACGGCTATGTCGCGATTGGAAATCATTGCCGATACATTTCTGTCGATGAATGCTCCGGTGCAGTGGGCGGTTCCGGTGATGTTGGAGCAGAGAAGGAATATCCAGGGACAACTACTCTCGCGAGTGCGTGCGAATCTGGCGGTACTGGACCGACAGCTTGCTGGGCAGCGGGCTTGCGAGCGGCTCTGCATCGAAGGGGGATGGTATGCGGTACTGCGGGTTCCCGTGACGCGGTCGGATGAAGAGCTGT
>Ga0126371_10003140_pt1 | contig 14398 bp, 11 predicted proteins | sample PanSoiMetaPlot_4_FD_110145 | JGI IMG/M metagenome (GOLD analysis project Ga0126371, IMG submission 110145) | Tropical forest soil microbial communities from Panama - MetaG Plot_4 | ecosystem: Environmental > Terrestrial > Soil > Tropical forest > Bulk soil | place: Panama | collected 2016-02-17 | reverse complement strand
GTTGCCGTGCTAGTCGCAGTCGCTGTAGCCGTATCAGTCGCCGTGGGGGTACCGGTTGCAGTCGGCGAGATCGTAGCTGTGGGCGTCGGCGACACGGTCGCTGTAGGGACGCTCGTGAAGCATGGGATCGCCGCCACTCCGAACGGCCCGCTCAGCAGCGTATCTGCACCCACGATGTCCTCGCTTGGCAGTGCGTCGCCGTTGCTTCCCGCAGGGTACACCGTGACGCTGTCGGATCCCGCACCACCGCATGCAAGCCCGTCGCAGTTAGCCACGTAAATGTTGTTGGCGCAGTCGAGAGCAACCGCCGACGGTCCCATCAGTCCTGTATCAGGCCCTGTAATCACCGCGATAGGCGCAACGTTGCCATTGCTCCCCGCCGCGTACTCGGTGATGCTGTCGGTCCCGGTTCCGCCGCAGATAGCGCTGTCGCAGTTGGCTACGTAAATGTTCTCGCTGGAGTCGAGCCCGATCGATGCGCCAGGGCCGACGTGCAGACCGGTATTGCCTCCACTAATGGTGGCGCCAGGGAATATGTTGCCATTGCTTCCCGCAGCGTAGACGGTCACGGTTCCGCCGCCCGATCCACCCAGCGCGTTCGCCACGTAGATTGTCCCGTCGCTGCCGACGGTGACTCCGACCGGCTCGTTCAGCCCCGTATGATTCCCGGTGATTTCCTCCGTCGGCACAATGTTGCCGTTGCTCCCGGTGGAATAGATCGTGACGCTATCGGCGCCGATTCCGCCGCAATTCAGTCCGCAATTGGTCACATAGATATTGCCAGTTGAATCAAGCGCTATCCCGCTGGGTGCATCCAGCGCAGTGTTCGCCCCCGTGATCGTGGCGCTGGGCGCAGCGTCTCCATTGCTGCCCGCCGGAAAGACGAAGATGCTGTTGCCGCCACTGTCGGCGGCATAGATGTTACCGCTTCCGTCCAGAGCTACGCCGATCGGCGAGTTCAGGCCTGTGTCGACGCCGGAGATATCTGCCGCGGGTGGGGCGTCGCCGTTAGCGCCCGGTGCATAACCGGTAAGGTAGCTGAGATTGCTCACGAAGAACCCCGGCGTCGGGGTTGCGGTCGGTGTCGGCGTTGTTCCGGTTGGCGTCGTGCTAGGCGTGGCGGTTGGCGACATCGTCGCAGTTGGCGTTGCGGTCGCAGTCGGGGTTCCGCATGATGCCGGCTGCAGCGCCACCTGCTCGGCGACGATCGTTGTCGATCCACTTTGTGTACAAGCCGCAGCACCTTCAGTGGTCGTCAGATCGAGTCCCTCAAAGGCGGCAACATCGACGTTCGCACCCCCAATCAATCCAATACCCCCACCTAGAACCAATTGCGCGAAAATTCCGCCTGGCGACGTCCAGGAGTTGCTTCCCGAGCGCGATTCGCAGTTCAGGACTATTTCCTCTCCGCTCTGCGCAAGCGGCGCGAGGGCAGGGGCATTCACCGCGGCAGCGAACGCCCTCGCGCCGCTGCCCGCCGGATTGTTCGGATCGATCGGCGTGTTCGTACTAACCCCGCTGAAGCACTGGATCCATCCCGCATATCCGCCGCTGGACTTGTTTACCGACCAGGTGAAATTTGCGGGATCCGATCCGCCCCCGAGCGACGTGTAGCGGTACAGGAAAGCATCGGCACCGTTTCTTCCGGTCTTGTCATGCCGTATGAGTGTCCATCCGGCCGGCCCCACTGTCACGTTGCGGAGCGAGTTCCCGATTGAAAATCCCGCTATGCAGACGTCACCCGCCGCGACAGATCCTGGAAACCCGAGCGTGACTTTCTTGCTGCCCGACGCGCTTGTAGTAGTCGCCACCGCTTGATCGGGCGATATCGCACCGCCGCAGGCGGATGGAGCCTGCGCAATCGGTCTCGACCATCCGGCACGCAAGGCTGTCGGTTGCGCGCCTGGAGCAGTCAGAAGCGCCGACGCAAAAAAAATCGATGCGGCTACGCTCACCAGTGCAATCAGGCCGAGCCGAACCTTTCCATTACTACTTTTCATCGCTCTTTCGCCCTCCCTCTGTTAGCATCACGCCATTCAGACAGGCTGTACCTTTTCAATACAATCTGTCGGACATCGGTCACATTTTCACGGAAGGGGAGGCGAGTCAAGACTAAACAAAACAAATTAAAATATAGATTACAGATGTTTTTAACTAGAAATCATGTATTTACAATGATTTTCAAGGGATATCATGTTTTGTCCTAGAGAATAATCTCTTCGCAACACATCTTTGCTTCTTTGCTCCAAGGCCGCGTCAGCCTTGGGGTGGCTAAACAGGCTTGTCATCGTATGCCGACGGCCTGGGTTCTTTGGGTCGGGATCCACACAAAATCGACAATATCTCTTGCAGGTTCGCAGTTAGTGATTAGGGACGCCGACAGTCAATTGGCCGGTGACTTAGCCCCGGGGCTCGATCACGTTGATTCCTCACCCGAAGGAGAAAATCGGGAGGACGTCAGACCGTGGACGCCTTGACCGATTTCGTACTCGAACAAGAGCAATCTGTGCTGCCCGCGCTGGCTGGCCGGGCAGCGCATAAAGAGGCGCACAGCGAGGCTCAACTCTGGCGGGAATGCGAGTGAAAAAAATATATCGCCGCGCCCGCTACCAAACCGGCGAGCGAGTACAGATAGTAAAGTTGCTGCAGCAGGAAACCTCCGATGGCTAGCCGCAAGCCGCCTTTTTTGAGCAACAACCTGAAGAGATCCCGGTTGAGCCAGTAGGCGACGACGAGCAATGCGCCGACCATGAACCAGAGGTACGGACTAACCAAGGCCAGAGGTATTGAGAGCACCAGCGCGACGCTCACCATCGCAGCCATGCGTTGCCCGTATGAGAAATTCAGATCCGTGTGCGGGCGGCGCCGCTCCAGCCAGAGCGACGTCCACGGGATCGCGCGGAGAGTCACATCAGTGACGACTAGTGATGCCAGGGTCCATCTCTTCAGATGTTTCACCTGCAGCCCGGGATCGAGAACGATCGACACCCCGCGGTCAACCAGCCGGTAGCCGAGCTCAACATCCTCGAGCGACCATTGTTTCTCGTCGAATCCTCCAGCCGCGAAAAAGCACTCCCGCCGGACCGCGCCGCACGCACCCCAGAAGGTGCTCGCGTTGAGGTGCGAACGCTGATGAAAATGGTGGTGCGCCAAATTCTTGAACCGACTGACAGTGGAAACATCATCGGGATCCGCGTCGTAGGAGCCGATCAGCGCACCCACCTCCGGCCGCGCCATCGTCGCAACCACTCTGCACATTCCACCAGGCGCCAGTACTACATCTGCATCGATAAAGAGCAGTACCTCGCCGCGAGACGCTTCTGCCCCTTGATTGCGCGCAGCTGACGCACCCGCATGCCGCGGCAACTCGATCAGCCTTACCGGGTAACGCGAGACGATCGCGGCGGTGTCGTCACTAGAGTTGTCATCGACGACGATCAACTCCACATCGTCAGTCGCCTGAGCGACCAGTGCGTCGAGGCATCGTGGAAGCGTCGTCGCCGCATTGCGAGCGGGGACTATCACGCTGATTCCCGGCCTCGGTGACGACATTTCCGGCGGCTAGCGAAGTATCTTCTGCTCGGCGGCGACCAAAAGATGGCGGCGCTGCATCGCGAGCAGGTTCTGTCGAATGAAGGCCAACAGGGTAATTACTCCAGCGGCAAGCGCGCGGCCGATCGTCGCGTGGCGGTGGAGGATCTGCACTATGAGCATGATCAAGCCGATGTTGATGAGGTAACAATCCACTCCGTCTGCCAAGACAATTAATGCTCGCCGCGACCATGGCAGGGCTGCGAGATTCTTGCGGCCAGCATGCTGGACCGTAGCGCCAGCCAGACAGCTGACCGCGAATGCGATCGGATACCAAACGTGAAAGTAGTAAATCAGCACCTGGTATACGACCAGGTCGAAAATCAAGGGAACGCCCGCAGCGCCAATGTATCCAGAGCCCATCGAGATCGCGTCGAGCGCCGGGATTCCCCACACCTCATGCTCGTCCTCGATAGGGCTCGGCACAGCGCGGCCGCCTTCGCTCACGCTATCTTCGCTTTCCAGATATTCGGCGTCAGAGTTGACCCGCCATAAATCGTACGAACCCCCCATGATGTTTCGCGCCGCCATCAGGCCGGTCATCATTGCGTGATCCTGGTTGTTGTACTTATGCATCCCGTTGCGCCCGGCGACCTGCAGATTGGGGGCATCGATGGCGAGGAACTCGCGAACCCTGGCGACGTTGGCTCGATAATCATGGTCATACAATGGGTATGCCTTTGGCTGACGGACCACTGCTCCGTCGACAACCTTGGATCTATCGGCTAGCCCAAGAGTTGCAAGCTCGTCCTTGGCGATTGCGATTAGCTGCTCATCTGAAGACGACCACAGCGCATCGTTCTCACTGCAGAAGTATTCCAATCCTAGAACTGTGAAGCGCGAATCGGGAACCATCTCCGCACTCCAATTCTTGAAGTTCTGGATGCGTCCCACTCGCACTTCTGGATCGTGAATATAGATCCAGTTGTCCGGGAAGAGTGTCTCCTGATCGACGATGAGGGCGACCGTGATGAAGTCGCGATAGCGCAGTCCGCGCGCGCTCGCCATCACCGCCTCGGGAGCAGGCGGACTGAATCCAGCGATCAGCTCTGCCAGCGGCATTGTCGAGATGAAGCTGTCACCGCAATGAGTCTGTGGGCCGTCGAAGGTTTGGGTTGTCAACGCGACGATGCGTCCGCCCTCACGATGGATTTCGCGAACCGGGTGCCCCATTCTCACCACACCGCCGGCTTCTTCGATTGATCGAGCGGCCTTTTGCCACATCTCTCCGGGCCCCAGCACTGGATATCTGAAGTGATCCACCAGTGTCTTGATCACCGCGCCATTATGGTTCGGCACGCGCACCAGACTCCGCATCACAGAAGCCAACGACAGCCCGCGGATGCGTTGTACCGCCCAATCGGCGCTGATCTGGCTGCAGGGAATGCCCCATACCTTTTCGGTATAGGTCTTGAAAAAAGTCTCGTAGAGGCGCGGTCCGAACGCGCTTTCCACCCAGTCCTCAAAGCTGCGGATGTGAACCGGCGAGCGGCGTTGTGCGAGCAGATAGCTGACCAGACTGCGCAGCGCCTCGAGCGGACCGAGGTTCCGCAACGTATCAAGCGGTTCGAGCGGATATTTGAAGAATCGACCGCTGTAATAGACGCGCGAGAGTCTCGAACACTCGCGCATCCGATGACCGAGCAACTCGGTCCACAGCGCTTCGATTTCGGGATTCTTCGAGAAAAACCGATGGCCGCCGATGTCGAAGCGGAATCCGCGATATTCGACAGTTCGCGCGAGTCCTCCCACGCAGCGGGAATCAGCTTCAAGAACTTCCGGTCGATAGCCGTTGCGGGCAAGTTCGTAGCCCGCAGTAAGACCGGCCGGTCCAGCTCCTATAATGAGGACCCGACTATGGTTGGGATCACGCAAATGCCGTCTCTGGGGAGATTTTGGTACACCCGCATCAATTCCGGAGTCAAGTAGATCGCCTGTGCCGCCGAAACCTAAACCCCGGACAGATTCACGAAAAGCCCGGCGAGGGTATCGCTACGATGGGGGCTAATCTTCTGCCTACGGCGGAAACCGGTGAGCATCTCCATCCAATAGAACCCGGCGCCGCCAGCAGACACTCGCGCATTTCGCTCCGGCGAACGCATCAACGCTGTATACCGGATCTCCAGCCTTGGTGACTCAGAAATTGAGCGATTAGTCGGCACTTCTCGGCGGACCTCTGCCGGGCGCTCCTATGGCTTGCACTCAGGCCGATCTTGCCCCACTTCTCAATGAGGATGTTTGTCCGGCGCGTACTCATCCAATATTACAGACCGGTTGCGACGCGGCGGAAAGGATTTTGGAGTTGAGTCCAGCCTCGAACCTGGTGATTGCAAATCGGATGCTCTGGGTGCGAGCATGAGGCCGATTTAAGGTGGAAGTTCCACTTAAGCAGTTGACCCAGCGGTGTGCCTGGTTACGCCGGCTGCAAATGGGCGTTGGCACTTCGCTCATGTTGGCTTTTCTACTCTCGCTCAACGCGGTGTTTAATTTCTGGCAGCACGACGCCCATAGCTCCGGGATCGATTTCTTCGTTTTGTGGAGTATACCCCACGTCTGGAAAACAAAAGCCGTCGCGAACATCTACGCGGCCGACGGTCAAAGAGATATAGCCTCGGTCTTGATCACCGAAAGCTCATCGCCGCAGGTATCTACGGCGCAGCGAGAGGCGACCGCGATCAACATGCAGCTCAATGACAATCGAATGGCTGTCACCGGGTCGCCTCTGGTCTACGCACTGGTAGGTCTGACTGCCAGCGGCATTTACGAGAAAGACCTGAGCCGCTTCAGGTTCGCGTCATTTCTATGCTTTCTGGGTGGAATGCTGATTTTGTGCCGGCTACTCCAGTTCTCGCTAGTGTCAACGCTTTTAGCAGTCGCGCTCTTCACCTCAAGCTTCCAGCCGCTGCTCGCCGACATGTGGGTCGCCAACCTCAATCAGATTCAGCTCTTGTCCCTGGCGTGCTTCCTCCTCTTCGTGTCGCTGTCGTGGGAAGTGGTCGCAGGCTTGGTCTTGGGCGGCGGCGTGATGCTCAAGCCCAACATAGTGATCGTTGCGTTCCTGGCCGTACTCGTCAGCCTTGCGGATCGGGAATATGGGAGGATGACTCGCCTGCTGCTGGGCATGTGTCTGGCGGCGCTGCTGTCGGTAGCGATCTCGGAGAGTTATTTCGGGCAGCTGGCGATGTGGCCGGATTTCATCCAGAGTCTTCCGCGTACTCTAGGCACTTCGGCTCCGATGGAAAACGGGAACATCGGTCTGGCTGTTCTGCTGTTTCGGACGATGCGCTGGGAAGTGTCCACGTACATCTTAGTCATCCTGATGGCCATCGTGAGCATAGCGATCTACAAAGCCCGATGGCATCGCGCGGCGAACCTGGCTGCGCCGCCTGTGCGCGGCGCCATTGAATCAACAAGATCGATGGATGGAATGTTTGTTGTGGTCGGTCTTGGATGTGCGGTCATGCTGATGTCCAGTCGGTTAGTATGGCCGCACTACTACGTCCTGCTGATTCCTCTGGAGTTGTATCTGCTCAGACCGTCGGGGGGAAGCAGACCGCGGCGGCGGTTCGTAATCAGCCTATTGGCGGGGATCGTTTTCTGCTTGTTCTCCAGGCCGATGTGGCACGCGATGGCTAATATGCTGCAAGGATCGATCGCCCTCAACGCAGCGACGGCACTCATCTTCATCCTCGCGCTTTGCGAAACGGGTTGGCAAGTAGAGCTCGACCAAGTCAAGAATGTCGCGTCCGCCAGCTGATAGTAGTCGGTCACAGCGTCCGCACGAACGGCCTGGTTGCCTGTTCGCATCGATGCGGCTGCGTTAGTGTGGGAGGGTCAGGTCCCGTTACTATCCACTCAGCCGCGGTTGGGGCGCCGGTAACGCGCCGCGTCAGCCAGCGAGCTTTGCGACCAAACCCTTGGCGGTGCGCTGACACACAGGCTGGCGCGTCGGTCCCGGCCGTTGCTTTCTTACTTAGTTCGTCGTCGTGATAGGCCGACCGTCTGGGCAGATCGAACTCTGTCATCGACAGTCCGCGTCGTTTTCGATCGCGACCGGGCGCGAGGTTTGGAGATTCCAGACCGGCGCGACTGGCGGTGCGCGGAACGTTCGAGACCGGGCTAGGGCGCTATTTCACCACCCTCGGGCTGACTGAGCTCGTTGATTCCTGTCCCTGCGGTGCGGGTGACGAAGTCAGGCTGGCCGAACACTACGCTGGCGTTCATGCCATTGGAAAACGGCGGTTCGAATTCAAGCGCGCGATTATTATCGAAGTCGACTACGAACAGGTTTCCGCTGGCCTCAAAGCTTACTGCAATCGTGCTGTTACAAGTGCTTTTGGTTGTACCGGTGCTACCAGTCGTGAAATCCGGCTCGCAGAGCACAACGCTAGCATTCATCCCGTTGCTGAAGGGCGGCTGGAACTCCAGTACGCGGTTGTTGAAACCGTCCGCGACAAACAGGTCCGGTGGCATTTGATTGTCGAACGCCAAGCCACGCGGGTTGGCCATCCGACTCTGAGTCGTGGCTGGCGTGCCCGAGGTAAAATTCGCCTGCCCGAGAACCAAGCTTGCTATCATATCTGTTGTGAACGGGGGTTTGAACTCCAGTACACGGGAATTGAAGGTGTCGCTTACCCACAGATTTCCAGAAGGATCGAGGCGTACATAGGTGGGGGAACTTAAACCCATTTGAGTCGTACTGGATGTGCCGGTCATGAAGTCGGGTTGACCGATGACGACGCTGGCATTCATGCCATTGCTAATTGGCGGCTTGTATTCCAGTACGCGGTTGAAGTCAGTGTCCGCGACGAACACGTCTCCTGATGCGTCAATCGCCACTCCCTGAGGAGTGTTCATGCTACTCTGACTAATACCCCCAGCAGCAACACTCATGAAGTCGCTTTGACCCAGGACCACATTGGCGTTCATGCCGGTGGAGAACGGTGTTAAAAACTCAAGCACCCGATTGTTGCCTTCATCCGCCACCCAGAGGTTTCCGGTCTTGTCGAACGCGACGGCCCCGGGCCCATTAATCGTGCTCTGAGTTGGACTGGCATCGCCGCGACTGGTCAGATCAGGTGCTCCAATCGCCAGGCCGGCGTCCATATCATCGGAGAATGGCGGCAGGAACGCATCACCCTGAGGTTGTTTGTGTCGGAGATGAAATATGCGCCGTGAGCGGCAGTTGCTGTTGCGGTTTCCGTGGGTGTGGCGGTTGGCGTGATGCTAGCGGTCGCCGTCACGGTGGCGGTCGCGGTTGCTGTGGGCGTCGAGGTGCCAAGAGTACCTGTCGCGGTCGCAGTGGCGGTAGACGTTACTGTTGCCGTAGCAGTGACAGTAGCGGTCTTAGTGGAGGTGGAGGTCGGTGTAACGCTGCTGCTGGCGGTCGCGGTCGGCGTCGCCGTCCGGGTAGCGGTGGCTGTTCCTGTTGCTGTCGCGGTTGAAGTCGCGGTCGCGGTGGCCGTTGCGGTAGCGGTCGGTGTCGCCGTCTGCGTCGAAGTTGCAGTCGGAGTTGCCACAGCGCGCAGCCCGATTCCACTGAGCTTGACCTTCTGCGGGCTTTTCGCAGCCCCGTCTGTGAACGTTAGCGATCGTCTGAACTTTCCCGTCGACGTGGGCTTGAACGCAACCGATACGACACAGGAGTTGCCAGCATTGACGGCGCTGGTACATCCGTTAGAACTCAAACTGAACGCGCCACTCACGGCGATCATAGGGGCAGCGAGGGCGCCGGGACCGTTATTCTTGAACGTAACGTTAAGCGAGGGGCTGGTCATGCCTGCTGCCAACTTCCCGAAGTTCAACTTCTTGGGCGTTGGATGCGCGACGGGCAGTTTGCTCTTTGCTTGGAGCGCGCCATCTGCGTAGTTGGCGTCAGCCGTGCCGATCTGCGCGAATGCGGGCACTGTTGAAGCAATTGCAGCCACGAACATCGCCGCAACCGCGAACAATGCGGGCACCCTAGGCAATAAGGAGGTCTTCCTCTGGCCGTCTATTTCAGCGTGTAAGGTCATAAAGTCGGGAGCATGTGGCGCCACGAGCGAGACTATGTATTTGAACGCTGCTTTTGAAAGCGAAGAGTTGGTTGTTCCTGCGATCGCCCGCCGGAGCCAACCAAAATGATGTGAATTCATGTCGCTTCCCCAATGGTTCGGCTTGGGGCCCGAAGTTTTGGGCGGCCGACTCGGCATGACGACGTTTAATCTGCGCACTTACACCCTAATAAGTTTGCGCATGGTTATCAGAATCAACACTGTGCGTCCAGCATTTCTGAACGTAACCGCCCCGAGTATACCGGGAACCTGCGGGCGAACGCGTAGGTTGAAGGGTAGGGCCGGACTTTGTGCCCGCTTTTGTGCCCCCCTTCATCGCTAGTAGTCTCTCGCGCGCGCTTGAGATACTAAATTACTATCAGTAGTGTTTCCGAACTCTTGGTAAGTAGAGGGATTACCGTGCGCGTAAAATTGGGCTCTATAGTTGCCGGTGCCGCTTTGGCCATCTTTGTAATCGGGCCAATCGAGGGCGCCTCACAGCAACGGGCGGTTGGCTCCGTCGCGTTCGCTGAGGAGTCGCCGGATCATGCAAATGTGCAGGTTGACGATGACGAGCAGGCCAACGATACCGCCGTCGCGCCCGACAGTACGTCACAGGACGATGTCCAGGACCTCACCACCTCCAGCGCCAGCGGCATCTATTCCGGCACGGTGATGGACGCAAATGGAGGCGCGGGAGAGATCTCCGCGGCACTTGGGCAAACGCACTCACAAATGAATGGAACATGGCAGGACACCTTCGTTCCGCCTGCATTCTGGAAGGGAACGATCTCGTCCAGTGGCAACATCAAGGCCCTCATGAAATTTCACTTGTTCGGCAAATGCGGCTACACGTTCCACGGCGTCTTCGAAAACGGGAACGAAATTTCGGGCCATTACGTGCTCTCGCACTGCAAAGGCATGGCCCCCGACAGCGGCACCCTAGACATGATCAAACAATAGCCCGCCTGAACTTGGAATGCCCGGGGAATTTTGTACCAGGGAACAGGCTAGAGCAAACTGGCATGACCCGAGGATGGCGAAGCGGAGGTACACCGCCGAGGAGATCGTAACGGTGCTGCGGCAGGTGGAGGCTGCGATCGCTAACGGCAAGACAAGAGTCGTCGTGCCCCAACCCCTTTTCGACGTGTCCGGCAGATGCGAGAACGGACACTTTATTGCTCGCTACCTACCCGACCCCGAGAGCGGGATCATCTGCGGCGCTCCTTGCGCATCATCCTTCACGGTCAACGTACCCATGTGCGCGCTGGTGTCAGGCGCGGTGAACGCCACGGAAGCCTTGCAGCTCTTGCCCGGCGCCAACGTATTGATGCACTAAGACTTGACCGAGAATGGCGCCGACGCGGTCTCGCCGGTGACCGTCACGTTGATCTTGGAAATCTTTGAGCTGGTGTTCTTGATCGTGACCTTCTTGGTCTTGCTCTTTCCCATCTTCGCGGTACCGAGGTTCACCGGGTTCGGTGTAATCGACACGGTGCCCGCTTGGGGAGTCGCAGTCGCGGTCGGCGAGGTGGTCGCCGTCGCAGTCGCTGTAAAAGTCGCCGTGGCAGTTGGAGTCGCGGTCGGGCTTGCCTCGGCAATCTCCACCAGCACTCCGTTGGCTATCCCTTTGAGTTGCGATTGGGCCGCCGCCGCTCGCAGCTGCGGACCGCTCCATATGGGAAAATCCAACGAACTTGATGAACCGCAAAGAATGGCCAGTGCCTGCAACGCTTCTTGGGAACTGACGCCGAAGATTGCATACGCAAAGTCATCACTGCTGCCGCCGAAGGTACTACTGAAGATGTCGTTACCTTCAGGATCCCAGTCAAAGATCGTCGCGTCTGCGTTCGTGGGGCCGCCCGCAAAAACCTTGCTGCCGTCAGGGCTGAACTTAACAAACGGCGGTAAGCTCGAAGTCAAGCTGAAGCTTGGAAAGCGCAGAATCTTGTCCTTGACAAACGTCATACCGCCATCGGCACTGAACCCCAGCCGAATCTCGCCAGGGCCCGATTGAGGCGCCGCCAGGACACTGACCTCAGCTTTACCGTTGACCAGTACTGGACTTGTGGCCATGGCTCGGATTGTCACGCCGGTTGGTAATCCGCCGTTGGCAAGGGTCACGCCGGCGTCCGGGCTGATTAGCAGCGGATTCATTCCGTTCGAAGCGGCCGCACCATTTCCAAGAAGCAACGATCCGTTGGCCGCAAGCCTCACCGCTGTGAAATCGAAGGTATTGTTTTGTACGTTTTTGAACGTTGTGCCGCCGTCGGTACTGGTCCACAACCCGGTAACTGCGTCGATAGCGGCAAGGTCGGAATTTTGGTCCCGGTCGAAAACGTGGTTCATGTTTGAAGGACCCAACCGATTCCAATGGGTCGTTGTTTGGTTGAAGCGGAAGAGACTCCCGCCGGCCAAGACTGAGGGATCGCCGGTGCTATCAACCAAAGGTTCATTGAAGAAGCTGTTCGACGGGAAATCCGACATGTTCACAACCGGATTCCATGTCATTCCCCCGTCAGTACTCTGATCGAACTTCGAGGACAGGCTGTTCGGGTCGAAATAGGTCACGAAAAGATTCATGTTATTGGTCGGATCGACTGCGAGCCCGTTAACAGAAGGGTTCTTCAAATTTCCGATCCGCGTGAAGCTCGAGCCCGATGCGGGTGCCTGAGCCAGTCCGCCGGGGGACGTAGCGAATAATACGGTCGAATTGTCTTGGAATACACCGGCTTGAACATCGATGCTGGCGACCTCGGTGTTGAACAACTCGGACGCAAACGTGGATGACCCGGTAGTGGCGATATAGCAGGAGCCGCCGGCAGGGTTCTGCACTGGGTTAATGCCCGGAAAGTCTTTGGAAGTGGCACTGCCAGCCGCAAATAAGTCGCCGCTCAAATCGAATTTAACACTCAGGACTTGAGAAAAACCCGAGCCTGGAGACCCGGCGATAAATTCTAAAGCGCTCAGATCGGCAGTCATCTGGCCTGCAACGCCGAACGTGTCGGTCGCGCCATTTGGGCTCGTTAGCGTTCCACCCCCAACAGTGGGGATATCCTTCTCGTTGCTGGACGCTGCGAAGCCAACTAGCGGCCACCGGAAGCAAGGCCCTTACCCGATGTATTCACGGCGACGCCGTTGATCGTGAGGTAAGCCGTCGATGGCTGAGGAGCGTTTGTCGCGGTGCCGCCAAAATAGGTTGCGCCCAGTATTTTGGACAGGTCGAGCGGCACATGGATTATCGCCCCGGCCTGATTGCCGGTCAGTGTGCTTTGAAGTTCGCCGCTCGTTCCAGGAAGATCGGTAGAAGAGGTCGAGCCGCCTACAAAAACCGTGTTGTCAATAGGATTGATGGCGACTCCATTGCCCGACTCGTTGCCGCTGCCGCCCAGGTACGTGGTTGCTTTGCGCGCGAGAGAGGTCCCGTCGAGAACGCTGATATAGATGTCCGATGCGGCCGTCGATTTTCCAAGATTGATGGTCGGCTGTACGACGCCGGGAGTTGTCAAAAGATCGCTGGAGAATGTCGTTCCGGCCACGATCGCGTCGCCCAGAGAATCCGTTGTAAGTGCATTACCCTGATCGCTGGCGCCGCCGCCAATCAGGGTCGATGCGGTCAAACTGCTTAAGTCCGCTGAAATTTTGAACAGAAAGGCATCGGAGTTTGATGTCGACTTACCGAGATTGAGTTTGCTGCCGTCGGTGACCGGAAAGTTGCCCGAGTACGTCGTTCCGACTACGAACGCCGAGGTCGAGGTGACCCAGATCGCGTTGGCCGAATCGAAACTGCTTCCGCCGACATAGGTGGAAGCTAAGGGGTTGCCCGTCGAATCGAATTTGACGACAACGGCATCCACATTGCCGCCATAGGTCGTCTGAAAGGCGCCCACTGTTGTTGGATAGTCCGCCGAGCTCGACTGGCCTGTGACAAAAATGTTGCCGCTGGGATCGACATCGCCGTCTCGAAATTGGTCGAGACCACTGCCCCCGTAGATCGTTGAAATAGGGACAGTAAACTGAACCCCCGGATCGATGACGACTGGAACGTCGCGTTCATACGACGCCAGCCTGATCGCGACGTTGGCCGTCCCCCCTTTGCCGGCGTGCCCTAACGTGTAGTGACTCTCGATCTCGCGTCTCTTGCCGCCGCTCTCCTGATACACCACCGCCCTCTGCAGCTCGATCTCTCCCGCCGCAGTACTCAGTACGACGTCTCCATTCGGCGCGACGCGCGTGCTATCTGCTCCCTCGAACTGAAACCGAATCCGCGACGGATCGCCATGAGGCGCAACCACGAGGTCATATTCCAGCCTTCGCTCATCCCCATAGTAAACCACGTCGATTCCCGGATAGACGTTCCTCATCTGGATCTTCCGGTAAGACTTTACACCCCCATGCCACTTCGCCGGGTCGTTGCCGACAAAGTAATTGCTTCGGCGGCCGAGCGGCTCCAGCCCGGCGACCTCTGCCTGCGGATTCGCGCCGACTAAGCGCATCCGTACAGCTGCCCCCATGCTCGCCAATGCGCGCTTGGCCTGCTTGTTCCCACTTTGGTAAAGCCCGAGCCCCTCTTGAGGCGAAACGCCGCGCGCTTTGTTCGGCGCAGGATCTAGTCGGAAGGTCAACTCGGTCGGCGAAATAAACACCATCCCTCCGGGCGACCTCGCGATGAACTTCACTCGCGGATCCGTCTGGCCTTGATTTTCCTCAAAACTGAACGGCTGATGTGACAGCATCGAAGCCACCTTCGGCTTCAGGTGCTGAGCGCGAAACTT
>Ga0126371_10003139_pt1 | contig 14399 bp, 12 predicted proteins | sample PanSoiMetaPlot_4_FD_110145 | JGI IMG/M metagenome (GOLD analysis project Ga0126371, IMG submission 110145) | Tropical forest soil microbial communities from Panama - MetaG Plot_4 | ecosystem: Environmental > Terrestrial > Soil > Tropical forest > Bulk soil | place: Panama | collected 2016-02-17 | reverse complement strand
CTTGGCCGACGGCAGCGTCTTTTGGGGACGCGGCGTCGGCGCCGAAGGTGTGCGCGTCGGTGAAGTCTGCTTCAACACCAGCATGACCGGCTATCAGGAGATCATGACCGATCCCTCTTATGCCGGTCAGATCATCACCTTCACCTTCCCGCATATCGGCAATGTCGGCGCCAATGTGGAGGACATCGAGACGGTGACGCCGCCGGCGCGTGGCCTGGTGCTGCGTGCCGACATCACCGCGCCGTCGAATTGGCGCGCAGCGCAATCGTTCGATACCTGGCTCAAGAAGATGGACCTCGTCGGCATGGCCGGCGTCGACACCCGCGCGCTGACCCGGCGTGTGCGCGACGGCGGCGCGCCCAACGGCGCGCTGGCACACCGCGCCAACGGCAAGCTCGACATCGAGAACCTGCTGAAGCAGGCGCGCGCCTGGCCCGGCCTCGAAGGCATGGACTTGGCGAAAGAGGTGTCGTGCCGGCAAAGCTATCAATGGAGCGAGACGGCGTGGGCGCTCGGCACCGGTTACGGCGCGCTCACCAAGCCGCGCTTCAAGGTCGTCGCGGTCGATTACGGCGCCAAGCGCAACATCCTGCGCCAGCTCGCGAGCGAAGGCTGCGCCGTCACGGTCGTGCCGGCAACCGCCGGCGTCGATGACATCATGCGGCACAAGCCCGACGGCATCTTTCTGTCGAACGGTCCCGGCGATCCGGCCGCGACCGGACTCTATGCCGTGCCGGTGATTCAGGAACTCGTCAAATCGGGCAAGCCGCTGTTCGGCATTTGCCTCGGCCATCAATTGCTGGCGCTCGCGCTCGGCGGCCGGACGCGCAAGATGGCGCTCGGCCATCGCGGCGCCAACCACCCCGTCAAAGACTTGGCGACGGGCAAGGTCGAGATCACCAGCCAGAACCACGGCTTCTGCGTGCTGCCCGAGACGCTGCCCAAGGAAGCCGAAATTTCGCACGTCTCGCTGTTCGACGGCTGCAACGAAGGCATCCGTCTCAAAGGCAAGCCGGTGTTCTCGGTGCAATACCATCCCGAGGCCAGCCCCGGCCCGCAGGACAGTCACTATCTTTTCCAACGCTTCGTGAAGCTGATGGAAAAGCAGAAGAGCTGAGACGATGCCGAAGCGCACCGACCTCAAAAGCATCCTGATCATCGGCGCCGGACCGATCGTCATCGGTCAGGCATGCGAGTTCGACTATTCCGGCGCGCAGGCCTGCAAGGCGCTCAAGGAAGAGGGCTATCGCGTCATCCTGGTGAATTCCAATCCGGCGACGATCATGACCGACCCGGGTTTGGCCGACGCCACCTATATCGAGCCGATCACACCGGAAACCGTCGAGCGCATCATCGCCAAGGAGAAGCCCGACGCGCTGCTGCCGACCATGGGCGGCCAGACTGCGCTCAATACTGCGATGGCGCTGGCCAAGAGCGGCGCGTTGAAGAAGCACGGCGTCGAATTGATCGGCGCCAGCGAGAAAGCCATCGCCAAGGCGGAAGACCGGCTGCTCTTCCGCAACGCGATGGATCGGATCGGCCTGCAATCGCCCAAAAGCCGTATCGCCAAGACGGTCGACGCGGCGCGCGACGCGCTGGCGCAGGTCGGCTTGCCCGCGATTATCCGGCCGTCCTTCACGCTCGGCGGCACCGGCGGCGGCATCGCCTATAACGCGCAAGAATTCGAGGAGCTGGCGAAGAACGGCCTCGCCGCGTCGCCGACGCATGAAATCCTGGTCGAGGAATCGGTCCTCGGCTGGAAGGAATTCGAGATGGAGGTGGTGCGCGACAAGGCCGACAACTGCATCATCATCTGCTCGATCGAGAACGTCGATCCGATGGGCGTGCACACCGGCGACAGCGTCACCGTCGCGCCGGCGCTGACGCTTGCCGACAAAGAATTCCAGATCATGCGCAACGCCTCGATCGCGGTGCTGCGCGAGATCGGCGTCGACACTGGCGGATCGAACGTACAGTTTGCGGTCAATCCGGCCGACGGCCGCCTGGTCATCATCGAGATGAATCCGCGCGTGTCGCGCTCGTCGGCGCTGGCGTCGAAGGCGACCGGCTTTCCGATCGCCAAGGTCGCGGCCAAGCTCGCGGTCGGCTACACGCTCGACGAGCTCAAGAACGAGATCACACGGGTGACGCCGGCGAGCTTCGAGCCGACGATCGATTACGTCGTCGTCAAGATGCCGCGCTTTGCCTTCGAGAAATTCCCCAAGGCCGACCCAACCCTGACGACATCGATGAAGTCGGTCGGCGAGGCGATGGCGATCGGCCGCAACTTCGGCGAGGCGCTGCAAAAAGCGCTGCGCTCGATGGAGACCGGCCTCACCGGCCTCAACGACCCGGAGATTGCCGGCAGCCTCGACGACAAAGAAGCGATCCGCACCGAGCTCGCCAAGCCCAAGGCCGATCGGCTGCTGGTGGTCGCGGCTGCCTATCGCGCCGGCCTGACGACCACCGAGATCCACGCGGCGTGCAAATACGATCCGTGGTTCCTCGAGGAGGTCCACAAGCTGGTCGTCGCGGAAGGGCAAATCCGCACCGCCGGCCTACCGTCGGACGCGGCCGGTCTGGCGCGGCTTAAGGCGATGGGATTCGCCGATGCGCGGCTTGCCGAGTTGGCGAACACCGGCGAGAGCGAAGTCGCCGCGTTGCGGGCCAAACTGGCCGTTCACCCGGTGTTTAAGCGCATCGACACCTGCGCCGCCGAATTCGCGTCGCTCACGCCTTATATGTATTCGACCTACGAGAGCGCGGCGGCCGACGGCGCGCCGCAATGCGAAGCCGATCCCTCGCCGCGCGACAAGGTCGTCATCCTCGGCGGCGGACCCAACCGCATCGGTCAGGGCATCGAGTTCGATTATTGCTGCGTCCACGCCGCCTATTCGCTGAAAGAGGCCGGCATCGAAACTGTAATGGTCAACTGCAATCCGGAAACGGTCTCGACCGATTACGACACATCGGATCGGCTCTATTTCGAGCCGCTCACCGCCGAGGACGTTATCGAGATCGTGCGCACCGAAGCGCGCAACGGCACGCTGAAAGGTGTGATCGTGCAGCTCGGCGGCCAGACGCCCTTGAAGCTCGCGGCGGCGCTCGAAGCCGCGAAGATTCCGATCCTTGGCACCTCGCCCGATGCCATCGACCTGGCCGAAGACCGGCAGCGCTTCCAGAAGCTGCTGCAGAAATTAAACTTGCGCCAGCCCGAGAACGGCACCGCCAAGAAGATCGACGAAGCCGAAGCGGTGGCGACGTCGATCGGCTATCCGGTGGTGATCCGGCCGTCTTATGTGCTGGGCGGCCGCGCCATGGAGATCGTCCACGATAGCGCCGGCCTCAAACGCTACATGACGCAGGCGGTCAAAGTATCGGGCAAGAACCCGGTGCTGATCGACCGTTACTTGCAGGACGCGATCGAGATCGACGTCGATGCCTTGGCCGACGGCAAGACCGTGTTCGTCGCCGGCATCATGGAGCACATCGAAGAAGCCGGTATCCATTCCGGCGACAGCGCGTGCTCGCTGCCGCCTTATTCGCTGCCGGCATCGGTGGTGAAAGAGATCGAGCGCCAGACGACCGAGCTCGCGCTGGCGCTCAAGGTTGTCGGCCTGATGAACGTGCAGTTCGCGGTCAAGGACGGCGATGTTTATGTGCTCGAGGTCAATCCGCGGGCGTCGCGCACCGTGCCTTTTGTCGCGAAGGCCACCGGCCTGCCGATCGCCAAAATTGCCGCGCGGCTGATGGCCGGCGCCGCGCTCGGCGACTTCACGCTGAAGCCGCGGCAAAAGCGCAAGCACGTCGCGGTCAAGGAAGCGGTGTTTCCGTTCAACCGCTTTCCGGGCGTCGATCTGATTCTCGGGCCGGAAATGAAATCCACCGGCGAGGTCATGGGCCTCGACACCGATTTCGGCCGCGCCTTCGCCAAGTCGCAACTCGGCAGCGGTGTCACGCTGCCGCTGTCGGGAACGGTGTTCGTGTCCGTGCGCAACCACGACAAACGGGGCCTGATCGAGCCGTGCCGGCGGTTGCACAAGATGGGCTTCGCGCTATTGGCGACGCGCGGCACCGCGGCGGCGCTGGAACAGGCCGGCCTGCCGGTTGAAACCGTCAACAAGGTGCTCGAAGGTCGGCCGCACGTCGTCGACCGCATGTTGTCCGGCGACGTACAGCTTGTCTTCAATACTACAGAAGGTGCGCGTGAAATTGCCGACTCGTTCACGCTGCGGCGGACCGCGCTTGCCTACAACATTCCCTATTACACGACCGTGGCCGGCGCCCGTGCCGCCGTCGAGGCGATTACCGCATTGAAAGCCGGCGGACTTGACGTCGCCGCGCTGCAATCTTATTTCGAGGGTTCGTTTTAGCACCGGCCAACCCGCGAATATCGCAGGGAAAGCCGGTTTTTTGCCGATTCCGTAAAAGCTTGCTAGGATTCCTCATGGCCAAAGTACCGATGACCAGCGACGGCTTTTCGCGCCTCCAGGATGAGCTTAAACGGCTCAAATCCGTGGATCGGCCGGCGATCATCCGCGCCATCTCGGAAGCGCGCGACCACGGCGACATTTCGGAAAATGCCGAATACATCGCTGCGCGCGAACGCCAGGGCTTCATCGAAGGCCGTGTCATCGAACTCGAGGACAAGATCGCGCGCGCCGAAGTCATCGACGTCTCCAAGCTGTCCGGCAAGGTCGTGAAGTTCGGCGCCACCGTGACGCTTGCCGACGAAGAGACCGACGAGAAGGTTGTCTACCAGATCGTCGGCGAGGACGAGGCCGACATCGCGCAAGGCCGCTTATCGGTGACATCGCCGCTGGCGCGCGCCCTGATCGGCAAGAGCATTTCGGACTCGGTCGAAGTCACGACGCCGCGCGGCGGCGCCCGCTCCTACGAAATCATCAAGGTTCAATTCCGCTAGGCTTTGCTATCGGTCGCGATGGGCACGCCCGGCGCGTATTTCGCCGTGCGGATGGCGAGCGACGAGCGTACATGCGCCACGTTCGGGGCCGGCGTCAGCCGCGTCGTCAGGAACTTCTGATACGAATCCCAATCGGCGGCGACAATCTTCAGCAGAAAATCGGTCTCGCCCGCCAACATGTGGATTTCGCGCACCTCGTCCCATTCGGACGCGAGTGCCTCGAACGCCTTGAGATCATTCTCGGCCTGACTCTTGAGTCCGACCTGGGCGAAGACGGTGACGCCGAAACCCAGTGCTTCGGGATTGACCTCGGCGTGATAGCCACGGATGTAGCCGCCCTCTTCCAGCGCACGCACCCGCCGCAGGCATGGCGGCGCCGAGATGCCGGCGCGGCCGGCGAGCTCGACGTTGGTCATGCGGCCGTTGTCCTGCAAGTCGCGCAGGATCCGCCGGTCGACCTTGTCGAGCTTGATGCGTCGCATTGGCAGCGTCCGGAGCCTCAGCAATGATCTGTCAGGTGAGCGCCCGCGCTGGCAACAACCGGTCCGTTTTGGCGCGACCCGGCTCGGATCATCGTAGTATACGGTAATAATATTGCAAGGCGGCCCCCGATCAGCGGAATAGCGAGGATGCCGGCGACCATCTGGGCGGTGCATGACGGCAAGATCGGCATGGCCAACCAGACGCTGGGCCTGGCCGAAGCGATCGCGCCCGCGCTGCACGCAACCGTCATCGAGAAGCGCCTGGTGCTGCGCGCACCATGGCGCTGGCTACCCCCCCATGCCTGGCTGGCGCCGTTGGCGGCGGTCGATCCGCGCGGCGACCGTCTCGTGCCGCCGTGGCCCGACATGCTGATCTCATGCGGCCGTCTCGTTGCGGCGCCGGCGCGCGCCGCCAAACGCGCGAGCAGCCGCAGGGTTTTCTGGATCCAGGTGCAAGATCCCGGGTTTGCCAGCGGCGATGCCGACCTCATCGTCATGCCGCGCCATGACGGCGACGGCGGTGACAATGCGTTCGTCACGCTGGGCGCCGTCCACCGCGTCACGCCCACACGGCTGGCCGACGGTGCCCGGCGGTTTGGGCCATCACTGGCGCATTTGAAGCGGCCGCTCATTGCGGTGCTGCTTGGCGGCGATAACCGGGTCTATCGCCTGACATCCACGCGGCTGTCGACCTTGATCGGCCAGCTGACGGTTTTGGCCAAACAGGGCTTCGGCCTCGCGATCACCACGTCGCGGCGCAGCGGCGCCGATGTCGCGGCGCGGCTACGCCAGGCCCTGCCCGACGCGTTCATCTGGAGCGGCGACGGCGACAATCCCTACTTCGGGCTGCTGGCGCTGGCCGATGCCGTCGTCGTCACCGCCGATTCGGTCAACATGGTCAGCGAAGCCGCCACCACCGGCAAGCCGGTGCACATCGTCGAGCTCGACGGCGGCTCGGCCAAGTTCGCGCGCTTCCATGCGGCGATGCGCGAAGCGAACGCGACCCGACCGTTCACCGGAACGATCGAACGCTGGACCTATGCGCCGCTCGACGACACCGCGCGGGCGGCCGCCGAAGCGGCGCGGCGCTTCAAGGCGCGGCGGCCGGCATGACCCGCAACGTGACGATCTTCCTCGCGGTCTTCGCCGCGACGATGGGAATCCTGATCGGCTGGCCGGCCATCGATCTGGCGGCGTCGCGGGCCTTCTACACGCCGGGCAGCGGCTTTTCGTATTCAGCGATCCTCGGCACGATCCACGCCGATCTGCGTTATTTCGTGATCGCGATCATCGTGCTGGCAGCCGGCGCCTTGGTGGCCTGGCAGCGCCAGCGGCGTGCAGCGATTTATTTGCTGCTGGCGTTGGCATTGGGTCGCGGCTTGGTCGTCAACACGGTGTTCAAGGACCATTGGGGCCGCGCCCGGCCCACGCAGATCGTCGAATTCGGCGGCACGCAAAAGTTCACGCCGGTGTTCGTGCCGGCCGATCAATGCACGACCAATTGCTCGTTTCCGGCAGGCGATCCGGCCGTTGGATTTTTTCTGATCTCGGCGGCGTTTCTGGTGCCCGGTCTGACGACGCGGCGATGGGCAATCGCCGGCGCCGTCGCGGTGGGCGCGGCGCTCGGCGCGATACGCATCGCGCAAGGCGGTCATTTCCTGTCCGACGTCATCGCTTCGGGATTTCTCGTCACCGGACTGAGCTGGCTGCTTTATCGCGCAGTCGTCGTGCATGACGGCATCGGCGCGCTGGCGCGCGCATGCTGCCGGCCATCACCGGCGCTCAAGCGCTTCGCGCTGGTGACCGTCGTGACGGCAATCGCGGCGGCAGCGTCTTACGTCTGGCTCGACCGGCCGATCGCGGCGGCATTTCACGACAGCGGACCAACGTTCCAAACGGTGATGGCGTTCGTCACCGCGTTCGGTCTCGGCGGGCCCTATCTGATCCTGACCGCCGCGGCGGTTTTGGTTTGCTGGGTCGGCGGGCACACAATGATGGCGCGGCGGGCGGCTTACCTATTTCTGGTGGTCGCGGCTTCGGGCCTCTTTGTCGACATCATCAAGCCGGTGTTCGGCCGTGTCCGGCCGAGCTTGCTGTTTTCCGATCACCTCTATGGCTTCACCGGCATCGGCGCGCATTCCAACCACTGGTCGTTTCCGTCTGGCCATTCGACGACCGTCGCTGCACTCGCCTACGCGCTGTCGCTGCTCTATCCGCGCCTCATGCCGGCGTGGATCGCCGCCGCGTTGCTGGTGGCGTTCAGCCGCCTCGCGCTCGATCAGCACTATTTGAGCGACGTGATTGCCGGTCTGTATTTCGGCGTCGTCTTCGCCTGGGCCATCGCCGCGATCTTCCGTGCACGCGGCGCCGCGCTAAATTCACCGCAGGCTAGCGATAGCCCTTGAAGTCGTGCAGGAACCGCACGGTGTAGTTGAGGACAGCGCCGCCGCCCAGCGGGACAATCACATGATCGACCGGACCGGCGCTGGCGAAGCGGTCGAGAATCCGCTGGATATTTTCCGGATGACGGGTGACGAGCACGAAGTCCCGGCCGATATCGGCTTTGGGATCGGCCTCGAGATCGAACTGATCGTTGATCTGATGGCTCTCACCGTTCCACTTGAGCGCATCGAACGGATGCGGTTGTACGTAATACATCAGCACCGCCATATCCTCGCGCTCGTCCGACAACAACAGCGCGCCGGGATGTTGCGCCAGGATGCCGCTGACGGCCATGCCCAACTGCCGCCAGCCGCGCAGACGATGCGTTAGGTCGTAACGCGCCGGCAGGCTATAGCCGGCGGCGCGCGCCACGTCGTGCGCGGTGAAGGCGACGACCGCGATGGCGACATCGATCGCCAACGCCGCAATCAGCCAACCGCGGTGGTCGCCGTGCAGCAGCCAGGCAACCACCAAAATCGCCGCCGAGACGTAAACCGGCGCGGCCCAATTGGGCTCGGCGTGGGTGATGAAACTCACCACCACCATCATCGCCAACGTCGGCAGCGCGAAGATCGCCAGCAATGCCGCGGGCCGCGACGCCAAAGCGCGGCGCGCTGTGCCGACGATCACGAGCAACGCGGCGAAGCCGATCGGTCCGAAGACGGCGAATTGCGCGCCGACGAATTCAGCGAGATGCGATGGGTTAAACAGGGCGCCGTGCGACGCCGCATTCTCCTCGGTGTGGTGATACGAGACGAATCCGTGCTGCAGGTTCCAGACGAAATTCGGCGAATAGATCAACAGCGCGAGAATGACGGCGAGCACGAAGCGGCCGAGGTGCCGCCGCTCGTCGCGAAACGCCAGCAGATAGATCAATGCCGACGCCAGCCAATAGGCCATGGCGTATTTCGACAGCAGCCCGAATCCGGCGGCGGCACCGGCCGCCCACCACCAGTGCCCACCGGCGGGTTCGCGCGCGCGGATGAAGGCGTAAAGCGCAACCGCCCAGCACAGCAGCAACGGCGCGTCGGTCGAGATCAGCGCCGCCGACGCCGATACGCCGGGCAAGGTCGCGTAGAGCAGCGCCGACCAGAAACCGACGCGCGAATCATAGAGGCGTTCGCCGATGCGGAAGACGACGAGCGAAGCGGCGAAATGCAAAAGCGGCGACGCGACCCGGATCGCACCCTCGCTATTGCTGAGCAAGTGCGTGGTCAGTGCGATCAGCCAGGCCACCATCGGCGGCTTGGAGTAGTAACCGAACGCCGGATGCAGCGACCATAACCAGTATTGCGCTTCGTCCGGATAGAGATCGGTGCCGCCATAGGCGAGCCAGATAAGACGCAGGACGGTGACGGCAAAGACCGCGTTGACGGCGTAGAACCAATACCGCTGATCGTCCGCCGAATTGGCCGCGTGATGCCCGACCGCCATGGGCCGCGAGACTAGCCGCGCGCCGTCGCGCTGACCACCCCGTTGCGGCGCTGGGCCGCACCGCTGGCGCGCCGGCGAAGGGGGTGGAAATCGGCCTGCCTGCTTGCTAAATCATGGCTCGCAGACCTGCATGCAGCTCAACATCGAGACCTTCAGCAACGTCCGGGGCGGCAACGCTTTTTTCAAGGCCGTGACGCATCCGCTGGCGGCGGAAAAGGCTCGCGCGCTGGTCGCGCGGTTGGCGCGCGTCGACCGTGTCGCCGTCTACGATCCGGAGAATTGCATCGACGCGCTGGCGCAAATCTACGATCTCGGCGACCTCAAGATTGCCGGTCTTTATGCGCAAGATGTCGCCGCCATCGGTCGGAACGCGCTTGGCCAACGCGCGCAACCGGTGACGGCGCTGAAAGAATGCCGCGCCGACGCGGTGCTGATCGCCGCTTTCGATGCCGAGCGGGCCATCGCCCATATCCGTCATCTGCTGCCCACCGGCGCTCAGATCGCCAGTCTCGACGAGCTGCGTCTGCCGGACGCGATAGTGACCAATCGCACGCGCTATCTCGACCCAATCAACTTCGCCACCAACTTCGTCTTCTTTCGCGACGCGGACGGCCTGTCGACGCGGCTGGTCACGGCGAATTACTGGTCGGGCTATGGCGCGCAGCGCATGATCCTCTGGTGCCTGCTCTACGACGCGGCGGGCGCCGAAATCGCGCGTTGGCAGGAAACGGTGCCGCAAAATTTCGGCTCGGTCGCGATCGACAGCCGCGACGTGCGCCGGCGCTTCAATCTGAGCGACTTCGCCGGGCAGATTTTTGTCCATGCGGTCGGTGCCGCCGGCCACGACGTCGTGAAATACGCGCTCGACGTCTACGGCGATGGCGCCGCCGAACGGAGCCTGTCGTGCACGCACGACGCCAACGCGTGGCCATCGGAGCTTTACGCCGGCCTGCCGGCACCAAACGCCGATGAGACCGTGACGCTCTGGGTACAGAATTCGATGCCGTGCGCGATTCCGCCTGGAACGGTCGGCCTCAATCTGATGGGCGACGCGGCGACGGTGTATCTTCCCGACTCGATTCCGCCGTTCGCCAGCCGCGCGCTCGATGTCGCGACCATGTTGCCCAAGGCACGCTGGCCGCAGCAGATCGAGATCCAATCCGGCAAATACATCGTGCGGCCGCGCTACGAGGTGCGCAGTCACGGGCGCGTGCGTATTGCCCACGTCAATGTCGAGCGCTCCGACCTCAAGCCCGATCCGACGATCGCCGATCTCGGCAACCTGCTGGGCAAAGGTTACCTCCTGCCGGCGCCGGTGTTGCCGCGCGCGACGTGGCGCTCGCTCGCCTTGCCAACGCCGATGTCGACGGCGCAACAGGATTTGCCGGTGGCGCTCGTCATCTATGATCGCCGCGGCCGCGAAGCCGCACGGCACGATTTCGGCCGCCTGGCGCGCCGCGATTCGATCGCCATCGACGTCGATACGCTGCTCAACGGCGCCAAGCTGCCCGACGATTACGGCCACATGGAGCTGATCTACGATTTCGCGCACGGCGGCAGCGCCGACGGCTGGCTGCATGGCTTGTTCCGTTACGAGGATCGCGCCAGCCGCCATGCCGCCGAGACCAGCTTCGGCGCGCACGTGTTCAACACGGTTTTGACCTATAAAAGCGAACCGCAATCCTATGCCGGCCGGCCGCCCGGCCTGTCGACCCGTCTGTTTCTGCGACTCGGCGATGCACCGCACGATACGCTCTGCCATCTGATCTATCCGGCATCCACACCATGGCATGCCGAGAGCGCCACCGATCTAATCCTGCATGACCGCACCGGCGCCGAGGTCGCGCGCGAGCACATCGCCATTCCGTGCTCGGGCTCGCGATTCTTCCGCTATCACGAGACCTTCGACGCTAAGATTCGCGAGCGCGCTGGACCGTCCTCCTATATCGTCGTGCGCGACACGACCTGCCGGCTTTTCGGCTATCATGGCCTGATTGGACGCGACGGCGCATTCAGCCTCGACCATATGTTCGGCTTCTGACATGGCGCAACGCCACCACACCAAGTTCTTGATCATCGGCGCCGGACCGGCCGGATACACGGCGGCGATCTATGCCGCGCGAGCCAATCTCAAGCCGATTCTGGTGCAGGGCCTGACGCCGGGCGGCCAGCTCACCATCACCACCGAAGTCGAGAATTACCCGGGTTTCGCCAAGGCGATCCAGGGCCCTTGGCTGATGGAACAGATGCAGGAGCAGGCGGCGCATGTCGGCACGACGCTGATCCACGACATCATCGTCAAAGCCGATCTGTCGAAGCGGCCTTTTCACTGCGTCGGCGATTCGGGCGACGAATACATCGCCGAGACCATTGCCATCTGCACCGGCGCCGAGGCGCGCTGGCTGAAAGTTCCCGGCGAAACGCTGCTGCGCGGCGCCGGCGTTTCGGCTTGCGCGACGTGCGACGGATTCTTTTTCCGCGGTAAGGAAGTCGTCGTCGTCGGCGGCGGCAACACTGCGGTCGAGGAAGCGCTTTACCTGACGCATCACGCCACCAAGGTTACGCTGATCCATCGCCGCGACCAGTTGCGCGCCGAAAAGATTCTTCAGGCGCGACTGTTCGCGCACCCCAAGGTCAAGGTCGTGTGGGACAGCGTGATCGAGGAAATCGTCGGCGACGGCGAGCCGAAGCACGTCACCGGCGTCCGCCTGAAGAACGTCAAAACCGGCGCGACCCCGACCCTCGCATGCGACGGCGTCTTCGTCGCCATCGGCCACGATCCGGTGACCGGCCTGTTCAAAGGGCAGCTCAAAACCGACGCCGAGGGCTACTTGATCGCCAAGCCCGATTCGACCGCAACCGACATTCCGGGTGTGTTCGCCGCAGGCGACGTGAAAGACAAGATCTTCCGCCAGGCGGTGACCGCCGCCGGCATGGGCTGCATGGCGGCGCTGGAAGCCGAGAAATTCCTTGCTGCGCAGGAAGCCGACGCGCTGCGGGCCGCGGAATAGACGCCGATGGACTGGGACAAGCTGCGCGTCTTTCACGCGGTCGCCGAAGCCGGCAGCTTCACGCATGCCGGCGAGGCGCTGAACCTGTCGCAATCCGCGGTCAGCCGCCAGATCAGCGCGCTCGAGGATAGCCTGTCGGTGCCGCTGTTCCATCGCCATGCGCGCGGCTTGATCCTGACCGAGCAAGGCGACCTGTTGTTTCGTACGGCGCGCGAGGTCTTCGCCAAGCTGGCGATGACCGAAGCGATGCTCACGGAATCGAAGGATCGGCCGAAAGGCCCGCTCAAGGTCACCACCACGGTCGCCTTCGGCGCGTCGTGGCTGACGCCGCGGGTGCGCGAATTCGTCGACCTTTATCCAGAAATCGAGGTCAGCCTCGCGCTCGACGACAGCGAGCTCGACCTTTCCATGCGGGAAGCGGATGTCGCGATCCGCATGTCGCCGCCGCGGCAGCCGGACTTGGTCCAGCGGCATCTGCTGACCGTGCGTTATCTCGCCTACGCGTCAGCGGATTACCTGAAAAAGCACGGCACGCCTCGCAACCCCGAGGATCTCGATAAGCACCGCATCATCGTCTACGGACCGGAAACCCGTCCGGTGCGCAACGTCAACTGGGTGCTCGAAGCCGGCGCGCGCGCGGGACACGAACGGCGGCCGATCCTGGCGGTCAACAATCTCTATGCGATCGGCCAGGCGATTCAGAACGGCCTCGGCATCGGCGTACTGCCCGACTTCATGCTGGCCGAGAGCCACAATCTGGTGCGCGTGCTGCCCGAGGCCAAGGGCGCCGAGGCCGCCGCCTACTTCGTCTATCCCGAAGAGCTGCGGAACTCGAAACGCATCGCGGTGTTCCGCGATTTCCTGCTGCACAAGGTCGGCGAGAACCGCAACGGCGGCTGAGCCGTCAGCGCCGGCGACAGCTGTAAAAGCTATCGGCACTCGACAGTGCCGCGGTGCGCACGGTAACCTTAATCAATATTAACGAACCGGCGTGATGGCCAGTCTGGCGCTGTCACAGGGCATCGAACCAGCCGCATTCACGCCCGATATCGCTGGCATGTTCGCGGCGTCGCTGGGCATGTTGGCGATTATCCTCTGGATGCTCGACGCCCGCGAAATCTATCCGGATCACCGTTATCGCCGCGCGCACTCTAACTTTAACCGATTCGGCCGAAAAACCACGGCGACAACGCCGTCGTCTTCGACCCGACATGCGCACGGCGCCGGAATCACAGAGTATTTTAAGCAAATCACCTGCAATCGTCTGGAGAAGGGTTAAGTTGGCTTCACCGTGTTTCGCCGATTTCTCCAATTTTTATCAAAAGCCAATCTTGCTTTACGGTCCTTTATCAGGTTTCGCGCTAAAACCGAGCGTCATCCCGGTGTTTGGACGAAGCGATGAGCAACCGAGACGAAGCAGCGAAACGCCTACGGTCTGATGGCGGTCTTTGCTCGCCCAGCCATCGGCTGATTCTCAGCGGCACCCCGATGGCGGTGACGCTGGCGACGACCGTCGAATGCTCGATGTCGAATGCGCTGTCCGGCGACTTCTCGCAACAACTAAGGACGCGCACCGGCTTTGCGCCGTCGACCAGCTTTCTGCCGGCTTGCAGCTCTCGGCCGTTCAGATCGCAATGGACCGGCGACCAATCGCTGCTCGACGCGCGCAATTTCGGCGCGCAGGGCTTTGGGCTCTTAAGCGAGATTCTGGAAGAAAGCGGTTGCTACCGCTTCGCCTATGGCGATCCCAACGAAGCGGCGAGCGCTTTCGACGCGCTCGCCGCGGCAGCGTAACGATGATGACGATTGTACCGACGATCCGGCTAGCGCCAGACCGGCTTGCCGAGATAGATCTGCGACGGATCGCTCAAGGCACCCGCGGTGGCGCCCAACGCGCCGCCGAAGATTGCGCCCGTCAGCGGCATGCCGACCGCCGCACCGGCCAACGCGCCGACGCCGGCGCCCATGACACCGCCGGTCACCGCGCGGTCGCCCGGGTTCGACCCGCAGCCCGCAACCAGAAGTCCACTCGCGACAATCACTACGGCCATACGACGCATAGGTTCGCTCCTCAATGGCGAAAGGCGCGGGAGTATAGGTCGCGGT
>Ga0126371_10003136_pt1 | contig 14403 bp, 10 predicted proteins | sample PanSoiMetaPlot_4_FD_110145 | JGI IMG/M metagenome (GOLD analysis project Ga0126371, IMG submission 110145) | Tropical forest soil microbial communities from Panama - MetaG Plot_4 | ecosystem: Environmental > Terrestrial > Soil > Tropical forest > Bulk soil | place: Panama | collected 2016-02-17 | reverse complement strand
TCCCACGAGCAGCACAAACGAGAGCGCCACTTCCGCCATCACGACCACGTTTCGCAGCGCGCTGCCGCCCATCAATCCCGCATTGCGTCCCGAACCGCGCAACAGGGTGGATACTCCGGGTCGCGAGGCACGCCATGCAGGGAGCATGCCGAAAATTCCGATCGCCGCCAGGCAGGCCAGCGCGGTGAACCCAAGCACCTGAAGGTTGATCTGGATCGTCTCCAGCCGCGGCAAATCCTCCGGTGCGAGTCTCTGCAGGACGCGAATGCCTATCCACGCCAGCCCCAGGCCAGCCATCGCACCGATCCCGGCGAGCACTACTGCCTCGGTGAGAAGCGGCACCAGCAACCGCCAACGGTTTCCTCCCAGGGCCGCGCGGACTGCAAGCTCGCGTTCCCGCAGCGACGCGCGCACCAGCAAAAGATTGGCGACGTTCGCGCACGCGATCAGCAGCAGAAACACTGCCGCTCCCATCAGCGCTACGATCGCAGGCCGCACCTTCGCCACCATGTGCTGCTGCAGCGGCTCAAGCCCGATGTGGTATCCGGCTGTTCCCGAAATCAGATACTGCTTCCGCGTTTCGGCCGCAACCTTCTCCACTGCTTGCTGCGCCTGATCGAGAGTTACTCCAGGCTTCAGTTTTCCAATCGCGCGAATCCCAAACTGATTCCGGTTGGCCGCATCGTAATCAAGCCGATTTGCGATCCAAACATCGGGCGCCTGCTCCTCTTCCGCATCGGGCGGAAAATAGAGCCGAAAATTCGGAGCCAGTACGCCCACCACGATGGGACTCGGTCCGCCAGCCGTCGCACCGATCGTATGCCCTAGAATCGACGCATTCGTGCCAAAGCGGCGACGGAAGTACTCGTAGCTCAGAATTGCCATGAACGGCTTTTGCGTCGGTTGCGGAGCTCCTGCCGGTGCGGCGGCTGGTTGGGGCGAGCCGTCTTCGTCTTGAAAGTCGCGGCCCATCACGATGCTCCCGCCTAGCATCCGGAAAAAATTTGTAGTGGTGTTGGCAATCTTGACCTCTTCGGGAGTGCCGTCGTCGTGAACAATCACCTGACGGAAAGTGGCCACGCCGGCGTAGTCCTCAAACTGGTCCTTCGTCCCATCGCGCATGTCGATGTAATCGGCATTTGAAAAAGGCATGTCGCGAACATGGCGCTGGCGCAATTCCATTCCCGCAAACAAGAGGCGGTCAGCGTCTTTGTAGGGAAGCGGCTGCAACAGCACCGCATGCGTAACGCTGAAGATGGCTGTACACGCCCCAATGCCGAGCGCAATCGTGACAACCGCAGTCAGCGTGAACAACGGACTACGCCACAGAACCCGAACCGCGACTTTCCAATTGTGTAGTGCCACAGAACCCTCCAACGCGTTGGTCTGACATTATCCATCATTGGCGGGGTAGATATGTCTCTTGGGGGCACCAGCCGAGGCGAGCGGCAGGCCAGCTATTATTGTGGAACGTGACCGAGATAGCCACCGCACTGGCAAAGCCGCCGACCCGGACGAGTTCCTTTCGATTCCTTCTTCTACGGCTCGGCATCGTCCTGTTGTCTCTGCTCGTCTTTCTCTGGTTGCATGGTGTGCTGATCCTTCTGGCTTGCCGGTGGATCGATCCGCCGACAACCGCGGTGCACATGCAGCGCCGGGTGCAGGCCTGGATTCGCCACACGCCGTATCGCGAACGCTACAAGTTCATTCCACTCAGTCAAATCTCTCCAGATCTTCAGCACGCTGTGATCGCTGCCGAGGACACGCGTTTCTATCAGCACGATGGATTCGATTGGGCCGAAATCCAGATCGCCGCCAAAGAGGACTTGGAGGGGGAGCGCACGCGCGGCGCGTCCACGATCACGCAGCAACTCGTGAAGAACCTGTTTTTCGGGACCAACCGTTCTATTCTCCGCAAAGGCGCTGAGGCGTCTCTGGTGCCGGTAGCCGAATTTGTGCTGGGCAAAAAACGCATTCTGGAGATCTACCTCAACGTGGTTGAGTGGGGGCCCGGCGTCTATGGCGCGGATTCGGCGTGCCACTACTACGACGGAATCCCAGCTCGAAATATCGGGCGCGAACGGGCAGCACGGCTCGCTGCAATCCTGCCCGCTCCGCTGAAGCGACGACCTGAGCGCATGAATAGCTACAGCTCGATCATCCTGAGGCGAATGAACCAAATGGGGTGGTAGTCGCGGCCAGATCTCGCCGCGATATGTTCCTGCGGGAACATAACGTCATCACAGAATCGGGTATACGATAATGTCATGACAGCTAAGCCCAAGAAACGAAAGCGGCAAAAGGTTCGGCGGCGGGGGGTTAGAGTTGGCGACCTGCGCGCGTCGGTGGAAGACGACCTCTTATTGCTGGCCGATCAGGAGACAGTGGCGGAGGGGCGCTGGAACCGGCCGCGAAAGCGGAGAATCTCGTTGCGTGTGGATGTGGAAGTGGTGGACTGGTTCAAGTCCAAAGGTCCCGGCTACCAGACGCGAATGAACCGGATATTGAGAAGAGTCATGTTGGAAGGCAAGAAGCGGATAGGGAAGTAGTAGAGGGATCGGAACCTACTCCAGCCAAACCCAAGCTCGAATCCACAGATACCTCGCCGCCGATGAAGGGCCTACGGGAATCCCGCGCTAATCTCCGACAACAGATTGCACGTGAAAAATGGGGAACGTTCCGTCTGTCCCCGGTTTTCTGAATAAACAGTGTTTATAGTCGGCTCTGTCAACAGTGGCAGTGGGAACAGCAGGCGCAAGACAGCAAACTCTTACGGGGCGTGGCATCCGAAACCTAAGCTCGCTAAACGAAGGAGGCTGTAAATGGCAACTGCAAAGGTAATTCCGATGGTAGGAGAAACGCCGACTGCATACGACGAATTTAATGTGGCTGTGCCGAAGGAAACATTTCCCGCCGCTGGGATGTCGGCCCGTGCTGCTCAGGCGGTAGTGAACAGCTTCGCATGGACTGATGCGAATCCGATGCTGAATCTATCCTCATTTGTTACGACCTGGGCCGAGCCGGAAGCGGTCGAGGTCGCACGAACCCACTTGTACAAGAACTACATCGACCATGACATGTACCCACAGGTGTTCAAGATGGAGCAGGTGATAGTGAAATGGCTCCACGACCTGTGGAATGGGCCTAAAGGAGTGGAGCCGTACGGCACGGCTACCATTGGCTCGTCCGAAGCCTGCATGTTGGGTGGACTGGCTCATAAATGGAATTGGCGTGAATCACGGAAGAAGGCGGGGAAGGATACGAGCAAGCCGAATATGGTGACTGGCGGCAACGTGCAAATCGTCTGGAAAAAGTTCATGCGCTACTTTGATGTCGAACCGCGCATCGTTCCGCTGACACCCGGTAACTATCGCCTGACCGCAGACCGACTCGACAAGTATGTCGATGAGAACACGATCTGCGTAGTGGCCATTGCGGGCCAGACTTTTACCGGAGAGGACGACGACATTGAGGCCATTCATGACTGGCTGGATGACTATGAGAAGAGAACGGGCATCAGCATCCCGATGCACATTGACGGAGCGTCGGGTGGCTTTGTCAATCCCTTCCTCTACCCTGAATATAAATGGGACTTCCGTCTGAATCGCGTGCAGTCGATCCAGGCCTCGGGACACAAGTTTGGCTTAGTGCCTCCCGGCCTCGGCTGGGTCGTCTTCAAGGAACGGAAGATCTTCAACGAAGACCTCATTTTTTACGTTAACTATCTAGGCGGTGAGATGCCGACAGCAACCTTGAACTTCAGTCGCGGCACGGCGCCGATCGCAGTGCAGACTTACATGATATTGAGGCATGGACGCGAGGGCTATACGAGGATAATGCGCCACACCGTTGATAACGCCATCTACCTCCGTCAGCGGCTCGTCGAATCGGGTTTCTTCGTGATCATGAACGAAACCCAGCGCATCCCCGTCGTCGCACTTACGCTCAACAAGAAAGTAAAGAACTTCAACGAGTTCGACGTTTCTGCCAAAGTGCGTGAGCGGGGTTGGGTCCTTTCCGCCTATGCTATGCCACCGGATGCCCAGGATGTGAACAGCTTGCGTATCGTCGTGCGACCACACCTCAACCACACCATGATGGATGTATTGGCCAACGACATCATCCAAGCCTGCGAACATCTGGCGGAACACGGTGGCACGGCCACGCCGCCACAACTCCACAGTCACGATAAGTCGGCCACAAAATGCTGATGCAAAATCTTCAGGTTTAACCCGTACTAAACGCAAACAGTCTTAGGCCACCGATTTCGGTGGCCTGCTTTTTTGGCTATGTGATTAAGACAGGTATTTGCGCTGCGGCGATTCGAGTTGACGCCGTGGCGGGCTGGCCCACGCTTTCATAAATTTCCAAAATGGGATTGGGGGGCTGGGCACCCTTTCACAAATTCCCAAAATGGGGTTGCCCCACCCTTCCCGCGTCTTTTTGCGGGAGGGTGAGCTTCCACGACAAATACAATCTTTCGGGAATGCACGTCAAACCAGTCCGCTACCAAGACCAGGGCTGCCTGCATTTCATTACATTCAACTGCTATCACTGAAACCTACGGACGGACGGCACGTTTTACAAGTTCGATTGGTCGAAAGATCCGGGGAAGGTTCTGTGTGTCCCCGGTTTTCTTCCCCGCGTCTCGCCTTCCCACGTCTCGCAAACTCGGCGAGACATGGGGCACCCCTCTCATGGGCCGGCGGGTGGCCTAGCCTTTGAACTGCGGAAGAGGAGGCTCTTGCGCGGAAGGCCAGGGCGGGTGCCCAGCGCATAGACAACCTCTTGGTGCGGGAGATCCTTCGCTCCGGCTGAAAAACGCCTACGCTCAGGATGACGCCCGATTTCGCCCGGAGGCGAGAACAAATGAGTGGCGTGCTCCTGGCCAGAGCCCACCCCTTTCGACGCGGTCCGCTTGTTCAGGCCAAGCTCTCCTGCCAACGACAGGAAGGGTGGGCAACCTCTTAAGGAAGGCTGATTCGAAAAGGATGGGCTAGGCCCCCAACATTGTCCTTGGGCATCCTTGGGTGCACGGGGATTTCCGGGCTGCTCAGTTGACTGCTACGGGGTACTAGACCTTGTGCGGCGAGGCTTTCCGGTTGCTCGATACTGTTTTCGCAATCCGAACTGTCTTCCTTGCAGGGCACCAAAAGCGTGATGTGGCCGAGGTCTGCGTCGTCATCTGGCGTAAAACCCACCGGTGCGGCTTTGGCCAAGATTTCGCCGCGATCATTGATGTTGATGGCATTCGTCAATACCCACCCGGAGCCTGGAGGAATGAGCTGGTTCAAGTCGAGCATTGGCCCACCTCTTTCCCAGACGAAGGCGTGTAGGTTGTTATGGCAATCGTTGGAGGTGCCGACAACCTGCCCGCGATCGTTCAGCCCGTATGCCCGGCTGCAACCATCTCCGTCCACAGTTCCCAAGTCCTTGATCTTTCCGTTTTTCCAGATGACCGCATGGTGAGGATTCACTGCGGGCTCAGGTCGTGGAAAGTCTGCGGAGCCAGCGATCAGTCCTGACTCATTGATCCATTGGGCTTCGGAATTGGGACCTCCCAGGGTTCCAAGATCCCGCATTTGTCCATCTTCCCACAAGAAGGCGTGGCAACTGGTCATGTGTCCGTCAGTGCAAGCGATTGGATTGTCGGCGAGGCTCGACAGCCCAATTATCTGATGCCGGCTGTTTGTGCACTGCGCAAACCCAAAAGTACCGCCGAGTGTCCCCAAATCGGTCATCTTCCCATGATCCCAGAGGAACGGATCGAGGGTGGGAACGCCGGTGTCTGGATTTGGCGCTGTACTCGTGGTAGAGGTTCCCCACACCATTCCCTCGGGCGGGTGGCTGCAACTGCCGCCCCCTGGAAAAGTGTCATCTCCGCCTAGTGTTCCAATGTCGAATTTGTGTCCGTTTTGCCAGATGAACGTGTGAGTGGGAAAGCCGAAGAAACCGACAGGGTCCGGTTCGGTGTTAATTGTAGAAAATCCGATGACCTGACCGGCGTCATTCACCCAGATTCCCAAGCTCTCAGTTCCCGAGCCGAGGGTGCCGAGGTCTATCATCTGTCCGTGCTTCCAGAGCACACCGCGAAATTCAGGAATACCGACAAGAGGGTCAATCGTAGAAGTCTGTGATTGACCTGTTGCCCACCCACGCGAATTAATGGATCCAGCAGCACTGTTGTTATTCTCGGGAAGCGCTCCCAAGTCCCTTATTACTCCGTGTCTCCACAGCGAAGCATGTGCCTGATAGCAATCCGCGTAACAGAAAAATGACGCGTTAGGATCGGGAACCGCAAGATCGGCATAGGCCGCTACCACGCCGGAGTCGTTCAGTAGGCGAAAGCCCCCACCGTTAACAGAACCGTAGCTGAGCGGCCCACCAAGCGTGCCGAGGTCGATGAGTTTGTAGCGAGTGTGCTTGTGAGCTTGCTTGTCCTGTGCGGCGAGCGGGACCGTGCTCGTCGACAGCGCGCACAGTGCAATTGCAACAATCCACGTCAGCCTTCCGGATTTCATGGGGTCTCTCCCTTCCAATCGGACGAGTCCGCCCTGGGATCGCGGCGGCGATGTTTGGGGGCCCTGATTCTACTCGCATCGCAATGCAACCTGCATTTCCGGGCGAGCTTTGCGGCGGATGATTGATCAGCAGCGAACGTACGTCAAACCAACTTCTGCTGAACTTTGTGTGAACCGGGAAACGGAGCAGATCGTTCGGGTTACGCGAAGTGGTGAACTCACCTCCGGCAGCTGAAAGGCGTGCTAGACTTTCCGGAACGCGCGTGGGGGCGTGGGGCGTGGCAGTTGCAGGCCAGCGGCAGGGCAGACTGTCCTTCGGCACTTTCGAACTGGACCGTGAGTCCGGCGAACTTTTGAAGCGAGGTTCGCTGCTTCGAGTGCAAGAGAAGCCCCTTCAACTTCTTCTCGTCCTTCTCGAACATCCCGGAGAGATCGTCTTACGAGAGGACTTGCAGAGACGACTGTGGCCTAATGGGACTTACGTCGACTTTGACAAAGGCCTGAACACGGCTGTCAAGAAGTTGCGCTACGCACTCGGAGATTCACCGGACAAGCCTGTATTCATTGAGACCATACCTCGCCGGGGCTACCGGTTTATCGCTCCTGTCCATTCGAACGGCTCCGGCGCCGTCTCTGCCTCCGCTACCGCAACCGATAAAGTATCAATCGAGTCCGTGCCTGAAGGAGATAGCGGGCGGGCTCGTTGGGTGAGAAAGAGGTATGTGACAGGATTCTTGCTGGCCTCCTTTGTCATTTTCCTGTTTGGCAGATGGATGCTGCACCGCCCACACGTCCTACAGCTTCAGAGTGTGCACTTCGCGCGGCTTACTCAAAACGGAAGAATTCGCTACATGGCGATTTCGCCCGACGGCAGCCGGGTGGCATTTGCTCTGCAAGATGGACTTCATCAAAGCCTTTGGATCCGGGAGATCGCAACGGGCATTGAGTCTCAACTTTTAGCTCCCGATACGGTCAATATCCCGGGAATAGAGTTCTCGCCGGACGGCAATTTTGTTTACTTCGGGCGATCCGAGAAAACAAATCCAGTGTTCGGTTACCTGTGCAGAATTCCCGCAAAAGGGGGCGCGGTGGAGCCACTGATCCGGGACGCAGACTCGACCGTGAGCTTCTCCCCGGATGGCAGGCAGTTCGTCTTCACCAGAGGTTATCCTCCTCGCAACCTCACCGAGCTACGCATCGCAAATGCGAATGGGACGAATGACCACCTTCTACTCTCGATCTCGGGACATCAGGTATATGAGGCGGGTGCCACGTGGTCCCCAAATAATGACGTGATCGCCGTGCCGCTGCATTTGATCGGTGAACACTCGCGTTTTGTTTTGGACATCGTTTCTTTGACGGACGCGCATGTTACAGAGATCTATTCATCGCAAGGAGCGATTGGACGCCCTTTGTGGATGCACTCAGGCAAGGAACTGCTGCTCACATTAGAAGATGCGAACACCCATCGCGGCCAGTTGTGGTCGATCTCCTATCCCGAGGGAAAGGCTCGCCGATTTACGAATGATCTGAGTGACTATAGCTCTGCCATCGATCTGACGGCAGACGGCACTAAACTCGCCACGATCGTCAGCAGCATCGTTTCGAATCTATGGCAGGCCGAAGCGAGCGACCTCTCTCACCCGGTTCAATTGACGTCAGGGGAGCCATCTTTTTTTCAGGTTCGTGAACTTTCGAATGACAGGCTCCTGGCGCGGGGCAATTCCGTTTGGACGATCGGGAAAGACGGGACAAACCGCTTGCCATTCGCTCAGCTACACGATCCGGAATGGATTGAGTCCTGCGGTGACTCCGTGCTCACGGTCGAGAACAAGAACGGGGCGTCGGTACTCAGCCGACTCCGCAAAGACGGGTCCGGCCCCACGAGGATGGCGAGTGGAGACGTGATGTTTCCAGCGTGCTCACCAGATGGACGGCGCATCTACTATTTGAACGTTGCCCATCCCGAGAAAATTCGACGCATTCTGGTTGACGATGGAACGTCTTCCGATGTTGCCGACGTTCTCGGTGACACGTTGTTCGGGAATCTGACCGTCTCACCTGACGGTAAGCTTCTCGCCTATCCCTATCAACAATACGATCCGCCACTGGTAGCCCTCGCGGTCATTCCCGCCGATGATGGAGGCGCTCCGGTCGCGACGTTTCGCGTCCCCGGTTTTCTAGGGCGGCTGAGGTGGTCTCCCAAGGGGGACGCTTTGCAATACCTGCTTACTCGGGACGATGCGACGAATTTGTGGGAACAGCCGATGATGAGTGGCGCCGCAAGGCAACTAACAAAGTTCAACGCCGGACAGATTTTCGACTTTAGCTGGTCGAACGACCACCAGCATTTGTTTCTGGCGCGCGGGCAAGTGACCCGGGATGTAGTCTTGCTCGAAGACATTCAGGCGCATTAGCACCACGGAGTTAGCCGGACACCCACGATAGGGTGCCCGGCAGCAGAGCGTTCGGTTTTCTATTTTTCCTGCGCGATCTTCGCGATCTCATCGTCGGACAGCACGCGGTTGTATACCCGCATGTCATCCGGTGACCCTTGAATGGGTACGAGTTTCCCGGAAATGTGCCGACGAGGAACGGGCCCGATGTCTTGAAGTCGTAGCGGAAGTTAGCTTGCAGGCGGCCCTCGTCGGAAGCAAAGTGGAGTGGTGCCTCCGCTCCGTTGTAGTAAATCTTCATCAACTGGTTGGGCTGATCGATCACAAAGGCCAGGTGGTACCACGATCCCGGTTGAATCAGCCCGGTTGGCGTGATCCATTTTACAATCCGTCGCCTACCTCGATTACGACCGACTCGTCACTCGTATTCCACCGGTTGATGCACAGCTTGAAGCCGTTCGCCGATTCGCCAGTATTAGCGTTGGCCATGATCGTGTTTATGCTGTTTCGAATTGGATTGTCCACATTTACCCAGACCGCGACTGTCAGCTGCGTGCCCAGATTGATATTCGATGTCGCATTCTGCCCGTTCAGGTAGAGACTGGTGGATCCTTCATGCACTGCATCGGTTTCGAAGGTACCGTTGATGTTCAAGAGATCGTTGCCTTTGCCCGAAGCATCGGTTCCATCGCCATTGAATTTCCATTGCGAGAGGATGTCGACGTACGAGAGGGTCGTGAAGCTGAAGCCCATCGCAGTGGGCAAACTATTGTCATTGGCGTCGCGTAAGGCTGTGCTGACCACCGTCGAATATTGTGTTTCCTCTGCTAAAGGGGCCTGAGGAGTCAAGCTCACCGTTTTCGAGGGTGCATCGTAGGCGACGATGATGGGAATATTCTCCGAATTGCTGGTTTTCAACAGCTGGAACGTTGTGTCATCCACTGTGGCTGAATTCAGGGATAGCTGGAACGGGATCCGTACAACGATGCCGGGATCCACTTCGATCGCGCCATTGCCTGGGGAAATGGCTGCCGGGTTAACCCATTCGCTGAGCAATAGAGCCTTTACGGTTACCGGGAAGTCCTGCGTATCGCTGGCCAAACCGTAAGTGATGGTGGCGGTCATCGTCACGTTGGCGTCGTTATCGGTAGGTACCGTTACGCCGCCCGAGTTAGAGATCATCGCCGGATTACTCGATGCCCAAGAGATGTTGCTCCCATGCGTTCCAGAGGTCGGCAAATCGATGTTTCCAGCGACGTGCCCGGCGCCGTCCCCCGGCCCATATCCAATGGTCAACTCGGCTTTATCCGCCGCTACGACGGCGGTATCGTCCGGCACGGGCTGGACCGTCAGGACGAAGTCTTTAGTATCGCTATAGGCGTGCGATGTGATCGTGGCAGTCAACGTAACGGCTACCGGATCACCCGAGGGCTGCGTCACCACTCCGGAATCGGAAATGGTTTCTTTAGTGTCGCTGTGCCAACTGAGTGCACAGGCATTTTTTCCAGCTCCAGGAAGAATCAGGTTCCCGGTGACGTTTGCGGCGGAATCGCCCAGCGCGTACCCGATATTGAGATTGGCTTTGGCGTCGGCAACCGCATCTTCGTCACTCATCTGCCCAATCACCGTCAATGTGAACGATGCAGTATCGCTGACGGAGTGGGACGTCATCGTGGCAGTGAGAATGACTTGGACGCTACCAATCGACGGACGTTGGACCGTTCCATCGTCGACGATCCAGTTCTGGTTGTTCGAACTCCAACTGATCGCACAATTGCTGCTTCCCGAGCTCGGAAGCCCGACCTTCTGTGTCACGCTAACCGCCGAGTCGCCATCCGCATAGGTAATGACCAGCGCCTGCTTGGCAGCGGCCACGGCCTCTGCGTCGGTCATCTGTGCCTTCACGACTACGATGAAGTCCTTCGTATCGCTGGCGCCGTTGCAGGTAATGGTGGCAGTCAGCGTGACCGGCAGATCGTTCCCAACCGGCTGCGTAACCTTGCCCGTGGAGGAGATTGCGGGATCACTTGAGGACCACGCGATACTGCAGTTGTTCGCACCCGTCGTTGGCAACGACAAGTCGCGGGTGACGGTCGAGTCGGCGTCACCGGACTGGTAGCCGATTTCCAGGGCAGCCTTGGCCGCCGCGACAGCTTGGGCAGCGGTCATCTGTGCTATTACAGTGATCGGAAAATCTTTGCTGTCGCTGGATGCGCCGACTGTGATGGTCGCCGTCAGCGTCACGGTCGCATCGCTGACACTCGGCCGCGATACTGCTCCCGCGTTCGAAACCACGGTCGAGGCGTTCGATTCCCAAGCAACCGTGCTGCCATCGATGCCGGCTGCCGGCAGCGTAAGGTTCTGGGTCACGCTCGTAGCGGAATCGCCCGAAGCATAGCCGATGGTCAAGGCTGCCTTGGCCGCTGCGACCGCTTGCGCCTCGGTCATCTGTGCTTTCACCGTAATCGTGAAGGTTTTGGTGTCGCTGATGCCATCGATGCTGATCGTCGCCGTCAGTGTGACATTGGCGTCTTGTGTCAGAGGACGCGTCGCGACTCCCGTTGTGCTGACCAGCGCGGTATCGCTGGAACTCCAGGAAATCGTCGTTCCATCGGCTCCAACAACAGGGAGAGTCATGTTCTTGGTCACACTCGACGAGGTATCTCCGGTTCCGTAGGCAATGGTCACGTCTGTTTTCGCCGCTGCAACCTTCTGCTGCGGAGTTAGAGAAGCGTCTCTGGATGACACTCCACCGCAACTCGCCAGTGTTACGGTCCACAACGCCACAGCCAAAGAGCAAAACAATCGGTTTCTCATCGAGCGTCCTCCAGGAAACTTGTTTGGGATTTCCCGCCGACGCGCGGGTGCCCATTGGTCTGCTCATCGCCCATTCACGGAAGGCGAATCAGCAGCCAAACAGGCGCGACCTTCCGTCACTCCGGATAAATCCGCACCTCGCCCTCCTCGCACTCAGGCTTCCGGGTGACGGTGAGATGGATTAGGAATTTCTAGGACGGCAAACCAAGGTAGGAATCTGTCGGATGCTGAATGGGGCATGTGGCCCCGCCTGTGGACTGCGGAGCACGGAAACCAGAACAATGGGTGTCGTCTCCGGGCCAGAGCTCACCCCTTCGGCGCGCTTCGCTTGCTCAGGGCAGGCTCTCCCGCCAAGAACGCGGGAAGGGTCGGGCCCTCTTGAGGAGTCTTGATTCGAAAAAGATTTGCCAGCCCCCTATGACCAAAACTTCGGTAACTGAGGATCAGAATGACAAGGTGCTACGGTAAAAGGCTGTCCAGAGTACGGCAAAAACTATGCGCTTCGCCTTGCGGTGTTGTTGCGCCCTAGCAATTTTGTGCACAGGCTTTGGCTACGCACAAATGCAATCCTCGGAGGAACCCAGCCTAGGCGATGTAGCAAGACAGACGCGTGAGCAGCAGCGGTTGAAATCCGCAAGCATGGGTGCTAACGCACGACAGCCTCAAAGGGCCGGCACAAATATCGGATCACAGAAAGCCGACATTTTGATCGAGCCGTCCGAGGCACTCTTGCCGCTCGGGGTGTCCCAGCGATTTCAACTGCTAGACGCCGGTGGCAACGAGTTGCCGTCCAATGAGGGCTGGACCGTTTCGGACCCAACGATGGCGGAATTAACCATCGAGGATGGCCATGCCATCCTTTTGGCTCGCAAGGTCGGTAATGTCACTCTACGACACGAGTCTGGCGCAGAAACAAAAGAGATTCGGATCCACGACAGGAAACCTCCAATGCCAGTTGAGTCACGTTGGATCCTTCAGCCAATAGATGGCGAATTCGTCAATGCACTCTGGGCGAGTGGATCATGGTTCGGCCGTATAAATGAGGGATCGGATGAAGAGAAAGCAGCGTCGGCGGCGTATTTTTACGAAGATCGAGGTCCCCAAAGTTCTCATATCCGAGCTGTTCGGGAGGACGGCTTGCAGGCTTGGCAATGGCCGGCCGGGTCGGAAGAAGTGCCGCATATGCTTTGCGGGGACTTTTACAGTGGTGTGCTGGCTTATGTGGGCGACAAGCAAAATCGCACGCTCATTAGCATTACCGCGAGCGGGAAGGAACGTTGGCGGGTGGCGGTGCCCGGGTTTCCCGGTAGAAACGTAAATGTCGGTCTTACCGGTGACATTTTGCTGGTCGAAGAAAACCCCGATTCCGCGGGAGCCCGTGTTGTTGTTCTCAATGGCAGCACTGGAGCAGAGAAGGTGAACTTCGCCTTGCCTCCTTCGCGCGAATTCGTGCGGAACATAGAATTGCGGAATGGCAAAACGGTGTGCGTGCCTGAAGCGGAACGCTCCCGGAACCTGCCGGCATACTACAGCAATGTCATGACGAATGCGATTGTCTCGCCCAATGTGTCTACCCTAGCGTATTCCGAGCTTTCACTTATAGTGGACGGCGGGAAATGCGACCCTGGCACAATACTTCCTGCAGAGCGGATTCACGTCAGCGCCGTACAACGGCTGATGATATGGGATCTGACAGACGAGCAGGGCACAAAGTTCTACGCTGTCGAGGAACATGCAGCAGAGGGTAATGCATCAACCCTGCGTTTCGACGTGGCGGAACCAGCCGGAGACATCATCGTCGGAGACACCGGGACGGGAAACTTCCTGGCGGTCAGGCAGGCTCGTATGCATTGGCCGACGCTGTCATATGAAAACATTGAATATTTCCAATACCGCGTCACCGAAGATCGAACTGTAAAGTACAGATTTCCGGTGAAGGTAAGCAAGACGAAGTTGAGATCCACGATGTTGCTGGGAGACAACAACACGATCGGCTATGTTACCCGTGGCAATGAGTTGGTTGCGTTTGACACTGATACCGCAAAAGAACTGTGGCGGTGGAAATCCGACAATAGCGACATAGACGCTTGTGCTGCTCTGAAAGGCGACGCTGTCATCGTCCGCGAGGGCAAAACTTTTTCTATAATTCGATCTGGAAAGTTGGAAGACCACCGAGACTCCAACTTCATGTTGTTCGTTATGAAGTTCCTGCCGGATAGTGATTCGCAGTAGTGTATTGCCGCGCGTTGAATCTGCTGAGCCCACCCCTTTGACGAGTTAGTGTCACGGGCGTCATCCTGACCTGAGACGTGGGGATTAGGAATCTACCGCATGCTTCAGGTTGCAGGGAGATCCCTCCCTCCGGCTGAAAGGCGGCTCCGGTCGGGTTGACGCCGGTCGGAAAGTGACCATCGGCCGGGCGCATCTTCCTCTTGACTCCCGACCGTTCGGTTTGTATCATCACAGGGACAAGTTCGCTTTGACGTTCATTCGTTGGGCGGACCTGAATTTCATGCAGAGTGGCTGAGGGACGAGCCCTGGGACGCCACGGCAACCGATCCGGGATCATATATCCCGGGATGCTGGTGCCAACTCTCTCCTGGAAACAGGGAACATGAGATTCGGCTGCGAGCTGTACCTGCATCCGATAGCCTCTTTTCCTTTTCCTG
>Ga0126371_10003135_pt1 | contig 14403 bp, 14 predicted proteins | sample PanSoiMetaPlot_4_FD_110145 | JGI IMG/M metagenome (GOLD analysis project Ga0126371, IMG submission 110145) | Tropical forest soil microbial communities from Panama - MetaG Plot_4 | ecosystem: Environmental > Terrestrial > Soil > Tropical forest > Bulk soil | place: Panama | collected 2016-02-17 | reverse complement strand
GTTGGGACCCTTGGTGCGGCGAGTGCCGATTTGGTGGGTCGTGCACACAACCTGCGACAGCCGCAAGACATTGTCGGCACTTACACGGCGGTTGGCGCTGGTGCCGCTATCGGCGGCGGCGCCGCGGCCGCACGTCTTCAAAATTCGAATGGCGTTGTTCTGGAATTGCGCGGACGCCAAGTCGGTCTGCAGGTATCCCTGAACCTTAGCGGTATGACCATCTCAATGCGCTAACGCGCCTCAGGCGGCGCGTTGCATCGCATAGATTGATCGCAGAACCGAGCCCCGGGCGCCAAGCCCGGGGCTTTGCGCTTCGGGCAAAAAAAGGGGGCCGCCAATGAGGCGGCCCAATCATTCAAGCCTGCCGGCGCGGGGGAAGGGGGATCAGGCCGGCAAGTCCCAAGTCTAACGTGGCCCCTGTCGAATAGTTCCAGGCTTAAAATTGCCTCACCGAGATGCTCCTTCGGACGAAGACGTCAATCGGATCAGTAGGTTACGCGCGTTTGCGTCTCGGACCGGTCGTGCACGCGATAGGTTTGAATTCATCACCAAACAAATCGCTGGTTTGGTGACCTCCATCACAGTGCGGCATTCCGCGTTGCCCTACTTTGGGTGTGCCAAGCCCGTTGGCTTGGACGTGGAGGCAAAAATGGAAAAAGTATCGTCGGTGCTGGCGTATGTGGTGAATGAAGGCAGGGTGTGCGCGCTCAAGCCATCGGAATGGTCAATCCTCCTCGTAGGGGTCGCACTCTGTGGCTTCGGCACCCTGGTGTTTTTGACAGCGCGGCTATAGACGCAGCGGTACTGAAGATCGCCTATGCCGTTTTCGCGTCCGAACACATCGTCTCCACCCCTTTGCGCGTCCCTACGATAATAGGTCGCCGCCAATATCGCAGATCAGCTGTGTGTCCCGCCCGCGGGGTCGGCGCAAACCGACCCATCGGCGACCACCCCTGGCCATCGTACTCGCGGATCTCACCACCTCCGGCTTGCACCAACGCGATACCACCCGCCACATCCCAGATGTTGGGGGCGGCAAAGCGCGCGACCTCCAGCAGCCCGGCCGCCACCAGGGCGCACTCCAGCGCGGCTGAGCCCGTCTTCCGAGTTTCCCAGCCGGCCTCGTCAGCATCCGCGGCGATCGGAACGCCGGCGAGCCGCCTGAGCACAGCTGCGTTGACCTTGGGAGTGACATCGTCACCATGGAAACGCAATTTGCCGCCGAACGAGGCATGATACACGCCGGCGCGCAGTGCATGGCTTACCGAGCACCAGACCGCTCCGGCCACAGGCAGACCGCGACGCAACACGCCGATCGAGGCTGCGAACATCGGAAAGCCGTTGATGAAATTTGTGGTGCCGTCGATCGGATCCACCGCCCAGACGTATTCCCGATCACGGCCGGGACGTTCTTCGATTTCCTCGCCGATAATGTCGTGGGCGGGAAATCGTTCGGCCAGGCGTGCTCGGATCAGCGTTTCGACCCGGCGGTCTATTTCGGAGACGGGATCGTGCAAGCTCGACACGTTTGCGACGCCGGTCTTGTAGCGCACCGTGAAAATGCCGCCATAGGCCGTAACGATCTCGGCGCCAGCCAACGTGGCAAGTTCAACCGCCATATTCTCGATTTCTTCAAGGTCGTCGGTTGTTTTTGGGAGTGCCCGCATAGGGCGATAACTGCAGCGCTTCGCGCTGGTTCCGCCCGTGAAGCCGCTAAAATGTTTGCTATGAGGCGACGCGGAGTTGCGCGAGATAGCGCTCGACCTCTTGCCGGAGCAGATGTGACTGCTCTCCCAGTTCGGCCGCAGCAGTCAGGACGGTTGAGGCGACCTGGCCGGTCTTCACGGCGCTATTCGAAACTTCGGAAATGTTCTCGGCCACGTCACGTGTGCCTTTTGCGGCGGCACCGGCATTGCGCGCGATCTCCTGAGTGACTGAATCCTGCTGACGCATCACCACCGCGACATCATTGGCCACATCGCTGAGCTGCTCGATTGTTGCCGCGATCTTCTTGATGGCCTGAACGGATCGCTCGGTCGTTTGTTCTATCGAGGCGATATGCCGCGTGATTTCCCCTGTTGCCTTGCCGGTTTGGGTCGCAAGACCTTTCACCTCTTGAGCGACAACGGCAAAGCCGCGGCCGGCCTCTCCGGCGCGGGCGGCTTCAATTGTCGCATTGAGCGCAAGCAAGTTCGTCTGTGCGGCGATGCTGCTGATGAGATTACTGACCTCGCCAATTTCATCGACCGACGCCGACAGGCTTTCAACAGCTTCGGTAATAGCTTTGGCCTCGCCGGACGCCTGGCTCGCAACTGTCGCAGAGCTCGCGACGCGGGCCGCGATATGTTCAATCGATTGAGCGATTTCCTCAGCGGCCGTCGCCACGATCCCGACGTTCGCCGTCGCCTGTTCGGATGCAGCGGCTGTCGCCAACGCCTGCTCTTGATTACGGCTCGCGCTATTTGCCATATCGCGTGCCGAGCTATCCATAGCCGCTGCAGCACGATCGAGTGTTTTCACGATATTAGATACTGCATTCTCAAATTTATGCGTGGCGCTTTCGACAAGCTGTCGCCGCGTTTCCAGCGTTCGAGTCTGCTCACCCTCCTTGCGGCGGGCTGTCGCCGCGTCTGCTGTTGCCTGCCGGAAGAAGAGAAGCGCCCGTCCCATGTCGGCTATTTCATCGCCGCGGGTGTCGTGAACGTCGACACTGAGATCGCCATCGGCGATGCGGCGCATCGCGTCGCTGAGGAAGCCAAGCCGCCGCGCGATGTTGCGCCCCACATAGAGCCAGGCGACCAAGGCGGCGCCAACGACGGCGGCGATCGAAAGCACGGTCAAGATCAATTGACCTGAGCGGATTTGGCTGCTCGCATAGCCAGATATCTCCCTGACAATCCGGCCTTGGTCTTCAACCAGGTCATCGACGGCGCTTTTGAGCTTGGAAGCTTCCGCCTGTGCGGCAGCGAATGCCGAAACAGCTTCCTGCTGTTGATTCAACTCGTAGGCGCGCGCAGCAACAATCCCGTCCTCCGCGCCGATCGCGCCAAGCTGCTTATAGAGAGAAACCAGCTTGCTTTGATAGGTGTGGTCGCTGATGCCGGCCAGATTTTTCGTAATTTTTCGCTGCGCCGAGTCGATCAAATCACGTAGCGGCTCCAGACGGCTCGGATCGTTAACTAGCGATGCTTCAGTGAGAAGGCCAGCCAGAAGATTTGCCTCAGATTCGGTTTGCAGAAGCCGGCGCAGATTTTCCAACCTTGTTTCGACGGCGGCAGCACCTTCCTGTTTGGCATTCATCATCAGATCAAAATTGGCGTCGTCAATCGCGGGTGCGAGGCCGATGAGCAGCGTCTCATGGGCCGCTCGCACGGACGATGCGAGATAGGACCGCTCATTCGACATGATGATACGGTTAGTGATAGTCGCATCGAGGGTGTGCAGTCGTTCCGACAGCGCTTTGCTGCTCACATCAATATCATCGACTTTCTTGACGCCGAGCCTTCGCAAGTGCGTTATTCCGTTTTCCAGATGCTTTTCCTGCTGGGCGATATTGTCCATGATTTCGAGGCGGACTTTGTCGCTTGACGCTGCCATCAGACGCGGGCCGGAAGAAACCAGGCTGCTTGCTTGCTCGGCAAGGCGGAGCGATACCGCCGTGCTGGGCAGACTGCGCGATACAATTTCATTGGTTGTCAAACCGATGACGGTAAACTCATAGAATGCCACGGAAGAGCCGATAATCGTCAGCGCGGCAGCAAAGCCAAAAGCAAGATAAAGACGGCTGCGGATCGTTGACAGCAAACCAGGGTTTTGAGTGCCTCTGGGGTTCTGCGCTTTTGGTGCTTGGGGTCGCCCTACAGACATCTTCTGGTTATCCGTTCGTCATCACCTTGCGACAGTCTTAACGAGCCTCGTGACGGCTCTGAACGAACCATCGGCTTGGAGCACGGTGAAATAGACCTGGTTTGATCCCTGGTTTTGCGTGGCACTGAACTTGAGCGTTACACCGCCAAGATCGAACGGAGCGCTCTCGATCGCATCGAGGAAGGTTTCGCGCGTGGGCTCGCCCGGAATTCTTTTCAACCCCTCGACCACGAGTTGGCCGACCAAATAGCCCTCGAGCGATACAAAGCCCGGTTTTGAATTCGGATTAACAGCAGCAAGTGCGGATTGATAAGACGTCACCACCGGCAGCGATTTGTCGCCCGGAAACGGGACAACCTGACTCACAATGACGCCGGCGCCCTGGCCGCCGAGCTCCTGCGCGAGCGAATCCGATCCCACGAAAGAAATCGCCATGAATACGGGGTCGAATTTAAGCTGACGCGCGAGCTTGATGAATTCTGCGATTGGCTTGTAGGGACCAACTGTCACGACGGCCTGCGGCTGGCCCTTCATGATTTCCAGCAGCGCCGACTTGATGGCAGTCGTGTTGCGTTTGAAGGTGCCCTCAGCGACGAGCGCCATGTTGCGTTTGGCCATCGCGTTCTTCACGCCGGCCAAACCCGCGAGGCCAAACGCGTCGTCCTGATAGAGGATTGCGATGTTCGTGATGCCGAGATCTTTCGTCAGATGATCGATCCAGGCTTCCGTTTCCTGAAAATACGAACTGCGAATATTGACGATGTAGCGATTAAAAGGACTACGGAGAAATTCGGCGCCCGTGAACGGACCAATAAATGGCACTTTGGCCGCCGTTGCGATGGGCTGGCCGGCCTTTGACGTCGGCGTTCCGACTGCGCCGAGGAGGGCAAAGACTTTCTCTTCCTTGATCGCTTTGTTGGTGGCTTCGATCGTTTTCTCGGGCTCGTAACTATCGTCGATCGATTTAAGCTCGAGTTTGCGGCCGCCAACGCCGCCGGTGCGATTGGCCTCTTCGAAGGCGGCTAGAATTCCCTCGCGCATGCCCTGACCAAGTGCTTGGGCCGGGCCATTAAGCGCGGCGACCTGTCCAAACTCGATCTTGTTCTTGAATACGCCGTCTTCCGCGTGAAGCGGCGTGATTGAAATGATCAGGAGGGCGCCGGCAATGCAAAGCCAGCTGCAAGTGTTACGCAAAGGCCAAATCCCCCACCAGCAATGCGTGTAGGCCGGATCGTGCGCGAGCAGGGTTTACGAAGGATTAAAGGTGCTGAAATAAGGGCAGCTGGAGGCCCAAAAAGCCCCGTAAAGACCAAATAAAATTTGCATTATGGGAAAGCGAACCGCTGAAACGGACGCAAAGTACCCACCCTGCATCCGCTGCGCTCTGCAGGCGAATGCCAGTCCGCTGGAACACTTGACCCGGAAGCGTTAATCGCCCCGCGGGCATCACCCGGCTTAGGCGGCTGCCCTGTTTTTGATCAGCCCGACAATTGCCGTCACGATCGCGCCGGCAACGCCACCGCCTACGAATTGTCCGAGTAGAGCGCCGATATCAACGTTCCCGGCGGCTTGAGAAAGCATCGGAATAAGCGCCGTCAGAATCTGTCCGCCAACACCGCCGCCGATTGCGCCGGCAATCGTATTGCCGGCCGTTCCAAGACTGAGATCCTTCGAAGCACCACCAGCCACATTCCCGCCGATCGCACCAGCCACAAGTTGAATAATGAGATTGATCAGCATGCCCGACATCAGAGTCTCCTCATGTTGCCTCGGTTAAAGTTCAGGTCTTTACGTCAGCCGGCAACTTCCCCCCGTTGGCCGCAAGTTTCGCCATCACCTGCTTATGCAACCAGACATTCATGGTCGCAGAGTCATTGGTGTCGCCGGTATATTTCAATTCCTTCGCAAGCTCTTTCCGCGCAGCAAGGCTGCTATCGAGATCAAGTGCCTTCATCAGATCGACAATTGATGTGCGCCAGGCCAGCTTTTCGCCCTTCTTCGACGCAGCCGCCTTGTCGACAATGGCTGCAACATCGACTGTTTGTTTCGGCTGAGCATTTGCCGAAGTGGGAGCCGATGAATCGGTCGTCGCAGTTGGCGCCCCAGGTGCCAAAGTCGGAGATGCGCCTGCGGCCTGTGCGGAACCGTGGCCGAAAATCTTGCTCATAATATTTCCAAAAACACTCATGACGTTTCTCCCGTCAATTCGGATTGTGTGTGCGCTTGATTTACTTCGATACCGCCTTAGCAACCCAATCAGTATAGCTTCGCTGCAATTTAGTGACTGGTAAAAATCACGCGAGTGAACTGGCGGTGCAGTTGCTCGCCATGTTCTTGTCACCGCGACGTCATAGCTTGTGGAATTATTTTCTTTCAGATCAACGGAGACGACTCACATGGGCCTGATTGATGTCCTCAACGGGATGCAGAATGGGCCGCGCGGACAACGTGACCCGAGCAGCAGGAGCGCCGGCGGAGGAATGTCGCCAATTACGATGGCAATTCTCGGCTTGCTCGCATACAAGGCGGTCAAAGGCTTGGCCGGCACTCAGCCGTCTGCTCCTGCAGATACTCGCGTACCGCCAGGAACAAAACCCACGCAAGCGAATACTGGCGTACCGCCCGGCCAGAATCCCATCAAGGTCGGTGCGCCTGGGAGCGGCGGCGGGCTTGGTGATCTGCTCAAAGGCGGATTGGGCGGGCTACTTGCCGGCGGCGCTGCGGGAAGCGTGCTCAGCGGCGGCTTGAACGATCTGCTCAAGCAATTCCAGCAGAATGGGCAAGGTGAGACAGTCAATTCGTGGATTGGTACCGGACCGAACAAGCAGATATCGCCCAATGATCTCGGCGGTGCGCTCGGCTCTGACCGGATCAACGCGCTCATCGACCAGACAGGGATGTCACGCGACGATCTACTGCAGGGGCTCAGCCAATATTTGCCACAGGTGGTCGACCAGCTGACACCTCACGGACGCGTGCCGACTGAACAGGAGGCCCAGCGCCTGCTTTAATGCATGCGCGCGGGGGTGTACACGATCGGATCGTGCAGCTTCGTCAGCTGAGCGCTCTCGTTGTGGCAAATAGGAGCGTGGCATGGGCATTCTCTGGACTATTGTGATCGGCTTTGTCGCGGGGATTATCGCGCGCTGGGTTTCGCCGGGGCCTAATACTCCCCAGGGCTTCATACTGACGACGGTCCTGGGCATCGCGGGCGCATTCCTCGCGACTTGGCTCGGGCAGGCCATCGGTTGGTACCGCCCGGATCAAGGGGCCGGATTCATTGCCGCGACGATTGGCGCGGTGATTGTCCTTTTCATTTGGAACCGTCTCGTCGCCGGGCGAGTGCTATCCGATCCGGGAGCGGGGCCACGATAGAGTCCCGGCTGCACTAGTTGCCAGTTGGCCATTGGGCCATCTGGTGGCCCCGCGGCCATCCATGCGAACCTGCTTTCGGTGACGCCGGTCCCGCCCGATGTCAACGAGCGCATTTGTGTGTGGTAAAAACAAAACTGCTTTTTTCTCAATTGTCAGGGGGTCGCGATGTTTGTGTCGATGGCGCATATCCGCCGAATTCTCGCCGTCGTTCTTCTCGGTCTTGTTGTTGCCGGATGCGGCTATAACACGATCCCGACTCTCGAGGAGCAGGCCAAGGCAAGATGGGGAGACGTCCAGAACAATTATCAGCGCCGGGCTGATCTCATCCCAAATCTAGTGTCCACCGTTCAGGGATATGCCAAGCAGGAGAGAGAAGTTCTGACTCAAGTCATCGAGGCGCGCGCCAAGGCGACACAGATCAAGCTGGACGCCTCGCAGCTCACCGATCCCGATAAGGTCAGACAGTTCCAGGATGCGCAAAATCAACTCACTGGCGCGCTTGGCCGGCTTATCGCCGTAAGCGAGAATTACCCGGATCTGAAATCCAATCAAAACTTCCTGGCGCTGCAGTCGCAGCTTGAAGGCACCGAAAACCGTATTGCGGTTGCTCGCCGCGACTACATCGAAGCGGTGCGTCTCTACAATACAGAATTGCGAACGTTCCCCGGCATCATCTGGGCCAACACATTCTTCCGCGGCAACAAGCCGATGGCGGAGTTCACCGCGAGCGAGGATGCGGCCAAGCCGCCGCAAGTGAAATTCTAACGAGCCGTCGCGATATAAAGGCATCAAAATGACAGCGGGCCGCACCTCTTCTGCCCTTGGTAGAAGGGCCGTGCGCCCTGTTGTCGCCATCGCTGCGCTGTTATTGACGATCGCCGGCGCTTTGGCGCTGAACTTTCCTGCGCTTACGGGTCGCGTCGTTGACCAGGCCAACATTATCGAGCCGGCGACGCGCAGCGCTATTGAGCAAAAGCTTGCAGACCTTGAATCAAAGTCGGGCATCCAGCTCGTTGTCGCCACCGTTTCTTCGCTGGAAGGCCAGGATGTTGAGCCCTACGCCAATGAACTGTTCCGACACTGGCAACTTGGCGAAAAGACAAAGAACAATGGCGTTCTTTTGCTGGTCGCCCCGAACGAGCGACGTGTCCGCATCGAGGTCGGCTACGGCCTTGAAAAAACGCTTACCGACGCGCTGTCAAAGGTGATTATTGTCAACGCCATCACCCCGCGCTTCAAGAGCGGCGATTTCAGCGGCGGCATTTCCCGTGGCGTCGATGACATTATCACGGTTCTGACGACTGATGCTTCGGAATGGCAGGAGCGTCCGTCGCTGCGGCTTGATACTGAGCAAACCACCGATCCGGGGAGTTGGCTGCTGCTCGTGGCGCTGTTCGGTCTCATCACGATGCTCATCGTTTCGCGCACTTTTCGCTGGTTATTTTTCAACACGCTTTTCAATATTCTCGTCACCTCGGGCGGATCGCGCGGCGGCGGATTTTCCGGCGGCGGAGGTTTTTCCGGCGGCGGGGGATTTTCCGGCGGCGGTGGATCATCGGGGGGCGGCGGAGCTTCGGGGAGCTGGTGATGAGCCTTTCCAAGGAGGATCACAAACGAATTGCAGACGCTATCCGCGCCGCAGAGGCGAAGACGACCGGCGAAATTGTATGTGTGCTGACCCAGACGTCAGCGCATGCGACAGGGCTGCCCGTTTTTCTCGCCGCGATCGTCGCTCTTGCGGTACCGTGGTTGCTGACGGGGTTCACGACAATGCCGGTCTACCGAATTCTCGTGTTGCAACTCATCGTGTTTGTGGCGCTGCTGATCGTGTTTTGCCTGCCACGCGTTCGGGTCGGGCTGATGCCTCGACGCGCACGCCGCGCCATCGCGTATCGATTCGCCATGGAGCAATTCGTGACGCGCGGGCTTGCCAGCAACAAGGGAAACTCAGGTGTATTGATCTTTGTTTCGCTCGCAGAGCATTATGCGCGGATAGTTGCCGGCTCAGAAATCGCTGCGCGCGTGCCGCAGGCAAAGTGGCAGGAGGCAGTGGATGCGCTCATCGCGCACACGCGCAACGGATTCATCGCCGAAGGCTTCGTTGTCGCCATAGAAATGTGCGGAATTGAGCTTGCAAAATACTTTCCAGCCACGGGACCAGATCGCAATGTGTTTCCTGATCGTCTTTACGTGATCTAGGGAGCTGCCCGCGAATCTTCCTGGTCGACCGTCACCGGAAAACCGATCGTTTCAGTTGCAATGAATTGCTGCTGCGCAAGACGGGCGAAACGACCGCCTGCACTGACGAGTTCTTCAAACGTTCCTGTCTCGACAATCCTGCCCTGGTGGAAGACGAGAATGCGCGACGCTTTGCGCACCGTCGACAATCGATGCGCGATCACGAAAGTGGTACGGCCTTTCATGACTTCGTCCAATGCCCGCATCACCTTCGTTTCGGTGTCGGCGTCGAGCGCGCTCGTGGCCTCGTCGAGAATGAGAATCGGCGGATTTTTCAGAAGCGCTCGCGCAATCGACAATCGCTGGCGCTCGCCGCCTGACAACGCGCGGCCTCGCTCCCCGACGATATCACCGAAGCCTGCCGATTTGCCCTCAATAAATTCCAATGCTTGCGCACGTTCGACCGCATCGAGGATCTCGGCATCGGTGGCATTGGCTTTTCCCACCAGCAGGTTCTCGGTGATCGAGCGGTTGAAAAGCAGCGCCTCCTGGAAAACGACTCCAATGTTTCGACGCAAGGCGGAAAGCTTGAATTTCCGGATGTCCGTTCCGTCGATGTCAATTTGGCCGGATTGCGGATCGAAGGCACGGTGCAGCAGCGCGATCGCCGTCGATTTTCCGGCGCCGGTGGCGCCAACCAGTGCGATCGTCTCGCCGGGCAACGCCTTGAAGTTCAAGTCTTCCACCGCCATGCGTCGGCCGTCGTACGAGAACGAAACGTGCCTGAATTCGACGAGGCCACGCAGTCTGCCGGGATCAATCGCGTCCGGTTCATCGCGAATGGATGGAACCGTGTCCCATACGTGAAAGAATTCGCGCAAACGTGGCGCCTCCGAGACCACGTTGTTGATGAAACTAACGCTATGCTCCAGCCGCGCGATGATAAGTCCGGCAAAATTCATAAACGTGACCATTTCGCCGACGGTCGCCTTGCCGTTAATCGTCAGGAGGGTGCCGACAACGATGATTGAGAGGACCGTCAGGGTCGTCGCGGTTCGCGTTAATACGTTGGCGAGCGCCCACCATGACAGGACCGGCATCTGCGCGGAGAGCAGACGTTCGACGACCGCGCGAAGTTCGAAAACCTCGGCTTCAAGGCGCGAGAAGCTCTGGACCAGCGCAATATTGCCGAGCGTGTCCGAAGCCCGTTCGGCGAGTTCGGAGTAGTACTCCTCGACCGAACTCTGCAAAGTTTCGGTTTTGCGGATGATGAGGGCGGTAAGCACCGCGAAAACGACGCTCAGGACTATCAACAATAACGCCAGCCGCCAATTGATGAAGAGCGAAATCGGCAGGAGGACGAGCAGCGATATCAGCGAGGAGAGGTTGTCACGAAAAAAGCCAACCCAGAGTCCCCACAGCGCTTCCGTGCCCTGCAGCATCATCTTCATCAACCGGCCGGAATGCGTATTGCCGTGATAGGACAGGGGAAGTTGAAGGACGTGCTCGAAGTAACTGGTCAAGACGACGTGGCGACGTCGGTGCGCGAGGCGATCTGCGTAAAGGGCGATCAATGTCCCACAGGCGATGGTGAAGAGCCCAAAACCGGCCCAGGCGGCAAGTAGAAGCGTTAAATGCTGCCATTCCGGCCGTTCACCGCGCACCTGCGCGCCAGTGAGTGTGTCGATTATGCGGCCGAGCAGTACCGGCTCGGCAAATTGGGCCGTTGCCAACGCCAGATTTGCCAGCGCCAATACCCATGCCAACGGGCCTTCCGAACCGAGCAAAGACAGAACACGAGCGTAGAGACGCAGGATGCTCATGCGTGGCACTCGATGTTCGGCCTTTCCAATTCCAGCAGGAAAAACCATTGCATGGACGCTGATCGCCTTCGCTGTCCTAACCGCGTTTGAACGGTACGATTGATTGGACCGTAGTCCAATATGTCAGATCGAATATCTGCCCTATGCTTTTGCGACGAACTCTATCGCTGACGGCGCCATCGAATCCGGCGCAGGGAGACGTCGATGAAATCACCGGTCATCAAGCACTCGATCATACTCAATGGACACAAGACGAGCGTGTCGCTCGAAGACCAATTCTGGGATGGCCTGCGCGAGGTTGCCGCGCGGGAAAATATTGCGGTGTCGACGCTGGTGGAGAAGATCGACCAGGGCCGCACTGGTCACAATCTTTCATCCGCAATTCGTGTCTTCGTGCTGGCACATTTTCGCGGGCGCGCCGGTCAACAAAACGTGCTGGGCGAACGACCCGATCGGGGTGTCTCGGCTGCCCCGACAATCGCACCGGTATTGGAAAGTGCGGTCCTCAGATCGTGACGGTCTGACCGAACCAACTAGCCGGTTTTGACGGAAAGGAGGCCACAATGGCAAAGGGACGTCGTGGGCTGGACGCTCGTCACCGCGACCGCAGCGGTAAAATTGAAAAAAAGCACGGCAATACGCGGGTTGCGTCCCTGCGGAAGGAATACGGCGAAACCTTCGCCAAGGGTCATCGTAAGGACATGATGCTCAAGACGCTGCTCAAAGAGACGGGCTCGGCGTCATTGCACGAGTATTTAAGACAACACCACAAATAAAGGTGCTCCAGGGAGTACCGCGGGCGGGTTTACTCCATCCCAGCGCGGCGGAATCCTTCTAAATAATGTGTTCGGTCGGCGTCCCGCTTGAACGGCATCTGTTCGTTGAGCCATTCGATGGAGACATTGGGCTGCACGCGGCGCAGTTCAAGCAAGGCGGCGGTGGCAATTTCTTTCTTGCCCAGCATGCCCGCGGCTGCGGTGAGCACTCTGTATCCGCCTACGAAATCATTGCGCTGGCGGATAGCTTCGCGCGCAAGCCGCATCGCCTCATCATAGTTTTGTCCCGCATATTGGGAGTAGGCGGCGACCCCGGAATATATGGCCGAAAACGGCCCGCGCGGATTGAGACGCGAGGCGCGCCGTGCAGCCAGGTCGCCCTCTTGCCAGCGTCCACAATAGGACAGGGCCAGTCCGTAGTAGCCCTGCGCCACCGAGCAGTTGGGATTGCATTGTAGCGCCAGTTCAAATTCGGCCAGGGAATCCTCGAAGCGCCGTGCGAACAAGTAAACATTACCCAGCGCAAAGTGTGCCCAAGGGTCTTCGCTATCGGCCTGAATTGCCGCCAGCGCTGCACGCTCGGCGATCGAAACTGACGCGGCCATGTCTGCCCAACCCATGTGGGCGCTGAAGGTGTGGCTTGCGGCAAGCACGCCGAGCGCCTGACCGTAGTTGGGATCGATCGCAGTCGCTTTCTCAAGCAGAGCCTGCGCAACCACATTGTCCTGTCGTGTCACGCGCCAATAATGTGAGAGGGCGCGCATCACCAGATCCCATGCGTCCAGGCTGTCCGGCGGTTTGCGCTGGGCGTGGAAATTTTCTGCAGCGTACAGTTGGGGTTCGATCGCGCCGACGATGGCGTCTGTGATCTCGTCCTGCACGGCGAACACGTCGGCGATATCGCGATCGTAGCGCTCGGCCCAGATATGGCTGCCGGTCGCGACGTCGTTGAGCTGCGCGGTAATACGTACGCGGTCGCCGCTTTTGCGTACGCTACCCTCGACGACATAGCCGACACCAAGCTCGTCGGCGACCTGCTTCATATGAACGGGCTTACCCTTGTAAGTGAATGACGAGTTGCGTGCGATTACGAAGAACCAGCGCAACTTCGATAGTCCTGTGATGATGTCCTCGCTGATGCCGTCGGAAAAATACTCATGGTCGGGGTCCCCGCTCATATTGTCGAAGGGGAGCACGGCGATGGCCGGACGTTCGGGCGATAGCAATGTGGCACGTGATGGCTCCTGAGCATCACGCTGTGTGTCCACATTTATGGGGCGTGGATGCACATCGCCCACGAAACGGATGCCCTTGCGGGCAATAGTGCGGATCAATTCCTGTTTTCCGCCACTGTCGCCCAATGCCTTGCGCGCCGCGTTGATGCGGCTGGTCAAAGTCGAATCGGAAACAATCCGGCCATGCCAAATCGAGGCAATGAGATCGTCCTTGCTGACAACCCGGTCGCGATTCTCGACGAGGTACACCAGTAGGTCGAAGACCTGAGGCTCGACGGCAACGGGTTCGGAGCCGCGGAAGAGCTCGCGGCGATCGCCATCAAGCGTATGATTTCCAAAGACAAATTGCACGTTGGCGCCCCCAACTGCAGCAGAGCCGGTCTCACGGAAGAATCAAGCCGATCTCAAGCACAAATCAAGGCCAAGCCAAAGCCTTCCAGACGCGGAGCCGGTACTCACATCCCAATCATGTTGGAAATTGGACAGGAGGCATTCATGCCCGCTGCAACAATGGCTGCTGTAAAGACTACAGATCAGCAATCAACCGCCGTATCGCCCGAGCTGGCCGCCATCAAGGCCCGGCAGAAAGCGGCCTGGTCCTCCGGTGACTACGCCGTCGTGGGCACGACGTTGCAGATCGTCGGCGAGGAGCTTTGCGAGGCTCTCGATCTCAGGGCCGGTACCAGGGTGCTCGACGTGGCTGCCGGCAACGGAATGGTTAGCCTTGCGGCGGCTCGCCGCTGGTGCGAGGTCGTTTCGACGGACTATGTGGCGAGCTTGCTCGAGCGCGGTCGCGCGCGGGCGGAGGCCGAAGGCCTGGCTATAGAATTCCAAGAGGCCGATGCCGAGGCATTGCCATTCGCCGACTCAAGTTTCGACGCAGTCGTATCAACCTTTGGCGTGATGTTCACGCCAAACCAGGACAAGGCTGCAGCAGAGCTTCTGCGCGTTTGCAAATCGGGAGGCCAGATCGGCCTCACGAACTGGACGCCGGACGGCTTCATCGGGCAGATGTTCAAGACGCTTGGAAAATATCTTCCGCCTCCGGCTGCCGCCAAGTCTCCTCTGGCCTGGGGCACGCGCTCGCGCCTGAACGAGATGTTCGGATCAGCTGAAAGCCGGATCAAAACGGCGTCACGCAACTTCAAT
>Ga0126371_10003134_pt1 | contig 14407 bp, 15 predicted proteins | sample PanSoiMetaPlot_4_FD_110145 | JGI IMG/M metagenome (GOLD analysis project Ga0126371, IMG submission 110145) | Tropical forest soil microbial communities from Panama - MetaG Plot_4 | ecosystem: Environmental > Terrestrial > Soil > Tropical forest > Bulk soil | place: Panama | collected 2016-02-17 | reverse complement strand
GCTTTTTCACGGCCCTGGACGAGCTGCACGACCTTGCCGTCCATCAGGTCAATGCATGGAAAGATCACGCGCCGGTCCTCACGGGAATGCCGCGGCGGTCCAGCTCTTCTTTCAACTGGTTCACGGTATAGGTTCCGTAGTGGAAGATGGAGGCGGCCAGCGCCGCGTCCGCGCAACCCTCGGTGAGGACGCGCACGAAGTGTTCCGGCTTCCCTGCCCCGCCGCTGGCAATGACCGGAATGTGGGTGGCATTCGACACGGCGCGGGTCAGCGCGCAGTCGAAGCCATCCTGCACGCCGTCGGTGTCCATCGAAGTCAGCAGAATCTCTCCAGCGCCGAGCTGCTCGCCGCGGGCGGCCCATTCGACGGCATCGGTGCCCTCGTCGTCGCGCCCGCCGCGCGTATAGACGTGCCACGTGTCCTTCGCGTGCCGCCGCGCATCGATGGCGAGCACCACGGCCTGCGCGCCGAACTCTTCGCTCAGCTCGGTAATCAATTCCGGCCGGCGTACCGCGGCCGTGTTCACCGAGACTTTATCGGCGCCGGAGAGCAAAATGCGCCGGGCATCGGCAACGGAGCGAATCCCGCCACCGACGGCCAAAGGAATGAAGACCTGCCGCGCCGTCCGCGCCACAACGTCGGCCATGATCTCCCGGGCATCGCTCGAGGCGGTGATGTCGAGAAAGACCAGCTCATCGGCGCCATCGCGGTTGTAGCGGTCGGCGAGTTCGACTGGATCGCCGGCATCGCGCAGGTTGACGAAATTGACGCCCTTCACCACACGGCCGCCCGTCACATCCAAGCAGGGAATGATGCGTTTGGCTAACACGGCAACTCCAGAAAATTGCGCACAATCTGCAGGCCCACCGGCCCTGATTTCTCCGGGTGAAACTGCACGCCGTACACATTGCCGCACTCCAGCACTGCCGTGTACGGCACCTCGTACGTGCAGGTTGCTGCCGCCCGAGCATTTTCCGGCACGTAATAACTGTGCGCGAAATATACGTAGGGCCGAGCCTGGAGATTCCTCACGAGTTGCGATTCACCGCGCACCACCAGCTCATTCCAGCCCATGTGCGGCACGCGCGCCTCGAGCGGAAAGCGCCGGACCGAACCCGGATACACACCGAGCCCGCGGACCTCGGGCGCTTCTTCGCTAACCTCGAACAGCGCCTGCAAACCCAGACAAATTCCAAGAAACGGCACGCCGGCCGCGATGCGAGCCAGCAGGGCGCCGCGTACTTCGAGGGTATCCAATGCCCGCATCATCTGACCGAAGTGCCCGACGCCGGGCAGGATGATTTTTCTTGCAGCCGCCAGACCCGCGGCGTCGCGCACCAACTGATACTCCCAGCCGAGCGCGCCGAGGGTATTCTGCACGGAGCGCAGGTTGCCGGCGCCATAGTCGAAGATTGCGATCATAGCAATCCCTTGGTCGACGGCAGTTGGTCCTTCAAGCGCGCGTCTTTCGAGCAGGCGTATTTCATGGCTCGCGCGAAACACTTGAAGATGGCTTCAATCTTGTGGTGGTTCGAGCGTCCGTACAGCACCTTGGCGTGCAGATTGGCGCCCGCGTGATTGACGAAGCCACCGAAGAAATCCTCGACGAGTTCGGTTTGCAAATCGCCGACCAGGCGAACCTTCACCCGGTCCTTGTAGACCAGCGCCGGCCGGCCGCCCAGATCGACTGCGACCACGGCGAGAGTTTCGTCCATCGGCAGCACGAAGTATCCGGCACGGTTGATGCCTTTCCGGTTACCCAGCGCCTTGCTGAACAACTGTCCCAGCACGATGCCCACGTCTTCCACGGTATGGTGCTGGTCCACGTCCAGATCGCCCGCGGCGCGCAATTGCAGGTCAAAGCCGCCGTGTTTGGCGAACAGTTCCAGCATGTGATCGAGGAAGCGGATGCCAGTCGAGATTTCGTAACGGCCGCGGCCTTCCACCGACAGCGCTCCGGCGATCTGGGTCTCTTTCGTGTTGCGTTCGACTCGCCCGCGCCTCATCCGCCAAACACTTCTTCCAGGTAGTTGATGTCATCTACAATCGCGTACGCGCCCTCCGCCTGGAACAGAAAAACCAGATCCAGGTAGCGGGGATTGTCCGGCGCGGCAATGCCGATGAAGGGAACGCCTGCGGCTTTCGCGCAGCGCGCGTCATCCACCGTGTCGCCGACGTAGTACATCTTGCCGCCGTTACCCCGCGCGCGAATCTGCAGCAAGCCCTCGGGCTCCGGCTTATGTTTCTCGACGTCGTACATTCCGACAATCGGATCGAATACGAGGTCTGGAGCGAACCGGCGCAGGGTCAGTTGGGCTTCTGGGGCGGGCCGTCCGGTGAACAGAGCAAAGTTAAAGTTCCGGTTGAGCTTCTCGAGCGTGCCCGGCCGCGCGATCCATCTCTCACGCATAATGAGCCCGTTGTCACCCAGGAAAATCGACTGAAAGTGTTTCTTTACATCCGGAAATTCCGCGGCCACCCCGGCCTGGTTCACGATGTGATGGGAAAGCTGCCAGTCGTCATTCCATCCGCCGCTGTTCTTGTACCCTTGGATCTCTTCGTTGGTGATGCGCGCGCCCGTGAAATGCTCCACGGTCTGCGCGATCGCCTCGCGATACGACTCGGTAACATCCACCAGCACGCCATCCATGTCAAAGACCAAGGTCGGCATCGTCATCGCTTCCAGAGTTCCTCCAAGGAGGCGAGCAAACGACGGGTCTGCTCGCGCGTGCCGACCGTCATGCGCACGCATCCCGGCGCCTCATAGCTGCGGTCGCGCACCAGGATCCCCTGGCCGCGCAGCGCGTCGCGAACTTCGGTCGCTCGCGAGCCGAGATTAGCCAGCACGAAATTCGCGGAGCTGGGCACGTACCCGATCCCCAGCTTTTCCAGGCCCACGCACAACAGCTCACGCGCGGCGAGTACTTCGGCGACATAGTTCTCGATGTAAGTAGCGTCGGTCACCGCCGCCTGTGCCGCCAGCACAGCGAGCGTGTTCACGCTGTACGGCGATTGTGCCTTGTGCAGAAACTCGATGTTGGCCCGGTGCGAAAACAAGCAGCCAAGCCGCATTGCCGCCATCCCGAACACCTTGGAGAAGGTGCGCGACACAAACAGGTTGGGCAGGCGCTCGATCTCCGCCAGTGCCGTCACTCCCGCGAACTCGTAGTAGGCCTCGTCGACCAACACCACCGCTTTGCGCGCCCGATGCAAAATCCGTTCGATGCCCAGAAGGCCGACGCCGGTCCCCGTTGGATTATTCGGATTGGCCAGAATGACGGCGCGAGTGTCCGGAGTAATTGCATCGAGGACAGTTTGCAACGGGAACTCCATCCCGGGCCACGGATAGTCGACTTCGCGCAGCCTGGCGCCGGCCACCTCCGCATAGAACCGGTACATGGCATAGGATGGCTTGAGCAGCACGACTTCCTGGCCATCGTCGACATAGGTATTGACGAAGACCTGGATCGCTTCGTCCGTTCCATTGGTGAAAACGAACTGCTCCGGCGCCACGTTAAAGTAGCGAGCGATGGCTTGTTTGGCCTCGCCGTATTCGGGATAGACCGCCAAGGTCCCCGGCTCCACAAGCTGCCGGAGCGCCGCAATCACGCGCGGCGAGCAGCCGACCGTGTTCTCGTTAAAATCGAGGCGCAGTTTTTCGGCGCGGCCCGCAGTCGGCGGCGCATACGGCGCCATGGACAACACGGCTGGCCGCGGCTTGATGACGCCCTTCGGAAATTTCACAGCCTTAGCGGTTGCCAGTTCTCACCTCCACTGAGCGTGCGTGCGCCTCGAGCCCTTCGGCGCGCGCCAATGTTGTGATGGCGGGCGCCAGACGCCGCAGCGCCGATTCCGACAATTCCTGCACGGAGATCACTTTCAGATAATCGGTCACCGCCAGGCCGCCGCGCTGCCGTGCGGCGCCGCTGGTGGGTAGCACGTGATTCGGCCCCGACGCGTAGTCCCCCGCGGCTTCCGGGCTGAACGGCCCGACGAACACGCTGCCGGCGTGCCGCACCTGGGCCAGTAGGCGATTGTCCGGAATGCTCAGATGCTCGGGCGCCACGCGATTGGAAATCTCGACGGCCTCCTCGAGCGACTGCACGAGTACAATCGCCGAATTCCCCGCGAGGGCCTTGGCTGCCACCGGGCGTGTCGGGAGCGTCGCCAGCTGCCGTTCGATCTCGGCCGCCACCGCGCATGCCAGGCGCTTCGAGGTAGTGAGGAGAACCGCCGAGGCATCCGCATCGTGCTCGGCCTGCGCCAGCATATCGGCAGCGAGGTGACGCGGATCGCCATCGGAAGCGATGATCAGGATTTCCGTGGGACCAGCGACGAAATCGATCCCCACCTCGCCCGCCAGCAGCTTCTTGGCCGCCGCTACATAAATGTTTCCGGGGCCGACAATGCGGTCCGCGCGCGGCACGGTGCGAGTGCCAAACGCAAAGGCCGCGATCGCCTGCGCGCCACCCATCTGGAAGACGCTCCGGACACCCAACATCGAAGCCGCCCCCAAAACCTCATGTACTGCTTTAGGTGAAGCAATGCAGATGTTGGGCACCCCCGCGGCCTGCGCCGGCGCCACCGTCATGAGGACCGTCGAGGGTAGCGGATACCGGCCGGCCGGGATGTAGGCTGCGACAGTGTCGAGGGGCCGCACCACCTGTCCCAGGCGCAATCCGGCCGCCGAATTCGTCATCCACTCGCGGGGCATCTGGCGCTCGGCATACGCGCGAATGTTGGCCGCTGCCGTTTCGACTGCTTTCCGGAACTCCGGTTTCAGCCGATTTGCCGCGGCGGCCAACTCGCGCTCGGGCACTCTGACACTTCGGCGCTCCAGGCCATCGAACCGGCGTGCGTATTCGAGCAGAGCCCGGTCCCCGCGCCTGCGCACTGCTTCCAGGATCGGTCTCACCACGCGCTCGGCAGCCGCCAGGCGCGCCGTCTTGCGGGCCAGCAGCCGTCCGACTTGTTTGCTATTGAGAATGCGGATCACAGCACGATTTTGTTGAGCGGGTACTCGACGATTCCCTGCCCGCCCGCTTGTTTCAGCCGCGGGATGATGTCCCGCACCGTCGATTCATCGAGAATCGTATTGACCGCCAGCCATTGGTCGTCGCTCAGATGAGAAATCGTGGGCCGCTTCAGGGCCGGCAGCACCTTCAGCACGGCATCGAGATCTTTTTTGCTCACGTTCAGCATCAGGCCGACTTTCCCCAGCGCGTTGATAGCTCCTTCGAGGAGCATCTTCATGTCCTCGAGCTTGCGCCGCTTCCATCCGTCTTTCCAAGAGTCTTTGTTGGCAATCAGCTGGGTGTTCGATTCCAGCACGGTGTCGATGATCTTGAGTTTGTTGGCGCGCAGCGAAGAACCAGTCTCGGTAACTTCGACGATGGCGTCGGCCAGCACCGGCGGTTTCACCTCGGTGGCGCCCCAGCTGAACTCGACTTTTGCCGTCACGCCGTGGGAGGCCAGGTAGCGTTTCGTGGTGGCGACGAGTTCTGTAGCGATGATCTTCCCTTGCAGGTCCTTCGCCGATTGAAACGAGGAAGATTCCGGTACCGCCAACACCCAGCGCACCTTGCCGAAACTTTGCTTGGCATAAATCAGATCGGCCACGGCGGTGACGTCCGCGTCGTTCTCTTCCACCCAGTCGCGCCCGGTCAAGCCGGCGTCCAGTATGCCGTCTTCGACGTACCGTGCCATTTCCTGGGCGCGGATGAGCATGCATTCGATCTCCGGATCGTCGATGCCGGGAAAATAAGAGCGGCTGCTGGTCGTGATGGTGAAGCCGGCCCGGCGGAACAGGTCGATGGTGGCTGTTTCCAGGCTCCCCTTGGGAATCCCCAGCTTCAGTTTCATTCCTTGCCTCCGTACACCTGGTTGGGATCGTAAGTCCGCTTGTCGATCACCTGCCAAGCTCCGCCTTCCAGCCGGCGGAAGAAACAGCTCTCATAGCCCTCGTGACAAACACCCGGGCCGAGCGCTTCCACCTTGACCAGGACTGCGTCGCGGTCGCAATCGGTCGAGACCTCCTTCACCACCAACCGGTGCCCGGAGCTTTCTCCTTTGAGCCATAACTTGCGCCGCGAACGGCTGTAAAAAGTGGCGAAACCCGTCTCGACGGTCTTGCGGAATGCCTCCTCATTCATATAACCGACCATCAGCACCCGCCCGCTGGCGTGATCCTGAATCACCGCCGTGACCAGCCCGTCCGCTTTTTCAAAATCCAGGTTCATGGAAAATGCAATAAAAAAGCCCGCCTGGGCCCAGAGGGCACCTTGCGGCGGGCGTCCTTTCTGATTTGTTTAGAGTGAACTCAGGACACCACTCGCCGCTGCCAGGCATGGTGGTGATGATGGAGCCGAGCGGCGATGGCTGCTGTCATAAATGTCGAGTATAGCAAATCCGGGGGAAGACCGGGCGGGCCGCCCATAACAAAAAGAAGCATTGCGGGCACGACCGGCTACGCCAGAATGAAAGATGAGAACGGGTACGCCCGTCGCATACTACCAACTTGAGCGCCCAATGAGCACCGAAACACGAACACTAACGCAATGTCTGGCGGGGGGCCAATTACCCGTCCCGGATGCCTTACGCCTGGCGATGAGCCTCGCTGAGGCGCTACGCAAGTTACACGACCAGGGCAGCGTCCATGGCGGTCTCACACCATCGCAAATCGCGCTCACTGCGTCCGGCGTGGATCTAATCCGGTTAGATGCCCCACAACGAGAAGTGAATCCCTATACGGCTCCGGAAGTCCTCCGCGGGAAAATGGCAGATGCGCGATCCGATATTTTCTCGTTCGGCGCCATCTTCCACGAAATGATCACGGGGCGGCCTCCTTTCGAGGCCGCTACGCCCGAAGCGTTGACCTCCGTCATTCTCAATGAGCCATCACCGCCCACCGGCAGTCCCCGGTTCGACGCCCTGATTCTCAATTGCCTGGCCAAAGACCCGGCTCTGCGTTGGCAGCGAATTCAAAAGGCGCAGATGGAGCTGAAGTTGCTCAGCGTATCCACTCGCCGCGCCGAGACATCCGCACAACGCGAGAGCCTTGCCGCGCTGGTTCGTACCGAGGTCGAGCAGGCCCTGGGATCGAGTATCGGAACACGCCTCGAGGCGCAGGAGAAAGGCTTGTCGGAGTTCCGCCAAGCCGTTACCACTTCCATTCAAGCGCTACAGGCGCACTTATGCACAGTCGTGGCCAACGTGACTACGGCACAGGAGAGCGCCAAACGTCTCGAGGACGCGCTGCCGAAAATTGACGTTCGGCTGTCCACCCTGGAGGAGCGCGAGGTCACGCCCGCCGGACGTGTCGCCAACACGGAGCTGCTCGTGCAGGCAGCGACGGAACGCCTGGTCCGTATCGAAGGCGCCACGGAATCGGTTCGCAAGCAGGCTGCCGATTTCGCCGAGAGTGCCGCTGTCCAATTGCATGCTCTCGAGCAGACCGTACGCTCGCAGGCGGACGCCCTGGACTCAGCGCGCACTGCGCTCGCCCAAACCGACGATTTAGTGGAACGCGTGGTGGAGGCTTTGGACTCCCTGCAGACCATTGTGCTGGAGCGTGCGGAAGACCGGCCCGCCGGCGTTAGTTCATAGACTTGATGTTTGAAGCCGCGAATCCGGCTGCTCGCCGGGCTCGTTACTAACGAAGGCTAGCGACCGGATACCGCTAAGAGTGAAGCCCGGTTCATATCGGCTCTAACTTACACCGGGGAAATCCTTGTAGTTCCCCCAAGGAAAAACATGCTAACTTTTAGGCCGTATGGCGTTCCTTGGCACGATCCTCTTTGCCCTTTTCTTCCTGTTCCTGTCCTCCAAAACACGGACGTTCATTGTGAACATATTTGGCGGGGCCGGCGAATTTCTAGATAAGTGGGCGCCGTATTCCTACTTCGGATTGGGTATCGTGGTGCTGATTCCGATCCTGGTCGCGCTGGTCCTGATCAAGTGGCCCGAACCGCCGGAGCCCGAAAATCCGATGGCTCGCTACAAGGCCGCCCAAGACGTCATCGAAGACTGACCGGGTAGCGGCTCACGCCGAGACGCGCATTTCCTTCTCAAAGATCATCGGTTGCATCCGCTCGACGCGGCCGGAACGATACCCGGCGCGGGCGGTCTTGGCTTGGTGGGAAGCCGCCAGGAGGCCTTCCTGTTCCAATTCCGACAGGGCGGCATAATACTGAAGAAGCAGCTGCGCTCGTGAGATTGTTTCGTCGTTCATTACTCTTGCAGTGTCATCGATTTCCGAAACGCTTCAAAGTACTGGCCGTACACTCGAAGTACCGAGCAGTCCAGGTACCAGAGTTGCGAGGTACTTTAGCAGTACGCGCGGCACTGGCGGCCTCGCCTGGTTTGGTTGATAGTGCTGAGTAGGGTAACAACGAAATGCTGATCAAATACGCCAGCGGCATGGTCCAGGAAGGACTGCTGATTCCTCTGCGGGGCAGTAGCCTCCGAGTGGCACCAAAAGACAGTGACGACCTGCTGGAGTTCAATCTTGTGGAAGGCGTCTGGCTCTCCGAGCATTGCGAGCCAGTAACCTTCGATCTGACCCCAGGACTTCTGGAATCGATCGGCTTCATGCGTGGCGCGCACGAAGTGATGCCTGCTTCGCGCGGCGGCGAGTATGTGAATTAACGGAAGCGTTAACCCTTACTCAGTAGCGCAGCAAGCCTTGAATCAGCTCCAGATCGAGCAGGAACAGGTCCTTTTCAGGCGGGGTCGCCGTAGGCGGCAGGCAACTCTTTCCCATTTTTCGAAAATCGAACCACTCCGCCTTAATTCCTAAAGCACCCAAATAAATCATCACGTCCGCCTGCTGCTGGCGCAGCGGAAGACTGAGCCAGGTAACGAACACCTCCTGGTGCAGCCGCCGCAGGATGCGGTCCATATCCTCGGTGCCGTAATTTGCAGCTAGTTTATGACGATAGGCGCCGCTCTGTTCGTCCCGTGTGGCGGCAATCGTCACCAACCGGCCTAATACGGAGAGATTCCGCGAGAGCTCATCAATAACGGCTTCCCGGGCCTCCCCGTGGCCGGCGCGGGATTCACTGTGGTAGAAACGCGTCTCCGCTTTGGATACGGAAGCTCCGCGTTCGATCGAGCCGCGCTCACTCCAGGCCACAGACATGGCAATACTCCCGAGTGCCGGGGTTTGACTTCGACTCTATGGCCAACCGGAATGACATACAAGATTACTAGTGGTTGTACGCCTCATGACAACATCGATCGTACTGTCCAAGCTCAGCGCTTCCAGCCTTACTGGAGTTCACTTGGGAAGCATGCACTAGAGTCAACATTGACGATCCCGGCAGCAACACACAAAATCAAGATCAGATTCTCCGGCATTCAGGAGGCCGAGCTTTTGCAAGTTTCCGAGTCAACCAACCCGGCGGTGCCCGACACTCCGAATCAGGAACATTCCGCGGTTTCCGACCGCCTGACCAAACTACCTCCGTTCCACCCGGCGGCGATGAAGCTCCTGACGATCTCCGGGGAAAGTGAAACCGCGATTACGGAATTCGAGCGGGCCTTCAAATCCGATCCGGCGCTGACGGCGGATCTGTTAATGGTGGCGAACTCTGCTGCCTTCGGCTTCCGGGCTCGCGTGGATAACATCCGGCACGCCCTGTCTCTGCTCGGCCTGGAGCGCGTCCGTTCCCTCGGTTTCACGATCGCCATGAGCATGTACGTGCGCAACGTTCCGAACAAAGACGACGTGCGCGCCGTGTGGGCGCACAGTACGGCAGCCGCCGTCATCGCCGATGTTCTGGGCCGCATCTATAGTTCCCAAGCCTTGTATACGGCGGGGCTGGTCCACGACCTGGGCCGCCTGGGGCTGCTTCTGAGCGTGGGCAAGAAATACGGCGAAGTCCTGCATAACGAATTTGCCGACATGCCGGAGTCCATGAAACTGGAAAAAGTCCTCTTCGGCGTCACGCACTGTGAAGCCGGCGCGCTCGTGTCCCGCACGTGGGGCTTTCCGGACACACTACAGTATTCGATGGCGAATCACCACGAAGCGTACACACCGGAAAATGGTACGGCGCCCGACTTGATCCGCACCGCCTGCCAGATGGCCGACTGGCTAGGTTTTCCCGAAGTGAAACGCCAGGACGCCGATGCGGCGCCCGCACTTCCCCCCAAACTCCGCAACCACCCGGACCTGGATCCGGACCGCCTTCGCGGCCTCATCAGCAAGCAAATCGAAACGATGGGCACGTAAGGGGAGCGGATCCTCCACGTTTCGGAGACCCGCCCTGCCCAACCGCTTAGAAATCGAAGCGCGCGTAGAAGGTGATCATGCGGTTTCCACTCGCATCCGTAATGCGGCCGAACAGCGGGGAATCGATGTTCGTCTGAATGCCGAGAGTGCCGCTGCTGGGATTTGAACTATAACCCCACTGTGGTTTGTTCAGGAGGTTGACGGCATCGGCGCGGAGCGTGATGCTCTTCGATTCGGTGATGCGGAAGATCTTGCTCGCGGATGCGTTGAAGCCCATAAAACCGGGCCCGCGCAATCCCGGCAGATTGAATGCCGTGTTCCCGGTGGTTCCCGGGTCGGGGTTCACCAGGATGGGCTGTCCGGAAGAGTTGATCACCTGGAAATTGGTGTATCGGCCGGCCAAGCTCGGATCCACACCAGCGGGCAGCGGCACATTCTGCGTCTGCACCGTCAACCCATTGAAGTATTGAACCGGGCCGCCCGGCGTTTTCTGCACCTGCATCAGATTGTCGGGGAGCTTGCCGACCAGGTTCGCGGTATTGGTCGTATAGTAGCTCAGCGTGCTGATGGTCGAACCCGCAGTTACGCCGCCGGCGCTGAGCGTGAGCGGGACACCGGACTGCCATTGGAAAGCGGACGCGACTTGCCATCCGCCGACAATGGTGTTGAGCCAGTGGGGCGCGTTGCCGAGCAACGCCCGCTTGCTGCCGATCGGCAGGTCCCACGTCACATTCCACTGGAAGAGCTGCGGACGATCGATACTCAGCAGACTCTTGCTCAAGCTCAAATCCCGCTGATCCCGGATGTTCAACGGGCTGTCGCCGAGGGTCTTCGAGAATGTGTAAGCGAATTGGCCCGTGACTCCGTGAGTCAACCGCTTCGCGATATGAGCCTGGAACGCGTTGTAGGTGGAGTTCCCGTTGTTATCGACCATGATCACCTGGCCGAACTGCGGATTTACCACGATGAAGTTCTCCGGGAAACCGTTCTTCCGGAGAATCCCGCCGGGCGGCAACCCACCCAGCGCCGCTGTGTTCAAGAAGTTGGCCAGGGCGCCTACGGATCCATTTGCGATGAGCGAGTTCGTTTGCGCGTATTGCCGAAGGGCCTGTGAGCCCGTCAAGGACGTGCCATTCACTGTGCCGACACCCGGAATCGTGAACCCGTTCAACATTTGGTCGAACAGCGGGGCGTTCCCCCCGGCGCGTGTAATATTAAAGGCATTCAAGATTCCGTTTTCGAAGATGTTGGTGTCGTTTAACTGCTGGTTCGTGTAGAGTTCCGTGCCTTTGTTGCCGATGTAATTGAAATCGACGGTCAAGGTGTTGGTCAACTCTCGCTGAATCGAGAAGTTGAAGCTCTGGATATACGGCGTCCTCAGGTTGTCCGCAAACCCGTATATGTTCTGAGTCCGGTTCGTGAACGGCACCGCAGTGAACGGCTGCGCGCCGCCGGTCGAAACCGGCACCACTCCCGCCGCGGCCAGATTGGAGAGGCTGACAAAGCTGGATATGGGGGCAGTTGTGTTCAGCGTTTGACCCGGGAAGCCGCCGATATCGGTATTGACCGTCAGAAAATCGAAATTTCCAATGTAGTTGATTCCATAGCCCGCGCGGATTACCGTGGCCCGTTTAAACCACGGCAACTGGTAGGCTATACCCACCGTGGGCCCGAACGCTTTCGAATAGGCGTTATAGACGCCGAGACCCGGATTGGGGGAATTCGGACCTACGAACTGGGCGGTTGTCGGAGCGCCGCTATTGGCAAAAGGATTCCACATCGAGGCGAAGCTCGTACCGGAGATCCCGAACAGGCCGGATTGCCCTCCGCTCGGCCGCCCCGCCAGGCCTTGGTCCATATACGGCGCGCCGAAGAAGTCATAGCGCAAACCGAGATTGACAGTCAGATTCGGATTGACCTTCCAGGTGTCTTTCACATATCCGGACCAGGCATTTCCATGATTGGTCCGGTGGATCAGGAAGTCATTGGTGTAGGAGTTCCAGTTGGTCGCCGTCGGGCTGTCGACCCAATACTGCTGTGTAATGCTGCCGACCTCGCCCACAAGGTTGGCTAGGATGTACTGCGCCGCGGCGAGGTTGGTGGCGCCGATACCGGGAAAAGTCGCGGTGGTGAATGGGGGCGCCACACCGCCGGCGGGGATGCCCAGGTTCACAGTCGGCCGCGTGGTTTGCGCGTTACCGCTATTCAGGGCTTGTGAACTGGTTCGATCGATTTCGAAGCCGAACTGAACCGAATGGGAGCCGTGAATCCAACTGAGGGAGTCCCCGAATTGCCAGAACGGGCTGATCGTGAGCCGCGGAGAGGCAACGTTCATGCCGGCATAGAGTCCCAGGCAATAGGTAGGGTTGGCCGGACTGGGGCAGGTGCCGACGCCGTTCAACGGTCCCGGCTGAGTATACAGGAATGAGCCATTCAACTGCGGATACGACGCGCGGGCCGTGGTGGCGTTAGCGGCCAGACCGCTATTCTCCGACGCGCCGTTCCAGCAGCAGCCCAAATCCAACGCCGATGTGCCCTGCCAGGTGTCCACCTTGTGCCCGAAGCGGAATTCGTTCAACAAGGTCGGTTTGATGGTCCAGGTCCAGGCCGCGCTGTAAAAGGACGGCCGCCGCTGCACGTCACCGAAGAATCCAGCCGGGTAATCGGGGATTCCGGTCTGCGAATTGACGCCCCAGTCCCGTTCCTTGCTCATGACGAAGTTCACGCTCTGGGCGGCGCTGATCTGATAGTCGAAACGCAGCGTGTAATTGTTGCGGTTGGTGCTGGGGCTCTGGCCGGTGGAGCCGTCTACGCCGTTTTCGGGCTGCTGCCATTTGAAACCAGCGGTGTTCAGGCCGTCACCCACCGTCCAATTGTTGGGCGACGGCATATACTTGCCGAGATACTGCGGTCCAAACCAGACCGGATCGATGGTGTTAAAATTCGGTCCGCCGGCTCCCAGCAAGTTCACCGAATTGAGATATAGCGGTGTTCCACCCGCTGAGGTCAGAACGTTGCCGTTCAGATCGACCGAGGGCGTGGCGGAGAAGGCGTTACCGTTGGTCCGCGCCGCACCACCGGGCGAGCCAGAAGTCAGGAAGCGGAAGATGCCCGCCCGCGCCGGAGCCGTGAGAACCGTCGCGATATTGTTCACCTTCGTCATGTAACGCTGGTCGTCGGTCAGGAAAAAGAAGAATGCCTTGTTCTTCTTGATGGGTCCGCCAACGCGCCCGCCGAACTGATTGCGATTGGCGTAACTGATGGGCTGTCCCGAAAGATTCTGAAAATAGGTGTTCGCGTTGAACGCGGAGTTGTTGTTGGTCCAGAAGCCCGCGCCGTGAAATTCGTTACTGCCCGAGCGAGTGCGCATCTGCACCTGGGCGGCCCCGCGTCCTAGCGAGGGATCGATCTGGTTGGTGCTGACCCGGACTTCTTCCACCATGTCCGGACTCGCGAAGATTCCCGAATAGGCACCGTTCGCGTACCGGCCGTCGTTCGTGATCAAGCCGTCGCGCGTGGTGTTCACCTGGTTTTGCTGCACACCGGCAAAATTTAGCGAATTGGAGACAAATACGCCGGGAACCGAAATCACACCGGGAGTGAGAGCCACGAGATCGAGCACGTTGCGGCTCGCCAGCGGCTGCGACAGCACATCTTTCTCGCCGAGCACGCCGCCAACCGAGGAGGAGGTGGTGGCGATCGCGGTATCGGCCTGCACCTCGACTTCAACTGACTGCGCGCCCGCCGCCAGTTGCATGCTGAAATTCAAGCGCACCTGCTGGTTCTGTCCGAGCTGCACATCGTTGTACGTGGCGGTCTGGAAGCCCGCCGCTGCGGCCGACATGGTATAGGTGCCCGGCTGGAGGTTGGGGAATTGGTAAGCGCCGGTCTCATTGGTCACGGCGTTCGATACAATTCCGGTGTTCACATTTCGAGCCGTGACGTTGACTTTGGGTACGACGGCACCGGATGGATCGGCCACGGTTCCGCCCACCGACGCGGCAATCTGGCCGAAAGCCGCGCTGCCGATGCACAGAGCCAAAGTTGCGATTGCCCAGCGGAGAGCGTTGTTTTTCACGAATGGTCCTCCTTGGAACACACTTCGGACACGCCCTTGCACGCGGCCAGAAAGCCGGAAAGGGACCCCGAGTCAAAATGCGTGCATTCCACCAG
>Ga0126371_10003133_pt1 | contig 14410 bp, 8 predicted proteins | sample PanSoiMetaPlot_4_FD_110145 | JGI IMG/M metagenome (GOLD analysis project Ga0126371, IMG submission 110145) | Tropical forest soil microbial communities from Panama - MetaG Plot_4 | ecosystem: Environmental > Terrestrial > Soil > Tropical forest > Bulk soil | place: Panama | collected 2016-02-17 | reverse complement strand
GGCAGCGCCTTGATCAACTGCGCGTTCGGATTCGCGCCTTTCTCCAGCAGAGCCTGGATGAGTTCGAGACTCGGGAGCGGATCGTCCTCCTTGTGCGCCGGCATCGCCGAATAATCCTGGTTGCGCATATCGATGGCCGCGTACAAAGCGGCGCGTCCGCGTGCATCGGCGACGTTGGGATCGGCTCCCCGGTCCAGCAGAAACTTCGCATACGTGTAGCGCTTGTTCAAGATGGCGACGACCAGCCCGCTGGTATTATCGGCATCCACCTGGTTGATATCGACTCCGGCTTCGAGCATCACTCGGCCGGTTGCGATGTCGCCCTCGCGCGCCGCGAAATGAAACGCGGCGAGACCGCCCCGTGCCATCGGGGTCACGGAGGAGGCCGCGCTCAGTTTCGGAATATTGGTGTCGCGCGCTTGCGACAGAGTCTTCCAGTCGGCGCCGTGCTCCAGCACGAGCTTCGCCACGTCAGCATGGCGCTCGGCAGCGGCCCACATCAGGGCCGTCTGGCCGCGATAATTCTCTTTGGCATTGACGTCGGCCCCGCCGGCCAGCAGGAGTTTCACGGTCTCCACATTGCCGGTGCGAGCGGCCGTCATCAGGACTGTTTCGCCATCGGCGGTGGCCAGCGTCTTCGCGTCGGCTCCGGCGTCCAACAGCAGTTTGACGATCGCAGCGTTTCCGGCGCCGGCTGCTTCGGATAAAGGTGTCACGCCATACCGGTTGGCGAGGCTGGCCTTGGCGCCCGACGTAAGCAGAAGCGTAACGGCGTCGGCCTCGCTCCAGTGAGCGGCCCACTGTAAGGCCGTAGTCCCGTCCGCTTGCGCGGCATTCACGTCGGCATGACGCTCCACGAGCGCGCGCAGAGCTTGCCAGTCGCGATGCTCGGCGGCGTCGGCCGCTTCGCTTGGGGCGCCGAGCGCGGACGAAACGATGCCCAGACCCGCCAGCAAAAGAATGCTCTTCATGCGCTAAACCTCCGTAAGCAGCCCGGTGCTGTCGCCGATGCTTTCCTGCTTCACGCCCGCCTTATGCAGAATCGTGAGCAGCAGGTTGGCCATGGGTGTTTCCTCGGGATACTTGAGGTGGCGGCCGCCTTGCATCGTTCCCGCAGCTCCGCCCGCCAGCAGGATCGGCAGCGGCGAATGATTGTGGATGTTGCTGTTACTCATCCCGCTCCCATAAAGCATCAGCGTGTGATCGAGAAGCGTGCCGTCGCCATCTTTAATCGATTGCAGCCGCTCCAGCATATAGGCCCACATGCCCACGTGATAGGTGTTGATGGTGGTCAATTGCTCCAGCCGGGCCGGGTTGTTCTGGTGGTGCGACGCCGGGTGGAATGCCTCGGAGATGTTGAGCATCGGGAACGTACGATAGCTGACCTCGCGCGCCATCATAAAGGTGGACACGCGCGTGATATCGGCCTGAAACGCCACAGCCATGAGATCGAACATCAGCTTGGTGTGCGCCTGGTGATCGTCGGGGATACCAGCCGGAGTGGCGGGCACATTGATGCCCGAGATCGAATTTTGTTTCTCGGCCAGGATGATGCGGCGCTCGATTTCGCGAACCGTGTCGAGGTACTCGGCCACGCGGTTGCGGTCGTTCGCTCCCAAGCCGCCTTGCAGACGCCTTACCTGCCCGGTGACGGCGTCGAGAATGCTGCGCTCCTGCTCGATGCGCTCCAGGCGTTCCTGGGCGGTGGAGCCGTCGCCGAAAAGCCGGTCGAACACTACGCGCGGGTTGATTTCCATGGGCATCGGCACCGTCGGCGTACGCCAGGAAATCGTATTCATGTAGGCGCAGCTAAAGCCCACGTCGCAGGAGCCCACCAGACCGCTGTAATCCTCGATTGCCAGTTCCAAGGAAGGCAGCCGGGTTTCTTGACCGATCTGCTGGGCGGCAATCTGATCGATGGTGACGCCGGCGCGAATGTCGGCGCCATCCGTGCGTTTCGGATGCACGCCATTCAGAAACACGGCCGGAGAGCGGGTATGATCGCCGCCATTGTCTCCGGGGCCTGCCGGCGCCGCGTTCTTGTGCGCCAGGTTGCTGACTACCACGACGCTTTTCTTAAACGGCTCGAGCGGCTTCAAGGTGCGCGAAAGTTCGAGGTTGGCGGCGTCGCCCGGCGGAGTCCAGTTGCTCATCACCGCGCCGTGCGGCATGAAGCACAGGCCCATGCGGAACTGCGGCTTAGCCGCTGTTTGCGCCAGCCGCGTTTGCGCCGGAACCATGGAATCCAGAAGCGGAAGCGCCAGCGTCACGCCGGCGCCGCGCAGGAACGCCCGGCGCGGAATGTGCTTCTTGGTGATCAGCCTCATCTGTACCCCCTCAATGGAGCAACTCGGCGGCGACAGTGGCGCTTGCGCTCGCCTTCTTGACTTTCATCTGAAACGAAGGGCTGTTTACGACGCCCAGAATCATCGAAGAAAACCGGAAATTGTTCGCCGCGCCATCCTGCACGGTCTTGCGGACTGCCGGCATGTCGTAATACTCCAAACCGCGGCCCAGCGCGTAGGTCAGCAGCTTCTCCATCATCACGCCCACAAAAACATCGGGCCGCGAGGCCAGCATCTTTCGCAGAGCCACCGGCCCATCCACGCGCGAACCTTCGAACAGCACCCCAGAAGCATCGATCTTCGCGCCGTCGTCGTCTTTCCGCCACTGGCCGATGCCATCAAAATTTTCTAGCGCGAATCCGATCGGATCCATCACCTTGTGACAGCCCGCGCACACGGCATTGGCGCGATGGAGTTCCATGCGCTCGCGCAACGAAAGCGGTTTACTGCCCTCGCCGTTTTCCTTCAGCTCCGGCACATTCGGAGGCGGCGGCTGCGGAGGAACGCCCAGCAGATTGGTCAGAATCCATTTACCGCGCTGCACCGGGGAGGTGCGGGCGGGATAAGAGGTAACGGTCAGGATGCTTGCCTGTCCCAGCAGCCCCCGGCGCGCTTCATCGGTAACATGTACGCGCCGGAACTGGCTGCCGTAAATGCCCGGGATGCCGTAATGCCTCGCCAGCCGTTCATTGACAAACGTGTAGTCGGCGTTTAAGAGGTCAAGGACGCTGCGATCTTCGCGCAGAATGCTGCGGAAGAAGAGTTCGGTCTCCTCCTTCATCGCTTGGCGGAGATTGTCGTCAAAATCCGGGAAGGTGTCGAGATTCGGCGCGACGCTCTTCAAGTTGCGCAAGAAGAGCCACTGCTCGGCGAAGTTTTCGGTGAGCGCATCGGATTTCGGATCGGCCAGCATCCGCTTCACCTGGTGTTCGAGCACAGCGGGTTCATGCAGTTTCTTCTGCGAGGCCAGGTTCAGCAGCTCTCCGTCGGGAATGGTGCTCCACAAAAAGAAGGAGAGCCTGGATGCCAGCGCGAGATCGTTGATCCGATATCGGGCGCCGGCTGGGATGTCCGCCGGATCGTCCTCAAAGCGGAATAGAAACTCGGGGCTGGCCAGAATGAACTGCAGGGCAGACTCGATTCCCGCATCGAAACTGCCGTTATCGTTGCGCCGGCGTTGATAAAAGCTGAGCAGGGGCTCCAGATCGTTGTCGGCGACCGGCCGGCGATAGGCATTGCGCGCGAGGGCACCTAGAATCTTCTTTGCGCACGGCAACTCCTCGCTTTGCGTGGACGGCCGGCAAACAAAAATGCGGCGCCGCGATGGCGTATCACTGACACCGGTTGAATTGAACGGGCCTTCCACCGTGAGCCGGTCCACCGAGGGATCGCCGGTAATGTCCAGTCCATCGACCGTCGTGCGGAGGAATGGCTTCACCAGATCGTCTTTGAACGCGTGGCTGCGCAGCACTGTATCGGCGGCAACGGTATGCGGCCCCGCCGTCGCATGAACGCGGACGGTGAGTTTCTGGTCGAGTTCGGCGCCGAACGCACCCGGGTTGGCGGCCATCTTCAGAAAGTCAGGCCGGCCTCCAATGGTCACCGAGTCGATGCGCGCGCCATCGAAATTGATTTCGATTTCGTGCGCGTCTTCCATGCCTCGCATCAGGTCGAAGGTGTTGCGCCACAGCCGGACCTTGATCACATACTCGCCATCCAGGGGAAACGTGTGCTCCACCACGATGCCGCCGCGCGTCCCCAGCGGCAGGCCGTCAATGTGTTGGTCCTGCGATAGGTCGGGGCGCACCCGATAGGTGGCGGTGGAGGGCGCGATGCGCTTGTCGCCCACCGCCTCGCGGCTGATGTTCCACGACGCGGACAAGTAACGCTCCATCAGCGACGGCGAAACCTTCAGTACTTCTGCGATATTGTCGAAACCGCTGCTCTCGTCGTCGGGAGGCAGCAGCGCTGTGGAATCGATGTCGAGGGCAAGCAGGTCGCGGATCGCATTCGCGTACTCGGCACGGTTCAGCCGGTGCATGGTTGCCTGCCCCGGATTCGGATTCGCCTCGTAGGCTTTGTCCAGAGATCCTTCGATGTATGCAGCCAGCCCGCTGAGCGCCGCTTTGTCCGGCCGCGGCATTCCTTGCGGGGGCATCGCGCCGACGCGCAATTTGCGAATCACCTTTTCCCAGGTTTCGGCGCCTTCCGGAATGTGCCCCAGGTCCAATCCCTGGAGCGAGAGTCCACCGGTCCGCAGTTTGTCGCTGTGGCAAGTGACGCAATACTTGTCCAGAAGCGCCCTTTGCGAAGTGGAATCCTGGGCGGCCAGCAGGCCCGCGGAAAGAATTGTTAAGGCCACAATCCCCAAGAGCCGGCAAGGGTTAGCGTTCAGACGGACAGCCATGCGCTGTGTTGATTTTACATCAACCCGCCAGCTCTTTCGCTGATGGGCAGTATCAGTGGCGTTGATAATGGTACTCTCCAGGGATGATGAGACTCCTGCCAGTACTCGCCTTCGCCGCCGGCTTTTCGCTCCTTTCGTACGGCCAGGGGGAATGGGCCGGCTATGCGGGCGACTCCGGCGCGCAGCGCTATTCGCGGCTCAAGCAGATCACTACCAGTAACGTTTCCAAGCTCAAGCCGGCCTGGCAGTATGGCGTGAACGCGGCCGGCATCGACACCAGTGCCGCGAACCGCGTTCTGACCTCCACGGAGGCGGTGCCGATCATGGCGGGCGGGTTGCTGTTCACGCCCACGGTCCACCACAGCATTGTCGCGCTGGAGCCGGAGACCGGCAAAGAAGTCTGGAAATATGAACTGCCGAACAACGTAGCGGCCCCGCTACGCGGCGTCACTTACTGGCAGGGCGTTAAAGATCGGCCGGCGCGCATCTTTGCAGGGCTGAGCAACGGCCGGCTGATCGCCCTCGATGCGAAGACAGGCAAACTCGTGCCTGGCTTTGGCAATGAAGGAGTTGTCGATCTGCGGGCCGGAGTCGCCGATAAATTCCCCGATGCTCCGTATCACATCAGTTCACCGCCCGCGATCTTCCGAAACCTGCTCATTACCGGAGCGCAAGGAAAGGAAGATGATCCCGACGGCCCGGCGATGGATGTGCGTGCGTGGGATCTTGCGACCGGTAAGGTCACCTGGACCTTTCACACCATTCCCCACCCGGGTGAAGCCGGCTACGAGACATGGCCGAAAGAGAATTGGATCACCGCCGGCTCGCCCGCCAACTGGGGAGAAGCCACAGTGGATGCGCAGCGCGGCCTGATCTTCCTGCCCATCGGCCAACCCGCCGCCCAATATTACGGCGGCGCACGCCATGGCCAGAATCTCTATTCCTCGTCGATCGTCGCGCTCGAAGCAGCAACCGGCAAGGTGCGCTGGCATTTTCAACTGACGCATCACGACGTTTGGGACTACGACGCCGAAGCCGCTCCGACGCTCATGGAAATCACGCGCGAAGGAAAGAAGATCCCGGTAGTCGTGGCGGTGTCCAAGCCGGGGCTGATGTTTTTCCTCGATCGCGAAACGGGCAAGTCTGTCTACCCGGTGGAAGAGCGGACGGTGCCGCAGACCGATGTTCCGGGCGAGCAGACGTGGCCGACTCAGCCGTTCCCTTTGAAGCCGCCGCCGCTTACCCGCATGAGCGTGACGCCGGAAGAACTGTTCACCGGCGAACCGGAGCACGAAAAATTCTGCCGCGATCTCGTCGAGAAGATTGGCGGCATGCACAATCTCGGCCCCTACACGCCGTACAGCAGTAAGGAATTCCGCATCATCTTCCCAGGACAGCAGGGCGGCCCCAATTATGGCGGCGTCTCGGTGGACCCCACGCTCGGCTACGTCTTCGTCAATACGCGAAACGTCGCCGGCATGGGCCGCCTCGATAAGAGCAAGGAAGGCGATCAGGTGGCCTACCGCCGCTTCAGCCCGCTGGGCGCTGGTTCGGCGAATGCGCGCTTCTGGGATCCGGCCAAGCAGCTGCCGTGCCAGCAGCCGCCTTGGGCGGAATTGATGGCTGTCAACGCCGGCACCGGCGATATCGCGTGGCGTATTCCGCTCGGCGTCAATGACGCACTCGCGGCCAAGGGCCTCCACAATACCGGAGCCTTCGGCCAGGGTGGGCCGATCTCGACTGCCGGTGGGATTGTCTTCATCGCGGGCACGAACGACAAGCGTTTCCGTGCCTTCGATTCACGTACAGGCAAACAGCTTTGGGAGACGACGCTCGACGCCGAAGGGCACACCAGTCCCATGACTTATCTCGGGCGCAACGGCAAACAGTACGTCGTTGTGGTCAGTTCCGGCGTCAACGCCTTCACCCTGGAGTAACCGCCGCGGCCACTCTGAATGGGCATGAACCATGGTTAACACTTGCCGCCATCGGCCGTAAACTACTCCGTCGCTCCGGATGGCCATGGCTCTACAGTGCTCCGATGGCAGCGTTTCAGGGCGACCGGAAAACGCCTTACAATTTAAGCCGGTCCACAGATAAGAGCTGGAACCCGGCAGGGTTCGGCGAATCGAGGTTGCGCGTTGGCGAAGTTCGAATTGAAAAATGCAATTCCGGCTGTAATGCACAATAAGGGCGGCGGAACGGAACCCGCGACTCTTCCGTTAGGCGCTGTGATTGACGAAGCAAACCGGCATTCGTCCACGATTGCGGGAAAAATCGGTGTCTATTGGGAGGGGCGGCATTACTCGATCTCAATGCGAGACCTGATGACAAAAACGGTCGTCGTGCGTTAGAATCAGCGCCGTTTCACGCCGCCGTTCCGGTTCGCAGATGGGAATCCACCGGTCATAAAACCACCCGCCTCCGCAGTACGCGGCTGATCGCCTCGGCGAGCGCCGTCCGCGAGAACGGTTTCCCCATAAACTCGGTAGCGCCCTCCCCGAGCGAATCTTCACCGCCGATAACCGCGTCATTGAATCCCGACATCAGGATCACAGGAAGATGGGACCGAGTCTCTCTTAGCCTCCGGATCAACTGACTCCCCGTCATTTCCGGCATGGTCAGGTCCGTGACCAAAAGGTCGAAGGACTCAGGATGTTCCCGGAAGACACGCAGCGCCTCGAGGCTGCTTGTAACAATTGTGACCGTATGGCCCATGCGCTGAAGCATGGTCGCTCCCAATCGTGCGATTGCCTCTTCATCGTCTACCAAAAGAATTCGCTGGCGCCTCGGGAGCTCTGGCTTACCCGCTTCCGCGCGAATCTGCTCCGGCGCGGCCATCCGCGGCAGAAACACGACGAATCGCGTGCCGTCCACGGGCCTGCTGTCAAACGTGATGAGCCCGCCATAGGTGCTGACGATTCCGTGGACGACGGAGAGCCCAAGCCCGGTCGCGGTACCGGCGGGCTTGGTAGTGAAGAATGGGTCAAAAACCCTCTCGGCAATATCCGGCGGAATCCCTGGACCGGTATCCCGAACCGTGAGTTTGATGTAGGCGCCGTCGGACAACCCAGGTTGGGACCGCGCGGCGCCGCCCAGTTCCACCGGCTCCAGATTCACTTCCAGCACTCCGATCTGATTTGACATCGCATCGCGGGCATTGGTGCAAAGGTTAACAACGATCAGCCGGATCAGGTTGGGATCAGCGAAGATATAACCGCAGTCGGGCGCCACACCGATCCGGAGAGTGATGGTGGATGGCATTGACGAGCGCACCAGCTCCAGCGCGTCCGAGACTGCGCCGGCTGCGGGGATGAGCGCCGGCTTGTGGTCCGTCTTGCGGCTAAACACCAAGAGCCGGCGCACCAGATTCGCGGCGCGGTCGCTGGCTCTTAAGACTTCATCCAGGTTCTTCGATGCTTCGACATCGCCCGCGAGCGAATCGCGGACCAGTGTTGTGTAGCCGCTGATCGACGTCAGAAGATTGTTGAACTGGTGCGCGATGCCTCCCGACAAAACGCCGATTGCTTCCATCTTCTGGGTGTGGCGTAGAGCCCCTTCCAGCGTGGCGCGCTCTTCTTCCGCCCGCCGCCGCTCGACGATCTCGGCCTGCAAGCGTGAGACTGTCTGGTCCAGTTCGGCGGTACGTTGTTGCACCCGAGTCTCCAATTCCTGATTCAGGGCTTCGAGCCGCTGCGTGGCGCTCTGGAGTCCCGTGATCAGCCGGCCGTTCTCAAACCGAAGGGCCAGCGAAGCAGTGATCGCGTCGTGAACATGTAAGGTCGTAACCAAGGTAGCCGCAGTGGCCAGGATCATCAACAAACCCATCACCAGATGAGCGGTGTCGCCATCGGTAATCAATTGGATGGAAACCGGCAAACCCGTCGGAATCAGGAAGGCAAGAAACGCCGGCGGGCGCGCCGCCAGGATCGCGCCTCCGCCCAACATCATGCCGCCGAGCACAAATACAAGGTAGACCTGGTTGGTCAGATGGCCTTCGGGATACAGAAAAACGCCGGCCGAGCCCCAGCCCAGCGCCGCTAGACCGGCACCGGTGGTAAACGCGGCCTCCCACCAACCCGGCGTTCGTTCGGACGGACTTCCCCTGAAATAGGCGCGCGTCAGACTAAACCGCGACAGCGAAACCACGGCCATGTAGGCGAGCCATTTGAGCAGTGTCGTTGAGGGAATTGCCTCCCATTGCAAGAAGGTCAATGCGAATGAAACCAGCAGGGTCACCGCGACCGCCGAATCCGCGTTCCGATACAATAAGCGAACCTGCTCGGCGCGGATATGGGGAACGGGCAGCTCTCGTCGCCCGCCTGCGAATCCCTGTACTGAAGAACCCGAAGACAATCACTGCCTCATAATCACGATCGGGATCAGTTCGGTATCGGATTGCCGCAGATCGCTCGCCAGGAAAGCCTCGAAGACCGCTCGGCCAGAATCAGATCTGCACCTCTCAATTAGAGCACCCTGTCCAGATGATGTCAAAGGTTTTAAGTCGCGAGGTGTTTCCGTCCGGGGCTTCCCTTAGAGGCTTAACGCTCGAGGGCAGGCGGAGAACCGCAATCGGATCACTGAACAATGTCGTTCACGACTGCTTTCGTCATGTGCGTCAGGGGTTGAGTTCCGGGTTTGGCGCCGTTCATCTGAAGCACGTATGCCGTAATGTTCACGACGGTGTCGTCATTCATATCTTCAAACTGGAAGAACGGGTCGCCCGCTGTATCTTGAAACCGGGCAATGAGTCCGGCCGCGGTTCTTTGTCCCCAGCGGCTTAGGAAAACTTTGCCGACAAGCGGAGGGACATGAACCGGATTTCCCATGAATTTCTGGTAGGACGCGGGCAGAGTGGAGACAGGCGGCAGCTCACCCTCCTGACCCGAGCGTCCCAGCAGTCGATATGTGTGGCATTTCCCGCAAGTCCGCTCGTATGCGGCCTTCCCTGCCTCGGCCTGCGCGGCCGTGAAGACGCCGGCCGGAGACGGTTGTTGGCCGGTGACCACGAAGCATCCGAATCCCAGCGTGGCAAGCGCGAGCAGCTTTTGAGTGGCGTTCCGGCTTCGCATACGGATCGATTATACAAGCCGGGCAACACGAGGGCTTAGCGTCATGACCAACCGCCGCCGGCGGCGAAGGTTTCTGGCGACCGGTCCAGGAGCCGAGGTCGAACTACTTTTCGCTACCCATGAGCGTTTTTCGCATCGATCGATGCGGGATTGGGAGAAGCTTTGTTGCAAACAGGGGAGTTGGCATGGGCGGTTCGGAACGATCGTTCCGAAACCGGCTTTCTGCCGGGTGTCCCTGACTGCTTACCCAACTTTATTGGAGCACACGAGGGGCGGCGGGACGGGGTGAGAGAAGGCCGAAATGACGAGTTTGGGGTTTGTTTTGTTGGGAATAAAAAATCGGGAAGCGCGGAACAACAAACAGTTCCTCATCACCGGGCCGTCGCAGACATATTTCCGGTAAATGGAGGCGAGGCTGTCTGAAGACCCCGCGCTAACGGCGCGGGGCTGAAACTACCCGGGGCCCCGCCCGCCCCAGGGTTCCGATATCATCATTGGGATGTCGAGGAGCACATCTATGCGAAAACTTTGGGGCATGACGGCGATACTCGCGCTGGGCATTGCGATCGGACTGGCGATTTCCGGACGCGTCGCGCGCGTCGAAGCAGCGAAAACAAAACCCGGCACGGGGTTTGCGGCGACGCCGGGAACTTTGGGGTCGGAGGATCTTACGGGCCCTTACGAAGTGGTCAAGAACTGGCCGCAAGATCTCAGCAGTTTGCCCGGCAATGAGAAGTGGACTTACGGAGCGGGCGAGAGCGTCTTCGCGGAGAGCCCGAATCGCATCTACATGCTCTTTCGCGGCGAGTTGCCCAAGATGGCGCCGCCGAAAGCAGCTCTGCTCCCGCAGCTAGGGGCGAGCCTGAGCTTTCCGGTCGCCGGCTTCTGGCGCGACGCCACCACCGCTTCCCTGCCCGGCACGGGCGGCACCGACAACGACATGAGCGAATGGCTCACTGCCTGGGAAGGTAAGTCCGCGAAACTCGGGATCAAGGGGCCTCCCTACCGGCAGCTCGGCGTCGACGCCAAGTGGGAAAACTGTGTCGTCGTGGTCGATGGGAACGGCAAGATCATCGAGACGTGGAAACAGTGGGATAAGTTGTTCCGCCGTCCTCACTCGATTTACATCAGCCCGTACGATCCCGAGAAGAACGTGTGGATTGTCGACGACAACATGCAGGTCATTTACAAGTTCACGCACGACGGAAGCAAGCTGCTGCAGACGATCGGCAGTCCCGAGGTCGCCGGCGCCGACGCCACGCACTTCAACCGCCCCACATACATCGACTGGCTGCCCGACGGCACGTTCTTTGTGGCCGACGGCTATACCGGAACCCGTGTGGCCAAGTTCGACAAGAACGGGAAATTCCTCATGGATTGGGGCAAGCTCGGCGGTCCGCCGCGCGGCCCGGTCGATACGCGGCCCGGCTATTTCAGTAACGTGCACGGCGTCGCGGTCGACCCAGCCACCCGCCACGTTTTTGTGAACGATCGCAACAACCACCGCATCCAGGTATTCGATGAGAACGGCAAGTATCTTTACGAATGGAAGATTGACGCCGATCCTTCGAGCCTCCACCTGCTATACATCGGATCGGGCAAGAGCATCTGGACCTACGACCGCACCACGAACAAGATGGTCGAGTGGGATTTGCAGGGGCACCTGCTCTATTCCTGGGGCAGCATGGGTGACTTCCCGGGCGGCCTCTGGGGCGTGCACGGCATGAGTGTGGACCAGGAAGGCAATCTTTACGTTGCCGAAGTGGACGCCGGCCGCGTGCAGAAGTTCCGCCCGAAGCAGAGCGCGAATCCCGAGTTTCTGGTTGCCAAGCCGGTCTATTCCGCTTGGAAATGACCCTGCACACGGTGCAGTGCCCAGCCATCAAACCGGCTGGCGGGCATAGCTGAGTCGCACCGCTATCCGACCCAGGGAAGTACCGGCTTTTGAAAGGAGCACAACGCATGCCGACTGCGCCGCCATTGCTGGACGTGCACGCGCATTATCCGATGCATACGGTATTCCCTCCGCGCATCACTCAGGGTCCGCCGCCAATCGGAAAGGAAATTGAGTTCTGGGCCGCAAACACGCTGCTCAATTTTCAGGGAGGGCAGCCTCGGGTCAGTCTCGACGAATTGGTCGCCGGGGCCGCCGGGGGTATCGGCTCCGTGCTCTATGATCCCGACGATGAGTTTTTCCACGACGACAAGCCGGTTTCGGATGCTTTCGAGAACCTCAAAGCGCAGCTTGCCAATGTGGAGACCGAAATCGCCGGGCGTGTGAAAGTAGCCCGCAATCCTGCCGGCGTGGAGCAGTACCTCAAAAGCGGCGAGAAATTTCTCTTCCACTCGGTGGAAGGGGCCTTTGCCCTGGGGGGTAACCCGGCGAATGTCGATTGGCTTGCCAGCCATGGCATCGCGTACGTGATTATTGCGCATCTGTTCTTTCGCGGAGTGGCCACCTGCGAGAACGCCTTTCCGTTCGTTCCCGACAATATCTTCCAGACGCTTCTGAACCCGTACCAGGATCCGTCGGTCGGTCTCACGCCCCTAGGGTTTGACATTGTGAACCGGTTGCTGGCGGCCGGTGTGCTGGTGGATATCACGCATGCCTCGACTCGGGCCCAGTCGCAGATATTCCAGGTGGCGCGCGATCACGGGAATGCGCCTGTCATCTCGTCGCACAATGGCGTGCGGGGCACTTCGGATTATCCGCTCAATCTGAGCCGGGACGCGGTACGCCAAATTGCCGCTTCCAAAGGCCTGATCGGAATCATCCTGTTCCCATACTGGCTCCGTCAAGCAGACCAGCAGATTCTGGGGCCGGACGGGTTCAGACTCCTGTTCCGGGCCATTGATTGCATCCACGAGTGGACCGGGTCGTACGACAACATCGCAATCGGGTCAGACCTGGACGGCTTCATCCAGCCGGTCCAGGGTTGTGAAAACTGGGCGCAGACGCCCGCCTTGGTCGAGGCGATTCAGGCGAAGTATCCGAAAGTAGCGGAGAAGATTCTCTACGCGAACGCGCTGGACGTATTGGGCCGGGGCTGGAAAGGAGTTTAACCGATGGCATCGCCGGGAAGGCCGCCGCGACTGCGGCAGGCACACAATCTGCAGAAGCTCAATGCCTCACGCTCCTTGCACCGATTTTCGATAGTGAATCACTTTAACCGGAGGGTGGACAAACTGGCGGCCACCACTCGTTTCCCACGTATCCAGGCGTTTCTCCCGCAAAACCTGGGGCCTTGGTTTTGGAGTTACCTGAAGAACGCGTTCACTCCCCGTTATGCTTTCCAAACTTATAAGAACGCCCGGAAGAACGGGGTCTATGACGTTTCTCGAGGGGCCGGATACGACCGAGTCACGATCGGCATCGCAGGAGATTGGGGCACCGGCACCGCGGAAGCCTGGACGATCGCCAAGCAGATGGATCAGAGATTCGATTTCACGATTCATCTGGGCGATGTCTACTACGTAGGCGATGCCGACGAAATCCGGGAGAACTGCCTGGGCGAAAAGACCGTCGTCTTTGACGGCGTGACTTGGCCGAAAGGCACCAAGGGCAGTTTCTCTATGAACGGGAACCATGAGATGTATGCCAACGGAAAACCTTACTTCCAAGTTTTCCTTCCTCGGCTCGGCATGAAAGGCGACACGGAAGGACAGGTTGCCAGTTTTTTTTGTCTGGAGGCGGACCAGTGGCGCATCATTGCGCTGGACACGGGCTACAACTCAGTCGGAGTTCCACTCCTAAGCATGATCCCGGGCCTCAACAGCATCCCGTTTATCGGGGGAGACTGCCATCTGGAGGGCGACCTGCGGACGTGGCTGCGGGATGTGGTTCATGTAAAATCGAAGCCAAAAGCAACCCTGATTCTGTCGCACCATCAGTATTACACCGCGTTTTCCGATAAAGCCTATCCGAAAGCCGCGAACCAATTGGTTGAGTTCTTCGGGACGCAGGAAGTAGTTTGGATCTGGGGACACGAGCACCGCCTGTCCATCTATGACAAATTCCGCACGGCCGGTGGGATCACGGCGTACGGCAGGTGCGCCGGACACAGCGGCATGCCCGTGGAAACGGGCGATCCCGCGACGAAGGATGTTCCGCTGAAATTCTACGATCCGCGGACCCGCCAGTTAACGAATGGCGCGGCGGTCGGCTATAACGGTTATCTCATCTTAAATCTTCAGGGCGACGCACTATCGATCGAGTATCGGGATATCGATCAAAACAAGCTGCTAGTGGAACAGTTTCGGCCGGGCGCGAATGGCACGCTTTCTTACCAGTTGATGGATTCATCGGGCCTGAAACCGCCACCGTCCGTGTAGCCGGGAACGCGGAAGAATTGCCTTCCGCCGGAGCTACGGGACGGGGCGCGCCACTGCTCGGTGTAGTTCCACCGCGCCGGTGGCCGTCATCTTTGTCATGTCGGCCGCCGGTATCGCCCACGCACGGTCAAACCGTCCCTCGGCAACGACGTTCGCCAGGGAGCCTTTGAACAGGATATAGTCGCCGAACGTCGCCAGTTCCGCCAAAGGCTGCGGCTGATAGCGGTTGGCACTGCGGCCGGCTTCGGCGGCGC
>Ga0126371_10003132_pt1 | contig 14413 bp, 16 predicted proteins | sample PanSoiMetaPlot_4_FD_110145 | JGI IMG/M metagenome (GOLD analysis project Ga0126371, IMG submission 110145) | Tropical forest soil microbial communities from Panama - MetaG Plot_4 | ecosystem: Environmental > Terrestrial > Soil > Tropical forest > Bulk soil | place: Panama | collected 2016-02-17 | reverse complement strand
CTTGCGGCTGATGAAGACGGAAATCCGCGCCGGGGCCGCCTCGCGCGCCGCCTTGGCGGCCTCGGTGCGCTTGCTGTCCGCCGCCGCGGCGGCTTCGCGCGCCGGCGCAACCGCATCGAGCTTCGGCTGCGCGTCGGTTTTCGCGGCATCGAGCTGCGTCTGCAGATCCGCGACCGTCGCGGCGGCCTTCTGCTTCACGAGCTCGGCGCGCGCCTTGATATCGTCGGATGTCGCCGCATCGACGGCCCGCTCCGCCGTCGCGAACTGCATATCGGCGCGGCTTTTCACAATCTCGAGCTTCCGCACCGCCGCCGACGCCCGTGCGGCGTCGCGCGTCGCGGTCACCGCCGCAAGGCGCGCCGCGTCCGCGGCCTTGGCGGCGTCTTGCGCGGCGGTCGCGAGCGTCTTGGCATGCGTCTCCGCGTCACGACTGGGCGCGAACAGCACCGGATGCACGATGTCGACGGGCCGCACGTCGTTCGGCGCAACGATCACCCGCATGCCGACCTTCGCGGTGGGAAAAAGGTGCTCCGCAAAGCCGTAGGGCATGCGCACGCAGCCATGCGAGGCCGCATGTCCGGGCAGCGGCCCGCCGTGCAGCGCGATGCCCGACCAGGTGATGCGCAGCATGTTGGGCATGGAGGCGTCGTCGTAGAGGTTCGAGTGGTGATCCTTGTCCTTCTGGATCACGCTGAACACGCCGGCGGGCGTCTCGCGTCCGCGCATGCCGCTCGATACCGCCGAGCGCAGGATCCAGCCGTCCGCGTCGTAGATCGTCACCCGCTGGGTCTTGAGCGAGACGATCGCCATCATCGGTTCGCCGGCCTCGCGCGGCGCGACCGTGTCGGCCGAGCGTTGCGCGCGCGCATGACGACTGGCCGCATCCGCCGGCGGCGCCAAGGTCACCGCCATAAGCGCGGCCGCGGCTGCGATCACGTGCGGCCGCAGCCGCCGCGTCTCGATCGGGTGCGGGAATCGATTTGTCACGGCATGCCCCTCCGAATGAGATCGCGGCTGGCAGGGAATTTCACTACGCCCACGTGTCAAAACAAACGTGGGAACCGCAGCGATGGTTCCCGTTCAGCCGGGGAGGGTTAAATAACGGTTGGGTGAGGGAGTCCGCCCCGACGCATTGTCATCGTGGGGTCATTGTCGTCGTGGGGTCATTCCACCTTGATGCCGGCGTCGCGGATCACCTTGCCCCATTTCACGGTCTCGTCGGCGACGAAGGCGTTCGATTGCTCCACCGACAGCACCATCGGCTCGGCGCCGAGCGCCACCAGCCGCGACTTGATGGCTGGGTCGGTGAGAACGGCGTTGATCTCCCGGTTGAGCGTCGCGACGGTGTCGGGCGGCATGCCCCTGGGCCCCGCGATCGCATCCCAGATATAGGCCGCATAGCCGGGCAGAACCTCGGCGAGCGCCGGAACATCGGGCAGCACGCCCGAGCGCTCGGTGCTGGTCACGCCGAGCGCGCGCAGCTTGCCCTGGGCGATGAAATCGAGCGAGGTCGAGATCGGGGTGAAGGCCGCCTGAACCTGGCCGGCGATGACATCGGGCACATAGGCGTTGCGATATGGCACATGGACGAGGTCGACGCCGGTCATGGCCCTGAACAGCTCGGCGGCAACGTGCGGAATCGTACCCACGCCCGGCGACGCATAGTTGACCTTGCCGGGATTGGCCTTGGCATAGGCGATGAACTCGCGGGTCGTCTTCACCGGTAAGCCGGGATTGACCTCGAGCGCGAGCGCGGAGCGGAAGGTCGTCGCGACGGCGACGAAATCGCGGAGCACGTCGAACTTGAGGTTCCGGTAGAGCGACGCATTGGTGGTGTTGCTCGACGTGAGGATGAGCAGCGTGTAGCCGTCGGGCACGGCGTGCGCGACCATCTCGGTCGCTAGATTGGTGGCCGCCCCCGGACGGTCGTCGACGATGAACTGCTGGCCGAGCCGCGCTGAGAGCACCTGCGCGAACATGCGGGCGGCGATGTCCGGGATCGTGCCCGCCGTGAAGCCGCAGATGATGCGCACCGTGCGGCTCGGATAATCGGACGCCGCAGCCGTGCGCACGAAAGCCGGCAGGGCCGCCGCACCGGCGGCAAGACGCAGCACCGCGCGGCGCGCAAGACGGTCCGTCATCGGCCCCTCCCTCGGTCCGGTCGGCGCCCGGCGCGATCCGTTCGCGGGCGCGCTCGGCCGAAGCTAGCCTATTCGGGGCGTGATGACATCGGCGCTAATTGGGTTGGCAAGTGCCGTGATTGTTTTTGACGACGCAATGCAAACCCTCGCAGCACAGCGGCCCTACCCTCTCGCAGCAGCATTCCACGCCTTGCTTGCTGCACGACTGGGCGGTGCGCACGGACTGCGCCGGGGGCGCCTTCCTCACAAAGGCGTTGTCGGCAAACGCCGGACCTGCGGCGAGCACGCCGAACGCAATCGCGTACATCTTGCGGATATGCATGCCGGCCAAGCCCCCCGAGGGGTCGCGATGGGTCAGCGGAGCTGAATATGGCACGATCTCGGATGTACCAATGTGGGTCAAGCCGTGGTGAAAGGCCGGGAACAACCGGATGGAACAAAGCCGCGTCGTGCGAGTTAAATGGGCATGCCCCAAAAAACCGATCCCGCCACCCGTGCCCGGGCCGAAGCCCTGTTCAAACGCCGCCAGGAGCAAGCCGCCGACGCCCCGAAGGCGATGGCCGAATACCGCGCGGCCGAACGCGCGAAATACGTGCGCATGCGAGAGCTGAGGGCGCTGCGGCTGGCGCGCGAGGCGCAGGTGCGCCGCGAGCAAGTTCGCACACCGGTCGGCGGAGACTGAGCGTTCGCACCGCCGGCAGACGATCGCCGCGTTTCTCCATCCACCGTTCACGCCGCGTTTCCATCCACCGTCCGCGGATACCGGGTCGACGCGCCCCCCCACCGGGCGCCGGCTCTGTCCGGGCATTGACGGATCGCGGCGGTCGATGGCTGGTATTTCCGGCTGACATCCGGACGAGCTTCACGTCACGCTGCCCGAATGACGGGCCTTCATTTTTTCTTCACGGCGGTCAGGCCAGCATCCCCCCTTGCCGACTCAGGCGTTATTGACCGCGGGGCGCGGACCGGTGACGATCACCCCCCTGTTCATCGCATCGTGATTCTCCCCGGCAGGCGCCGGTCGCTCAACCGAGGCATGGCATGACCAACCGATTGGCGGATCAATTGGCGAGGCGGCCCGTCCGGCTTTGCCCAATCCCGACGCTCGCGGCCGTCGCCGCGCTCACCGCGCTGACGGCGGCGCCGCTGGCCGACGCCGCGGTGCGCCCGCGTCCCGAGCATCCGGCCCGCCAGACCGAGGCCACCGCGCCGCGCCCGGCCGGCGAGCCGATCATGGAGATCGTATCGCTCAAGAGCCAGAGGGTGACGGTCTACGACGCGGACGGCTGGATCTACCGCGCCCCGGTGTCGAGCGGCATCCACGGCCGCGAGACGCCGGCGGGCGTGTTCGCGGTGGTCGAGAAGGACAAGGACCACCACTCGACGCTCTATGACGATGCCTGGATGCCGAACATGCAGCGCATCACCTGGAACGGCGTCGCGCTGCACGGCGGGCCGTTGCCCGGCTATGCGGCCTCGCACGGCTGCGTGCGCATGCCCTACGACTTCGCCGAGAAGCTCTTCGACAAGGTGGACATCGGCACGCGGGTGATCATTGCGCCGAACGACGCCGAGCCGGTCGACATCGCCGATCCGAAGCTGTTCGCGCCGAAGGCGGAGGTGATCGCGGCGGCGCCGGCCAAGGCCGAGGCGGCCGAGCGCGACGCCGAGGCGGCCGCCAAGGCCGCCGACGAAACGAAGAAGGCCGCCGCCAAGGCGACGCGCGAGGTCGCGCCCGTGACGGCGGCGCTGCGGAAGCTGGAGCTCGCCAAGAAGCGCGCCGACCTCGAGCTCGCCCATGCCGAGAAGGTGCTCGCCGCCGCCAAGAACGACCAGGCGAAGGCACGCGCCGAGGAAGCGAGGCAGAAGGCCGCCGACAGGGCGACGCAGCTCGGCACGCAACTCGAGGCCGCGAAGGCCGACGCCAAGGCCAAGCTCGATGGCGCCAAGGCCGCGCAGGAGGCCGCCAAGGCGGCGGCTGCCAAGAAGGCCGAGACCGCCAAGACCGCGCTGGAGGCGAAGCTCGCGCTCGAGCCGGTGTCGGTCTTCATCAGCCGCTCGACGCAGAAGATGTATGTGCGGCGCGACACCCATAAGCGGCTGCCGGACGGCGGCGAGCTGTTCGAGACCCTCGAATTTCCGGTCGCGATCCGCGATCCCGGCACGCCGATCGGCACACATGTGTTCACCGCGGTGGCGCGCACCGACGCGGGCCTGCGCTGGACTGTCGTGACCATCGACGGCGCGGTCAGCGCCAAGGACGCACTCGACCGCATCACCATTCCGCAGAACGTGCTCGACCGCATCGCGCCGACGGCCGTCGAGCGCTCGTCGATCATCATCTCGGACGAGGCGCAGCACCGCGAGACCAACTACCGCACCGAGTTCATCGTGGTGCTCAACGACCAGCCGCAGGGTGGGCTCGCCAACCGCAGGCCGGCGCCCACGATGCCCAATCCATGGGACGACGATGACAGCCGCCGCAACGACTGGGGCTCGCCGTGGGGCTGGGGCGACACGCGCCAGCGCTGGGGCGACACGCGCCAGCGCGACTGGGGCTCCCCCTTCGGCGACACCCGCTGGCGCGGCGGCGGGCGGACCTACGATCGGCAACAGGGCCAGTGGTAATCAGGCGGCGCGATCTGGCGCTCGGCGGCGCCGCGGCGCTGCTCGCCTGCGCAGCCACCGGCGGCGTCCGTGTCGCGCCGGCGCGCGCCCAGGGCGCCTGGCCGGACAGGCCGGTCCGCATCGTCGTGGATTCGGCGGTCGGCAGCGCCAACGACTTCACCGCCCGCACGCTGGCCGACAAGCTCGGCAAGGTGTGGGGCCAGCAGGTCATCATCCTCAATCAGCCCGGCGCCGGCGGCGGCATCTCGGCACGGGCCGCGGCAAGCGCACCCGCCGACGGCTACACGCTCTACCTGCCGGCGACCTCGGTGTTCCTGGCGCTGCATGGCGGCCCCGGCGTCGCGCCCAACCTGCCGATCGAGCTGCCGCGCGATTTTGCCGCCATCGGCTTCGTGCTGCAGCAGCCGATCTTCATCGCCGCCTCGCCCAAGGCCGGCATCAATTCGATCCCCGAGCTGATCGCGCGCGCGAAGGCAAAGCCTGGCGAGCTCTCCTACGCCTCGACCGGCCGCGGCCGCCTCACGCATCTGACCATGGAATTGCTGCAGGACCGCGCCCAGGTAAAGCTGCGTCTCGTGCCCTATCCGGGCGGTCCCGCGCAGGCGATGGGTGACGTCACCAGCGGCCGCGTCGACCTCGTGCTCGACGCCTATGCGGGGTTGATCGGTTCGACGCAGGGCGGCCTCGCCAAGATGCTGGCGGCGACCTCGGAGCGGCGGCTGCCCGGATTGGAGAGCATCCCGACCGTCGCCGAAACGCTGCCGGGCTTCTTCGTCGGCGCCTGGAACGTGATGCTGGCGCCGGTCGGCACGCCCGACGCGATCATCCGCAAGGTCAATGCCGACCTGCGCGTCGCGCTCGAGGACAAGGACCTGCTGGCGAAGTTCGCCGCCAACGGCGCGTTCACGCAATACATGACGCCGGAAGCAACGATCGCCTTCACGCAATCCCAGCAGGCGACCTGGCGCCCCATCCTGCAACGGATCGCGCGCGAGGCGCAGTAGGCGCGGCTGGCCCTAGCCCAACAGCCCCCGAAGCCGCCGACTCGCGGCGTATTTGTCGCGGCACATTTTCGTGACATAATCATTACAGTCATATGTCAGTGCGGCGACGCGTGCGGGTAGCGTCCATGAGCGTGCGATGGCAGACGCGGTCGAGAGCCTTGGCCTGGTCCAACCCCCTGGCCTGGTGGTGGAGTCTGCTGACCCTCGTCAGCGGCGCCAACATCGCGGTCTGGTTCCTGCTCTATCGCGAACTCAGCGTCGAGCCGACGAGCGGCATCGCGGCGGCCTCCGGCAGCAGCCTCATGCTCGTCCTTTGCGCCGCCTATGTGTTCGGCTGCGCCTTTCGCTCGTTGCTGCCGCGCGCCGACATCCAGCGCATCTGCCTGTTCGACACCTGGCTCTCCAGCGTCGCGGTCGGACGCACGGTCGCGACGGTGGCCGAGCTCTGCTTCGCGGCGCAGTGGGCGATCGTCCTGCACCAGCTCGGCAGCATGACGGGAGCCGATACGACGTTGGTCATCGCGTGGATCGTCGTGCCGCTGATCCTGATCGCGGAGTGCTTCTCGTGGTACGCGGTCATCACCACCAACCACGTTGGCAGCGCGATCGAGAACTCGATCTGGGCGATCACGTTCCTCGCGGTCGCAATCGGCCTCGGCCGGCTGCTGCCCGACGTCGATGGCCCGCTGCGCGTCGCCCTCGCGCTCGCGATCCTCGGCATCGCCGGCTACCTGGCGTTTCTCGTGACGGTCGACGTCCCGATGTACCTCGCCCGCTGGCGGGCCAAGGCGGCCGACGGCGGCAAGCACCTCGGCCCGCTCGAGGGCCTGCGTGACGTGAGCACGCGCTGGGTCGTGACGCACGACCTCGCCCACTGGAAGGACGAGATCGCCTGGATGTCGCTTTATTTCAGCGCGGCCGTGTGGGCGAGCCTCGCGCTCTGCGTCTTCCACGCGCTCGAGATTCATCTCGCCGGCTGAGCGGCGCGCAAGCGTGAAGCAATCCACCGGCGGTTCACTCGCACTTCGTCATCCAGTCCGTATCGTGCCCCTGCGCCAGGAGCTTGCCGTCCCGGATGAGGACTTCTCCCGTGCTCAGCGTCGACTCGAAAGATCGTACGCGCTGTCCGTCGATGTGCAGATCGAAGGTGACGAAGGCTCCCGATCGGCTCTCCTGCTTGAACCGCAGGATCCGCGGCGCGATCTCTTCGACCGAGATGACGCGGCTCGAGCTGAAAATGTGGTGTGAGACATCCACGATCAGGCCTTGCCTGACGGTGTCGTCCGTCACGTAATAGGTCACATAGACATTGTCGCGACCCGGGGGCATGTGGCAGTCGCGCGCCTGCCTGCCGAGCAGGCCGTATTTCGCGAGTATTTCGCGAATAGCGCCCGCCTGCTCGCTCGCGGGCGCCGGCTGCCCCGCCGCCAGCGCGTTCCAGGCGAGCATCAGCGAAAGCGTGGCGGATGCGACCGTCAGGCTCGCGATTCTTCTGCCGATTCCCGCGATCTCGGCCATACGTCCTCCCGCGCCATTCAACGCCCCGCCTTCGCCAGGAATTGCCGCGCACCGGCGCCGAGAATGCGCGGTAGATGATTGTATACGTAACGGCAGCCGCGGCCGATGACCGTTTCCAGCGTCTCGACCGTGGCCGGCATTCCGGGCGCCTTGCCGGCCGCGCGGATCGCCGCGAGCGTGCGCTCGATCGCCTGCGCGACCTGCGGCGCATTCGGCTCGCCCGGATATCCCATCGACTGCGAGAGATCGGAGGGCCCGACAAAGAACACATCGATGCCGTCGACCTCGAGGATGTCGTCGATGTTCGCGACCGCCTCCTGGTGCTCAATCTGCACGCACACCAGCGACTGCGCATTCGCCTGCGCGGCGAAATCCGGCATGCGGCCGCCGAGGCCCCAGCGGTCGGGCCGCGTGCCGGCCGCGAGGCCGCGGGCGGCGCCCGGTCCGAACTTGACGGCGGCGACCGCGCGCTCGGCGTCGCCGCGCGTGTTGATGTGAGGAATCTGCACGCCGCTCACCCCGCGGTCGAGCACCGACTGGATGTCCGCCGCCGCATTGCTGCGCGGGCGCGCGATGGCGGTGATTCCGGCGGCGTCCGCCGCCATCGCCATCACTTCGACGTCCGCGAGACCGATCGAGCCATGCTCGCAGTCGATCAGGACCCAGTCGAACCCTGCATAGGCCAGCATCTCGACGAGCTGGGGCGAGGGAAACATCAGCGAGACCCCGAGGGCGACCTCGCCGCGCCGTATCTTGTCCTTGGCCGAATTGCGCATGGGGCTCTCGATGGGGTTCTCGTCGGGCACTTTCGCGCCGCAAACGGGATTTACACCCTGATATCGCAAAGCGCCCGGGGGGCATCAACAAGGGGTATGCGGCGCTGCCGGCGGCGTGTATGAGAGGGCGGCTCCGTCGAGTGCCAGGAGAATCCATGCCTGTGGACAAACTGTCGAAGCAGCAAAGCCGCGAGGAGCTCGACCGCCTCGTGAAGGAGGCGCTCGAGCGCAGATCGGTCACGGTGACCAAGGTCGACGGCCGGCGCGAGGAAATTTGCGGCAAATGCGGCGCAGCGAATCGCGTCAAGATCCCGGTGGGCGAGACGCGGGTGACCTACAAGTGCAAGGAATGCGGCGCGCAGCAGCGGACGCTGTGAGATAGGCGCGGCACCCGACTGCCCTGCCCGTCCGCGCCGCGACCTAGTTCTTCTTCGGCGACCAGCCATAAGCCTTGGCGCAGGCGCCGCCCATCAGCATCGCCCGCTCGCCCTCGCTCAGCCGTTTCGTCTCGACGAACGGCCGCACGGCCTGCTCGTAGTTGACGACCGCGAAGGCGCGCGTCCAGTCGGTGCCCCACAGGCAGCGCTCGAAGCCCCAGGCGTCGAAGATGCGCCCGAGCGGGTCCCAGATGTCGTCGAACGGATACGGCTGGCGCGACAGCGTGCAGGCGCCGCTGACCTTGATCACCACGTTCGGCCGCCTGGCGAGGTCGAGCACCTTCGGAAGATCGGCCCACGGGTTCGGCGGCGCCGGCGGCTCGCGCGGCTGCAGGATGCCGAGGTGGTCGAGAATGAAGCGGGTGTTCGGGTGGCGGTCGATCAGCGCGATGCCGGCATCGATATTGCCCCAGCACAGGATGTTGACCGGCAGGCCGAGGCGCGCCGCCGCCCGCAGGATGCGGCCGTGGCCCGGGTCGTCCGGGGCGCGCTTCTCCTCGGTGCGCAGGAAGATGCGCACGCCAACGGCGCCCGGCGTCTTCTTCCAGTCCGCGACCACATCCTCGTTCGCCGGATCGTCCGGATCGACCGGCTTGACGATGGCGAACTTGCCGGGATGCGCCCGTTGCACCTCGACCGCATAGCTCGCGTCGTAGCGGTACATCGAAAACGAGGAGATGAAGATCGCGCCGTCGACGCCGACCTTGTCCATCGCCTCGACCATCTCGTCGCCGGTGACGTGAGGCGGCCAGTTCGGCACGGTGTGCCAGGGTCGCTTCGGCGTGTTCGCCTCGTAGGCGTGGATCTGGGAATCGATGATCGTCATCGGGGAATTTCCTCCATGCCGGGCGGTCGCTGAGCCGACGCCCGAACCAATACCGCAAACGCTGCCGCGAAAAAACGGCCCTTCGGTCGCCCTGCCCTGCGCGACGGCATGCCGGACGCGGCTCGATCGACGCGGCCCTCGCAGCGGGTCAACCGAAAATTCACCTGCCTGTGCGTGAATTCACGCCATGCGTATCGTTGTTCTCGTTGCCGCGTTCGTATTGGCGACGCAGCCGGCCAGTGCCAAGCCCGCGCTGCAAAAGCTGTTCGGGTGCACCTCCCGTACCTGCACGATCAAGCACAACGGCGGCGGGGTCGTCGGCGAGTTCGAGGCGGCGCGCGCGGAAGCCGAGAGCGACGGCGTGCAGATCCGGATCGTCGGGTTCTGCGGATCGGCGTGCGAGAGCGTGATCGCGCGCAGTCCGAACGCGTGCGCGGGACCGCACGCCCGTTTCGTGCGGCACAGTATGAAGGCCTACCTGCCGCGGAACGTGATTGCCGGTCTCCCGACGTTCACGGGAGACGAGCACACCGTCACGGGTGCAGAGGTCGGGATCAGACCTTGTCGCTGATGGCACCGGTGGCGCCGACCAAAGGCCCCTACTTCAACCGCACGCCCGCCATGTCGACGATCCTGGAATAGATCGGCATGTCCCGGCGGATCGACGCGATCGCCTCCTGCTGCGTCGTGCCGACCGAATCGATGCCGAGCTTGGCGAACCGCTCGACGACGTCGGGATCGCGCGCGATCAGCTTGAGCGCATGGACGAGGCGGGCCACGGCCTCCGGCGGAAACGGGCCCGCCACCGCGTAGCCGTTCCAGGCGACATACTCGAACTCGGGGATGCTCTCGGCGACGGTCGGAACGTTCGGCAGCTGCGGCATGCGCCGCCGGGTCGAGACCGCGAGCGCCTTCACGGCTCCGCTCTGCACCGGCCCGATGACGTCCGACGAATTGCCGAAGTGCGCCTGGACGTTCTTCGCGAGCACGGCCTGCAGCGCCTGCTGGCCGCCACGGAACGGCACGTGCACCATGTCGAGATGCTCGAGCCCCGCGAGCCACGCCATCGGCAGATGGTTGTTGGTCGCAGGTCCTCCGCTCGAATAGGAGAGCTGGCCCGGATGGGCGCGCGCATACTCGATGAACTCGCGCAAGGTCGAATAGGGCGCGTCCTTGGCGGTGATCAGGACCATGCCGTTCGTCCCCGTGATGCTGATCGGCACCAGGTCCTTGAGCGGCTCGTAATCGACCTTCTGGGCGAGCGGCAGCACGGTGAACAGCGTGCTGCCGACGAACATGATGGTGTGGCCGTCGTGCGGCGAATGCAGCGCGTAGTCGATGCCGATGAGGCCGCCGGCACCCGACCGGTTCTCGATGTAGAACGTCTGCCCGAGCATCTTGCTCAGGCGATCGGCGGTGAGGCGCGCCATGGTGTCGGTGACGCCGCCGGGCGCATAGGGCACCACGACCTTCACGGTGCGGGTCGGCCAAGCCGCAGCCGGCGCCGAGGACTGGGCCAGGCTTATCGACGTGAGGTAGGCTGCCATCGCACCAACCACCATCACACACGCCGCCATTGCAGCCATCGATCGTCGCAGCACCACTTCGTTTTCCTCCCTTCGCGGGGCTTCAGCCGCCAGGACCTGAACGGACCTGACGGGAACGGACTCGACCTGAACGGACTTGCCGGAACGCTCGTTTCCAACCATCAATGCAACGTTTCGAGGTGACACACAACGATGCCCCGCACGACGCAAAGCCTTCTGCCCGTCCGACTGCCGCGACTTGGCGCCACACTGGCGCGCGGCATCCGCGCCGGGCGCTGGCTGTTCGCAACCGGACTCAACGGCGCCGTCCCGGGATTTGGCATGCCGCCGGGCATCACCGGCGAGCGCAATCCGCTGGCCGGCGAGCCGCCGTGCAAGCGCGAGGCGCGTGCGCTCTTCGCCAATGCGCGCGACGTGCTCGCGGCGGCGGACCTGCGCTTTGCCGATTGCGTGCGCATCGACCAGTATTATGCCGGCGCCCACGCGGTCGATCCCTATCACGAGGTCCGCCGCGAGATCTTTGGCGGCCGCATTCCGCCCTCGACCTCCAACCTGCATCGCGCGATGCCCTATCCGGGACAGACGCAAGAAGTGCAGCTGATCGCCGCCGTGCCGTCAGGCGACTTTCGCGCCGAGCATCTCGAGATCGCCACGAGCTGGTCGATCCACGCGACCTCGGGATACAGCCCGGCGCTCGCGGCCGGTGAATTCCTGTTCGTTCCGGGCCAGACCGCGGAAGCGCGCGACACGGCGCTCGGCCCGCTCGACCCCGAGGCGCGCATGCCGCACGGCCACCTGTGGAAGGGCACGCCGATTAAGCTCGAGACCAACTTCATCGTGGAGCGCAAGCTCAAACCTTCGCTCGCCGCCGCGGGCGCGGGCCTCGACGACGTCGTGAAAGCGCAGGTCTACCTGCGCGACCGCGCCGACGTGCCGGTGTTCAACGAGGCCTGGCGATCGCATTTCGCCGTGCCGCCGGCGACGACCATCATTCCGACCGCGACGCCCGGCTTCATCGTCGCCGACGGCCGCATCGAGATCAATACGATCAGCGTCCGGCAGCGGGCGGCGGAGCGGATCATCGAGAATGATGCGACGGTGGCGGTGCGCGCCGGCGACCTGCTCTTTCTGTCCGGGCTCATGGCGAGCGATGCGGACGGACTCGTTGCCGATGTCGGCGACGACGCGCGGGCGCCGTTCGCGGCGATTCCCATCAAGGACCAGGTGCGGGCCATTGCGGCGCGGGCACAGGCGATCTGCCGCGAGGCCGGCGCCGATCTCGCCAACCTGGTCCGGCTGCAGCTCTTCCTCACCGACTTGTCGGAGCTGCCGCTCGCGATCGAAGCATGGTCGGGCGTGCTCGACGGCCTGCCGCTGCCGCTGTCGGCGATCGAGGTCGACTGGCTCGCGGTGCCGGGCGCGCGGATCCTCGCCGACATTTGGGTACATGTGGCGTAGGAGGCAAAGCGTCGATATGCGGGGACGCTGGTCCCGGATTTCGCTGCGCTCATCCGGGCTACGCTCACCGCTCCTTCAACGCCGCGAGGCCCTCGGCGCGCCCGGTATGAATGCTGAACAGGTCGGCAAAGCCGCCGATATCGAGCACCTCGCGCACCTGCTCGTTGACGCCGCACAGCGCAAAGACGCCGCCGGCCGCCTTGGCCTTCTTCACCAGCAGCAGGACCGCCCGCAGTCCCGCGCTGCTGACGAAGTCGATATCGGAGAAATCGATCAGGATTTTCGGGCTGGTCCCGCTGATCAGCGCGCCCACTTCCTTGGCAAAGGCGGTGCTGTAGATGCCGTCGAGGCGCCCCGTGGCGGTCACGACGTGGATGTCGCCGACCTGCTCGTGATGGATGTCCATTCGTGGTCCTTGCTGGGTTCCGGCGCCGGCTGCGACACCATTACACCCCATGCGGCGGCTTGTGACGGGGCTGCCGCACGCATCATACTGCGGACCGGATGGTCACGTGTACGTGCTTGCGCATAGGGGAGCGCCATGTCGATACACCGACGCCAACTTCTGGGGCTCGCCGGAGCCCTTGCGGCCGCGGCCTGGCCGCGCGCAGCCCAAGCGGAGACCTATCCGTCGCGCCCGGTGCGCATCCTGGTCGGCTATTCCGCCGGCGGCGGCGTCGACATCGCCGCGCGGCTGATCGGCCAGTGGCTGGCTGAGCGCATGGGCCAGCAATTCGTGGTGGAGAACCGCACCGGCGCGGCGACCAACATCGCTACCGAGGCGGCCGTGCGGGCGGCGCCGGACGGCTACACCTTGCTGCTCGTCAACGCCGCGAACGCGATCAACGCGACCTACTACGAGAGCCTCGCCTTCGATTTCCTGCGCGACATCGCGCCGATCGCGGGCATCGGCCGCTTTCCCTACTACATGGCGGTCAACCCGGCGTTTCCGGCGAAGAACGTCCGCGAGTTCATCGATTACGCCAAGGCCAATCCGCGCAAGATCAACATGGGGACCGGCGGCGCCGGTGGACCCGATCACGCGTCGGGCCTGCTGCTGCAGCAGATGACCGGCATCGAGATGACGCATGTGCCCTATCGCGGCACGGCGCCCGCGCTCACCGACCTCGTGGCCGGGCAGGTACAGATGGTGTTCTGCACCATTCCGTCGGCCCTGCACTATGTCCAGGCCGGCACGCTGCGCGCGCTCGCGGTGACATCGGCGACGCGGCTCGACGCCATGCCCGCGATCGCGTCGGTGGCCGAGACGGTGCCGGGCTTCGAGTCGGCCCAGTGGTATGGGGTCGGTGCGCCGGCCGGCACGCCCGCGCCGATCATCGCGTCGCTCAACCACCACATCACCGCCGCCCTCTCGGATCCCAAGATGAAGGCGCGGATCGATCAGCTCGGCGGCGTGCCGCTGCCCATGTCGCCGGCGCAGTTCGGCACGTTCGTCGCCGGCGAAACCGAGAAGATGAGCAAGGTGATCAAGCTCGCCGGCATCAGCGTGAAGTGACGCGGCCCGCTTCGGTCAGCACTGCAATTTTCGGAGAGAAGTGGATGCCGCGGGACAACCCGCCCGCAGCATGCGCCGACCCAGCATCAACGCCGGAATCCCATCATGCCTTTCGGGCGGTGCGCCACCACGACCGCGGGGACGCGGCCCTTCTGCACGAGTGATATCGCATAGGCGGCCGCCACGACGCTGATCACATTGGTGAGGAGCAGGAAGATCACGGCGGTCTCCAGGAAGTTGATGATTTGATCGTGCAGCATGGCGGTCTCCGCAGCGCAGGCGCGAACGCCTGCGAAACTGTCTCGTTTCGGTCCGCCAGCCGGAAATCAGATCGCACCGTTGTGATCTTGCAGCTTTCGCGCAGCGGCTACCGCAGGATTAACGGCGCGTGCGGCTCGAGGTTCCCCGCCGCCCACGGCCTTGCCCGAAGACGCGGATACCACGTGCCGGCCTGCATTGCTGAGGCGCGCATTCCTGTGTAGCGTTGTGCAACACACGAGGGGGATGCCATGCCGACAGCCATCGGGCGCACGCTCGCCTGCGCGCTGCTCTTCGCCACGCT
>Ga0126371_10003131_pt1 | contig 14421 bp, 12 predicted proteins | sample PanSoiMetaPlot_4_FD_110145 | JGI IMG/M metagenome (GOLD analysis project Ga0126371, IMG submission 110145) | Tropical forest soil microbial communities from Panama - MetaG Plot_4 | ecosystem: Environmental > Terrestrial > Soil > Tropical forest > Bulk soil | place: Panama | collected 2016-02-17 | reverse complement strand
GGTTGGGGGCAACGCCCCGATCGGGTCCCCTCCCATTCCACCTGATCGGGGCTCCGGGCTGGTTGACGACAAAGTTCAGGTTGGCGGCTTGCTGCAACGACACCGTACTCGATTCATTCGCCCGGTGCCCGAACGTTTTGCGCCGGCGCTGGATGCTGAAGCCAAATCCAGAGATCATGGCGTTCATCGCTGCTGGATTCCTGGTGATGGCGCGACGTCCTTCATCGGCGCCACTGGGGCGCCGCATGTCGGTCCATACCAAAGCAAGTTGATTCCCGGACGCGGCAGGATATAGGGAGCTACCGACTCAACGCGTGTGGGGGGCACACACATGACACAGATCGCCGGGCCGGCGCGGCTTTCTGCGCTCACGTCCATCCGCTTTTTCTTCGCAGCCATGGTCATGGTCGCACACTTCGGCGGACACCACCCAGATACCGCGCACTTATGGCCAAGCTTTACGTTCCAGATGGGACAATACGCGGTGTCGTGGTTTTTCATGCTCTCCGGCTTCATCATCGCCTACAATTACCCCACGCTGCCAGACAATCAGGCACGCCGTAATTTTCTGATCTCCAGGATCGCCCGCCTGTGGCCAGTGCACCTCGTCACCTTGTCGGCGGCCGTGATGCTGTTCGACGAACGCAGGTGGTTGTTTTGGCAAGCGACATTGACACAAACCTGGTTTACTCATGCCGGCGCGGCCAACGCGTACAATGGCCCGTCCTGGAGCGTATCCAACGAGATTTTTTTCTACCTGACTTACGTCGTGCTCTTGTTGCCAGCGCGTTGGCAGCGAGCTTCCGCCATTGTTCTGCCGCTTGTCATCGCGGCGGCGCTCATCACGTGGAACGACTGTTGGTCCGTCACCGGTACCGCGAATTGTAACGCCACGGTGTATCAGTTCCCGCCATCGCGGCTGATCGAATTTCTGGCCGGCGTTGCCCTGTTTCACTGGCGTCCGAAGATTCCACAGGTCGTTGGCCTCGCCGTTTTCGCGGCGATCTTTCTCAATCTCATGCCTGCACCACAAACGCAGAGTGTTCCGCTTCAGCTCCTGGTGCGGCAAGTCGAAATCATCATTGCCGGCGGCGCGCTGATCACGGCCCTGTCCCACGACGGCTGGCTGTCGAGCCTCCTGAGCGTCAAGCCACTCGTCGTCGGCGGCGAGATCAGTTATTCGATCTACATGACGCATCAGCTCGTCATGCTGGCGCTTTTGCCGCGCATGCCGGCTATCAACCTTACGACCGAGTTCGTCATCGTGGCCAGCATCACATTGGCGCTTTCGGCCGCACTATTTTATGTCGTCGAGCGGCCGGTCAGAGACGCCGCCAAAAGCTGGATGCGAACCGGGAGGATCATGGCCATGCCGCTCACGCCCGCAGCTCGTCCGCGATAGTCGTTTCCGTGGACAGCGCTCCAACTGATGCCGTCTCGGCGTACGTGGTCGAAGACATAGACCGTGAAAGCGGGACAGCGTGCCTCGCAGCCGTGCTACTGGTCCGCGCTGTGACGCGCGGCGACCCGCTTCCCGACTCCGGTTGATGCCAGGACTTGGGACTTGCGCGCAACGACACCGTACTCGAGGCATTCGCCCGGCGCCCGAACGTTTTTGCAGTGGCGCAGGACGGCAAAACCAAATCCAGAGATCATGGCGTCCATGGCTGCTGGATTCCTGGTGATATCGCGATGTCCTTCATCGGCACCATTGAGGTGCCAGATATCAGTCCATAGAAGCAGATAGCAGCCGGCCGCGGCGTAATCCGCTATATTCGCCAGGACACAAAGCGGGTCTTCACAGTGGTCGAGCGCATTCCGGCACACGATCACGCCATCCACCGTTCCGACGAGACGCTCTACGCGCTGCTCTGACGGCGCAGCTATGGTTTCGATATCGTCGGTGAAAAAGGTTTTGCCATTGATCTCGATCTGCAGCGACCTGTACTCGTCGATCAGTGGATCAATGATGACGCGGTCGCTCATCCAATAGCATGGAGAAATTTCGCCAAAAGGGCCTGATCCGATTTCGAGGCACTTGCGATTGCGCACGTGATCCGCATAGGCGCACCACGCCGCTTCGTCGCCATCGAACCATTGATTGGAGGCGCTTTGCCACAAGCCGCCCTTCCTCTTTTCGTCCTCCAAAAGCGCCATCAGGCGCTCATGATTTTCGCGTATGGTGTTTCGAGCGTGCAGGAGCTCATACCGTTGTGCTGCGCCGTGGTCGAATCGGTGGGGAGCCTCATCGCGGGGAGCGTCGGAGTGGGCGGCGCTGTAGATGGATGTTGCAATCACACGCCGCGCAGGGCGCGTCAGGTCGATCAATGCTTTCCCTACGGCAACCAAGACTGAAGGCCTCCATTGAGGATCGGGAACAAGGAACACTACTTCTCATTCCTTTACACAATAATATAAAGGAACATAAGGTGGCATAATTTCGGCGAAGCCGGGATCGGCGCCATGATATTCATCCTTTTGAGTGGCGCTCGTCCTTTGATCGAAAGCGCGTATAACCGGGCTATTAAGTGGAGGATTTCCCGCATTGTAGCTGGACATGCTAAAATACACTCCCTCCGCGCCGGCCGGCTTCATAAATGTTTTCGCGGTGAGCGGGGTGCCGTTCTGATCGAGCGCAGGTCCGCCGCGCCAGTCGGACGGGGTAGCGCCGATGATTGTTCTTCCAACCGCAGCGTCGAATAGATTCCAGCCCATTGGGCATCCATTTGTCTTGCTGAAGGCAACAACGGCTCCCTGTATCTTGATCGTGTCGGATATCCTCTGAATAAACTCCGGTTTATCAGCAAGAATTGCAACAAGCCGCTGCGCACCGGTGAAAGCGTCACGTGCGACACCGGCGTTTGCAATATCTTTGTTGAGCTGATCCAATGCAATTCTGCCGGCCTCTGCGGCTGCGCTGCTCTCTCTCGCCATTTCGGTGGCGGTTCGTGCCAACGCTTTAGCCGCTTCAGCATTATTCGTTGCCGTGTTTACCGCCTTTTCCGCTTCTGCCTGACTGGCTTTGATCCTGATTGTCGTCTCTACAGTCGTGCGCTCAAAATCATTGAGTTGCATCGCTGCATCCCGCTCGAGGTTTGCCAGGCGGGTTACTGAATCCCGCTCAAGCTCGCCAACACGCCTTATCAGCTCTTCGACACGCTGCGACACCAGGACCTGGACGGCCAGAACGGCAATTGCCGCGATGCCCACGATGAGGGGGATGGCGATATAAAGGACGAGGCGGAGCCACTCCGAAAATTTTATGAATAGTTCCCGTTCCAGCTCCGGACTGATTGAAACAGACGCTCGATCTTTTGGCGGCATATCCTCCTCCCCTATCTGTGATAGGGTCCTTTATCATATGTAGGCGAGCGGAGGCCATGCGCAGGTAACAGTCGTCAACCTATCCGTCCGCCGACACGCACCCGTTCGCCCACGCGCCTTTTCCGGACAAGAGAGTCGGAGACCCCCTTTCGACGCCGGATTTGGTCCCTGCTGGGCGCAGTGGCTTGCCGACATTCGCGGCCGCGGTCGTCATCTTAGGAGGCGTCTTGGGAGGGACCTTGGGGGCTACCCTTGCTGCCGACAAACGCTTGGGCGGTCGAGGTGTCTTGCCGCTGGCGGGAACCCCGGCAGGAACTGGAGTATCCGAAACGGTGGTCTCGGCCAGCTCCAGCCCGAACAGCGCTGCAACATCACCGTCGTCAAGCACCTTTCCGGCGGCGGGCGCGGCTTTGTTCAGCGCAACATCCTGTCCGGCAGCAGCCAGCAATTCATTTTCATCCACACCGCGCAGCACGAAGAGAAGCTCGGGCTTCTTGTCAAGCCTGGCGCCGACCCCATAGAGCGCCGCTGCAACATGCTTGCACATGTCGGCCCAATCCGGGCAGCTGCAGGATAGCTTGATTTCCTGCGGCGACGGAAACAGGCCATCGCCTTTGCGGCAGACCCGATCCATGACGCCCTTGGCCAAACGGCCTTGCAGAAGCTCGACCAGCGAATCGACCGTTCCGGCGCAGTCCCGGCAGATGGATTTCCACCCAGCCCTCGTAACCGGCGCAATCGTGATCCTGACCTTGTAGAGCTCAGACCCTGCAACCATCGCGGCGACTTCACCCTTGGTGATTTGCAGGTTGACGACGGAGCCGTTTCGAACATAGGTGCGGCCACGCGGCAGGCGGTTCTCAAAATCGCTGTAACGTTCCAGGTTCGTGCACCACGACTGCCCCCAGAAGCTCTTTGCGATCGTTCGGCCCTCGATCTTGACCGGCTCGATGGACTGCCCCTTCTTTTTGAGCTTTGCAACCTTTTGCTCCGCTCGGCGTCGCTTCTCGGCTACTGGCACATACGGTTGCCATCCAAAGTAGCTCACTTTTCACCCCTCCTTCATTGCCGCGCCCAGGTCGAGAGCCACAAGTTTAAGCAGTTCCTCGTCTTTCATTTCGGTCAACATCACCTCGGCACCGCTACCGAGGAAGTGTCCGGCCACTTGCTGCTTCGACTCGATCATCTGATCGATCTTGTCTTCGACCGTGCCGCGGCAAATGAATTTGTGCACCAGCACATTCTTGGTCTGTCCAATTCGGAACGCGCGATCGGTAGCCTGATGTTCCACAGCCGGATTCCACCACCGGTCAAAATGAATGACATGGGACGCCGCAGTAAGATTGAGGCCAGCACCCCCCGCCTTGAGCGAGAGCACAAAAAACGGGACGTCCTCGTCCTCCTGAAACCGGCGCACCAGGTCCCTGCGCTTTTTGACTTCCGTCTCCCCGTGCAGGACGAGGCCGGCGCGTCCGAACACGGAGCCCAGGAACGCCGCCAGAGGCGCCGTCGTCTCTTTGAACTGAGTAAAAACCAGCGCCTTGTCCTGGCGGGCAGCGATAACCTCCGTAATGTCGCGGAGACGGGTAAGCTTGCCACTGTCTTCTTCCGCCCATGAGTCGTCGCCGAGCCACTGTGAAGGATGGTTGCAGATTTGCTTGAGTCGCATGAGGAAGGCAAGGACGATGCCCTTGCGCTGAATTCCATCCACGCTGTCGAGCTGGCCCGCGAGATCCTGCACTGCCCGCTGATAAAGCGCCGCCTGCCTGCGGCTCAAGGGGCAAAAGGTTTTGACCTCGGTCTTGTCGGGCAAGTCTGCGATGATGCGCTTGTCGGTCTTCAAACGCCGCAGGATATAGGGGCGTAACAGATCCCGTAGCGGACCATAGGGGTTGTGCGGCCGGTCAGTAAGAGTTTTGACGAAGGATGAAAATTCTTTCGACGATCCCAACAGGCCGGGATTGATGAAGTCAAAGATCGACCACAGGTCGCCCAGCCGGTTCTCGATGGGCGTACCGGTCAGCGCGATGCGCGCATCAGCCCGCAGCTGCTTGACCGTTTTGGTCTGCTTAGCGGCCGGGTTCTTGATGGCCTGCGCCTCGTCCAGCACCACCAGCCGCCACGCTGTGGCCTCCAGCACGGGTGTGCGCGAAAGAAAGCCATAGCTCGTGATGGCCAGGTCGACATCTGCCAAATCGTCTGTGCCGTTGGTGTTGCACGTCTCGGCCCGAGTCGCCGAGGGGTGAACCACGACCACTTTGAGGCTCGGAGCAAATCGGGCAATCTCTGCGGCCCAGTTAGCGAGCAGCGAGGCCGGGGCTACGAGAAGGCAAGGCTTGCGCTTGGTCCCGGCCTCGTTCTTCAGCACCAGCAAAAGCGACAAGATCTGGATCGTCTTGCCAAGCCCCATGTCGTCTGCAAGGCAAGCGCCAAGTCCGAGCTGGGCCAGCAGGTAAAGCCACTGCACACCGACTTGCTGATAGGGACGCAGCGTGCCTCTAAGAGAGCCACCAGGATCGACGACGCGCGCGAGGCCGCTGGGATCGCGCAAGGCCGCCAAAGTCTTTGCGAGCCAAGGACCGGCCACGGTCTGGCTCCAGGCGACCTCGCTTGGCGCGGCAGCCCCATCCGCGGCAGTACCGGCTCCGGCCAGTATGCGCATCGCTTCACCGAACGACAGGCCTTCGGTGGCGGCGCGATGCCCGATCGCCTCGAATTGTTCGAGCGTGCGGCTTAATCGATCATGATCGACCTCGACCCACTTCCCGCGGATCAAGGCCAGGCCATCGGTGTGGGCAAGAAGCTGCTTGATTTCGGAAGCCGACAGCGTTTCGCCGTCGAGCGTCACCTCCATCCGGAAGTCGAGCAGTCCATCCATTCCCAGCCGTGACGGTACGTTACCCCCGACGGTTGCCTTCACCTGCGGATGTGCAGGCCGATTCATATGCCAGCTCGCCGGCATGCGCACGACAACGCCGGCGCTTTCGAGGGCGGGAACGTCCCTAAGGAATTGCACCGCCTGTTGCGGGGTCCAGCGCAACGGGTGAAAAATCTCGCCGGCATCGACCATCGCCTTCAACCACGTACAGCGCTCGGCGGCGCGCTGGACCGGCATCAGCAGCGACAGCAGGCGCTCCCTGTTTCGCGCACCGGCGTACTCCTGCAAAGCTTTGCCAAGCGGCAGGTGCTGGGCCTTGCCTGTGGTCGAAAGCCGGGTCGTATAGGTTGCCAGAAACGCGAATGGGGCAGCCTCGTCCTTCCGGTTCTCCGCGAGATTGAAATGCACCCGTCCAACCAGGTTCCAGGCGGGATGACGGTTCTTGAGAAACGCCTGTACCGAGAGCCTGGCTTCAGCCAGCTCGGCATCAAAGGCCTTATCCATGCCGCGCCACAAATAGGCAAGGACAGCCGCCGTCAGATATTCGGCTCCGACCATCGGCGGCGCGGCTGCCGCAACCGTGTCGAGCTCGCGATCCGTGCAGACCGGTACCGGCGGTTTAGCTTGACTGTCTCCGATGTCCGGAAGAGCGCACAACGCGATCACGTAGCGCACGCCAAGGGCGCGCCAATAGGAAAATGTCGGAGGCAGCGCCGTCCCGACCTCATTGGCGCCAAGCCACAACAATCCATGCCCTGAGCCGCGCTCAAATGCCTTCGCCAGACGCAATGCCTGTCGGTGCTCCAACGCCGGCGCTTCCATGGTTTGCCGGAGGGTCAACAGACCGTGCGGGGTAAGAACGGGCTCCAACGTCATGGTGACGGTACATCCTTGCAATCCTGCGGGGAACTTTCGAATTAGGATGCGATTCCCGCAAGGCAAAAAATGGAGAAATGGTGACAGTTAAATGTCAGTCCGGAAGTGCTAATCACGAATTATGGTGCTGGGTGGCGGGCGGCGGGCGCATTCCTCTTGGGGCGGTAGATATTCTACCACAAAGTGTACAGGCTTGCGTCTGATTCGGCATTTTAGGGCAGGGTACCGATGACAACTTCGCTCAGCTTCGTGTGCATGATTGTGCTTGTCGGACTGACCGGTGCGCCAGGATATGTCGGAATATCATGGGCGCTCGCCGGCCTGGGACTGTTCCTCACCATCGCCGTGCTGCTGCTGCTTATTCCCGAACGCCGGCGTCCTGAAGCTTCACTCGACGTTCGCCACCAGAGCTAACCCCGCCGGAGCTAATTCGCCACCGCCCGGGACGCCGAACGGTGCCCGCCCGTCGTAGCTCGATGGCTAAAAACCAGCGAAGGCTGCTGCGACGAGCGCGAGCGCGCCCCCGGCCTTGACAGCAAAGCGCTCAAGCGCGTCGCCGCAGCAACGACGCCCCCCGGCGTCAAATTCTCAAAACAAGACAATGGAAACGTGCCTCGATACGCACAAAGCGCACACCTGCAGGCGCATGCAGATAGCGCTTGCGCCTCAGACATGCTCTACACATGCATGCAAGAGCATGACGATCTGGCGCGATTCGTTAGGCGCAATTGCGGCATGACGGAGATGGGCAGGGGAAAACGAGCGACCTCGCCGGCTTCATACACCGCTGACCAAGTCCGATTCGGCGCACTGCCGGACGACATGATGCGCGCCAATACAACGGCGATCGCCGAGGAGATCATTTCTGCATTTCGTCTGCCGTAAGGGAAACGGCGGGCTGTGGCGGGGTGAAAGAAGTGGCCCGCCGCCACAGTAAACAGTAAAGTCGAATGGCTAAGTTGAACTGCCTGTCAAAATCCCGATCTGACATCGATCGCGTTCCAAACTCCAAGCGCAATTCAGGGAGGACCATCATGAAGCCTTTGATGCTCAGCACCATGCTCGCAACCCTGCTGCTGACCGGCTCGGCCCTTGCCCAGACGCCATCTTGGCTGCCGCCGGCGGACAGCGCGCGCTGTCCGTCCAAATGGGGTGCCGGCGATGAGCGCGGCGCAGCTAACCACATGAAGCCGCAGACCGTGCTCAATGCTGCCAAGCTGATCAAGACCGGCGAGGTGATCGAACTCAGCTATCCCCTCAATGCCCAGATGCCGCTCGCGGCCGGGCGGGTCTACGATATGCAGGTCAAGCGCACCGCGGTGAGCGATCTCGCCAATAAGCGTAACGGCAACGAGGAGTTGATCATCGCCGAGATGGGTCAGGTCGGCACGCAATTCGACGGTTTCGCCCATCAGACCCACAATAACGTGCACTACAACTGCTTCAAGACCGAAGACATAGCGACGCGCAACGGCTTCACCAAGCTCGGCATCGAAAAAGTCGGCATGCTGATGACGCGCGGTGTCCTGATCGACGTTGCCGGCTTCAAGGGTGTCCCCATGCTGGGCGACACTTACGAGATCACGGTCGAGGACCTTGAAGGCGCGATCAAGAAGCAGAACCTCACGTTCCAGCCGGGCGACGCCATCATTATTCACACCGGCTGGGGCAAGCTGTGGAATACGGACCCTGCACGCTATGGCAAGGGCAATCCCGGCATCGGTGTCAAGGCCGCGGAATTCCTGCTTGCAAAGGATCCGATCCTGCTCGGCGCCGACACCGCCCCGGTCGAGGTCAATCCCAATCCGGACAAGCTGATCTCGCTGCCACTGCACCAGATGGCGCTGGTGGTCACCGGTGTCCACCTCCTGGAGAACCTCAAGCTCGACGAACTCGCCGCCAAGAACGTCTCCGAATTCGCCTTTGTGATGCAGCCGCTCAAGCTCCAGGGCGCCACCGGCTCGACAGTCGCACCGGCGGCGATACGCTGACGCTCCTGCGGGCGACGCATCGCTGCGCCGCCCGCTTCGCAATCAGCGAGCTGGTCGCATCACCCCAGCGCCTTCTTCACCCGCTCCGGCGACATTGGAGTCTCCCGCAGGCGCACGCCGGTAAGCTCTGCAACCGCGTTGGCGATTGCGGGGGCGACCAGCGGCGTCGCCATCTGGCCGACGCCCGTCGGATGGTTATCGGTCGAAACCACCTCGATGAACATCTGCGGAACCTCGTTGAGGCGAGGCACGTGATAGTCGTAGAAGTTCGACTCCTGCACCGCACCGTCATCGATCGTGATGCGCTCCCACAACGCAAATCCCAATCCGTAGACGACGCTGCTCTCCGTCTGAGCCACGATGTTGTCGGGTTGTACCGCGATACCGGGATCCAGCGCTGTCCACACCTTCGGGACCCGCAGCACGCCGGACTTGCGGTCGACCGACACCTCCGCGATCAGCGCGATCTGCGTCCCCGAGTAGTTCATGTAAGCGAAACCGAGCGCGCTGCCGTCCCGCTTCTTGCCCCAGTCCGCCATGTGGGCGACCCGGTCGATGATGTTGAGCGCGCGCGGATTGGCCTTGGCCAGATCGCGCCGGAACGTCGCCGGATCCACCCCGCGCTTGCGCGCAAGCTCGTCCATGAACGATTCGATCGCGAAGATATTGGTCAGATGCGAGATGCCGCGCAGGCTGGACGTGCGAAGACCGCTGTCCTGCGGCACCGCCTCGGCCAGACGGTTGGGGACCTCGTAGTACGCCGCATCGATACCGACAAACGCGATGATATCCCGGCCATTCTGCCGTCCGAACCGCACCGGGTCCTGGAACGCCGTCACTTCGTCGGTGGCTTTGCGATGATGATAGGCGATCAGCTTGCCCGCCGGATCGAATCCGGCGCGCAGATAATGCACCGACAGCGGATTGAAACGCCCATTATGGACGTCGTCCTCGCGAGTCCACATCGCCTTGACGGGTTTCTTCACTGCATTGGACAGCACGACCGCATCATGGACGTACTCTTCGTCACGGTGACCCCGCCGCCCGAAGCCGCCGCCCATCAGCATGTCGTGATAAGTGATCTTGTCTGGTGCAATTTTGAGTGCGTTGGCCGCGACCGTCACGGCGATCGTCTTCGATTGCACGCCACACCACAGCTCGCAGGCATCCCCGTTCGGCGATACCGCCGCGACCGCGTTCAACGGCTCCATTTGGGCGTGGTAGACGAGATCGTTGCGATACTCGCCCTCGACGACCATCGCGGCATTTTGCAGGGCCGCGATGGCATCGCCCTCCTTAGCCCACAGTCTGGCCGGCCGCGACGTGTCGCGGGCGGCCGCCGCAAAGGCGACGAGCGCTTTCTCGCTGTTGAAGCCCCACGCCTTGCCGGTGCGGGCCCAGGTCACCTTGAGGGCATCCTTGGCGTCGAATGCTGCCCACGGGGTCTCGGCAATGACGCCGACCCCATAGGGCAGCGGAACGATCTGCACCACCCCGGCGATCGACTTTGCCTTCGCATCGTCGATCTTGTCGGGCGCCCCACCTTCGACGGGCGAGCGCAGGAGAGCGCCATACAGCATGCCGGGGACTTGCACATCGATGCTGTATTGCGCTGTGCCATTCACCTTTTGCGGCAGCTCGACCCGCATCACGTCCTTGCCAATGAGGCGGAACTGGTCTGTTTTTTTCAGCTCGCTCTCCGCAACCTCCGGCGCCTTGGCGGGAACTTCTGCAAACGCTGCGATCTCGCCATAGGACAGACGGCGTCCCGACTTCGCGTGAATGACCACATTCGGCCCTGTAGTCAGTTCCTCGACCGGAACGTTCCAGTGCCTGGCGGCATTTGCCAGCAGCACTTTGCGCACCTGCGCACCGAACCGGCGCAGATCCTTGAAATACGCGGTCACGGCATTGCTGCCAGCCGTGTACATGTAACCAAACGCCGGATTCTTATAGAGTTCGTCGTTCGGCGGCGCCACTACGATGCGCACCTTCGACCAATCGGCATCGAGTTCCTCGGCGAGTATCAGGGGCAGCGAGGTCAGCGACCCCTGCCCCATCTCGGCCGCCGGCGACATGATCGCGACCGTATCGTCGGTCGAGATTGTCACCCACGGGCTCAAGGCGACGTCCTTACCGGCCGCTTCGGCGGTGCCAAATGGCAGGCGAGACGCCACCGCGAACGTGAATCCGGCCGCGCCGATCATGAAGCCGCGGCGGCTGATATCCGCGTTGCTAAACTGGATGGTCATGATCAGGCCTCCTTCGCGGCGCGCTCGACGGCGCGGACGATGCGCTGATAGGAGCCGCAGCGGCAGATATTGGTGCTCATGTGTTCTATGATCTGGCTGCGGTCAGGTTTGGGGTTGTGCGCCAGCAGATCGGCGGCGCTCATGATCTGGCCGGACTGACAGTAGCCGCATTGCGGCACCCGCTCGGCGAGCCAGGCCTTCTGTACCGGATGGGAGGAATCAGGGGATAGCCCCTCGATGGTGGTCACGGCCTTGCCGGTGACTTGCGACACCTGGGTCTGGCACGAGAAGGCGCGTTTGCCGTCGATGTGCACGATGCAGGCGCCGCAGAGGCCGGTGCCGCATCCGAACTTGGTGCCGGTCAGCTTGAGCTCCTCGCGGATCACCCACAGCAGCGGGGTGTGCGGCGGTGCATCGGAGTGCGCCGCCTTGCCATTGACCTTGAAATCGAATGCCATAGCTTCCTCCGGTAGTTTCGAAGACTGTTTTTCACGCCACCGAAGCGCCCGCACTTAACCGACAATTGGCAACTGTCGCAACGCGGTCGGCGGCCGCAATGATGCCAGTCTACGGCCTTCCTGCAGTAATGTGGAGCTACAAATGACCAAGGCTAACGGGCAGGAACTGCCCTTTCTCGTTGCCGGCGGCGGCATCGGCGGGCTCGTCACCGCCTATGCCCTGGCACGCAAGGGGCTCCCGGTGCGGGTGTTTGAGCAGACGCCGGAGTTCAAGGAGCTCGGCGCCGGCATCCAGCTCGGGCCAAACATTTTTCGGGCGATCGAACGGATCGGCCTCAAAGCGAACATGCTTGATGATGCCTGGGTTCCGCCGGCGCTTGAAATGCGAGACGCAGTCACCGGCGAGCCGATCACCGGCATTCCACTGGGCGAGCCGTTCCGCCGGCGCTTCGGTCAGCCTTATGCCGTCACCCACCGGGCTGATATTCACGGCGTCTATCTGCGCGCCTGTCAGGGCAACAATCTCGTCTCGTTGGAGAATAATCGCAAGGTGGAAGACTTTACCGACGAGGGCAACGCGGTGTCCCTGCGTCTCGAAGGCGGCGAAGAGGTGCGCGGGCGCGCGCTTGTCGGCTGTGACGGCATGTGGTCGCGCATCCGCGGCAAGATCATCGGCGACGGTGCTCCGCGCGTCTCCGGCCACATCGCCTATCGGGCGGTGCTCAAGCGTGAGCAGGTGCCGGACGAACTATGGCGCCCCGAAGTGATCCTGTGGGCCGGGCCGAAGACACACTTCGTGCATTATCCGCTGCGCCGCGGCGCGCTCTACAACCTCGTTGCGGTGTTCCACTCCGACCGCTATGTGGAAGGCTGGAACACCGAAGGCGATCCAGAGGAACTGTGGAAGTGCTTCAAGGGCCAGCGGCCGGAGGTCCTGCGCCTCCTGGAGCGGATCGAGACCTGGCGCATGTGGGTGCTGTGCGACCGCGAGCCGGTGAAGGACTGGTCCAAGGGGCGCGTCACCCTGCTTGGTGACGCCGCCCACCCGATGCTGCAATATCTCGCCCAGGGCGCCTGCATGGCGAGCGAGGATGCGGTGTGTCTCGCCGAAAAGGCTGCGGAGGCGCCCGACGACATCCCGGCCGCGTTCAAGGCTTATGAAAAACAGCGCTACCTGCGCACCGGACGGGTGCAGATCATGGCGCGGATTTACGGCGAGTTCTATCATGCCAGCGGCGTCGCGGCGGAGCTGCGCTACCAGGCGCTCCACGGCCGCACTGCCGAGCAAGCCTATGAGGGGATGGAGTGGCTTTACGGCGGGATGTGACGCGACCGTGCGTGGCAGATGGGGCTCCTTCTCCCTCCCCGTCTTCGGGAGGGAGGCCGCTCGCGAAGCGAGCGGTCGCGTGGGGATAACACGGCACCGCAGAAAAAACCCACCCGGCGCTACGCGCCACCCTCCCAAAACACGGAGAGGGCGTGTCGATGACATCCGGGCTGTGTCGATGTAGCATTCCATCGCTGGATCGTTGAACCATGATTCTGAGGGAAGCAACCGATGTTGGAACGCATTCTCGTTGCCGCAATGTCTGCTATTGCAGGCTTTGCGGTAACCTCTGCGCCGCTGCAGGCGCAAACCCTCGACAAGATCAGACAGCGCGGCGTCGTGGTGGTCGGCACCAAGGCGGACTATAAGCCGTTCGGTTTTCGCGATCCGCAAGGCAACATCGTCGGCTTCGAGCCTGATCTTGCCAAGGATGTGGCTGACCGGCTCGGCGTCAGGCTCGAGCTGGAGCCTGTGGTCTCCGCGAACCGCATGCAGTTCCTTCAGCAGGGCAAAATCGACCTGATGATCGCTACGATGAATGTGACGGAGGAACGGCGCAAAACGGTCGGCATCGTCGAGCCGAGCTACTATGCCTCCGGCGTCAATGTATTCGTGAGCCGCAAGGTTGCGCTCAAGCGCTGGGAGCAGCTCAGGGACCAGAAAGTCTGTGGCATCCAGGGTGCCTTTTACAACAAATATGTGGCGGAAAAGTACGGCGCCGACATCGTCGCCTTCCGGGGACAGAACGAAGCTGAGACCGCGCTGCAGCAGGGCAACTGCATAGGCTGGCTTTACGACGACACCGCCTTCCAGGAGCGGCTTGGCGATCCGAAATGGGCGGCCTTCGAGATGCCGCTTGAGACCATCCTGACCGAGCCATGGGGCGCCGCCGTGCGGCTTGAGGAGCGCGACGGACCGTGGGGGCAGTTCATCGCCAAGACCATCGCGGACTGGCACCGCAGCGGCAAGCTCCTCGAGACCGAAAAGAAATGGGGCATCCTGCCGTCGGCCTTCCTCAAGAAGGCGCACGAACAGACGCCGTGAGTAGGCGCCTTGCTCTGCCGGCCGTGTGCCGTGAACAACGACACTCCTACTGTCCCTTCCGGGTCGTCGCCCGCTGCAAGCGGGCGATCCAGTAGCCACCGATCTTTCGATCAACGCGCGGCATCCGTTCCATTGATGGCCCAAGGGATACTGGGTGCCCCGCTTAAAGCGGGGCATGACACGGTTGGGGGCACCCGGAGCCGCGCTGCCCCAATGTCTCGAGCCTACCGCTTCCATGATCGATCTTAACCCTTTCTGGGACTGGTTCCGC
>Ga0126371_10003130_pt1 | contig 14421 bp, 8 predicted proteins | sample PanSoiMetaPlot_4_FD_110145 | JGI IMG/M metagenome (GOLD analysis project Ga0126371, IMG submission 110145) | Tropical forest soil microbial communities from Panama - MetaG Plot_4 | ecosystem: Environmental > Terrestrial > Soil > Tropical forest > Bulk soil | place: Panama | collected 2016-02-17 | reverse complement strand
TGGGTCTTGAGGAATGAAACCGAGACCCAGAATCACTGGCTGACCTTCAAGTTGGTTGGCGTGAAAAGCAATCGTGACGCGATCGGGGCACAGGTCGAGATCGCGACCGATGCCGGGAACCAATATGCCACGGTGACGACGGCCAGCAGCTATCAATCGTCGAGTGATCCGCGTTTGCACTTTGGGTTGGGAAATTCACCGAAGGTTACTTCGATTCGAGTTCGATGGCCGAGTGGAATTGTCCAGTCGCTGGGAGAGACGAAGGGCGATCAATTCCTGACGATCACGGAGACGGCGTCCGCAGGTAAATAACACGATTTATGTTTATCAGGCTGAGTTGCGTTTGCGTGATGTGTTTGGCGCTGGGGCGCGTGTGTGTGGCGGAGGTTCAGCGCGCCTGGAGTCGAGGGACCGAAGGTTGAGCTGAAAGTTGTCGCTCATGGCGAAGTGCTGCGCGTAATTCCAGAGCGCGGTGACCGTGTTGCCCTCGAAATATCCCAGGTTGAGAGAAGTGTCGGTGGCGGGCGACCCGACGTTCAGCGGGAACAGGTCCATCAATCCAGCGTCGAAGGCTTTCTGCTCGGCGGTGTAGCCATGATCCTGATCAATGGTGACCGCTTGTGAGCGATCGAGCCGGCAGCGATTCGCGGCGCCAGCACCGTTCAATGGATTCAGGTTCGGATTGCTGTTCAAAAGGGCTGGTGTATATCCATTGACCGTAGGAGTGGCCGGACGCGGGAAGAAGCGCGTCTTACCGGAGCGGATTGGTGGCATAGGGGTAAGAACCAAAATAGTGATCGAATGAAATGTTTTCCTGAAAAACCACAACCAGGTGGCGAATGGGAGTAGCTGTTTTGCTGAAATTCGGTGCGGCGGATGCTGACGTGACAGCCGGACCGAGCGCGATGATCAGCGCGGTTAAGCCAGCGACCGTCTTTCGCACGCACGCGGACACTTCAAATTCTTTGAACCCCATCTTGTTGCTCTCCTTCGTTCCTCCGGAGTTGTCGTTGAATCTTTTCGGTGCGCCGAAGGAAGGAGAAATCTAGCGAACTCATGTTTCGCGTTCTTTACTCTTGAGTAAAGAAATGTAAAGTCGGCGTGGATGAGGCGAAAAATCCGATCCATCGCAACAAATCCGATTAATTAATAAGGATCAGAGATCTCGTCCCACGGGCGGGATGGGGTCTGTCCGGGCGGCACAATTCCGTATTTGAGATCGAGGAATTCCTGTAGATCCCGAGGCAGGGAGATGGTGAGTTCTTGCCATGTGAGGAGCTTGCAGCGAGTTTTGAGGTCAGTGTCGACGATGCATCGCAGAATTTCGTAGCACGCGTCTTTGAGATCGGGCCGACGTTCATCAAGAAGAACGCAGAACGAACATTGCAACTCGTGCGCGGCAAGGATATTGCGAATCAGCTGATAGGAGATGTAGTGGTTCCTTTGATTGCGCGGCAATTGCGCGGCATCGAAGACGGCCATCAAGTCCCGATATGATTCGACGATCTCCGGTTTCTGACTCTGGAAGTCACCTTCCGTAAGTTTTGATTCAAGCAGCAGGCTCCCGATCTTTAGATCGACTTCGGTCCGATCCGTGCGCTGATTCTTGAGTGGCACTCGAGCCAGGAATCCAAACTCGGGCGAGATGGGATCATCAATCCCAAGAAGAGCAGCCAGTGCGGGTGTGGATACTCTCGGATGACAAAAAATGTTCATCAGCAACGCGTCGGAACTCATGGATGAGTCGAGCTCCTTCCATCCGCGATCACTGCGGGGGAGAGAGCGACGGGCGTGCGTGTGGACTTTCTGGAGGCGCCTGGACCACGAGGGATGCTTCAAAATTGCCGCATAGCTGGCGTCGATGAAATTTCCGTGACGACGCGGGTGGGGAACAGCCTCGTAGATCACAACCGGCTGCTCGCCATAGCTGACGGCGTGGGCGAGATCCCGTTGCCGGGCGAAAGCCAGATTGCGAAGGCGCAGCTCATGGCGCAGCAGTCCGCAGTAGGAACCCTCCAGAATGGTCATAAATCCAGTTCTTTCCAGAAATTCACAGGCCGCTCTACGCTTCGACGTGCAGCGGCCAACTAGCCGTTCGGCTAGGTTGCGGCAGTCGCCGCATTCTCGGATTTTAATTTTTTTGGAGCTCCTGTCGATATTCGCCCATCTCGCTCGTCTTACCTGTGAGGATCGGAAATGGCTATCGGTGCGGTGTGGGACTGGCGATCTCAACATAACAAGCGAGCGAGGGAGTACCAAATCCTGACCGCGGTGTCTGCTAAAACAGAATCCTTTTGTAAAGAAACTGAATCAGATCAGAAAAGTACGAAGTCTATGCTTTCCCTAACATACTTAGACGCAGAGGTTTAGCTCGGAGGGGTTCCGATGGTAAGAAGGATGTTGCTTATGTTGGCGGTAGTAGCTGCCGTCATCGCGGGCTTGGGGTTCATGAAATATCGGCAGGTGGAAACGGCCGTGCACGCAGCGGCGAACTTTCAGCCGCCACCGGAAGCCGTAACCAGCATTGTTGCGAAGCAGGAACATTGGCCGGCGACGATGAGTGTTATCGGCACCATGGAAGCCGTGCAGGGAGTTACGGTGAGCGCCGACCTGCCGGGAGTCGTAGCGAAGATCAATTTCCAGTCCGGACAGTTCGTGAACAAGGGCGATGTGCTGGTGGAGCTCGACACTCGTCAAGAGGTCTCTCAACTTGCGGCGCTTGAAGCGCAACGCGATCTCGCCAAAATTAACTACGACCGCAGCCAGGAATTGAACAAGCAGGGCGTCATCTCGCGTCAGGAATACGACCGGGCTATTGCCGACCATAAGCAGACCGAGGCGAATGTCGCCGAAACGCAGGCAACGATCGAGCGCAAGACGATCCGCGCGCCGTTTTCGGGGGTTTTGGGAATCCGAAAAGTGAACCTCGGACAGTACCTGGCAGCCGGAGCGGCGATCGTACCGCTGCAGTCGCTCAATCCAATTTATGTGGATTTTGGTGTTCCGCAACAGGAATCAGCAAAGGTTCGCGTTGGCAGCACGCTGCAAGTCGTTTCCGAAGATCTGGGAGGGCGCCAGTTCAACGGTAGGGTGACGGCGCTTGATTCGCTGGTCGACCAGACGACTCGCAACATCCAGGTCCAGGCGACGTTGCCGAATCCTGACGGGAAGCTTAAGCCGGGCATGTTCGTGCAGGTTCAGTTTGGCATCGGCACGGCGCGCGATGTGGTAACGCTGCCTGCATCCGCGATCAGCTACGCGCCGTACGGCGATTCAGTATTTGTCATCAGCGAGATAAAGGATCCCAAGGGTCAAACCTATAAGGGCGTTCGGCAGCAGTTCGTTAAGGTCGACGGGTCACGCGGAGATCAAGTGGCCGTCGTGTCGGGGATAAATCCGGGGGACGAGGTGGTGACCTCCGGCGTGTTCAAGCTACGAAACGGCGCTGCGGTGACAATTAACAACAAGGTTCAACCGGAGAACAATCCGGCTCCGAACCCGGCGGACAGCTAATCGAGGACAGAGCATGAAGTTTACAGACTTATTTGTAAGACGCCCGGTCCTCGCGATCGTTGTCAATCTGGTGATCCTGATTGCGGGCCTGCAGTCGATTCGCTCACTGAGCGTGCGTCAGTATCCACGCAGCGATATCGCGGTCGTGCAAGTAACGACTGTATATACCGGTGCTAATGCCGATCTGGTGCGTGGCTTCATCACCACGCCGCTGGAGCGCGTGATCGCGAGCGCGGATGGTATCGACTACATGGAGTCGTCCAGTGCGCAGGGTCTCAGCACGATCACCGTGCACCTGAAACTGAACTACGACACCAACGCTGCGTTGACCCAAATCCAGGCGAAGGTGGCGCAGGTCAGAAACGATCTGCCGCCCGAGGCGGAAGCGCCGGTGATCGATCTGCAAACGGCCGATAATCAATTTGCAGCGATGTATCTCGGCTTCTCGTCAGCAGATCTGGATCAGAATCAGATCACCGACTATCTCACGCGGGTCGTACAACCCAAACTGAGCGCGGTAAGCGGCGTACAAAGGGCCGACATCCTGGGTGATCGAACGTTCGCGATGCGAATCTGGCTGAAGCCGGATCGCATGGCGGCGTTGGGCATCTCGCCGTCGAATGTGCACGACGCGCTGGCAAAGAACAATTACTTGTCGGCCGTGGGAAGCACGAAGGGCTCGATGGTGTCGGTGAATCTGGTCGCCAACACCAATCTGAAGACCCCCGAGGAGTTCCGGCAACTGGTGGTCAAGCAGGATAACGGTGTGGTCGTGCGACTGGGCGAAATCGCCGACGTTGTTCTGGGCGCGCAGAACTATGAACAGGACGTGAAGTTCAATGGCGAGACCGCCACGTTCATGGGCATCTGGGTTTTGCCGACTTCGAACTCGCTCGAAGTGATCAAACAGGTTCGGGAGGCAATTCCCGGAATTCGTGCGCAGTTACCCGCCGGTATGAAGGTCGGAATTCCTTACGATTCGACTGCATACATTCAGGACGCGATTGACGAGGTGCTTAGCACGCTGACCGAGACGTTGTTGATCGTCGTCGTGGTCATTTTCCTGTTCCTTGGATCGTTCAGGTCGGTGCTCATTCCGGTGGTCGCAATCCCGATCTCGCTCATCGGCGCTGTTTTCATCATGCTGGCGGCGGGCTTCACGATCAACCTGCTAACGCTGCTGGCGATCGTGCTGTCAGTCGGACTTGTGGTTGACGACGCTATCGTTATGGTGGAGAACGTCGAGCGCCACCTGCACATGGGCAAGACTCCGATGCGAGCGGCGATGGATGCCGCCCGCGAACTGGTTGGTCCCATCATCTCGATGACGATCACGCTGGCGGCTGTCTACGCGCCGATCGGCGTTCAGGGCGGGCTGACGGGCGCACTGTTCCGTGAGTTTGCGTTCACACTCGCTGGCGCGGTCATTGTCTCGGGCATCGTGGCGCTGACTCTGTCACCAATGATGGGCTCGAGATTGTTGCGGGAAGGTGCATCCGAGCGCGGCTTTGCGGGACTTATAAATCGCCAATTCGAGCGCGTACGGCAGTTTTACATGCGTAACCTGACGGGAACGCTAAAGTATCGGCCGGTGGTATTGACGCTGTGGGCGATCGTTGCGGTCCTGATGATTCCGTTCTACATGTTCTCGCAGCGCGAACTCGCGCCTGCCGAGGACCAGGGCGTGGTATTCGGTGTGATCCAGGCGTCGCCGAATTCGACGATCGATCAGACGAACCTGTACACGAAAGAGGTCTACGACGTTTATCGCGCGTTCCCCGAGAGCCAGAGCATCTTTCAAATTACAAGTCCGACGGGTGGTTTCGGTGGCATGGTCACGAAGCCATGGAGCGAGCGCAAGAAGACCGCGCAGCAGTTGTTGGTGGAATCGACCGGGCCGTTGTCGAAGCTGGCAGGAGTTCGCGTGATTCCGTTGACACCGCCTCCGTTGCCCGGCGGCGGCGATTTCCCGATAGACTTCGTGATCGCGACGCCTGGAGAACCGCAACAGCTGATCGCCTTCGCGAATCAGCTTGTGCAGAAGGCGATGACCAGCGGCATCTTCATTTTTGCGGATTCGGATCTGAAGTTTGACCAGCCGCAAGCGGAAGTTGTCTTCGATCGCGACAAGCTGCGCTCGCAAGGCGTGGATCTCAGCCAGGCCGGACAGGACCTTTCGACGCTACTGGGCGGAAACTATGTAAACCGCTTCAGCATCCAGGGACGCAGCTACAAGGTGATTCCGCAGGTCAAGCGTAGCGAAAGGCTGACCGCAGATCAGCTGTCGCAGATTTACGTCACTGGCTCGTCGGACAAGCTTGTTCCGTTGTCGACCTTCGCGAGTCTGAAAACGACCACTGAGCCGCGCGAGTTGAAGAAGTTCCAACAGCTCAATGCGGTTCGAATTCAGGGCGTTGTCCCGCCGGGCGTTCCGCTGGACAAAGCTCTGACGCTTCTCGAAGACGAGGCGAAGAAGATCCTTCCGCAGGGATTCACCGTCGACTACGCGGGCGAATCTCGGCAGCTCCGTGTTGAGGGAAGCAAGTTCCTCGGCACGTTCCTTCTGTCGGGCATCCTGATTTATCTCGTGCTGGCCGCACAGTTCGAGAGCTTCCGCGATCCGTTCATCATTCTGGCCGGATCGGTGCCGTTGGCGATTTCGGGAGCATTGCTATTCTCGTTCATGGGATTCACGACCCTGAATATCTATAGTCAGGTCGGACTGATAACACTGGTCGGACTCGTCTCGAAGAACGGTATTCTGATCGTGGAGTTTGCCAATCAGCTGCAAGAGATGGGTAAGGAGAAGCTGGCTGCCATTATTGAAGCGGCAACCACGCGACTCCGGCCGATCTTGATGACCACGGCCGCCACGGTTATCGGCCACTTCCCGCTGGTTCTTGCGAAGGGACCGGGGGCGGGAGCCAGGAACAGCATCGGTATCATGCTGGTGAGCGGCATGATCATCGGAACGGTATTCACACTGTTCGTGGTGCCGTCGATTTACATGTTCATCGCCAAGACCCATCACCACGAGCCCGAGATCGAGGAACCTGAGAGTACGGATATTGGTGAGCCGGTTGAGTCGGTGGCCTAACTTCGCGTCAAAACAGCCAGTCGTCTATTTTGTCTCCGAGCCGCCGATCACCGGCGGTTTCGGAGACATTTTGTGTGCGAGATCTTCCTCGGTGTGCTGATGGATCCGTTTGACCTCGGCAAACTCCTTCTCTGACTCCGCGATCTTTCCCGTCGCGCGATAGACGCGGCCCAACCGAAAATGCGCATCAGGTTCTTCCGGATCGAGGGCGATGGCGCGTTTGAATGCCGCGATTGCATCCGGGTACTGCTTTTGTTCGGCTAGTACAGCTCCGAGGTCGACGTAGGCGATGCGCAGGTCCGGCTTGAACTGAATGGCTTTGCGCAGCAAGGGAAGAGCCGCCTCCGGATCACGCTTCATTTCGATGTCGCCGAGATAGGCCCATGCCTGTGCGTGTTGAGGATCGTTTGCCAGTTCGGCCTGGAACTCCTGCTGGGCTTCGTCGAAGCGATGTGATTTCCAGTACAGGTAGCCTAACCCAAAATGAACGTTGGGCTCGTTTGGGGTTGTTTTCGCGGCCTTCTCGAATTCGGCGATCGCCTCGGGTGTGCGGGAGAGGCCATCGAGTGCTTCTCCCATCAGCATGTGGGCGCTGGCGGAGTTCGGATCTATTTCAGCGACCGCGCGGAATTCATCGAGCGCGCAGGAATAGTCCTTGGCCCAGAGACAGCTCTGTGCTAGGGCCTGGCGGAGTTCAAGATTGTCGGGAGCAGCCTTTGTGGCAACTTTGAGTTCGCGGGCGGCGTCGCGAAAGCGGCGGACACCGTAATAGCTGAAGCCGAGGAGAATGCGCGCTTGCGCGCTGTCGGGATCGGCAGTCAATGCAGCTTTGAACGGTGGGATGGCCGCTTGAAAATGTCCTTGCTTGAATTCAGCCAGTCCGAGGTTCAGGGGGATGCCGGGCAGGTGGGGATCAATCGCCAACGCCTTTTTGTAAGCGGCCGCCGCATCGGCATAGTTCTGTTCCTTCGAAAGCACGACGCCAAGACTGGCGTAAGCGCCGGCGTCTTTCGGATTGTGTTCCGCCACCGCACTCCAGGCTTGTGCCGCTTCTGACAACTTGCCTTCCTGTTCAAGCCTCATGGCATCCGAGGGAGTTTGAGCGGCTGATGAAATTACGAGAAGCAGAGCGAGTGCTGCCGACGTGAAGTATGCGCTGACTGTCCTTACCTGCCTGACTTCACGAAACAAGAGAACGTCCCTATGCATGCGTTACCAAATTCTATCGCGGATAAAAAAGGCCTCGTTCGCGGATGCGACGCGATCGAGGCCAGGGGCGGAGTTTTGTAGGAAAACCCCGTTGCTCTTAGTAAATGACCTTCAACCCAAGCTGGAATGTGCGCGGATCGAAGGCGTTGGTCACATGTCCGAAATTACTAGCGCCGAAGCTCGTGCTGATCCCTTGACCGGAGCCCGGTCCGCCCTGACCCGATCCTCCGAACTGCGTGTGGTTCCAGGTGTTGAAGCTTTCTGCCCGGAACTCAATGCGGCTGCCACGCGATTCGCTGAGGATGAACTGCTTGAACAGGGAGAGATTCCAGTTCTGGCGACCCGGAGCGCGGACGGAACCGTATGGGAGGTTGCCCCATAATCCGGGCAAGAGGACTCCACCATTAGATGCGGTTCCAGGCGGAGCAAAGGAGGCAACACTGAACCATTGGTTAACATTTTTTGGATACGACACCGATGCGATCCGATCCGGCCGAACGGCGGTGTCGCCTGAGAAGAGACTGGTAACGGTGTTCTTAATGCCGTCAGGGTTCAAAGTGGGGTCGAAGTTAGCGTTCGTCGGATCTGGATCATAGGCAGATCCTTTAGGGAAACATCCTCCAGTGCAGGTTATGTTGAGCGGAGCACCCGTTTGTGCCGTCACGATGCCTGACAATTGCCAGCCTCCAACTGCGGTCTTCAGGAGGCGATTGGAACTGTTCCGCAAGACGGGGATGTCGTAGACAAAGTTAACGAAGAATATGTGGGTACGGTCGAAGAGAGATGGACCACTGTCATATCTCCAGCCGGCGTATGGATTAAACACGGAATCCAGGTCAAACCCGTTTCCACCATTCCCGGTGCTGGGATCGATGGCTCGGGACAGCGTGTATGCGGTCTGCAGGTAAAGATCGTGCGTAACGTTGCCGTGCAATTCGGCCTGCAGGGAGTTGTAGTGTCCGTTCTGGCCGGTGAACGCCATCTTCAGCGAGCTGAAACCCTGATAGGGAACCAAGCCATTGAACTTGATTGGTTTTCCGTCAGGACCATTAGTCGTGCCACCGCCGGTTGCCTGGAGGCTGGCCAGTTGGTCGGCAGGGGGAAGGTTGATCTCTTGGAAATAGCTTTGGAATCGGTTCTGGTTTCCAACGTAGGACAGTGAGAGCACTGCGTTTTTCCCAATGGCTTGTTGCACGCCGACGCTGTAGGAGTAGCTCGTCGGGACTTTGTAATGCTGAGTGAGCCCCGTAACCGAGGAGGTAAGAATCGGAACGGTAATCGCTCCTCCTGCTAGCTGATTGTGTGGGTCCGCAAACGAAACGCCCGTACCGCCGCTGTTCAGACTGTAACCGAACGGAGGATTCGTGGCCGCGTTATACATGTCATTCCCTTGGATACGCTCATACATCGTGCCGAAGCCGCCGCGAATGACGGTGGTCCCACGACCAGTTAAATCGTAAGCAAATCCAAGGCGTGGTCCGAAAGAGTCCCAGGTGTTGTTCACGAGACCATTGGGGACGCCATTCTTTCCGGCGAAGCCGATGCCATTCAGATAGAACTGATAACCCGCCAGTTGCGACACGGGACTGGTACCCAAGCCTGGGCTGGTGGGATCGATCTGGCTGTAGTTGATGCTACCGTCCGGATTTCGGGCAAAGATCGGTGCATTCGCGTTGTTGTATCGGCTGGGATAGAAGTTCGCCATGTTGTTGTTAGCTTCGTAGGTATGGGGAATACCATCCCACCGCAAGCCTAAATTCAACGTCAGGCGATGTGTGGCGCGCCAGTTATCCTGAATGTATGCGGCTGGAGAAATTGCATTCCAGTGCCCCGCACCCTTGAACGCCTGCTCCTGATAGTTATTCGAAACACCCAACAGGAAGTCGGCGAAGTCAATTCCGCTGTACGACCCATTGAACTGGAATTGCCCTTGCGTGTTCGCAAAGTAGTCCTGCACCTTCTTATAGATTGCGAAGCTCCCGCCCATCTTGAATTGGTGGGCGCCCTTTGTCCACGAAACATCGTCGCGGATCTGGTAGCTATCAGCAGTGTTGTTCCAGGGCAACCAGTTCACGTTGAAAGTGGTACCTGTGCTTCCAGCGAGCTGAATAGTGGGAATGCGGTTATCGACATTCTCTCCAGTAAAGATGCGATTGAAGGTGAAGTCGGTCGGAGCCTTGAAGACACCGGCGGGCAGAATGTGAATGCGGTTTCCGTTATAGGCGAACGCAATTTCGTTTAGTAACGTCGGGCTCACGGTGTGAGTCGCGTGGATAACGTAGCTGTACGACGGGTTGTCAAATGTGTTGAAAACCGACGGCACGTTGTCATTGCTCCACTGAGTGGTGCCGTAGGTCTGGATAGCCTGGTCGGCGATGAAGTGTCCGAATATCGAGAACTTGTCGTTGAATTGATGGTCGATGCGGACGATTTCTTCTTTGCCGGTGGTTGGTGAGTTGTTGCCGCCTTGGAACTGGGTTCCGTTTGTAGGCTTAGGGAATATTCCAGCGGCGAGCAGGGCGCTGGCGTTCGGACTGACCATGCAGTTCGGGATCGTGTTGTTCGGGAAGGGCTGTCCCTGCACGATTCCTGCGGGGGCGGTACCGCCAGGACAATTCGCAAACAAGATCGACGGGGTTACTGAAGCGGCGCTAGGAACGGTAATGCCGGAACCGAAAACGGCACCCGTGCCGGCACCGCCGGCATCTGGATACTCGCTAGCCAGGGGAACAGTCTGGTTCAGTAAACCGCCCGCAATGTAGCGGCGCCACTCCATGTTGTAGAAGAAGAAAGTTTTCGGATTCGACGTGCTGGGATGCAACGACACGGGTCCGCCGACGTTGAAGCCGAAGTCGTGGAAGCGTAGTTCCGCAACCTTGTTGGGTGCGGGGTTGAAATAGTTGCGCGCATCGAGAGCGTCGTTGCGGCCGAAATACCATGCGCCCGCGTGGAGTTGCCTGGTACCGGACTTAATGACCATGCTGACTGTACCCGCCGAGGAAAGGCCATATTCGGCGCTGTAGTTCGAAGTCATGGTGCGGAATTCAGCGATCGCGTCCATCGACGGCAGAACATCAGCACCACCGCCACCCCCGCGATCCGCGGCCTCGCCGCCATCCACCAGCCACAAGTTGTGACTCACGCGTTGGCCGTTAAAACTCACATTGAAATCGCCGCCAGCGGAGGTGGGAACCTGAAAATCCGACTGAACGCTCGACGCGCCGGGCTGAAGCGGCTCAAGCGTAAAAATGCTGCGGCCGTTGGTGGAGAGCTGGGTAATCTGCTGGCCGGTGATAACGCCGCTCACTTCGCCGGAATCGGTCTGAACGGCGATGGTGCTGGCTTCAACCGTTACCGTCTCCTGAGCATTGCCCACTTCCAAGGAGAAGTCGACTCGAGTGCGGTCGCCGACTTGCAGCGCGACGTCTTTTCGCTCGCCGAGCTTGAAACCGGAAGCCAAGGCGCGAACGACGTAATGGCCAATGTGCAGGTCTGCGGCGACGTACTGGCCTTCTCCGTTCGTTTTAATGTTTCGCTGCTGCCCAGTCTCGCTGTTGAGGATCGTGATGGAAGCGTTCGGAACGGCAGCTCCAGAAGGATCGGTTACCGTACCGACGATGGTTGCTTCCTGCGCCGCGCTTCGGCGAACGGCGAATCCCAGGAACACGAGAAGAACTGCAAGGTAACGTAGTTTGCGACTTCTCAACACTGAGGCGATACTCCCGGCATACGCGGGCGAGAGTGCATTCATTGCCATCCTCCAGGACCCTGCGGTCCTTGCGCATTCCTATTCCTGTAGGAACGCCCTTGGCGACAAGCTTGTATCCTCATTGGACAGTGGATGTCAAGAAGAAAACTGTAATCTAAATCGAATCTATATCGATTTAGATAATTGAAGGCAAGGTATGAAATTCGGGAGGAAGCCGTAGTTTCCCGCTTGCTTGCTAAGTTTCTCTTGTGCAACACTGCTGGGCATGGCGAGGGGGAAGTCCAAAAATCAGGATACGGTTCGACGGATTTCGCCGACGGAATCGACTGTCGGATTGAAAGAGCTGGCCGACTACCTGGGCCTGGCTCCGGCGACGGTCTCACTGGTCATTAACGGTTCGTCGGTTGCAGACACAATTGCTCCTGACACAAAGAAGGCAATCCTCGCCGCTGCGCGAAAGTTCAACTACCGGCCAAACTTTTTCGCGCGGTGCCTGCGCACGCGGAGGAGCTTCACGATCGGCGTCATGGTCCCCGAGGTGAGCGAAGGCTACAACGTCTCCGTTTTGAGCGGCATTGAGGACCACCTGCTGCAGGAGGGATATTTTTATTTCGTTGCAAGCCATCGCTTTCAACAGGACCTTATCGACGAGTATTCGCAGCTTTTTGTCCACCGTTCGGTGGACGGCCTGATCGTGGTTTGCACTCCGTGGCAACACAAAATGCCTTGCCCGGTAGCGACAATCTCCTGTCATCAACATGTCGAAGGAGCCACACGGATTCTGGTTAACCACGACGAAGCCGCGCAAATGGCGCTGCAGCACCTGATGGATCTTGGACATCGCAAGATTGCGTTCATCAAAGGACAGGCGTTCGTACCGGACACTGAAGTTCGTTGGAAAGCGATCACACATGCGGCGTCGTCGCTCGGGTTACCCATTCCTTCGAGGTTCGTAACGCAGATCGAAGAGAACTCTCCTTCTCCTACTCTCGGCTACAAGGCAACCCGGGACCTGTTGGTCGCCGGCGAGCAGTTCACCGCACTCTTTGCCTTTAACGATATCTGCGCGATGGGTGCGATTCGGGCGCTCCACGAGTTCGGATTAAAAGTTCCCGAGGAAGTCTCCGTTTTGGGGTTCGATGATATCGAGAGTGCCGCTTACCAGACGCGTGGCCTCACCACGATTCGGCAACCGCTGCGAGAAATGGGAAAGACGGCTGCTCAGATAGTTCTAAACAAAATTAATGGAAGCGAACAGGGCGATCGCACTCCGCATCAGATTCTGTTTGAGCCTCAACTGATGGTACGTGAGACAACGGCGGCGGTTCGCCAGGCGAAAGCTCGCAAGAAGCTTGCAGAAGCGTAGTGACTCGGCGGAGTTCTGCAAATTCGCAACAAGTTGGAAGAGTAGCAACCTTGCTCCGGGCAGTGGTCGTGCCAACGATTACTTGACCCGCGGGATAGGCTATGCTAAAAGCATGGTCTAAAACGATTTAGTGGCTTCCTGCTCCGAAATGATGAGCTAAGGAACAAGTGCAATGAAATCATACCTGTTGAGGGCATTGTGGGTTGCCGGGTTCCTCTTTCTCGCCCTTGGTTCCACTCGACTCCTTGCTCAACCTCCGCGGGCTGGACAAGGTCCTCCTTATCTCGATCCAAGTCTTCCCGTCGAGGTTCGAGTCGATGATCTTCTCGCGAGAATGACGCTCGAAGAAAAAGCGTCACAACTCGTAAACCAGTCGCGTGCGATTCCGAGACTCAACATTCCCGAGTATGACTGGTGGAGCGAAGCTTTGCACGGCGTTGCGCGCGCGGGAATCGCCACGGTGTTTCCGCAGCCGATCGGGTTGGCCGCAACGTTCGATGTGCAGGCAATTCACGAGATGGCGGTCGTGATCGGTATCGAGGCTCGCGCCAAGCACGAGCAAGCGGTGCGCGCAGGACGTCGCGACATCGGGGAGGGACTTGATTTCTGGTCTCCGAATATCAATATCTTTCGCGACCCGCGCTGGGGACGCGGGCAGGAGACCTATGGTGAGGATCCATTTCTCACCAGCAGGCTGGGAGTGGCATTCGTCACCGGGTTGCAGGGCGACAATCCAAAATATTATCGCGTGATCGCAACACCCAAGCACTACGCGGTGCACAGCGGGCCCGAACCAGAGCGGCACTCCATGAACGTCGATGTCTCCAAGCACGATATGGAAGACACATATCTTCCTGCGTTTCGCGCGACCGTGATCGAAGGCAAAGCTGCGTCGGTTATGTGCGCTTACAACCGCGTTAACGGAGAGCCGGCGTGCGCCAGTAAATTTCTCTTACAGGATCAACTCCGCGCAGCCTGGAAATTCAGGGGATATGTAGTTTCTGATTGTGACGCCATCGTTGACATTTACAGCGGTCACCACTTCGCGTCCAGCATGGCGGAGGCCGGCGCCGTCTCAATGAAGACCGGTATGGACAACGAGTGCGCGGACTTCTTCACGAAGGCAACCAGCAATGCCGACTACGTGAAGTTTCTCGATGCGGTGAAGCAGGGAAGCCTCACGGAAAAAGACATCGATGTCGCGCTCAAAAGGTTGCTCACGGCGCGTTATCGCCTGGGGATGTTCGATCCGCCAGAAATGGTTCCTTATGCGAGAACACCGGAGTCGGAGATCGATAGTGAGCCGCATCGGCAGCTTTCTTTAAAACTAGCCAATGAATCCATCGTGTTGCTGAAGAATGACAGTACGCTACCGATCACGCAGGCCAAGAAGATTTTGGTCGTCGGCCCACTCGCCGAATCGAAGCGCGTGCTCTTGGGCAACTACAACGGGACGCCGTCGCGGTCGACGACTGCCCTGGATGGCATTCGCCAGCAGTTTTCGACAGGAGAAGTGTCTTACCAGCC
>Ga0126371_10003129_pt1 | contig 14422 bp, 12 predicted proteins | sample PanSoiMetaPlot_4_FD_110145 | JGI IMG/M metagenome (GOLD analysis project Ga0126371, IMG submission 110145) | Tropical forest soil microbial communities from Panama - MetaG Plot_4 | ecosystem: Environmental > Terrestrial > Soil > Tropical forest > Bulk soil | place: Panama | collected 2016-02-17 | reverse complement strand
GCATCTTTGTCTTTCTTCTCAGTTCTCTCGTTTTGTACAGGCACTATCGTCTCCTTGAACGCGCATTTTCGGTACTTTCCTGCTGGTACTCTCTTCAGGCCGAGAGGGCCCATTCAACGTAAGCGAAGCAAAAGAAATGAGCTATCCGAGGCATGCTGTAGCTTTGGGAGGGTGTTGCTGTACCAGGACGAGTCTGCAACCCACATAGCGTGTCGTGTAAACACCTGCTCGTCGTAAGGACGGTGCACGCCGGCATAGGTAGAAATGCGGATTGCTGACAGATAAGACGTCTTTTAGTTTGTTTATAGCCGCAGCTGAAAGCCGGTCCTTTGGGCCTCGCTGTCGACGGGGCCGAATCATTCAAAAAGTGAGTGGATTGCGAAGTGAAGGAGGAAAGTGATGAGGTCAATTCTTCGATTGTCTATGGCAGGGGTGCTGGTTTGCGCCATGACCCTGGTTACTTTGGCAGATACGAAAACGACCGAAGAAAATCGCCTGCGAAACTCGGCTCAAGTGCTTACTGAGATTATGAACACGCCGGAGAACATTCCTACGAATTTGCTGAATAAGGCGAGATGCGTGGTGGTCATCCCTTCGGTGTTAAAGGCAGCCCTTGGTATTGGAGGAAGCTACGGGCGGGGCGCAATGGTGTGCCGCACGGGGCAGAATTTTGACGGTCCGTGGGGCGCACCGTCGATGATGGTTCTTGAAGCGGGCAGTGTTGGTTTTCAGATCGGCGGACAGGCTACCGATTTTGTCTTGCTCGTAATGAACAACCACGGAGCCGATAGCCTGCTGCACAGCAAAGTGAAGCTGGGCGCCGAAATTTCTGTTGCGGCGGGGCCGGTGGGCCGATCCGCCGAAGCATCCACGGACGCGTACATGAGAGCGGAAGTGCTTAGCTATTCGCGTTCGCGCGGAGCTTTTGCGGGGGTTTCGCTGAGCGGTGCAACATTGCATCCCGACAATGAAGGTAACGAGGCGCTTTACGGCCGTAAGGTGAGCGCGGAAGACGTCGTGTTCAATAAAGACGTGCAGACGCCAGAGGCCGGGCAGCGCATCGACTCCATACTACAAAAGGCGTCTCCGCACGAAACAGCGGAAGCGCGCTAACTGAGAACAGCTTTGCAGTAAAAATTCGGCCGGAGTAAACTGAGCCAGTCGGCCAGCATTTTCGCGGCTGGCCAGTTACTCTCTGGATTTTGCCAGAACAGGAAGAGGTTGATGCTCGTCACTGCATGAAGCAAGCCCAGAAACCATTCCAGTTTGTCGACGCATTCTACCTTGTGGTCATAGGGTTGCAATCCGCACACACGTTGCGAGAGTTTGCGAAGCAACTGAGCGACGTTTCCCCGTACTGCATCTTTTGCCACACGTACCACGCGCTGGCCACACACCATTACACCTCGTATTCCAGTGATTTCGCTCAATGGGCCATGGCGGGCTGCAACGAAGGCGAATTGGCCGAGCAGCTGGGAGCGATTGACGTCAGGCAGTTTGTTGAGCTTGAGGAGCTTCGCGGGGCTCTGGTGCGCGAGGTGAACGAGTACTTAGCAATTCGTCCTGTGGCAGCGGACCGGCCCGCTTTCGAACCTTTTTATTTTGCGGAAACGCGCGAAGTGGTGCTGCCGATTGACCGTCAAGCATCCAACCTGGCGGAATTGGCTGAAGGAATGCAGCAGATGAGCTTGCATTCCCTGCACTACCATTTTGTGAACTCGAGGCTGCGCTTGCACCTGCGGACAAACGACTTTTCGAACTGGATTGAGAACGAGCTCGGTTTTCCGGAACTGGCGCTGCAGATCAAGCGCGTGGACTTTTACACGAATACGCTTCCCGAAGTGCGCGCCGAAATCATAGATTGCATTACTCCCTGGATCGGACGTTGAGCGCACAACCCATCCCGGCGCAGTCGTCGGTTCCACCTCTGAACGACTATGCTTCCATTGTAGGAAAACCGCAGATTGACGAACTGTGGATGCTCGCGGGGGCGCTCGCGAATTGTTCAGCGAAAATGGTCAACTCGACGGCTGTCGGAGGAGGAGTCGCGGAAATTTTGAACCGCGTTGTGCCGCTCTTCAAAGAAGTCGGACTGGCGATGCAGTGGGACGTGATCACTGGCGGCGAAGCGTTTTTCTCGGTTACCAAGTCTTTTCACAACGCGCTTCATGGAATGGCCTACGAAGACCGGCCGGAGTGGTTCGATGTTTTCGTGGCTACGAATGAGGAGAACCGGCGGCGAATGAAATTCGACGAAGATTTCGTGGTGATTCATGACCCGCAGCCGCTACCGCTGGTTGCGGCGCGCGAAGGAAAGCGGAATCACTGGGTGTGGCGATGCCATATTGATTTGTCGCGTCCGAATGAGCGAGTTTGGAATTTTTTGCAGCCGTTTGTAGAGAAGTATGATGCGACGCTGGTCTCGTCGACCGCGTTCACGCATCCGCTTTCGATTCCGCAGTTTTTAATTGCGCCGACGATTGACCCCCTTGCCGACAAGAATCGCGACCTGGAGCCTGAATACCTACAGTCGGTGTTAGACAGGTTCGGAATTGATCGCAAGCGGCCGATCATCACACAGGTTTCGCGTTTCGACCGGCTCAAGGATCCGCTCGGCGTGATTCAGGCCTACAAGCTGGTGAAGCGGTACAGAGACTGCCAGTTGGTACTGGCCGGCGGCGGAGCGACGGATGATCCGGAGGGCTCGGTGGTCTTCGCGGAGGTGCAGGAAGCGGCCAAGGGCGACAAAGATATTTTCCTGCTGAATCTGCCGCCGTGGAGCTATTTGGAGATCAATGCGCTGCAGCGGGCATCGACGATTGTGGTGCAAAAATCGCTGCGCGAAGGATTCGGCCTCACGGTCACCGAGGCTCTTTGGAAGAGAAGGCCCGTGGTGGCTTCGGGCGTAGGAGGCATTCTGCGGCAGGTGCTGCACAAAGTGACCGGCATGCTGGTGCATTCCGTGGAAGGATGCGCGTACCAGATACGCTACTTGCTATCGAATCCCGCATTTGCGAAGAGGCTGGGAGAAGCGGGCCACGATCACGTGAAGGAAAATTTTCTGGTCACTCACACGCTGCGAAACTATCTGGTGCTTTTCCTGCTTCTGAAGCGCGGTGTAAATCCCTCCTGAAGACGCGAAAGCTTTTCCCCCTTTTCGCGTGATGGCAGCAACGATTCAATTATGAGAATGCGTACATCCGAGCTCGTCCGATAGGGGATTTGATGTATTGAGGGAATCTGGCAATCACACCATCATTTATGCAGCAGCCCACGAGTTTTCCGATTATGCCGAGCGCTAAGACTCAAAATCACGCAGAAAATCGCTCCTCCTCGATGGCGGAAAATGGCCGGCCACTGGGGCATTTGCGCTGGGCCATTGCTGAAGGATACGTCCCTAAAGAAAGCACCGGACCTGCGCCGGAGATGCTGAGCCATGAGACAGCCTGCATCCTGAATGCGAATGACCGTGAGGCGCATCTACGCATCACGATTTACTTCAGCGACCGAGATCCGATTGGACCATATCTGCTTACGGTCGGCGCGCGAAGAACAAAACACGTTCGCTTCAACGATTTGAACGACCCCGCCCCGGTTCCCCGCGGAAAAGACTATTCAAGCGTGATCGAATCCGACGTTCCGATTGTGGTGCAACACACACGGCTCGATTCACGGCAGGCGGCGAATGCCCTGCTCAGCACGATTGCGTTTGGCGATGATTAAGAATTTGGCTCAACGACAGCGCGAAAGCAGAAAACACAGCCCATCCCAAAGCGACGATTATTTACTTGCGCGCGAAAATGCACCCACGCATTTCGGCCTGCAGGGAAATAACGATTTGCCTCCAGCACCCACACGCCAGCGCATCGAAAATCCCATCGAGAAGGTCGAAGTTTCCGCGTACAAGATTCCCACGGAAGCCCCGGAATCTGACGGCACTTACCGATGGGATTCAACGACATTGGTGCTGGTGGAAGTCACAGCGGCCGGGGCGACGGGACTGGGCTACACGTATGCGGATAGCGCGGCTGCAATATTGATTCGCGACAAGCTCGCAGATGAAATCAAGCAAAAGGACGCGCTCGATGTGCAGAAGGGTTGGAGCGCGGTGGTGCGGGCCATACGAAATTTAGGTCGGCCGGGAATCGCGTCCATGGCAATTTCAGCGGTGGACATTGCGCTGCGGGATTTGAAGGCGAAGATTCTGCGCGTTCCGTTGGTTTCTTTGCTGGGGAGGTCGCGCGACAGCATCCCCGTATATGGCAGCGGCGGGTTTACGTCATATTCGCTGGAACAAATTGCGGAACAGCTGGGCGGCTGGGCGGCCAGCGGAATGCGTTTCGTGAAAATGAAAATAGGGCGCGAGCCGGAACGGGATTTGGAGCGAGTGAAAACGGCGAGGAAGGCGATCGGGGAGAAGGCAGATTTATTTGTGGATGCAAATGGCGCGTATGGAAGAAAGCAAGCGCTGCAACTTGCACAAGGGTTCGCCGACTTGCGAGTGACCTGGTACGAAGAACCGGTTTCCTCCGATGATCTTGAGGGGCTGCGATTCATCCGCGCGCACATGCCGGCAAGCATGGAAGTCGCGGCGGGAGAATACGGCTACAGCACGAAATATTTCCTCGACGTGATCGAAGCGGTTGACGTACTGCAAGCCGATGTGACGCGCTGCGCGGGTATTACAGGTCTGATTCAGGCGATGTCGCTGTGCAAAGCGTTTTCGATTCCCTTCTCCGCGCATACGGCGCCGACTGTCCACACGAACGTTTGCTGCTCAACGCTTGCCGATGTGCGTCACATCGAGTACTTCCACGACCACGAGCGAATCGAGCACATGCTGTTCGAAGGCGCAAGCACGCCTGTTAAAGGTGAACTTTTCCCGAATGAGACTCAGCCTGGATTAGGAATTGCATTCAAGCACGCAGATGCGAAACGGTATGCAATTTCGCTGGCCTAACTGTTTTTTGGAAATCTTCACGCTTGCACGAGCGGATGATTGAGGAAGAACTTGACGCACAAAGTCGAATCCGAGAGAGCAAAAGCACAGCACCGGGCGGAGAAAACAAGCCACCCCACGAAATATGAGTATTGCGGCTCGCTGATTTCACTACAGCCGCACAATGATTCCTGGTTCGTCGCGCAGGGCCGCACCGTGGTGCGTACAGGGAGGAACGGATTCATTCCAGATGGCTCGCCGTACGGGCTCTTCGTATGCGAAACGCGGCTGCTTTCGAAATATGAAATGCGAATCGATGGAAAGGAACTGCTTCCTGTCGCGTTGTCGAATGTGAATCAGCACAGCTGGGCGGGTTATTACGTCATGCTGCCGCCGGGAGCGGACCCCGGACCTGCGGACAAGGGCAGCGGAGATGTGCAGGCGTATTCGGAGAACACGCTCGAAGTGCGCATCACACGAACCGCGGCTGATGGGGTTCACGAGGACATTGACATCGTCAACTACTCGCTCGAGTCCACTTCGTTCGAGCTCCAGTTCTATTTTGACGCGGACTTCGCTTCTGTCACCGAGGCGGATTCGAACCGACGCCGGACAAGCCGGTCGAAGAAGGAGCGTTGGAGCAATGAGCCACTGCAGAAACCGCAGCTTATTTTTCACTGCAAGCAATCCCACAAGTACAAGAATCAAGGTGAAAAGGGTCAAGCCGAAATCGACCGCGGATTAAAAATCGCTATCACCGCGAAGGACTGCGCGCCGCGCTACGGCAAAGAAAGAATTTCGATTCCCATCAAACTGAATCCAGGAGCGAGTTGGCACGCTTGTCTGGATTTCGTGCCGTGGATCGAGGAGTGGGCGTTTTCGCATGAATACTTGTGCTACGCGTTTCACGAAGAACGGAGCAGGTTCACTCGCTTGCGCGACGAATCGTTGCAGAAGGCAACGTACTTCGCGTCTCCTGCCGAGCGCCACTTGCGGAACGTGGTAACGAATTGCATCCGGCAGGCCACGCGCGATCTCGTTGCGTTGCGCCTCTACGATCTCGATACGAACGAAGGCGGCTGGACGTGCGCGGCGGGATTGCCTCTCTACATTGCTCTGTACGGGCGGGACACTTTGAGCGTCGCATGGCAATCGGGAATCCTGAGTACGGCGGTGTTGCGCGGGACGCTGCCGCGTCTGGCCGAATGGCAAGGAACGAAAGTGAACGACTGGCGCGACGAGCAGCCGGGGCGAATGATTCACGAGATGCATACCGATCCCCTTTCGGTGCTGAACTACATTCCGCGCTCGCGTTACTACGGCGCGACCACGACTTCGGTTTTTTATCCGGTCGCTGTTGCGCTTCTTTGGCACTGGACCGGAGATAAGCAAATTGTCGCCCCATATATCGAGCCGTCGCTGGCCGCGTTCCAGTGGCTCGAACAATACGGCGACTCGAATGACGACGGATTTTACGATTACAAGACGCGCTCAAAGATGGGCGTGCGAAATCAGGGATGGAAGGATTCGAGCGATGCCATCGTCTATCCCGACGGCAAACAGGTGTCCCCGGCGATTGCCACGTGTGAAGAGCAGGCGTTTGTGTATTTCGCAAAAACTTTTTTTTCCGAAGTGCTTTGGTGGTTTGATCGAAAAGATGAGTCCAAGAAACTGTACAAGCAGGCAAAAGAGCTGAAGAAGCGCTTCAATGAGCGATTCTGGATGGAGAAAGAGAATTACTTCGCGATGGGACTCGACGCAAAATCGCGGCCGATTCGCACGATTGGGTCGGACCCCGGGCATTGTATTGGCGCGGGAATCGTCGACGACTCACTTGTGACGCGAACGGCCGATCGGATGTTCGAGGCCGACCTTTTTACGGGATGGGGCTTTCGCACGCTTTCGTCGGAAAACCCTGCATACGATCCGTTCAGTTACCATCGCGGCTCAGTGTGGCCGGTCGAGCATGGACCGTTCACACTGGGCTTTGCGCGCTACGGGCTCTATGAGCATGTGGAACGCATCGGGCGCGCGATTTTCGATGCGGCGTCGCTCTTTCAGTTCAACCGGCTGCCGGAACTTTTCAGCGGCCATTCGCGCGACGAGCAGCATCCCTTCCCTGCCATTTATCCCAACGCGAATTCGCCGCAGGCGTGGTCGGCCTCGACGGTATTTTCACTGCTGCAAAGCATGATCGGCGTCTATCCATACGCGCCCCTCAAAATGCTTTTTGTTGATCCCCGGCTGCCGGAATGGCTGCCGGAACTCACTTTGGAAAATCTACAAGTCGGCGAGGCGGTGCTGAATATCCATTTTTATCGCAAGGAAAACGGAACGAGCGACTATGAGATTCAAGACCAGCGCGGAACAGTTCATGTGGTGAGGCAGCCGAGCCCGTGGTCGCTGACCGCGCATTTTGCGGAGAGGATGAAAGACATTTTGACCAGTTTTTTACCGGGGAAATGAAATGAATATCAAGGCAATGCAAGGAAAAAATGACGGCTTTAACAGGCAATCTATCGAAAACGTCGTAATCACCGGCGCATCGGCCGGCGTGGGCCCCGCGACGGCTCACGCTTTCGCGAAGCGCGGCGCAAATGTCGGATTGATTGCGCGGGGGACCGAAGGTCTCAACGCTGCGTGCAAGGAAGTCGAAGCACTCCGAGGACGCGCGCTCGCCGTTCGTGCGGATGTAGCGGATTCCGAGGTGCAGGCGTGGGGAACGATGCATCGCGGATGGCTTGGAATGGCCACGGAGCTGCTGGCGAGCGCAGTAGTGGCTATGATCCTCACGAGGAAAATGTAAGATCAACCTTACAGCGGCTGTTTTTCGGCGCAGTAGGGCCTTGGCCGGATTGCTCATTAAGGCTCGAAGCGGAAACTGGAGCCCGGAGTCAACAACTGGAGGTGTTCGATGGCAGGACAATCGAATCAACACAAGTGCCCGGAGTGCGGGAGAACGTTCGAGTCAGCGAGCGAATTGAGAGAACACGAGAAGAGTTGTCCAAGCGGACGCTCGCCGGAGCGCAGGTAATATAAACCGCAGTTCACTCTGCGATTTGCGGAAACAAGACGGGGCTTTGCGAAAGTAATCGCGAGCCCCGCTGCTTTTTTTTCTGGTGACTGCGATGAAGATCTGGAGCTACGTTAGCTCATTCGTTAGCGTGGGCCGAGCGGCGCAAGAACATAGGCCGGAATGATCCGTCATAAAGGTAGAAGCGACTGTCACAATTCAAACAGCGATACGGGCGAATCATGGAGAAGCGCATCAGCCACCTTTCGACGAATCCAACACGGTGGGATCGGCGCATGGACTTGCCATCGCAGACAGGACAGGCCCGCTTCATTAATCTCGTCGTTATGTTCATCGCGCCTCCGATGCGCCGTCAGGCGTGCGCCGTACGATACTGAGATTGAGCCGGGCGCTGGGTAGCCAATTTCCGTGCAACGATGCAATTCGGTCGTGGATTTTCGTCCCAAGGAAAAATCACGAGCGCCAGTTTCAATGAGTGTTTGTTTGATATTTTCCGCCGCAGCGATGTCATTGCATCGAACGAGCACGAGCACACCGCCATTGTGAATTCGTTCCCCAAGACGCTCGGAATCGTAAACGGGAATGCCCAAGCTCAATAGTGTTCTCGTGAGTGAACCGGACACACCAGGAGCGCCATCGCCATGCGCGAAATCGAGTTCGCCACCGTTGTTCAGCGCGGCGCTATCGTTTGCGATTGGCGCGGCTGAAATGATCGAGCCGTTTTGAAGCAACACAGAAATGTCGCTCGGGCGTATTGCGGCATTTTTCAGAGATTGAGCGCATTGGCGAACGCCCACGAAGTTGATGTACAAACCGCAGACTGTCAGGTTTCCGCTGGTCACTTTGCTAATCCCTGAGAGTTGGCTGAGAGCACAGACGTAAAGAACAGTACGAATAAACGCCGCATCGGGCAATACAGCATATTCTGGACGAAGAAGGGCGACCGGACAGTATACAGGCCTAAGGTATTGCTCCTCAGCGACTTGCGCCGACCCGTGTTGCGCGTCCGGATCGTTTGCTGGCTTGTATCGCTGTGCAAAACCAAATTCGCTGAATCGAGTAAGATCCCCGTAGGCGGCAATCTCGCATACCTCCTCTAGTTATTTCCGGCATATAAAGCCGCCAAAACACTGGCGTGACGGTGTCCTTTGGCTTTCCATCTAAATGGAATGGGAAGACCACTTCACTGAGATGGGAGACAGCTAGATGGACTCCCGTCCGACAGATAATTTTCTTCACATCCCCTGGATCATCACTGCAGTTGTGACCGTTGCCGCGCTGTACTACAGCCGCGAGGTGATGGTTCCGATTGTCGTGGCCATCCTGCTCACAGTGCTGTTATCGCCGGTCGCGTCCCGGCTCGAGAGACATCATCTGGGCAAAACTGGGTCGGCGCTTCTGGTGTGGGTTGCTGCGGTAATCATCATTGCGTTCGTGGGCTGGCTGGTGGTGAATCAGGGAGTTCACATGGCGTCCCAGCTTCCCGATTACAGCGCGACGATTTCCAAAAAAATTGAATCCATTCGCGGCGCAAAGAATTCGGCGATTGGCCGCGCCGCCGATTCGATTCGCCAGGTGCTGCAAGAGTTCTCGAGCGCCATCGAAACGACGGAAAAAAACCAGCAGAATCAAAGTCTGAGCCACAACGGCAACGGAGCCGCCTCAAGTGCAAGACAAACGAAACCGGTTCCGGTGGAAATTGTAGGCAGCTCGAACAACCTTAATTTTCAATCTATCAAATCAATGATCGGCCCGGTAGTGACGCCGCTGCTGAAAATAGCCATCGTGCTCGTTGTAACGGCGTTCATGCTGTTTCGGCGAAGGGATATTCAAGACCGCCTTTTCGCACTCGCAGGGCTCAGCCGAATTCACCTCACCAAACAGGCTTTTACTGACTCCACGAATCGCATGGTTCGCTACTTGTGGATGCTTTCGTCGGTGAATTTCAGCTTTGGCGCGCTTTTCGGCACGGCTCTGTATTTTCTCGGACTGCCTGACGCTCTATTGTGGGGAGTATTGGCTGGACTTCTGCGATTCGTTCCGTATATCGGAAGCGCGATTGGCGCGGCCATGCCCATTCTCTTCTCTTTCGCGGTTTTTGACGGATGGACAAAACCTCTGATCGCACTGGGCGTCTATCTGTTTCTGGAAGGCGTCCTTGGATATGCAGTTGAGCCGTTGCTCTATTCGTGGAATACGGGCATTTCGGCATTGGCAATTCTGGTCGCGGCAATTTTTTGGGCGGCGCTATGGGGACCAATCGGCTTGCTGCTATCAACTCCGCTGACGGTTTGCATTGTGGCGATGGGACGGTACATTCCGCAGTTGGAATTTTTGAACGTGCTCTTCGGCGACAAGAAAAATGCCGCGAGCGACGTCCAGCTTTATCAGACGCTCTCGGGTGGCGATCTCGAGGGCTCGCAACAACTCGTGGACGAATACCTCAACGAAAGATCGATTCGCGAGCTGTACGACTCGGTGCTTATGCCTGTGCTGGTGCTTGCCGAAAGGGATAGGGCCGACGGGTGGTTCGAGGGGCAAAGGCGCTCGCGGCTGTTTCGCGAAATGAGAACCATCGTCGAGGATTTGAGCATTCGCTATGCGAAAAACAAAGCGAACGAAACGAGCCCTGCGGAGATTAGTCCCGACGACCAGATCCTGCCGTACCGCCATCCTGGAGCGCCCCCGGTGGTTGTGTCATGCATTCCCGTGCGAGATGAAGGAGACGAAATCGCCTGCGTGATGCTCGCGCACCTGCTCAAACTCGCGGGATACAGCGCACATGAGGTTGCGCTGGGCACGCAACGCGAAATGCTGGACGAAATTGCGGAGCACGAAGGACAGGTGATTTATGTTTCCGCACTGCCGCCATTCGCTGTTTCGTCGATTCGCCGCTTGTACAAACGCATCCGCGCACGTTTCTCAAAATTCCATGTGGTGGTGTGCTTGTGGCAATTTATCGGCGCGGCGGATTCCATGAGGACGCTTTTGGACCTTGCTGAATCCGACCTGATCCTGACCAGCTTGGGAGAATCGGCTGTGCAGATTCAGCAGTTTGCCGAATTGCAACCGCAGAGCGCCCGCGAGACACGTGACCTGCGTAGCTAATTTGAGTCTTCTCAAACGCGACAAGAAGTCAAAATTTCAAAATGAGCGCAGGACGTTTTGGGGGCGGTGTGACCGGACGGATTGGAGTTCTGGCGACCTTCTAAGAGATGATGTCTTCGGTGTCTTGCTGTCGGGAGCCGTCCCGCGTGCCGGGGGTGGAACGTCAAAGCAGGCGCACTTTTCGAACCACGGCTCACGCCTTGGACTCAGGCAGGAGGCTAGTCGAGGCGGCGACGACGCGTTCGACGCAAGTTGGAATGGTGGGGCTGGGGAGAGTCGAACTCCCGACACGCAGTTTAGGAAACTGCTGCTCTATCCGTCTGAGCTACAGCCCCGCGATGGCCGAATGGGCATAGGTTAGCATATTGACCGGAATGACTGGTTCGGGTTGCGCTGCGCGATGGACATTCCGGATTGCGCCAGAACACACGCGATTCGCCGCAAACTTGAGCAGCGTGGCTCCGGCTGTTAGCATAATTGATGGCGTCCCGAAGCACGGGCAAGCCGACTGCGAGCCGTGACGATCCGCAAAAAAATGCGCCGACGCCTGCTTAGCGCCCACCGCGCTTTGCGAGGCTGGAGAATGATCGCCAAGGCGCTTGTGTTCACCAAACATCCTTTGCTTGCGCACATCATTCCGATGCGCCGCTGCAATCTCTCGTGCACCTATTGCAACGAATTCGACGATTTCTCGAAGCCTGTGGCCTTCGAAGAGATGCAGCGGCGGATTGACCGGCTGGGATCGTTCGGCACCTCCGTTGTGACCATCAGCGGAGGCGAGCCTCTGCTGCATCCCGAGCTGGACGAAATTATCCGACGCATCCGCCACAACGGGATGATCGCGGGGATCATTACCAACGGCTATTTGCTAACGAAGGACCGCATCGAGCGGTTCAACCGCGCGGGGCTGGAATTTTTGCAGATCAGCATTGATAACGTGCAGCCCGATGATGTGTCGAAGAAGAGCCTCAAGGTGCTCGACCAGAAGCTGAAGCTGCTGGCGGAGCACGCCGATTTTCACGTGAACATCAATTCCGTGCTCGGCGGCGGCATCAAGAATCCAGATGACGCTCGCGTGGTCGCGCGCCGCGCTGTTGAACTGGGATTCAGTTCGACCGTGGGAATCATTCACGACGGGAGCGGGCAACTGAAGCCGCTGGATACTCATGAGCGCGAAGTCTTTGAAGAGATCATGCGCATGGGCAAGCGCTCTTTTTCGCGCGTGAATGCGTTTCAGCACAACATCGCCGCGGGGAAAGAAAATGAATGGCGCTGCCGCGCCGGCGCGCGCTATCTGTACATTTGCGAGAACGGGCTGGTGCATTACTGCTCTCAGCAGCGCGGTTATCCAGGGATTCCCTTGAGCGAGTATTCTGCGGAGCGACGGCGGCAGGAGTATTACACGCAGAAGTCCTGCGCGCCGCGATGCACGGTTTCGTGCGTTCATCAGGTCGCGGTGCTGGATAACTGGCGCGGTCCGCAGAGAAGTTTACCGGACGGGGAACAGACGCTCGTCAATATTGCGGGCGACGACGCGTCCCGATAGTTCTCTTTTGTTCCTCTGGTGCTCTTTCATAGCCCTTAAGCTAACTTTTCTATTGCGCGAACCCTAGGCTTGGAGTACAAGCCAAGCATTACTCCTTGGGATTCATAGCGTTAGATTTGACTTGTTCGTTTGCCGGAACGGACGTTTTTGAATTCCTAAGGACCTGCCGAAGGGGTGAGGCGATGCCACAAGTCAGAAGATTGCTTCGAATTGCGATTGCATTTGGTTGCGCGGCATTTTTGAGCGTAGTGGCGCTGGCGCAGATCAATACGGTGCAGATTTCTGGCACGGTTTCTGACCAGCAAGGGCTGGGCGTTCCGAAGGCGCAGGTCACCGTTACAAACGCCGCTACAGGAGCGACGCGGAGCGCGACGAGCGACGCATCGGGACGGTACGAGATTGTCGGATTGCCTCCCGGCACATATTCGCTCAGCGTCGAAGCGCAGGGATTCGCCAAGTTGGTCAATCCGAGCATCACGCTTACCATTGGCGTGCCGGCCGTGTTCAATCCTCGATTGAGCGTACAGGGCGGAAATCAGACGGTAACCGTCTCAGGCCAGGCGGCTCTGGTGGAAACGCAACGAAGCGACGTCTCACAAAGCATTACGCAAGGGCAGATTCAAAACCTGCCGATCAATGGAAGGCAATACATTCAATTTACGCTGCTGAACTCACAGGCCAATCGCGACAGCGCGCCTTCGATTGGCGCGGCTCCGACGAGCGGGTTGAATTTCGGCGGGCAGCGGGCGCGCTCGAACGAAGTTTCCGTGGACGGCGCAGATGCGGTCGACGCGTCGGTGAACGGCGTTCGCTCGACCGTTTCGCAGGAAGCGGTGCAGGAATTCCAAATCCTCACAAGCAACTACATGCCGGAGTTTGGGCGCGCGACCGGAGCGGTGATCAATATCGTGACTAAATCGGGCGCGAATGAGATGCACGGCGACGCGTTTGGTTATCTGCGGCAGAGCGCATTGCAGGCGCGCAATCCATTTTCGGTGCAAGTTGATCCGCAGACGGGCGCGGTGCGCGGGGTGAAACAATCGTTCACGCGCGTGCAAGCCGGCATGACGCTGGGTGGACCGATTCAGAAAGACAAGACGTTCTACTTTTTCAGCTATGAAACTACGCGGCGACAGGAAACGGGCTTTGCGGATATTGGCGCGAGCGCGGGCGGATGTCCGATGGGCAGCAACGCCACTCTGTTTGGACTCTGCTCCGAGTTGTATCCGTTTTTCCCGGCACCTTTGTCTATGACGCCGCCGCAAACTACTTTTGTGCAGAACTTGCTCGCCAGCGGCGTTCCGGCGCTGCAGAGTTTTGCCGGGCAATATGGAGTGCTGGCTGGGTCGGCTTCGAGCGTCGCTGTAAATGGCTTCGACTTTGGCGCAATCGATCAGTCGAAGGGCGTGGCGCCGTGTTCCGCTGGACCTCCGTTCCCGTGCTTCCCACTGCCTGTGCTGGACAATAACGGAAACGCGTTTTCTCCCGCGCTGCCGGCGTCGTTCACGCCGCTGACGGCTGAAATCGGGAATTATCCCATCAAGGAAGGCACAAGCCTGTGGTCGCTGCGGCTTGACCATATTTGGAATCCGCAGAACAGCACATTTGTGCGCGCGAGCGTTTCACCTTCGCTGGTTACGGGCATTCAGGTGAACGCGCAAAATCAGAATTTTGGCGAGAATGCCGGTTCGCGCACTTCGCTGCAGCAAACACGCGACCTGGCCATCGTCGCTCAGCAAAGCACCAGCTTCCGCGATAACCTTTTCAATGAATTCCGCTACCAGTTCGCGCGGCG
>Ga0126371_10003128_pt1 | contig 14422 bp, 11 predicted proteins | sample PanSoiMetaPlot_4_FD_110145 | JGI IMG/M metagenome (GOLD analysis project Ga0126371, IMG submission 110145) | Tropical forest soil microbial communities from Panama - MetaG Plot_4 | ecosystem: Environmental > Terrestrial > Soil > Tropical forest > Bulk soil | place: Panama | collected 2016-02-17 | reverse complement strand
GTCACCTATCCGGCCTCACCAGACGCCGCCGCTGTGACCCGGCTGGTCGAGGCCCTAGCCGACGCCTCAGCCGCAGCGACTCCGAGCTGAAGCGCCGGGACCAGGCCTACATCCGGCCTCACGACCCGGTCGGCCCCGCTCTACTGCCAGCCTTTCCGCTGGGTGAAGCTGAACCAGTTTCCCGAGTCATCGCGCATGACCGCCTCGATGCCATAGGGGCGATCGGCCGGCTCCTGGGTGAACTCCACTCCCCGCTCGGCCAGCACCGCATGGTCAGCGTGGCAGTCCGTAGTCGCCATGACCCCCGGACTCAGCGCACCCTTCGCGACAAGCGCGCGCACCTGCTCGGCGGTCTCGGCATCGAGCTGGGAGTGTGACGGGTCCATGAGCACAAATTCCTGTCCCGTGCTGCCCGGCGGGCGTACGGTGAGCCACCGCATCCCGTTATCAAGCGCGATGTCGTTGGTGACCTCGAAGCCGAGTTGCTTGGTGTAGAACTCCTTGGCCGACTCCTGGTCGAGCACCCAGACCGACACGATCGAAATACCAGTAATCATGAATGTCTCCTCGTTGGGCTTGCCCGACGACGGTACCTCTGCCGATGTCGCGCGGGCTTCTCCAAAATTCCGCTGTTGAAGTAGCTGAAGCGACTCAGTCTGAGCCGACGGCCGACGCGGGCAACCCGGTGCGCCACATCAGCGCGAAGCAACCGGGGATCGGCGCCGGCCCGCCAACGCGGGCGGCCTCTCGCTGGTACGCCGAAGGCGACCGGCCGACGATCTCGCCGAACCGGCGGCTGAACGTGCCCAGGCTGGCGAACCCGACGGCCATGCAGACTTCGGTGACGGTCAAGTTCGCCGACCTCAGCAGCTCGCAGGCCCGCTCGACCCTGCGGCGGCTCCGATACCGGCCAGGAGTCTCACCGTAAGCGGCCTCGAACGCACTGATGAAGTGCCCGAGTGAGTACCCGGCCTCTTCCGCCAGCGCCGCGATCGGCAACTGCTCGGCGTAGTTCCGGTCGATCGTGTCCCTGGCCCGGCGCAGGCACTGCAGCGAACGGACGTCGACGCCAGCCCGGCTAGTCACCCCGAGCCCCGGTCCGACGAGCCCGCCTAGATCGCCGTATCGCGACCAGCCCAGTACGGCTCGCGCAAACGTCGCTTGAGCAGCTTGCCACTGGGGTCACGCGGCAGTTCGTCAGCGAAGTCAATCGACTTCGGCCACTTCATCTTGGCCAGCCGCCCGTCAAGCGAGGCGAGGATCTCTGCCGCCAGCTCGTCAGACCCGGCAACTCCCTCCATGGGCTGAACGACAGCTTTGATCTGCTCCCCCCACTCCTCGTCGGGGATGCCGAACACGGCGACGTCGGCGACCTTGTCGTGGGTAATGATCGCCGCCTCGATCTCGGCCGGGTAGATATTGGCGCCGCCCGAGATGATCATGTCGCTCTTCCTGTCACACAGGAAGAGAAAACCGTCCTCGTCCAGGTACCCGATGTCACCGACGGTGAAGTAGTCGCGCAGCCGGCTCGCCGCGGTCTTCTCAGGGTCGTCCTTGTACTCGAACTCGACTATGCCCATCTTCATGTAGACCGTGCCAGGCACGCCGGTCGGGCATTCGACCCCATCGTCGTCGACGATCATGATCTCGCTTGTCGGCCAGGCCTTGCCGACCGTACCGGGCTTGGCCAGCCACTCCTGCGGCGTGACCAGCGTCCCGCCGCCCTCGGTCGCCGCGTAGTACTCGTAGATGACCGGTCCCCACCAGTCGAGCATCGCGTGCTTGATCGGCACCGGGCAGGGCGCGGCCGCGTGGATCAGCCACCGCATCGACGACACGTCGTAGCGCTGCCGCACGTCTTCCGGCAGAGTCAGCATGCGCTTGAACTGCGTCGGCACCATGTGCGTGTTGGTCACCCCGTACCGCTCGACAAGCTCAAGCGCCCGCTGGGCGTCCCAGCCGTCCATGCACACGAGCGTGTGACCGAACTGCAGCGCGCAGCCACCGAACATGGTGACGGCGGTGTGGTACGACGGAGAGGTGACCAAGTGCACGTTCGGCTGACCTTCAGTTACGCCGAAAAATTGCAGCAGGCCGGTCAGCAAGTCGGCGGCGAGATCCGGATCCAGGCCAGACAACGCGCGGCGGACGCCCTTAGGCCGGCCGGTCGTGCCCGAGGTGTAGTGCATCGCCGTGCCGGCCGTCCGGTCGTCGGGCAGGTCGGTCGGCTGTCCTTCCCGCAGGTCTTCGACGGTGGTGAAGCCAGGTATCGCGCCGTAGCTGAACCTGGCGTCGGCGGGTACCCCGGCCTCGTCAGCGGCGGCGACTCCGGCGGCAGCGAACCGTTCGTGCCCGAAGAACGCCTTCGCCCCCGTATCCCGCACGATGTAGGCGATCTCGAGCGGGGTGAAGTGCCAGTTGACCGGCGTGTAGTACCAGCCGGCCTGGAGCGCGGCCAGGCTAAGCTCGACCGGCGCGATGCCATTGGGCACCAGCGCGACGATCCCGTCGCCGGCCTGCACGCCGCGCGCGCGGAGCGCGTGCACTATCTGGTTCACCCGGCCGAACAGGTCACCGGCCTTGTGCTCGGTACCGTCAGGCTCGACAACAGCGAGCCAATCCGGATTTGCCTGCGCGCGCGCCCAGAACCCCACCAAAGCCTCCGATCGGCGTCAAGCACTCACCGTTGCCGCGATGCGCGAAAACCCTAAGAGGAGGAACTCAGACGGTCGAGTACTCGTCCTCGTCCTCGTCCTCGTACTCCTCATCATCGTGGCTCATGCGAGCGAGCACCAGACCGACTACCAGCAAGATGATGCCTATCAGCCCGGCGATGATCGGAATGATGGTGGTGGCAAGCGAAATCTCGAAGCGGTAGTGGTTATCAGTCTTGACGGTCTGGGCGACGCTAGCGGGCGACGTCTTGAAGTCCGCGCTAAGCAGCACGAGAAGGGTCGTGCCCGTGTTGTCCTTGAGCACATCCTGCGTGTTGCGTTCGATGGAGATCGGGGCACCGGTCACCGGGTCGACGTTGTAAGTCTCGTGAGAGCTGTAGAACTCAGGCACCGTCACCTCGGCGGCCTTCGAGCCGACCAGGTTGCCTGGCAGCGACTGGGTGCCGACCTGCTCGCTCGGGATGTCCGCGACGTAGGTGTACGTCGGGATGCCGTTGACCGACGACGTGCCCTTGTAGACGAACGTCACCGGCTTGAGCAGAACGGTGTCGAACACCTGGTAGTTCTGCTTCTTGGCGCCCAGCGGCCAGACGAAGCCCTGGCCGCTCACCGACACGTGCTTGCCGCCGACGGTGTTGCCGTTCCAATTGATCAGCTCGCCGGTCTTGCGGTCGAAGGCCAGCACGTTGGCCGTTGCCGGAATGTTCACCGTCTGATGATCGGTGGTGTCCTCGGTGGCGGCGAAGTTCTGCCAGACCGCGTATTTCGAGCTGCCAAGCAAGTCGGCTGCGCTCACGTCACCCTTGGTTGTGCTCGTGACTTGCAGCGTGACGTTGGACAGCTCGCTGACGTTCTTCGGGCTGAACCAGCTGGCATTCGTCGCGATCAGCGTGTTTACGCCGTACTCGTTCAGCGGGAACTTCACCGCCTGCGCCGGCACGTACAACTTCGACATGATCGCCAGGACGATGAAGAAGGCCCCGAGCCCTGCCAGCACTGACCAGACAACGCGGCGCATGGAATCCTCCTGGGATTGGGCTTGTCGGGTCTGGCGGCCTCGAACGCAACCCTAGCGCGGAAATATAAGAGTTTGAGGCATGATACTGGTGGGTAGTCGTGGTGTCACTAGGGCTAGGACACGTGATCATAACGACCCGATGGCATCGATTAGTTACTTATAAGTCGATACATCATGACCGAAGACCAAAGGCGAGCGACACCTAAATCGCGAACTTCTCGCTGATGTCTTCCGCCCTGGAGCCGGCCGTGCCGATCGCTTCGCCATGGCTGGCCCGCTTGGTCAGCCGTCGGTGCTCCTCCTCGCTAGCCGGCTCAGCGCGGTTGGCCAGCATGACCGGGTAGCCATCTGACAGCCGGTAGATGCGTCGCAGTCTCGGGTTGTACAAGACTGCCTCGTCCTCGAACAGGAGCAATCCTTGCTTGTCTATCGGACAGGCAAGGATGTCAAGCAGCGGCTGTTCGATCGGCATGATCATCTCCGTTCTACCTTGTCCGACAGCCTTGCTACCGACAGCCTTCAATGCCTGACGGTCATGCCGCTCTGATCGCGGTTGCGCCATCCGCCGTTCCAGGCCGGGCGCCTGGGACAGCGATGTCCTCGGCGCTGGTCGGCTGCCTCGACAGCACGGTCACGGCGACGCCCGCCGCGAGTATCCCGCCGAGGCGGAGCGCCAGGCCGACCGGATTCGTCGGCAACCGCTCGCCGAATAGCCAGGTCCCCGCGATCAGGAAGAAGACGCTCCCGGTGATGTTGGAGACAGGGCCGACGATCGACACGCGGCAGCGCTGCAGCCCGGTCTGGAATATGAGCAACGCGACGGCCGAGCACACGACCGTCAGGTATGGATAGGGCGAGGTCAGCACCGCGAGCACCACGTCGGTGACTCGGGCCGAGTGATGAAAGATTTCTCCTGACAGCGCCTTGAGCGCCAGCGTCGCGACTCCGTAAAGAAGTCCTGACGAGAGCCCATAGGCAACGCCAACAGCAGGCGCCCTGTGCCTGCCGTGTGCCGACGTGCGAAGCGACGTGGACGCGATGGCAAGCGCGCCAAAGCAGGTGGGCACGGCGACAGCGGTGATGAGCAGGCCACTGGCCTGATGGCCAACATGTCCTGCCGCTCCGGTTGCCGACAGCGCGATCGCGCTGATCGCGACGACGACTGCGAGCACGCAGGCGAGTTCCAGCCTTCCCAGGCGCTCGCGCAGCACGACCGCGGATAGCACGACGAGTATCACGACTCCGGAGCCGATCACCGGCTGCACGACGGAGACCGGCGCGAGGGTGAGCGCCACGACCTGGAACCCGAGGCCGCAGCTCATCAGCGCGAAGCCGATCATCCACGCCGGGTCGAGCAGCACGGTGCGCAGCAATGCCACGGCGCGCCTGGCGTCGATAGGCGGCAGCCGACGCAGCGCACGCTTCTCCAGGATCAGCCCGACGTTGTAGCTCGTGGTAGCGAATGCCGCCACGGCGATGCCGAGGCCAGGCCCGGCGGTCATGACGCGGCCTCACGGCTGGCGAGCCTGCTGAGTGCCTGCGCGTAACGGCCGGCGAAGTCCGCTGCCGCCTGATCGCTGAACAGCGCGTGCCGGTAGCGGAACGCCAGGTGTGGTGTGCCTGCCGTGGTCAGCGCACCGAGCGACAGGCCGCGCGGCATGTGCGCGAATGTCGAGAACCACAGGTGCGACGCATCCGTCGGGCCGAACCTGACCGGCTCGACGACGCCGAGGTTCGAGACCAGGCAGGTATCGCAGAGGAAGGATCCGCCGAGGCCAAGGGCAGTTCGCAGGACGCGATCCTTGATCAAGACTGGGATGGGCGCGGCGGCCAGTGCTCGGGAGAAGAAGTCGACCTGCGGGCCGGTCTGCTCCTTGGCGTGCCTGGTCTGCGCTGCCACGTCGGCGAGCAGATCGAGTGCCACCGCGTCACCCGCGACCCGAGCGGCCACCGAGGTCAGCCTGGAAGTATTGGCCCAGACCCCATCCGCCCCAGCCTGGGCCCGATCGCCAACAGGCATGGTGATCCTGATCAGACCTGGCTTGCGCGCGTGCGCGGCGTTCCAGTCGCCGATGGTGATGATCAGCGCCCCGATCAGCAAGTCGTTGACGCTGATGCCCGCGGACCTGAGCCAGGCCGCATCCGGCAGACCGTCCCACGTGAACTGGCGCACGCCATAGCCATGCCGGGCGCCCGCCGGCCCCCGCTCAGGCTCTCGCGCGATCTTGGTGATACTCGCCCAGGGGAGCGATCCCCTGGTACTCCCGGCGCCACCTGCAGCGTCGGGGCGCGATGCCGCCTGGACTGACGAGAGAGGAGCGGCAGCGACGAGCGAGGAGGGAAGGCGGCATCTTGAAGCGCCCCGACACGCGGGGGGTTCCGGGGGGTCGCCCCCCCGGGCCAGCACAGCGCCGACCTGCGCGCTGTATTCACTGGCCACCATGCGGAGGAGGCGGAGGCAGGAGAGGCCGTCGGTGCGGGCGTGGTGGGCGTTCAGGATCAGGGCGTCGCCGCCTGGGCCTGAGGCGATCAGGAACCGCAACGGGGGTGAGACGCGTAGCGGCGGCGACTGCGACAGGTGCGCGGAACGAACCCGATCCAGCTCATTCTCGTCAGCGAACGATGCGGTCTCCACCGGGTCTACGTCGGGAGCGTCGCGGTGCTCCCAGTAGAAGCCAGACTGCCACCGGCTCGTCGCCTTTTGCCTGGCCCGCAGCCCCGGCTCCGCGTCGAGCACCGCGCGGACGGCGGCCCGCATCGCCGGCACGTCGAGCCGGCTGGGAACGCGCGCCTCCACGTGCACGTTGGCGGGCTCGGCTGGTCGGTCGTAGTAGCAAGTCAGTTCGTCGACGACCGCGAACCTTGCCTGACCATGCCGGTAACCCGTCGCCGGAAGGTCGCGGCTGACAAGGTCACTGTTGACTTCTGCTTGGGGTTCCGGGGAGCCGCCGCCCCGGGCTAGCACCGTCAAGGCTCAGCACCGCCCGACCTGGTCGGTCGCACCGGTATCAGCGCGGCGGCCAGCGCGACAAGCGCGAAGGCCTGAGCTGGCGCACCGAACGCGCCTGATCCCGAAGCGGCAGGATGCGAGGAAAGCGCGGCAAATAGGCCCGACGCGACCGCCGCGCCAAACGCCAGCACTCCGTATCGGTTCGGCCATCGCTCGGCGAGCACCACAAGGACAGGAACGGCGATTACGACCGGCCCGCCGATGATCACCAACAGCGCGCCCAGCGCGATCAACCCGAGCCACCAGGACGCTAGTAGTCGCAAGCGCCTGAGCAACCCAGCCGGTGCGGCAGGCTGCCGCGGCGTGGCCGGAGCCGGGCAGGTCACAGCTCGATCCATCTGGTCGTGCACTCTCCTGCGCCTCCGGCCGGACCACGCGATCGCAAGCAGGGCGATCACGCCGACCGCGGAAAGGATAATCCAGGCATGATAGAACTTAACCGGAGCGAACGTCATAGAAATCACCCCGCCCGGTCCGGCGGGGACAACGAAGCCCTGCTGCCAGCCGTCGAGCGTCACCGGCGTGAGCGTGTGGCCGTCGAGCGTGGCGATCCATCCGGAGTTCGCGTTCTGGTGTAGCTCAAGGTAGGCCTCGGTACCCGGACCGATCCGCACCTGCCTGCTCTCTGGCTGCCACCGCAGGACACGCACTCGCCGACCGTTGCCGTTGCTACCAGCCGACATGAGGTCGCTGACCAGGCTCAGGTCGGTGATCGTGAACGGGCCTGCCTTGCCGGCCAGCAGACGGTGCCGCCCGGCCACTAGCGCCACATCGGACCCGGTCGAGCAGAGGCTGACGTTGACCGGCGAGAACCGGGTCAGGTCGCCGAACGTGCCGCTGACCTTGGTGCGGAGCGTGCGACCGTCGATCGACAGCCGCGGCCCGCTTCCGCAGGCGAGCGCGAACGGTGTCGACGCCGCCGGCGTCGTGACGCGCAGGTCCTTCAGCGCCGGTATCGACAGCTTCGATAGCCCGACCGGTAGCTGCACGACCTGGCCCGACACTGCCTGCGGCGTTGTCGCGTACTGCACCACAGGAAAGCCGATCGTCATCCGGTCCGTGCTCAGCGGCGGCACGATCTCGGTGAATCCGTCAAGGCCGATGCTGGCGTAGCGGGTGCCATCGGGACTGGTGATCTTGATCGATTCTGGCGCCGCGCCGAAGCCAGCAACGGGCAGGATCACCATGCGCCTGATCGTGCGCTTGCCGTGCCAGCGCAGCCGCAACACCGGGTTGGCCGCGCCCGCGACCCACGGGCCGTGACGGCCGGCCTTGAACAGGTTGGACGGGGCCAGGTTAGGGAGCGAGCCCAAGGTCGAGCTGGCCGTCACCTGCAGCCCGCCAGTGGGCGCGGGCGCAAGCTTCGCGAGCAGTGCGTTGAGCTTCTGGCCAGGAATTTCAAGCGCCGTTGCGGACAGCGCGAACACGTTCGCCGACGACGTGACGAACTGCCTGGCCATCCGCGGGTACGCGGTCAGATCGGCCAGGCTGGCCGGCGGAGGCACTTGGCGGTGGAAGGAGTAAGCCACCACCGCGGCCTGCTGCCCCGCCTGGTCCTGCGGGACTGAGCTATATCTGGTCACCGTCACGCCGGGGATGTCGATGCCGACGAACCCGGCGCCAGGGCCGCCCGGCACGTTGCCGGTGACGCCAGCGATAGTGACCCGAAGCGTCCGGGTCCGCCCGCCCTTGACCGCCAGCGGCTGCATCGAGCCGGTCCGACGCACAGCGCTGGTCACCGTCCCGGCAGCGGTGGTGACGGTCAGCCGGTCGGCAACGGGTCGCAACGACCCTTTGACCAGGAGCGCGACGCCGATCGAGGGCGGCAGCACGATGGGGTGAGAGAACGTGATCTGGATCCACTGCCCAACCGGCGTCTCAGGGCTTGCCTCGGTCCAGTAAGTACTCGCGTTCGCATCGAAGGCGTTGACCGGGTCGATCTGCGGCGTCTCGCCCAGCCATGATCCTGAAGATGACGCGGTCACGCTGGCGGCGCCTGCCAGCACCGCCACGGTCTGGTGACCCGTGCTCGACACCGGCAGCAGCTGCCGGGGCGGGCCGCCGGCTCCGCCAAGCGGGTCATCGACGGGGTTGTCCTCGGTCCGTGTATATAGATAAGAAGGTGTGGAGTTGACGCTGCCAAACGCGTGGTCGGCGCGGGGCAGCGAGTCGGTGATCGCCCACACGGCCGGCTTGGCTACCAGCTGGTCCCCGGCAATAACTGCTGGCGCGTACACGAGCACGTGCTCCGCAGCGAGTTGGAGTAGTGCGTCTGGACCACCGTTGACGAGAACCGTGTGACTGACCGGCAGCGCGACCACAGGCGGCGGCATTGGAGTGCCGGCGGCCCAGCGCGCGGCGAACACCTCGACGGCCCGATAGGAAGGCAGCAAGTACCTGAGCTGCGTCACGCCAGGATTGGTCTGCGCACGGTTGACGACCGGGCCGAACGCGGCGACCCGCCGGAAGCCCGAGCTGGCCAGGGCCTGGTGTATCTGCTGGGGCGGCGTGTAGTCGAGCGTGACCGGGTTGAGATCGTTGCGCACAATGATGTATCGGATGCCGGACCGCGCCAGCGTGGCGGCCAGGCCAGGCACTCGCTCTCCCGATGAGATCGCGGCTTCAAGCGAGTTCAGCAGGAGCTGTGAGCCGGCGCCGCCATACGGAACGAGCCCCTGCTCTATCCATGGCGAGCTGGCGAGCGGCTCAAGCGGCTCGTCGACGGTCTCGCCCCACACATAGATGCCGTGCGCCGCGGCCGGCGCCACGAGTACGGGCGCACGCGGCGAGTGCTGTCTGATGAACGCGGAAACCTGGTACCAGTACTTCGGTATCCCGGTGAACGAACCAGGGTTCAGCAACTGACCTGACAGGTAAGGGAACGCGATGCCAATCAGGACCAGAGCGATCACGGGCGCGGCGATCACATGCCACAGGATGCGGTGGGACGGGTCGCCGACGATCGAGGCTCGCCTGGCGCGCAGCACGAGCACGTGCGCGATGCCGAGCGCCAGCACAGCCGCGGCCGCTGGCTCCACCTTGTAGACGCTGCGCAGCGGCGCGAGCACGCCGTTGAGCAGCTGGTCGATCGGCTGGTGGAACAGCCCGCCCAGGTGTCCCGGGTACCCGGCGAGCGCGAGTAGCGCGGCCGTACCGAGCGACAGCCTGAGCCAGGTGCCGCTGGGCATGTCCCTTCTGGCGATGCCGATCAGTCCGGCGCCTGCCGTTGTCGCGCCCGCCACGATCGCCATCGGGCTGGACACCATGGCCCAGCCAGCGCTCAACCACGGCTGGCCAAGGTTGAGGTACGCGGTCCAGTCGCCGGCGCCGCGAATGAATGTGGCCGCCGACATCGTGCCCGTCGTGGTCGCCGCCTGTTCGATGTAGGGCAGGAAGTTGTACGAGTACTTGGCCTGCAGCAACAGCGGCACCACCCACCAGCCTGTCGCCAGTGCCACCGCCCCCGACCAGCAGATGACCATCGCGATAAGCCGCCTGCCCCGCATCTGGCAGAGGATGAACAGGCCAGGCAGGATCAGCGCGTCCAGCGTGGACGTAGCGTTGACACCGCCCATGAACAGCACGGCGACGCCCGATCTCGCGGCGGCGCTCACCAGCGGGCCTCCCCGAGCCGCGCGGACCAGCGGCACCACCGCCCAGGGCGCGAGCAGGCCAGGAAGGAGCCCGGCCGAAGTCGAGCCGATCACGATGGTGAAGGTTGGCCACAAGGCGAATGCCAGCCCGGCGACGACCCTGGATCGCTCGGTGCCAATCTCGAGTTCTTTCCCCAGCTTGACGATGCCGGCGAAACCGACGGCGACGAGCAGAGCGAGCCAGAGTCGCTCAGTAAGCCAGACCGGCATCTGAAGTATTTGTCCCAGAAGGTAGAACGGACCCATCGGGAACGCGTAGCCGATGTACTGGTCAGACAGCGTGCCGAACCATTCATTCGGGTTCCACAGATGCCAGAGCCTGGCGAAGAAATCCTCGGGCGCGATGTCGACACCGAGTTTTGTGTCGAAGAAGATCCGGCCTGAGGCGTTGCCAAGCAAGATGAGGAAGACAACGACAAAGACCAGCGTGGTCCATCGCGACAGCCGCAATTGCGTTGCTCTGGCGAGACGGTCGGCGATGACGTCGATCAGTCTCGCGGTGACGGTCTCAGGCGGGGCGCGATGCTGGCCGACGCCAACCCTGCTGTTTCCGGCAGAGTCGGCGGTCCGATCCCGCGCCAAGGTCATCAGGTCCGCCGCATGATCAAAAGCAAGTTCCAGGTGGCGATCTCGCGGAGGCCAGGAATGTAGACGAGCATCCGGCACCAGCGCGGGTAGTAGCGCGGCCGCGCCGACAGAATCTTGACGTCCCGGCGATCCCTGACCAGCTTCAGCACGTGGCCGATGTGCACAGGAAACAGGCTGGTGCCTACCTTGTTCTTGGGCTGCTTGCCGTGCTTGCGCACGTACCTGCGCTCGGCCGCGGCCGCTCCCAGGTAGTGCCAAGGTGACATCTCGTGCCCGCCCCACGGCGAGTACCAGTTCGTGAACGACAGGTAGATCAGGCCACCAGGCTTGGTCGCCCTGATCATCTCCTCGATCAGCCCGCCGGGATCCCTGACGTGCTCGAGCACATTCGACGAGAGGCACAGGTCCGCGCCGCCGTCGCGCACGGGAAGCCAGTAACCATCGCCGAGCACCGCGCCGGTGGGCGCACCGCCCCTGGCAAGCATCTCGCTCGCGTCGGGCTCAACCAGGTAGCAGTGCGCGCCCTGCGACCTGAACTCATCGGTCACGTATCCGGCGCCGCCGCCGATGTCGAGCACGGTCCGGCCCGGGATGGTGATGAACCGCGCCACCTGGCTAGCCGCGTCCCGTGCCAGCGCCGAGTAAAAACCGTCGGGGTCAGTCTGTTCGGTGAGGAACAGCCGGAACAGGCGTACCGACCTCAACATGCGCAGACTCCTCAATCTGACAGCTGTAGTCTGCCGGGTAAGCGCGTGCTTAGCAATCCTGCCGACATCGCCCACGGCAACACCTGGACACATGCTACTTTTCGGTAGCAAGTGGCTGTAAGGCTAACAAGGACATTCAGCCGCCTACCCCGAATGCCACCAAAGACCAGGTGGCAAGTCCAGCGAACGAGAGCAGCCTGATGAGATCAGGAAGGCGCATCGTCTTCATCGCCTGGCGCGACCTCGCGAACCGGAACGCAGGCGGGTCCGAGCTCCTTGTCGACCGGCTCGCGCAGGGCCTGCAAGCGCGCGGCGATCAGGTGACGCTGCTCTGCGGCGGCGAGGTCGGCGAACGCGGGTACGAGGTCAGGCGAAGCGGCGGCACCTATAGCCAGTTCTTGCGGGCGCCGGTCGAGTTCACCCGGCATCTGCGTGACTGCGACCTCGTCGTCGAGGTCTGCAACGGCATGCCGTACCTGGCGCCGCTGTGGACCAAGAAGCCCGTGATCTGCGTGGTCAACCACGTGCACAGCGAGCTATGGGGGCTTCGCTTTCCTCCGCCTATCTCCGTGGCGGGCCGGCTGACCGAGTCGGTCGTGATGCCGTGGGTGCACAGGCGCAACTTGTTCGTCACCGTGTCGGCCTCCACGTTCTCTGCGCTGACCGAGATCGGCGTCGACGCCGACCGGATCAGGCTGATCTGCAACGGCGTCGAGCCTGGCCCGCCTCCCGCGCCGAGGTCGCCAGAGCCGCTGTTCCTCGCTCTCGGCAGGCTCGCCGAGTACAAGCGGATCGACATCCTGCTCAAGCTCTGGGACCGGGTCAGGCACGTCGTCGGCGGGCGCCTGGTGATCGCGGGGGACGGCCCAGAGCGCGACCGGCTGCAGGCGCTGGCCGGACCCGATGTGACCTTCACCGGACGGGTGTCGGAAGAGGAGAAGCACCGGCTGCTGTCCGCCGCCTGGCTGCTGCTGCACCCGGCCAGCATCGAGGGCTGGGGCATCGTCGTGGCCGAGGCCGCGGTGCGCGGCACGCCGGCGATCGGGTTCAGCGTCCCCGGGCTGCGCGACTCGATTGTGCACGATGAGACCGGCCTGCTCGTCGATACCCAAGGTGAATTCGCCTCGGCCTGGGCCGCACTGGCGATCGATGACCGGCGCCGCACCGCGATGGGCAAGGCGGCAAGCGAGCGCGCGCTTCTTCTGCACTGGTCGGCGGCCGTTGACGGGTTCTCCGCGGTGGCCGATGAGGCTCTGAAGAGAGCAAACGTCAGGTCAGCGGTCGCGGCCGTCGAGCCGGTCGTCGCCGAGCCGATCGAGGCCGAGGAACTGATCACCGGCCCGATGCCGTCGGAGTCGGCCTGATGGCGACCAGCACGACGCGAGACGCGCTACGTGACTTCTACGAGGATCCGGCGATACCCGCGAGTTCAGGACCCGACCGGGCGTACCGGCAAGCCGAGATGCTCGCCGACGTACTCGCCGACATTCCGCGGCCGGCCACGATTATCGACGTCGGCTGCGGCGACGGGTTCGCTACCGGGGTCGCGGCGCAGCGCAATCCAGGTCACCACTTCGCCGGCCTCGACTGGTCGGCTGGCTCGCTCAACGCCGCGCGGCAGCGCGGGATCGCCGTACTGCGCGCCGGCCTTGAAGCGCCGCGCCTGCCGATCAGGCCAGCAAGCGTCGACGTCGTGGTGATGAGCGAGGTGATAGAGCACCTCGTGGACACCGACTCGGCGATCGAGGCGGCGCACCGCGTGCTGAAGCCAGGGGGTTCGCTGCTGCTGTCGACGCCCAACCTCGCCGCCTGGTACAACCGGGGACTGCTCGCCGCCGGAATTCAGCCGGTCTTCTCTGAGGTCAGCCTCCGCTCGGTGTTCGGCAGGCCGGGCAGTCAGGTGGCCGGGCACCTGCACATGTTCACCCGTCGCGCGCTCGTCGAGTTCCTCACCGCGTACGGGTTCAGCTGCGTCAAGGTCGCCGGTGCCCGATACCACGATGTACCGGCGGTGCTGAGACCGCTCGACCGGCTGTTCTGCCTGTGGCCGTCGGCCGCCTCGATCTTGCTCGTGCACGCACGCAAGACGTGATGTGGTCAAAACTGGCCCTCAGAGCCCCGACCACCGAGACCGGATCCCCCGATCTCGGCTCCACTGATCCTGGACCCCGCGATCCCGGATCCTCCGATCCCGGATCCTCCGATCTCGGATTTTCGGATCTCGGGGTTTCCAAGCTCGAAAATTCCGAGATCCGAAAATCGCATCTGCGAATATCGGATCTCGTAGGGCCGCATGTTTGGCCGGCCGTGGTGGGCCTTGGCCTTGGGTTGCTCGCGCTCGGACCCGCGCTCGGCCGCGGCTTCGTGCTCTCTTACGACATGGTGTTCGTGCCAAACCCGCCGATCGGTGCCGCTGACCTCGGACTCGCCGGGGAACCGGCCAGGGCAGTTCCCAGCGACCTGACTGTCGCTCTAGTTGCCAAGATCATCCCGGCGGAGCTTGTTCAGAAAGTGATCTTGCTGGCAATTTTCGTGCTCGCGTGCGCTGGCGCGGCGGCATTGCTCGCATCGGGATGGCCGCGGCGCGATGGCGGGCCCGCGCTGTCGCTGCTGCCCAGGCTGGTCGCTGGGGTGTGCTACGCCTGGAATCCGTTCGTCGCAGAGCGGCTGATCATGGGCCAGTGGGCAATGCTGCTCGGGTACGCGGGGTTGCCCTGGGTGCTGCGCGAGCTTGCGAGGCGCACCGGGGAGGTCAGGCCAGGCAGGCTGGC
>Ga0126371_10003127_pt1 | contig 14423 bp, 11 predicted proteins | sample PanSoiMetaPlot_4_FD_110145 | JGI IMG/M metagenome (GOLD analysis project Ga0126371, IMG submission 110145) | Tropical forest soil microbial communities from Panama - MetaG Plot_4 | ecosystem: Environmental > Terrestrial > Soil > Tropical forest > Bulk soil | place: Panama | collected 2016-02-17 | reverse complement strand
TGCTTTTCCCCGACATCTCTCGGGAAATACCCGCCCGGTCGCACACGGCAACCCTGATTCGCACCGGCGACATCTAGAACAAGTCTTGTAGACGGCCTTGCTCGACGAAAGGAATTCGCCACACTATGTCGATTCTCAGAACCGGTGTCGCATGTTTCAGTGTGAGCATGTTTTCGCTACTTCTGTGCAGTTGCACCTCAGTGCCCGGAGTACAGCCTGCCGGGCAAGGTCCGGCTTCTCTAAACCACATCATTTTCATGGCACAGGAGAATCGATCCTTCGATCATTACTTCGGCGCGCTCCGACAATACTGGGCACAGAATGGATATCCCGACCAGTCATTTGACGGACTGCCACAATTGAACCCCAGCTCGGGACAAGCACCGCTCACCGGCCCAGCGCCTTCGCTACCGGGATGCGACCCGAGCTCGCCTCCACCCGCTAATTGCGTCGTCGATACCAGCAACCCAGTCACTTCCTATCATCTGATTACGCAGTGCATCGAAAATCCCAGCCCTTCCTGGAATGAGGACCATGTGGATTGGAACTACAACGACCCGGTTGGTCAACAAGCTGCGGCGTTGAACGGCTTTGTGTTAACAGCGGCCGATGATGCCAGGCAGAATGTGCCGCCCTTCAGTGATACGAATGGAATTCGCGCGATGGGGTATTACGACGGCGGCGACCTGAACTATTACTACTTTATGGCTTCGAAGTTCGCCACCTCGGATCGATGGTTTAACCCAACCATGACTCGCACCGAGCCGAACCGCGACTATCTGATCGCAGGCACATCCCAAGGGTATGCGTACCCGATAGGCACTAGCAGCAGTGACACGGCTCTTTTGACGGCAACGACAATTTTTCAGGAGCTGCAAAACGCGGGCATCAGCTGGAAGATTTACGTGAACCCTCAGGGCAGCACGTGCACAGGGCCCCCGTATGATCCGGCCTGTCTGCTTACCTTGAGTTACGTCCGGGATTTTCAGTGGGGGCAGACCATTCCCACTCAGTATCCGCAGAACATCGCTCCGATATCGCAATACTTCACCGATTTGCAGAATGGCGCCTTGCCGCAAGTGGCTCAGATTGAGCCCGCCACAGACGGCGGGCTCGATGAGCATCCTGCAACATCTGACTCGCAGCCAAATGACATTCAATTGGGCGCAAACTACGTGGCGTCGCTCATCAATGGCTTAATGAGCAGTTCTTCCTGGAAGGATTCGGCATTTATTCTCACCTACGATGAACAGGGCGGACTGTACGATCATGTTTCGCCGCAGCCGTCCGTCAGTCCAGATGGCATCAAGCCAGTAGATCTATTGCCTAACGATATCTGCACGACAGCCACAGGGCCGACCTGCGACTTTACCTACACCGGATATCGCGTGCCGTTGATCGTGGTCTCTCCCTTCACCAAACAAAATTACGTATCGCATACCGTAGCTGACCAAACTGCGATATTGAAGCTGATTGAGACCACCTTCAATGTCCCGGCTTTGACGGCCCGCGATGCCGCACAAATGGACATGACGGAATTTTTCGATTTCAGCAATCCACCGTGGGTAACTCCGCCGAGTCCCCCGGCCCAGAACACCGGCGGCGCTTGTTATCTGAACGCGTTGCCATAGATGGGTTCCGCATCGGCTGAGACTCTTGATTTCTCCGTCCGAATTTCAAAATCTTACTCCCGATGGGATAATGCCTTCGTGAACATCGCGCGGCCGCTTGCTGCGTTGTTTTTTTGCTTCCTCGTCGGCTCCAGCTTCGCAGCCACGCGGCACTACTACATCGCAGCTGAAGATGTCACGTGGGACTATGCTCCGAGCAGACGCAATCTTCTGAATGGAGGAGCGATTCCCCAGCCTTGGAGCGTGAAGCTCCAGTGGCCCAAGACGCGGTTCATCGAATACACCGACGATACATTCAGCGTCCAGAAGCCGCAGCCCGAGTGGCTCGGAATTCTTGGACCAATCATTCGTGCGGAAGTTGGCGACGAGATCGTCGTTCAGTTTCTGAATCGCGGGCGTAAAGGTCACGGCCTTCATCCCCACGGCTTGCGGTATGACAAAAATAACGAAGGGTCGCTCTATCTGCCGTTCGGGACCGGGTCTAGCATCGCTCCAGGCGCAAGGTTCACCTACCACTGGTTCGCGATCCCCAGCAGCGGGCCGGGTGCGGGACAGTTGAGCTCCGTTGTGTGGTGGTATCACTCCCATGTCGATCCTGCCGTTGAAATCAATGCTGGTTTACTCGGGCCGATCATTGTGACTGCGAAAGGCAAGGCTCGGCCAGATGGATCTCCGAACGATGTGGATCGAGAATTCATCGCTTCATTCATGATTTTTGATGAGCTTGCAGCCAAGCCGCCGGTTCAGTTTTATGGCATTAATGGACTCGTGTTCGGCAATCTTTCCGGCTTAGCCATGAAAAAGGGAGAGAAAGTCCGCTGGTACCTACTCGGGATGGGAAATGAGATCGATCTGCATACTCCGCACTGGCACGGTGAAACCGTCAGTGACGGGGCACAAAACACCGATGTGATTGAGCTCCTTCCTGGCAGCATGAAGGCCGTCGACATGATTGCCGACAACACCGGCACCTGGATGTTTCATTGCCATGTGGAAGATCACATGGAATCGGGAATGATGGCCGTCTACACGATTTACGCACCCCCGGCACGGCCATGCCCGCTGGCTTTTGTCGACGGGGATTTCTGGAAGCATCCGGAAGGCTCTACGCTGACCATAAAGAATGTCAGCGGAAAGCCCATCCGTAGTCTTACCCTTACCTCTGAAATGCTGTTCTCACCGCAGGACTTGCGGCGTCCCTTCAACGCCCTGTGGTCTTGGTCGAAGCTACTGGCGCCAGGGGACGAACAGACTCTTAGCAAGCCCGCGATACCTGTCGCCAGCGCCCAGACCGTTTTGGGGTGGGTCTTCTTTCCCAACTCCATCCAGTATGCTGACGGAACCGCTTGGCACCCGGAGAGCGAAGGCGAGTGCTTTGCGGTGATATGGCGGGATCCGCAGCATCCACATATGCCAGTTTTGCCTCCGCGCCAGATCGAGATGAATCCAGACTAGCGTCGGAGGCAGCGGTTTACCAATACGCAAAGTTCAGGTTATCGAGCCAGTTCGAATAAGACGTCTGCTGATAGTTCCCGTCCTGCTGGTAATTAATCGTCACGCCATACCACGTGGTCTTCGTCGGCTCCTCATAGTAGTTGAGGACTGAGGTCACTCCGTTTAACGTGATCGACTGGAACAGGAGGTGATTATCCGACGTGCGTTGAGCCTGGATCACAAGATGGTTCCACGCATTGGGCACAGGGTTGCAGGGAACGCCGGTGGGATGCCAGGTCTGCCCAGGGTTGTCCCAGATGTCCCACTGGTTACCGCCAGCGATTCTGCACTCGTGCCCCCAAATATACGAATACCCGTTCACAAACTGGTTGATGTCAAATTCAACTGCCTGAGAGACCCCGGGATTTGTCATGTAGAAATAGACATCGTAGGTAAAGTTGTGAAGGCTGGGGACGATTGTGTGGCTGTAGTCGGGTAATCCTTGCGTCGAGAAGTCTCCGATCAGGTGATTGTTCCAGAGGACATCCGCATATGCCGTCTGTCCGCCAATTTTCATATTTGACGAGTGTCCGCTGAGCGAAGGCGAAGAGACATTCTGAGACATCGACCAGGTCACCTGCGGGCCAGATGGGCTACAGTCATTGCAGATGTCGTACAAGGCCGGCAACAGGCCGTAGCCATTCCATCCTTGCTGTTGCTGAAGTCCGCTGAAAACACCGCCATTGGGACCGCCTCCAACTGTGACCGTAAACGGACTCGTGGAGGCACCACCACAGTTATCCCATTCCTGAACAACCGTATGGTACGTCCCCGGTTTCAGTTCAAGGAACGTGTTGAGGGTTGCCCCTTGCGAAACGTATGCCAAGGCACCCGGCGCTGTATAAATGCCCATGGAAGCAACTCCCTTAGAGCATGAGGAAGTGGCCGACGCCACAAATTGCACCGTGGGACTCACTGTACTGTTGGATTGAGGGGAGTTCACGAACACCTGCCCACCGTTGGCACTTCCAACCTGAATCGTGACCGGGGTTGAGGTACTGCCTCCGCAGTTGTCCCACTCTTGTACGACTGTATTGTAGGTGCCTGGGTTAAGGTTAAGAAGAGTGTTCACGCTCGCGCCGGAAACCGTGTATACGAGTACGCCCGGCGCAGTGTAAATGCCCATCGCGGATACGCCGGCATGACATGTCGTCGTTGCAGTCGCTACAAATTGAACTTGTGAGGAAACGGTTGAGTTATTCTTCGGGGCTGAAACGGTAACTGTCGCTGACGCCAGGCTTCCGCTCAGCGCCACCAGCAAGACACACTTCCGCATGATCTCTCCGGAGTAGGTGGTGTGAGCGGACACTCACTACAGGGTTTGTGGAATTAGTTCTGTGGATTCTACGGAAATTGCCGTATTTCGTTCAATGAATTAAAGGGAAAAACGTTAATCAAAAGTTCTAATACCTAAGGGTTTTTCCCTGAAGGTTGGCGCGCATGCCAGGTCTAACCTTGAATAATCGTTCGAGCGTTCAATCAACACCTGATCCGCGCCAAGATGAGCGCTCGAAATGCAGGGTACAGTGTTCCCCCTAAGTAACACTAAATAATCCTGCAGCCTCATTACTCAGACAGCCTCGATTCCTCAACTCCACATCTCAAGTGAGCCCGCGCGAAAGTAATGTCGGGACCAACTGGTTCGTGTGTTTGCTGAGCGAACCCGAAAAAAGGAGAAGAAAGTGGAATTGGCTGCCATTGTTATGACGCCGGATGAGAAGGACTTCGCGTCATTTGCACCGCATCCGGCACCACATTTCGAGGTTTCACGCCCTTTTTATTCCGCTCTGTTGCCGATCCTGGGAAACGATGTGAGAGGCATGTGGGCCGATCGTTTCCACAAGCTTGGAGTGCAGAGTTTTTGGCTTGGCTCGGTTTCTCATGACGAGGAAAAGATCTACTCCCAATTGTGCAGCTTGGCCAAGCAGGGCGTCGAGCGTCTACTGATGATCAAGCTCAAATTCTATGCGGAGATGGACCTCGCGGATTTGCTGCGATTTCATTCTCGGAGCCAAAAGCCGATGACTGAAGTGCACGACTCTCGAGGTAAGTTGGGTGTCAGTGTGCTTGATCGGCCTGTTGTGCTGGCGGCTACGCAGAAAGGTGAATCGATGTGGTTCCACACCGATTTTGAACCTGTGATGTATCCATTTACGGGCTATTCCAAACGCATCTTGTCTCCGAAGGAGCGTCAGGAATTGGTTGGAGATGCGCTGGTCGGCAGCTGCGCCTTGCAGCCCCTCGGAACAGAGATTCGTGAGGGAGTGTGGCTTGGAGCTGGAGTGAGCCTGGCAGGTTCGGCGAAGGTTCTCGGGCCGGCTTACATCGGAGATCGCACCCTTGTGCGTCCAGGAGCAACGATCGGTCCGTTCGCGTCGGTTGAACGCGATTGCGTTGTGGATTGCGGTGTTACGCTGGAGCGATCGACGGTGTTACCCGAAACCTACCTGGCTCCGGGTCTTCTCATTCGGAGAGGGCTCGTTGACGGTGGCCAGATGGAAGATCTCCCCTCGGGGACTGTTGTGGACCTGCAACGGAGTGGCCTGGCAAGCAGAATGGCCGCGCCTAGATTCACCGCAACAGCTCCCAAACCTGCAATCACTGCGGCAAACCACTCGTGGTTCCCCACATCTTCTTCATCGTCCGGATGGCACAACGCTCAATTATGACCTCCGGTTCAACAATCCTCGTGTTTCCCCGCTCGACCAGTTCTGCGAGCCGAAGACTCCTGCGAAAGGAACTTCTTCGTGCGCTTCGTGACTCCGAGCGACCAGTAATCGTGGACTTGAGCGATAGTCGTGCCTTGGATCATGAGGATGTCAACTTGTTACTTGATTGCGTGTCGCTCGCGGTGGGGCGAGATACCCAGTTGTTGTTGATTGCAGGGTCCAGCGATATGCAGGTGCTGCTTGATGTCATTCGCGTCTCTTCGCTGGTTCCCGTCTTCCAAAGTCTGAAAGAAGCGCTCGAGTTCAAACCACAACACAGACCTGCATCGCATATTTGCAGAGCACGCGATTTCAACAAAGCGGGAGTAGTTCGATGAAGTGTATCTTTTGCAGCTATCCAAGGTTTTTCTTGACCGCGGTGTTAGCCGTCTCATTCGTGATCGCGAGCACTACGCCTCTGATGGCCTACCCTCCTCAGTCTGACCAAACGAAAGAATCGGATCGGCCCGCAGTCACTCTCTTGCCTGAGGCGCCACAACCGCAATCTGCGCAAACGACCCAAGAGCCGACGCAGACTCCGACAGGCGCCGCCGGCGCGAAGACAGCGCCTGCCAAAGGCGCCCCGGCGGCTCAACCTGTGGGGGCAGCCGTGGCTCCGGCCCGCCAGCGCGGCCATCGCTCGCTTCTGATCAAAGCTGGTTTGCTGGTGGGAGCAGGCGTGGCGGTCGGCACAGTCATCGCTTTGTCCGAGCGCAGTCCATCCCGCCCTCCCGGTACTTCATCATCCACATCCACGCACCCCTGAGAATTCGGAGTCTGTGAACAGATGTCCGCCATGAAAATCGGCCCAGACGCAACTCCATTCCTCATAACCTTCTCGGGAATCGACGGAGCGGGAAAGTCTACGCAAATCGAGCACTTGTCATCATGTCTCCAGACATGGCAACTCCGTGTCTTACGGCTTAGCTTCTGGGACGATGCGGCAATCTGGCCCCGATTAAGGTCGAGGCTCGGCCAGAGCGCGGTCAGTATCTATTGCCCTGCTCAGGATAAGGAGCCATTCTCCCCCAAAAACCATAAACATGTTCGACGCTGGTATCTGACGGCGGTGCGGGCGGCTTTATACATTCTCGACGTCATGCGATTGCGTTATTTGCTCACCCGTCAGCGCGTGCGAAGCTGTGACGTCATCATCTTCGATCGATACGTATACGACCAACTTGCAAATATCTGTTCTAACTCCTCCCTAGCTCGGACTTATATCAAGTTATTGCTTCGGCGGACACCACGGCCCGATTTGGCTTTTATCATCGACACGCCGCCTTCTGAAGCCTTCGCGAGAAAGCCCGAATATCCTATTGATTTCATCTATAAGAATCGTCGCGCCTTCCTGCAGCTTCGAGAATTGTGTCCACAGTTGATCAGAATCCCGGGAGGCGCGGTGGATGACATAAAAGATGAGATCCTTACTCACCTCCGCCAGTTGCGCCTCGCGAAAACCACGGATGCGCAAGAATCTGAAACGGCCAATGAAAGCGCAGTAATACGCTCAGCAAATTACTGTAGGGTACAAAATAAACCAACGGAACATGTTTGATGTTCCATCCAAAGTTCGCTATTTGAAACCGAAAGCGAGGCTGTGGATGGAATCCGGAGGGTTGCAGCGAATCTTTGCCTTGGTCGTACCCACTCTCAATGAAGCGGGGAACATCGACAGGATATTGACTCAAATCATCGGCACTTTGAGCTACACAAAATATGACTACGAGATCCTCATAGTGGACGACGGGAGCACCGATGGCACTGTTGATAAAGCTTGGCACTGGACTGAGCGTGATGCACGGATTCGACTGTTTTCGCGTTCGGGCCAACGAGGCCTCGCCGGAGCGGTGCTATATGGCTGGAGCCAGTCCAAGGCCGAACTGCTTGGTGTAATGGATGGTGACCTGCAACATCCCCCCGAATTGCTGCCCGAACTCCTGGACAAGGCCGAGCATGCCGATGTCGCCATTGCCAGCCGCTACGCCGCAGGTGAGAGCATGAACGGCTGGAATCCTCTGCGTGCCGCGATCTCGCGGCTTAGCACACTCGTAGCGACCCCTCTGATTTCCCGGAAGAGACTACGTGTTACCGATCCAATGTCAGGCTTCTTCATCATTCATCGCGAGTGCATTGAGGGCCTTACCTTCCAGCCTACCGGCTTCAAACTCTTGCTAGAGATTCTGGTACGCGGTCATATCCGCACTGTAGAGGAAGTTTCATACCACTTTGGTCTTCGGCAGGCAGGCAGGAGCAAAGCCAGTGCGGCCGTGGCCTTGCACTATTTGCATCTTCTGAGCCGGCTCTCGCGAGATCTGGTCCTGGGTTCGAGTGAACCGTGAAAATTGCCCTCGTCACTGCGTTTCCCCCCAGTCGTCGTGCTCTCAATGAGTACGGATTCCATGTGGCCGATCAACTGCGGCAAGAGCGCCATATTGAGCTTAGCGTTCTGGGAGATTACCTTGCGAGCCCTGATCCAGAACTCTCTGGCTTTAATGTGATTCGCTGCTGGGGTTTTGGAAGATGCGGGAGCACTGCCTCTCTGGTACAGGCAATTTGGAAGCTCAAGCCGGATGTCGCATGGTTTAATCTGGGCTTCGCCAGCTTCGGTGACCGTCCTCTCCCGGCTATTTTGGGCCTCATGGCCCCGGCAGCGGTACGACTAAGGGGCATATATTCACACGTTACACTGCACCAACTCTTCGAGACGGTGAACCTGGATGATGCCGCCATTGGCTCGCCGCGTTTCTACCGGGCGGGTGGCTGGCTGGCGACGCACTTATTGTTGAGTGCAAGTTCCCTCTCAGTTCTCTTACCCGCTTATCGTCGAATTCTGAATCAGAAGTATCAACGTGGAAGAGTTTCGGCGCGGCTGCACGGGATTTTCTCGGGAAAACCAGACCCTCCAGACTTTTCGCGACGCGGGAATCCGGCACATCGTATTCTCGCCTTTGGCAAGTGGGGCACGTATAAGCGCCTCGAACTTTTGATCGAAGCATTTCATCGCGTGGCAAAAGTGTTACCCAATGTCAACCTTGTGATTGGTGGCGGGGATCATCCAAAGACTGCTGGCTATGTGAACTCAGTCGCAGCGCGGCATGCGAGCGATCGCATCACTTTTCTCGGATATGTGCCTGAAGAATCGATCGCCGATCTGTTTCGCGAAGCGAGCCTGGCCGTGATGCCATACACTTCCTCGGCGGGCTCCAGCGGCGTGGCGCATCTAGCCGCGCAGTATGGAGTGCCCGTCCTCGCATCCGACATCTCAGATTTCCGGGAACTTGCCGCGAATGAGGGTATCGCCATTCGTTTTTATAAGCTTGGGGACGCGAACAGCCTGGTCGAGCAGTTGCTCTCGGCCTTGAACTCTCCAAGCGATCTGAAAGAAATGGCCTGGCAAAGCTACGCGGCGGGGGTCGCCATGAGCATGCCCAGTGTTGTCCGTGAATACATTCAGTCATTTCGTCAACGCGAGCGGATTAGAACGCTTCAGTTGGCGGCTCATTTACGGCGCCAGGGTCCACTTACTCGCAATGATGGGCTGGCTCTCCAACTAGCCGATCAAATACAAAGGTGGCAGGACGAAGACCGGGCCGCCTTTACGCAGGTAAGGCTCCACAACAAGGCCGACGGGCCGTCTGCTCAGGGCTCATGACGGTCGGAACAGGGCAGCGATATATCTGAGGTTCCCTGTTCGATGTTATTCATCAACGTGGTTTTGACAAGAGTTCCATTCTTGAAGGGCCCGAAAATGATTGCGCTGCGAAGCTTCCGGCAGCAATGAAGGGCTGGGAATGATCCCGGACGAACGCTGCTAGATACCGCATCATTGGCCTCAAACAACATGGAGAATTGCTGTCTCCAACCCCAGAGATTGGAGACTTGTGGCGCCGCGAGCTATACAGCCCGTCTCAAAATTAGCGATCGCAACATTGCTTAGTTTAACGAGGATTACTGCGGCGAGGAGTCAGGTGGATGCTGTGGCTGTTGTGAGTTCCGGTTTTGGTCAGAACCCGGCGGTGGCAAAGCAGGCAAGGGCGGGGCTTGGATACCAACCGGCGGCACAGGCTTGGCCGGCGTGCCGTGTTCCGAGCTAGCACCGCGAGGTATCAGCTCGACGGCGTTCTGTTCGCGGCGTCGCGATTCTTGCAGGGCTCGCAACGTGGCCTCGACACTCACCTGGTTCTCGTCAGCCAGATTATCGACCTTCTTTCCCTCTTGATCGCGACGAGTGGAGTAATTCACCCGATCCCTGGCGTCTCGCCCAGAGCGCGCCGCTTCATACAAGGACTGGGCGCTCTCCCAATCGCCGTCGATCTCCGCGACATAACCCAGGTTGTTGAGAGTGAAAGCGTTCTGTGGATCGCGCTGATAGGCCTGCATGAAGAATTGTCGTGCAGCCGAAGGACTGTTGTCGTTGAGTGCTACAACGCCGCGTAGGTTGAGTCGCGCAGTTGCGGCTTCAATCCCCTCCCCGCGCGAAATTTGCTCGTTCACCGCAACGGCATTTGCGGCAGCGATCTCACTGATCGGCTTTCCCCGCCACTTCGCGCGGGGAGTGACGGTCACGGGCTTGGTCGAGTGGACACCCGCGGCAGCGGAGTAATAGCGCAGAGCCCCTTCGAGATCTCCCAGAGACTCTGTCGTGTAGCCGAGATTATTCAGCAAGAACGGATCCTGTGGATAGCGTTCTAGGACCGAACGTAGCAGGTTCCTGGCTTCAAACCGGTGTCCCTCTCTCAGCAGCACAATTGCCTGTTCGCTGGCCTTACTGATTTGACGATCAGAGTCGTCCACCTGACGAAATGCAGCATCGAGTGGCTTCCCCCTGAGTTCTGCCGTGCTGGATTGGTCGATGATGGCATCGGTGTGGTCCTTCGCCGCCAGGGCGTAGTAGCGCAATGCCCGATCAGCGTCGCCATCTAGTTCGGCAACGTACCCCAAGTTGTTCAACGTAAAGGGGTCTCCTGGATCGAGCAGGTAGGCGCGATAAAACAGTTTCTTAGCCTTTCCCAGATTTCCATGCTTGAGTTCCGCTACTCCATCGCGATTGAGCTTCTGCGTTGGCGTCGACCTTCCCCGTTCTGGGATTGGAATCTTTACGTCGCCCGCAAGAGCCGGGGTCCCTCCCGCAACGAGTTCGAAGATCAGCAGACCGGTCGTGGCAGCGGTTATTGCGAGTTTGTACACCGATAGCCTCTGCATTGCGCTGAATATGATGTCGAAAAACGCACGTCGGTTGGAGCTACAGGAAACACCCGATATAGCGGCTTTGAGCTTACTTAGCATCTAAGTTCCATGCACAGAGCACTTCTGGCGATCCTCTTCATCGCCGGCTGCGCGCAAGCGCAGTCGCCAGTGTCCCCTTCATCGAACTCTCCTGACTCGAGGAAGAAGGTCGATAGTGGTGACGACCTGTTTCCCGCACACAAGCACACCGGCAAGGTAGGGCTGGTCCGCGGAGTATTAAAGCGAGTGGACCCAATCTATGATCAGCTTGTGATTCACACCTTCGGAGACGGTGATGTCAGAATCGCTTTTGATGGGCAGACCAAGCTTCTCGCCGATGATGGTGAGGAGCGTTTATCCAATATTCGTGCAGGATCTGTCCTATCGGTGGACACGGTTATGGACGGAGGCAAAGTCTTTGCCACTTCCGTGCGGCTTGGCACCTCGAGTTCTGCGGAGTTGAGTGGGCAGGTGGTGCGCTACGAAGCCACGAGGTCCGAGCTGATTCTGCGGGATCCCATCAGTCCGGAGAATGTTTCTCTTCGGGTCACGGGAGAAACCAGAGTAGTGCAACGTGGCCAGACCTCTTCGCCGCAGAGCCTGTCTCCGGGGATGCTTGTGCGGGTCCATTACGCGGGAGCGCAGAACGTTGCTGTTGCTAATGAAGTCGAAATTTTGGCTGCTCGCGGCGATTCCTTCGCGTTTGAGGGTCGAATTATCGCCGTCGATCTGCGGTCTCGTGTTCTATCACTTTCCAATAATACCGATCAAAGCCTTCGCGAACTCATCTTCGGCACACTCGATAGCAATAGTTTGAGTCTGCTGCGGGAAGGAGCGCAGGTCAGCATACATGCCGAGTTCGACGGAGACCACTACAGAGTTCGTACCGTCAGCCCGATGCCGCAGGAATCCCTGACGCCGCAGTGAGTCGAGAAACTCATCTCGTGCCGGCTGGAGGCGCTTAACGCGCTGCCCAAAACTAAGGCTAAAAGCTAAACTGCGCCACCGGCACAACCTGAGTGATCATGCGCCCGTCAAAGTTGTAAAACGTTTGCTGTCCGAAGCCTAGAGAAAACCTCATCGGATAACCAGCCGTCGCAGTCTCCGAGTTCTGATTCCAGCCACGTTCCCGTGTATACGTAAGCATGAAATTGGAAGTTACGCTGTCGTAGGCGTGAAAGCTCCGGCCGGAAGACCACGCCGCCTGGGCAGAGAGTTCCCAGTGCTGGCGGAACTGAGCATCGATGCTGAAACGCGGACGGAGAGTTTGGGCAGTCGCGTACTGCAGGGTTGCGATTCGCCACGCACGCAGAAACTCCACCGCTGCCGTCGCACGAATATGCGGCCCGAACTGACGCTCCAGCCCCGCATAGGAAACGGTTTGATAGTACTCGGTAATGGCCCGATAATCGGTGCTTACCGCTGGCGAATACAGCAGGTTGCGGCCGGTGTAACCGGTCACGAACGCGGTTTTCCCCCAAGGGCGGCCCACGCGAAAATCAAGCGCGCCGGAAAAATCCCGCGAGTGCAGACTATGGTTCGTGAAGGGGCCAGCTTCCCGAATTAAATTCCCGGAGAACGAAATCCAGTCTGCGATAGGACTGCTAGCCACATAGACAAACTGCCGGAACAGATTTTGATTCATGAACACGGGTGCCTGGGTGTCGCGCCGAATCGTATACTGCAGCCCGGGCATGATGCTCAGCTTCACATTGCCCAACTGCACCCTCGGTGCTACAGAAACGTTGAAGATGGTATCGAATGTGTTGCGCCTCTGAATGAGAAGCAGGCTTGGAAATGATAGGTTCCCCACGGCATTACGCTCGGCCACAAAACCTTGAATGGGCAGAGACGAATTCGGGCGAAACTGGAACCGCGAATCGACGAAGGTCTCAATGGAGCGGCGAGGAGGCGGCAACAAAGCGGGATTGTTTGCCACCCCGAACAGGCGAGCGTCGAGTTGGTAGATGTTCTCGTCCTCAAATACCGGATTGACGCGCGCGCCCAAACCCTGCCCGATACGGTTCGTGATAGGATGGCCTTCTTCTTCCGCGAGCTCCAGTTCCGCAGTGCGCGTGGCAGGGTCCTCCGGATCGATTTGGTGCGCACGTGCAAAACTCGCGAGCGCCAGGTCATCTTTTCCGAGCTGCCGATAAACATTGCCTTGGCTAACTTGATAGTCGTAGTTGTTTTTGAGATCGGGGTCGTTGGGCAGGCTCGCCAATTGCACTTGCGCGCTTCGCGTGTCTCCCAGCGCCAGAGCGGCATTCGCCATGCCCACAGCCACAGATATTTCGTCCGCTCCCAAGGCTTGCGCCCGGCCGTACATGCGTTGCGCCAAATCATACTCATGGATGCTCATCAAAATGCTGGCCGCGTTCAGGTAGTCATCCCCGGTGGTTACATCGATGGACGCAACTCTGGCTTCCGCAAGGCCAATCGCTACCTGCTGCTGCGCATCTGCGGCCTTACCTTCCTCGGCAAACAGCTGGCCCAAGGCGAGCCGCACTTGCAAACGATTTTCATCGGAAGTTTCCAGTGCCCGCGAATAGACTGTCATAGCTTCGTCCCGGCGATTCAGGACTCGCAGAGCATCTGCCGTTATGAGTAAGACTTTGTAGTCTTTACCACCGATGCGTTGGGCGGAATGAATCGCTTCCATCGCGTCCGAAGTTCTGCCCAGTTTTGCGTAAGACCTGCCCAGTTGTGCCAGAATCATGGGATCGTTCGGTGCGACTGCCCGCGCGCTCTGCAACGTTGCCGCTGAGCCGGCATACTCGTGCGCCCGATATTGAACGTCCGCGAGGGCCACATACGTGTTCACAGGCTTGGGATTGATTTTAAGAGCTTTCTTGTACTCGCTTTCTGCGGGGGGAAACATTGCGCGCTGGCGGTAAGCCTCCGCTTTCACGAGGTGTAGGCTCTCTGAGTCGGGGAGCAAGCGAGTTGCGGCTTCGGCTTCCTTCAGTGCCGGCGAAGGACGCCTTAGCTGAACTAGCGCGTAGGCGAGACCAAGATGCGCTTCCCCGTATTCGGGCTCGAGCGTTAAAGCCTTGCGAAAGTCCTGTTCGGCTTTCGTCGCGAGACGCATGTTGTTGTACACATATCCCCGGTTCATATAGCCCACGGCCATCTTAGGATCGATTTCGAGCGCGCGGGTGAAATCGCGAACCGCGGCCTCGTTTTCGTTGCGGTCCGCGCTTACATGGCCTGCGATCAGAGGTAAGTCGCGATCATTAGAAAGAATGGGTTCAAACTGGTCGACGATCTTCATCGCATCGTCGAGGCGATTGAGGAACAGCAGGTCATACGCGAGATAGTCAGCCGCCTCGCGATCCTTCGGCAATTTCTGGATTACTTG
>Ga0126371_10003126_pt1 | contig 14428 bp, 12 predicted proteins | sample PanSoiMetaPlot_4_FD_110145 | JGI IMG/M metagenome (GOLD analysis project Ga0126371, IMG submission 110145) | Tropical forest soil microbial communities from Panama - MetaG Plot_4 | ecosystem: Environmental > Terrestrial > Soil > Tropical forest > Bulk soil | place: Panama | collected 2016-02-17 | reverse complement strand
GCCGGCCACGGTCGGCCGCGCGTGTACGTGCATATCGGGGAGCCGAAGACGGGCACCACGTTCCTGCAGGACATCTTGTGGGATAACCGGTCGGTCCTTGCCGTCAGGGGAATCGTGCTGCCCGGCTACAACAGGCGCGATCACATCAGGGCTCGCCGGGACCTGCGGGACGAGCCACGGCAGGCTTCCGACCTGGCTGATCCGTGGACGGGGGAGTGGGAGGTGCTCACCGCGCAGGCGCTCCGCGCGCCGGTGGCCGCGGTCATCTCTGACGAGTTGCTGGCGGCGTGCACCGAGCAGCAGGTGGAGCGCGCGGTCCGGTCGTTAGCACCGGCCGACGTGCACATCATCCTCACCGTTCGCGCTCTTGATGCCCTGCTGCCAGCCGAATGGCAGGAAACGGTCAAGTGCGGTGAGAGTCTCGGCTGGGACTCGTGGCTGCGCGCGGTGAGCATGACGGCGTCCGCCCCTGACCGCCGGGACCGGTCGGTCTTCTGGGCCGCGCACGACACGCTCGCGATCCTTCAGCTCTGGTCGCGGCATGTTCCGGCCGACCACGTGCACGTCATCACCACGCCTCGACAGCGCTCACCGCACTTGCTGTGGGGGCGACTCGCATCGGTTCTGGGAATTGATCCCGGTGGGCTGGACCTGAGCCAGGCACGGTCAAATTCGTCCCTTGGGTACGCGGAAACTGAATTTCTGCGACGCGTCAATGAGCGGCTCACGGCCGATGTGCCCTACTGGTTCTACACCCGGAATGTGAAGAGCATTCTCGCCCAGGACGTCTTGCGTGCGCGGCCAGGCGGCCGGCGTCCCGCGCTGCCACCCCGGCTGCTGACCTGGGCCGCCGACGAGGCCAGGCTCCTGCGCGCGGGCCTGGCCGCTGCGGGCGTTCACCTGGTCGGCGACCCGGCTGAGCTGCTGGCCGACGATGCCACTGACCGAGCGGTGGTCCAGCCGGCTGCACCAGCAGACATGGTGGACGCGGCCGTGGCGTCGGCAGCGGCGCTGGCGGGTCAGCTGTACGAGCACATGTATCCGGCCAGGTCGCCGAGACAGCCGCTGGGCGGGCCACGACGGGCGCTCAGCCAGCTAGAGTGGCGTCTCCTGCACGGGCGGCTGGTCCAGCGCAGGCTGCGCCGGGCGAGCCACCGGCGAACCGCGCGGCAGCTGCGCGTGACCATCTGGCGCGTGCTGATGCGGCCGGGCCGTCAGCGACCACCAGTCCGGCTGCGACAGCCGGGCGTGACCGAAGTGGGCAGCGCATCGAATGCGGCGTGAATGGCGCCGCGCCGTTCCGCGGGAGCAGTACCGAAGTCAGGCATTGCCCTTATGCCGCGCGCAGTGGACCATATGCAGTTATGGCTAATGATCACGGCAACACCGAGCCAATGCGGCTGGCCGGCATCGAACTGGTGGCTCCCTCCTTCGAGGCCCGTCACGGATCGGCCGGGGATGGCTGGCACGGGGATGGCGAGGCGGGGGATGGCTGGGCGGGCAGCGGCTCAGACGTCATCAACGGAACGCCCCTGACGCCGGAGGAGCGAGCTCAGAAGAATCGTGACGAGGACGCGCCGGCGCCCGTCAATCGCCGGCACATTCCCCCCGCCGTCCTGGAGAACATGCGCAAGCAGGTTGCCGACTTTGCCGACTTCGCGCATCTCACCCGGCTGGAGAGCCCGACCGCTGTGCTCGCCCTGGGCTCCGGCGGCGGGATCACCGCCGCCGTGGTGGAGACCATCGCCGAGAAGCTTTTCGGCACGGAGGCAGTTGCCGGGCTGGGCGCCAGCAAGCGAGAGCTGACCGACTCGCTCCTGCTGGCGCTCGTGGCGCCCGGGGAGCCTGATGAGCTAACCGAGGCCCAGCGCGGGGCTTTCATTAGCGTGCGCGGCCGCCTGGCACTCGATGTGTCGATGGCTGAGTTCGGCGTCGAGCCGAAAGTCTGGCCGGTGAGCCTGGACGCTGCACCGGGGCGGCAGCTGGCCGCGGCCGACGGTCAGGCGCTCTCGGCCGCCGATGGCTACGCTGCGGGTCCGTGCGCGGCGTTGATCGTCGGCGGAGCGGCGACCATCGCCCGTGAGCGTCCATACCTGACTCTCGACGCTCTCATGGCCTACGCGCGCCGCGTGGTGTACGAGTACCAGAGCCCGAACGGAGAACGACCGGCGGCAGGAGGCGGCCTCGTCGCGGCCCGCAACCTGGAGGTCGTGGTCCTGCTGGAGGAGGCGCTCGGCGGCGGTCTGTGGATCGACGTTGACCGGACCACCGGCCGGGCGGCTGCCGCGCTGGCGATCGGGCTGCCGGAATCGCAGGCGGCCCTGCGGTTCACCCATGTGGACAAGCTGCGCGCGCCAGAGCTGCGCACGCAGCTGCCTGCGGGTACCGCTACTGCTTGACCTCGAGGAACACCGCGACATTGAGCTCGTTCATGAGGTTCGGCCCGGTGCCATTGACGGCGTTTTCCTTCTGCTCCTTGGAGAAGCCCTCGAAGCCGGGCTGCAGGAACCCGGCCGATAGGCACGCCTTCGTGCGCACGATGATCAGCGGTGCCACGTAGAGCGCCCCGAGACCGCCGTCACGCCAGGCCTCCAGGACCGCCCGGAGTTCTGCAGCCCCCGGGGTGGGTGTGCCGCGCGCACTGTTGTCATCCGCCGCGGCGGCCCGGGTTGCGTCGCCGAGAACATCCCTGGGTGCGGGCTTACCCGCCGGCCAGCGCACGTAGAACGTGGTGCCGTCAAGGCCGTCGTCCTGGCGGTACGTCAGGTGAGCTCCTAGCGCCGCCAGGAAGCCTTCGAGCAACTCAGGCATGGCGTCCATGACCGAGAGCTGCTGCGCATACAGGCCACCGCGCAGGATGAGCGGCTTCGATCCCGTCGCCACCTGATGGTCGAGCGTCGTGAAGGTGTACCGCTCGAGTTCGGTCAGCCTGCGGTCAGCGCGGTACGCGTCGAAGTCGGCCGTCATGAAATGTGCGTTCGCGCGCTCGCGCATCTTCATCGCGTTCTGGAGGGCTGCGTCAAAGTTCTCGCGGCTGATATTCAGCTGCTCGAGCGCCATCGCGACGGTCCTGTTGGCCATGTCCACTCTCTCGTCGACCGCGGCGAGAAGCGCTTTGCGACCGCGCAGCAACAGCCACACCCACGCCCACGGGACCACGCCGATCGCAATCACCAGTGCCACGGACGCGATGACTATTGCCGCAGTTGCCGGCGCCATCATTTTCCTCCCCATGCCTCGCCAGGCGGGCAGCCAGCCATTATGCCGCGGTGCCTTCGTGGCGAAATAACCATTTGGGCGACAATGTGCCGCACCAGTGCCACACAATGCAAGCAGAAGCGCCGGTGCGCCGGTTAGATCCTGTTAGCCGGTCCGGCTTCTCACCCAGGTTGCGAGCAGGGCGGCCGCCTGCTCTCGCGCGCCGGCTGGCTCGAGCAGGTAGTGATCGGCCCTGATCGCGGCGAGGGTCTTATCCTCAGCCGCGAGCGCCCCGTAGAGGCTGCGGGCGTCGCTGTCGAACACCCCGGTGTCCGCGGTGGCCTGCACGACGAGGGACGGCAGCGTGATCCGGGCCAGGTGCGGCGCGGCGGTGCACTGCGAGGTGCGCAGACTCCACATCGACAGCCAGGTTCGCAGCGTGCTCACAGCGCCGATGCCGAACACTCCGTAGTTGGCCTTAACCGGCTCGCCGAGGTAGCACCAGTTCGGCTTTCTGTCGGACGGCTCGATCGACGGATCGATCATCCGCAGGTCCGCCCAGGTCCGCGGCAGCGTGAACAGCCGATCCCTGGCCCGCGTGCCCGCCAGCCGGCTGAGCTGGTCCAGTGCCCAGTCAGTGATCCGCTCGTTGCGGGCACGCTGCGCGGCTCGGTAGCGGTCCTGAAACTCCGGGCTGAACGGCGGGCCGTTCCGGCGGTCGTACGGGTCTAGCGCTGCCTCGGCCGACAGCGGATCGGCTTCGTTCAGCACCGACGCGTCGAGCCAGCTGGTCAGCACCTCGGGCCGGCCGCGGTGCGCGGCCAGCGCGACGAAGAGATCGCCAGGCGGCAGGTCCTCGATCGCGGGCAATGGGCGCATACCAGCAACGGGCTCGACGGAGGGCGCGGTGGCTTGCGACTGGTAGGCCGCCATCAGCGAGCCGCCACCGGAGTTGCCAAGAAGGACGACTCGCTCGGCACCGGCCTGCTCCCGCAGCCACCGCACGCCGACGCCGATATCGGCGAGCGCGTGGTCGAGCAGGAAGTGGGCTTCGCCGCCGCGGAACCTGGTGTTCCAGCCGAGGAAGCCGAATCCGTGCTCGGCGAGGTGGCTCGCGAGGTAGTGCTCGGAGAAGTCGACGTTGTAGTGGCTCGCGATGAACGCGGTCGTCGGTCGGCCGTGTGAGGGCCGATGGTAGATGCCCTGGCACGGATGGCCGCCGGCGCCAGCCCGGCCCAGCACGGGCGACGCCAGCCCGACGAACTCCCGCACGATATCGGCCATGGCCTCGCTCCAATCCGTTTTGCCTTGGCGTCGGAGTGAGCCCGAGCTTAGATTCGGGTCTGGAGCCCGCGCCAGACAGAGGAGATCAGCATGGAGTGGCGGAACGAGGAGTTCGACCTCGGCGGGGTAAACCACCTGGCGCTTGTCTGCTCGGACATGGAGCGGACGGTTGAGTTCTACACCCAGGTGCTCGGCATGCGGCTGATCAAGACGATCGACTTGCCCGCTGGGTCCGGTCAGCATTTCTTCTTCGACATGGGCGGCGGCAACGCGCTGGCGTTCTTCTGGTTCCCCGACGTGCCTGATCCTGTGCCTGGCGTGTCCGCGCCGGTGACCGTGCCAGGTCTTGGGGAGTGGACCAGCGCGGTCGGCTCGATGAACCACGTCGCGTTCAACATCCCCGAAGAGAAGTTCCTCGAGTACAGGAGCAAGCTCAAGGCCAAGGGCGTGCGGGTGAGCCCGATCATCGACCACGACGACAGCGAGCTCGGTGTGGCCAGGGAACTGCACCCCGGCGTGTTTGTCCGGTCGTTCTACTTCCAGGACCCCGATGGCATCATGCTCGAGTTCGCTTGCTGGCGCCGGGCCATGGGCCAGCCCGGCGACGTGCGGCACACCCCGAAGACCGCAGCTGACCGCACCGGTGTCCGTGGCCCGGCGAAGTTACCAGCTTTCTTGGTTGCCCAGTCGGCACCAGAGCACAGCCCGGCGTAGCAGGAGTGTGAACGCACGTCGCCCGGCTGCAGGGCAGAGCCGGCCAGGATCCTGGCCGATGCCGGCACCCGGCCGGAGTGGCTGACCCGCTACGGTGGCTCGTGGCTGCCGGGCTGAGTCAGCCCGGCGGGACGGAGCCTCATGCTGCGCAGTACGGATCGGATCCTCGTGTCCCATGCCGGTGCGCTACCCCGGCCGGAGGAACTGCAGCGGCTGTTCGACGCGGGTGACCCGGCGGAAGCGGTGTTTACCGCAGCCCTGGGCGGCGCGGTTGAGGAGGTCGTCGCGCAGCAGGTCGCGGCCGGCGTCGACGTGGTGAACGACGGCGAGATCTCCAAACGCGGCCTGTTCACCGGGTACATCAGGGACCGGATGACCGGCTTCGAGGAGCGCCGCCTGCGGCCGGGGGAGCACAAGCCGGAGAACGCGGGCGTGACGGGCCGCGACCGCCTGGAGTTCCCCGGCTTCTACGCGGCGGGGCTGGGCGGGTTCGGCTCGCGCCCCGCCAGCGAGTCGCAGCAGGACGCGGCGTACTCGCCCGGCGCGGTCGCGTATGTGTGCACCGGGCCGCTGCGCTACGCGGGCAGCGACGCGGCGCAGGCCGATATCGCCCGGCTCAGCGCGGCCACCGTCGGGAGAGATGTCGGCGCGTTCCTGCCGGCGATCACGCCCGGCACCGTCGAGCACTGGCTTCGCAACGAGTACTACCCCGACACCGAGTCGTTCCTGTTCGCGATAGCCGACGTGCTGCACGCGGAGTACCAGGCGATTACCGACGCCGGCCTGCTGCTGCAGGTAGACGACCCGGACCTGCCGGACGGATGGCAGATGTTCCCGGACATGACGGTGCCCGAGTACCGCCGGTATGCCGAGCTGCGCGTCGAGGCGCTGCGGCACGCCCTGCGCGGCATCAGTGAAGACCAGGTCCGGCTGCACATCTGCTGGGGCAGCCAGCACGGCCCGCATCGCGACGACATCCCGTTCCCCGACATCGTTGACCTCATGCTGTCGGTGCCCGCGGGGTGTTACTCGTTCGAGGCCGCGAGCCCGCGGCACGAGCACGAGTGGACGGTGTGGGCGGGTGTGAAGCTGCCGGACGGCAAGGCGCTGATGCCCGGCGTGATCGGGCACGCGACCGACATCGTCGAGCATCCGGAGCTCGTGGCCCAGCGCCTGATCCGCTACGCCGAGCTGGTGGGGCGGGAGAACGTCATCGCCGGCACCGACTGCGGGCTCGGCGGCCGGGTCGGCCACCCGGAGATCGTCTGGGCGAAGCTGGCTGACCTGGCCGCGGGCGCCCGGCTGGCCTCCGAGCGGCTCTGGGGCCGCTGACGGCCTGCGCGCTCACTCAGCGACGAACAGGTCCCGGCGCTGACCCGCCTACGGAGCGAGTGCCGGAGCAGCCGTCAGGGCCGCGATCGCAGTTTCCGTCCAGCCCAGGCTCGCACGGTGGACCGCCAGCCCATGGTCGAGCGCTAGCCGGGCGTGGACGCTGCCAGGATCGGCGGCTGCCGCGTGCCGCTCCAGCTCGGCGGTAAACCCGGCGAGCGCATCGGCGAGGTCCCGGAGGAAGGCGACCACTTCGGCTGGCGCCAGCAGGTGCTCCATCAGCGCGAAGCGCATCAGGTGGAGGCCGAGGTCGCGGGCCGCGGCCTCGGGTTTCACCGGTGCGCGAAGCCAGCTCAGGTGGGCGGCAACCCCCGGTTCGGTCGGCTCGTACACGTGACGGGGCCTGGCCTGCCGTCCGCCGCGGTCGTCGGCGGCGTCAGCTCTCACCAGGCCCTTCCGCTCCAGGCGGCGAAGCGCCGGATACAGGGCGCCCGAGCTGGGCTGATAGACGCCCAGAGGCGAGGCGGCGAATCGCCGCTTCAGGTCATAGCCGGAAGATGGCGCCCGGCAGATGAGGCCGAGCAAGATCTGCTCGAAAGCGGTGAGCTGCGGGTCGGCCATGGCTGATGCTACCTTGCCGCATAGGTCGAAACGACCTATGCTTCCTGCGAAGAGCCGGCCAGGTCAGCTGGACGGCAGCGGGCAACGGCCCCGGCGGGGGCGGGCCGTTCCTCGCACCGATCACGAAGGGCCGTCTCGCGTGGACACCAGCCGTGATGCCCGGCAGGACGCCGACAAGGTCCCGGCGAAAAGTGGCCGGCTTCGCTCGCTCGCCGTGATCGTGATCTTCGACGTTGCCGCGCCGGTTGCGGCCTACGCCCTGCTCCGCTCGGCCGGCCTGACGGCCGTGGAAGCGCTGCTGGTCAGCGGCGTCTTCCCGGCCGCGGGCGTGGGGATCGGCGCACTCAGAAACCGCAGGCTGGATGTCATTGGGGCGTTAGTCCTCGCCGGGATCGGTGTGGGCACGGTGCTCGGCCTCGTGAGCCACAGCGCACGGCTGCTCCTCGTCGAGGGATCGGTGCCGACAGGCGTCCTCGGCATCGCGTGCCTTGGCTCGCTGCGCGCGCGGCGTCCGCTGATGTTTATCTTCGCGCTGGAATTCGTCGGGCCTGACACCGCACAAGGCCGGGAGATGGTCCAGCTCTGGGACTACGAGGGCTACCAGCGCGTCTTCAGGACCATCACCACAGTGTGGGGTTGCGGCTTTGTCCTCGAGGCTGCCCTCCGTGTCCTGATCATCTACAACACCTCGACCGGGACCGCGCTGGCGCTATCCAAGGTCACGCCGTTCGTGTTCGTGGCGATCTTCTCGGCGTGGACGATTGGCTATGGCAACTATCAGAAGCGAAAGGGCGAGCGCATGGCCGCCGCCGCGGGCATCACGCTTCCAGGTCGCCAGCCGCCGTCCGCATCGGATATCGCGCGCGGCGGCTGACCTTTCGCCCGGCCGGGCGGGACGCCGCCGAAGCCGGATGTGACGGTCGCGCTCGCGCCACCCGGGCTGCGGATCTTGATAATCTCCCGTCGTCATGGCAGTCACGAGACCATCGGCGGCCGCTCCGAACGGCCCAAGTCCCGCCTTGTCGCGGCGGCACGCGGCCGGTGCGGCAAGCGCTCGCGGTCTGCTGTTCACCCTGCTGGGCGAGCTGGTGCTGCCGACTGACGGGACGGCGTGGACCTCCGCGGTCCTCGCTGTGTTCGCACGGCTCGGGGTCGAGGAGAAGGCCACGCGTCAGGCACTGATGCGCACCGCAGCGGCCGGCTGGCTGGACGGGGAGAAGATCGGCCGGCGCACCCGGTGGCGACTGACGGACAGCGCGCGGCGGTTGCTGACCGACGGGGCGGAGCGGATCTACTCCTTCGCCGGGCCGGCGCCCGCCTGGGACGGCCGGTGGCTGGTGGTGGTGACGCGCATCCCGGAGAGTGACCGCCGGGCGCGGCACGTGGTGCGTACCAGGCTCAGCTGGGCAGGATTCGGCACGCTCGGCGCTGGCCTGTGGATCAGTCCGCATCCCGATCGGGAAGCTGAGGCACGCGGAGTGCTGGTTGACGCCGGCGCGGTGCAGGACGCCCACGTATTCGTGGCCACACGCACAGGTCTCGGCGACGTCCGGGACCTGGTGGCGCAGGCCTGGGACCTGACGGCAGTCGAGGACCAGTACGAGCAGTTCATCGCCGAGTTTGGCGGCCGTGAGCCGGCCGACGTACTGGTGCGCCAGCTCGAGGTCGTGCACGCCTGGCGACGGTTTCCGTCGATCGATCCTGCCCTGCCGCGCGAGTTGCTGCCGGGGCGCTGGAGCGGGCTCGCGGCGGCGCGGTTGTTCGCCGCCTGTCATGAACGCTGGTCAGCAACGGCCCGCCACGAGTGGAAAAGTCTCAACGCCGTCGGCTGACACCTGCCGGATTCGCGCCAGCGGGTCACCTGCGAATGTGCTACGACTGCTTGACGGCCGGACGCGCATCAGTCGACTATGGCAAGGAGCGCAGAATGGGGAGGGTGAGCGTGACCGACCAGCAGGCGCTCGTTGACTTCCGGACCGAGCCGGCTCGGTACCGGCACTGGCACCTGGTCGTGGACGGGCCCGTGGCGACCCTGACCATGGACGTGGACGAGGCGGGTGGCCTGGCACCTGGGTATGAGCTGAAGCTGAACTCCTACGACCTGGGCGTGGATATCGAGCTGTACGACGCGGTACAGCGGCTGCGGTTCGAGCACCCCGAGGTTACGGCCGTGGTGCTGACCAGCGGTAAGGACAAGGTGTTCTGCGCCGGGGCGAACATCCGCATGCTGGCTGGTGCGCCGCACCCGTGGAAGGTCAACTTCTGCAAGTTCACCAATGAGACCCGCAATGGCATCGAGGACGCGACCGAGAACTCGGGCCAGACCTGGCTGGCTGCGGTGAACGGGACGGCGTCCGGCGGGGGCTATGAGCTGGCGCTGGCGTGCGAGCACATCATGCTCATCGATGACCGGTCGTCGGCGGTATCGCTCCCTGAGCTGCCGCTGCTGGGCGTGCTGCCGGGCACCGGCGGGCTGACCAGGCTGACCGATAAGCGGCACGTGCGGCGTGATATCGCCGACTATGTCGCGACCCGGCCAGAGGGCGTGGGCGGGTCAAAAGCGGTGGCGTGGCGGCTGGTTGATGAGGCCGTGCCCAGGGCGCGGTGGGCGGAAACGGTGGCGACGCGGGCCGCCGAGCTGGCCGCCCGCTCGGCCCGCCCGGCGGGCCTGCGCGGCGTCGAGCTGACGCCGCTGCCGAAAAACCGGACCGGCACTGACATCGGTTACCGACACGTGACGGCTCGGCTGGACCGGCCAGCCGGAGTTGCCGAGATCGCTGTCAGCGGCCCGGACTCCGACGCACCCGCTGACGTCGCTGCCCTGTATGAGCAGGGAACGGGGTACTGGTCCCTCGCGGTCGCCCGCGAGCTGGATGACCTGATCCTGGATCTGCGGACCAACGAGCTGGAGCTGGGCACGTGGGTGCTGCGGACGCGTGGCGATCCCCATCGCGTGCTCGCTCATGACGGGCTGCTGCTTGCGCACCGCGATGACTGGCTGGCCGCCGAGATCATCGGCTACTGGAAGCGAACGCTAAAACGGCTGGATGTGACCAGCAGGAGCCTGATCGCGCTGGTCGAGCCGGGCAGTTGCTTTGCGGGGTCGATGCTGGAGCTGGCACTGGCCGCGGATCGCAGTTACATGCTGGACGGGGTACTCGAAGAGAGCGACCAGAGGCAAGCAGGCCCGGCCGTGATCACGGTCGGTGAGCTCAATCTCGGGCCGTTGCCCGGGGGCAACGGCCTGACCCGGTTGCAGACGCGTTTCTGGGGAGACGAGGCGGGCCTGGCCGCGGTGGAGAAGCGGGCTGGCGAGCCGCTGGAAGCGCAGGACGCTGACCAGCTGGGGCTGGTGACCTTCGCGCCCGACGACATCGACTGGGCGGAGGAGGTCAGGATCGCGATCGAGGAGCGGGCCAGCTTCTCGCCGGATGCGCTGACCGGCATGGAGGCCAGCTACCGGTTCGCCGGGCCAGAGACGATGGAGACGAAGATCTTCGGCCGGCTGACTGCGTGGCAGAACTGGATCTTCTACCGCCCGAACGCCTCCGGGCCCGACGGCGCGCTGCGCCGGTACGGGTCCGGGCGGCGGGCAGAGTTCGACCGGAAGCGAGTGTGACTCGATGACGACTCCCGACTACGCCGAGAAGATCCCGAACAACGTCGAGCTACGGGAGGACAGGCGGCTGCAGCGGGCCCTGGAGTCGTGGCAGCCGAACTTCTTGTCCTGGTGGGAATCGATGGGGCCGACGCTGCCGACCAGGGACGTGTACCTGCGCACCGCGATCAACGTCGGCCGGGAAGGGTGGGCGCATTTCGCGCACGTACCGATGCGCGACTACCGGTGGGGAATCTTCCTCGCCGAGCGGGACCCGGGCCGCGTGATCGGGTTCGGCGAGCATAAAGGCGAGCCGGCCTGGGAGCAGGTGCCGGGAGAGTACCGGGCCGATCTGCGGCGGCTGATCGTTATTCAGGGCGATACCGAGCCGGCGTCGGTGGAGCAGCAGCGCAATCTCGGCGCGACCGCTCCGTCGCTGTATGACCTGCGCAACCTGTTCCAGGTGAACGTGGAGGAAGGCCGGCACCTGTGGGCGATGGTGTACCTGCTGCACGCCTACTTTGGCCGCGACGGCCGGGACGAGGCGGAGGAACTGCTGCACCGCAACTCCGGTAGCGAAGACTCGCCGCGGATCCTGGGCGCCTTCAACGAGGAGACTCCGGACTGGCTGTCATTTTTCATGTTTACGTACTTCACCGACCGTGACGGCAAGTACCAGCTCGGCACCCTCAAGGAGTCGGCGTTCGACCCGCTGTCCCGGACGTGCGAGTTCATGCTCAAGGAGGAAGCGCACCACATGATGGTGGGGACGACCGGCGTCGACCGGGTTGTCGAGCGGACCGCGCAGCTCATGGTGGGAAACGACACCGACGACGTGGCGGCGTTCGGCGCGATCGGCCTGCCCGTCATCCAGCGGTACCTGAATTTCCACTACTCGGTGTCCCTGGACCTGTTCGGCGGCGAGACGTCGACGAACGTGGCGAACTACTACACGGCCGGGCTCAAGGGCCGGTGGAACGAGGACCGGCGCAAGGACGACCACAAGCTCACCGACGACGGCATGCTTGTCGACGCCCTGGTGGAAGGCGAGATCGGCCAGGCGGAGGTCGCCGCGCTGACGGGGCTGAACACCGACCTGCGCCGGGAGTACATCGCCGACTGCACCATCGGCGTGAACCGGTGGAACAAGATCCTGGAGTCGGCCGGGCTGCCGCATCGGCTGGGTCTCCCGCACATCGCCTTCAACCGCAAGGTCGGCGCGTTCGCGGCCATCGAGGCCAGCCCGTCAGGTGAACTGCTGAGCCCAGCGGAATGGCAGCAGCGCAAGACCGAGTGGCTGCCCACCGACGTGGACAAGACCTACGTGCGATCGCTCATGCATGCCGTGTATGACCGTGGCAAAATCGCCTCCTGGATCGCGCCGCCCCGCAACGGCATCAACGGCCAGCCGTTCGATTACGACTACGTGCACCTCGCCTAGCGCGCGGGTCTGGCAGGGATTAACGCCAGCCGCGGGGCGGCTGCAGCCGGCCGGCCGCGTCGGGCCAGGCGGGGTCGGCGAGCAAGCCGACCGCTTCCCCGGCTGACTCCTCACGCCCGCCCAGCCAGCTCATCATCGTGGCGAAAATGACCGGCACGTAGCAGACGGCGGGGACGGCCCACATGACCCCAACGGCGAGTTGGTGGTCGGGCACGGCGGCCTGCGCGTGCGAAAGTCCCGTGGACGACATCCCGGTGATGTAGGCGATCGCCCAGATCGACCACATCGCCACCGCGGCCATGGCCGCGCGCAGCGGACGTGGCAGCGGGTCGCGTGCGACGCGAGGCCCCGCGAGCTCTGTCCACAGCACGCACCCTGCGGCGATCAGCGTGACCAGTTCCAGCGCAGTCAGCACTGGGTCACGGGAGACAGCGGCCAGAACCACGGGCACGCGCCAGAGGATGACCAGGGCCAGGGAAGGGAGCAGGGCCACCGAGGCCCTGACTGCCGGCCGCCGAGACCGCACTGGCGGTACTCGCAACCTGCGCCAGACTGGCAACACCAGAGGTGACGGGCTCGCCCGCGCGAGCAGAGCCGGCCAGCCCAGCACCAGCAGCGCCGGCGCGGCCGCTGCGAAGACAACGAACTGGAAGGCCTGCGCGACCTCGTCCTGCGGTGCCAAGCTGCCGACCGGCGGCAGCGTCGTGATCAGGGACAGAGCAAGGGCTCCGGGCAGCAGCAGCGGTCTCAGCCGGCCGAATCGCAGCGGCATGGTCACCTCTTCGCTCATTGAGACCGCCAGGACCGCGGCCTGGCTGGAGGCGGCCAGAGTATCGGTCTGGAACGCGCAATGGTGACAATTGCGTGCGGCCGACGCACAGGGGCCAGCTAGCTGGCGCTGGTGTCCTCGTCCGGCAGGACATGCAGCGCCGCCTCCTCCGCGCTCGCGCCGCCGCCGTCGATCCCGATATCCCGCGCCACCGCCGAGGTCTCCCAGGTGCGGTAGACCGCGGCGTCGTCATAGGCCCTGATCAGCCTGCCCGTCCGCGGAGCCGCACTGTCAGCGGCGGACGGGATGCCGAGGTCCCCGTCCGTCGCATTCTCGTCCCCGCTGACGCCGTCCGGCCGCTGGTCGGGAGGATCGACGCCGTCGTCCGGATCTTCCCAGGCGAGCTGCCTGTCCAGGGACGCACCCCACTGCTGCTCCGCGGCCGTCGTGCCGAATTTCATCCCCGCCGACCAGCGTTCCGGGGTGGCCAGCCCGCGGTCGAGCGGGTCGTCTCCGGGTGCGCCGGCCAGCGTGTCCGCGGAATCGAGGACCTCGTAGTCCACGAGATCCTGGGACCTCTGGCGCCGCTCAGCGGGCATCTGTCCACCCCCTCCCCGGGCACGCGCCGACGATCTCAGATTAGCCAGCGGGCTGTAGCACCCCGCCAGCCGGTCGCGATCTCCTGACAAATGCTGGGTATGGGCAGGGCCAGCTAACCGATTCGTCCTTGGGCGCGAAATCGTGCCCTAGCCCCTAGGCAGGCAGGGATGTCCAGCCCGGCGGTCAGGAACCGGTCATTCTGGCTGCCGCCGTTGACCGTGGGCGTTTATGGCATCACTGTTGTTTGCGGTTTGCTCGACGCCGCAAGCTTTCTGGGACTCGGGCTGATCTTCGTCGAGACCATGACCGGCAACATCTTGCTGCTGGCCTTTTCGATCGGCGTGCACGGAACCCACCGGTTCTCCTCCGTCTTCCCCGGCGCCACGGTGTGGCCCTACCTGGTCGCGCTCGGCGCCTTTGCCGTTGGTGCGGTGGCAGGGGGCAGGCTCGTGCGGGCTGAGGAGCCGGGGCGGCGGGCTGGGTTTGCCATCGAGGCAAGCATGATTGGCCTCGCGGTTCTCGTCGTGGTACTCACCCACCCCAGGCCATTCAACGACGCCCGCTATCCGGTCATCGCAATTCTCGCGTGCGCGATGGGACTCCAGAACGCCCTGATGCGCCGCTGGGGTATCCCCGACCTGGCGACCAACCTCATGACGCTGACGTTCACCGGCCTGCACGCCGATTCCACGCTCGCGGGCGGAAAGAATCAGCGCGCCCCGCGGCGCGCCCTCTCCATCCTGGTCTTCACCGCGAGTGCCACCATCGGCGCGTTTCTGACCCGTTACGGGATACTGTGGCCGGTGCTGACCGCCTTCACGATGTTCATTGTGGCCCTGCCGATCCTGCTGCAATCTCAGGAGCGCTCCGAATC
>Ga0126371_10003125_pt1 | contig 14428 bp, 13 predicted proteins | sample PanSoiMetaPlot_4_FD_110145 | JGI IMG/M metagenome (GOLD analysis project Ga0126371, IMG submission 110145) | Tropical forest soil microbial communities from Panama - MetaG Plot_4 | ecosystem: Environmental > Terrestrial > Soil > Tropical forest > Bulk soil | place: Panama | collected 2016-02-17 | reverse complement strand
GCACAAAGCGCATGTTCTGTTTGGTTACCGCTTCGGCAATCGCTTCCCCATCAATGAAGTCATTCTTGTTCGACTTTCGGTAAGGCTTTACGAACTGCGCGGGGATGAGCCGCACTTCATGACCTTGTTCCCGCAGTGCAGCACCCATGAAATGCGCTCCTGCGCAAGCTTCCAGCCCGATCAGCGAGCAAGGCAGATTCGCGGTGTAGGCCAGCAGTTGGGTACGCGAAAACTTCTTGCGAACTACGACCTCGCTGCGTTCTCCCAGTGCTACCAGGTGAAAGGTGGTTTTGCCCAGATCGATGCCGATGGATGCGATGTGCATGACGATGATCCTCCTGTGAAACCGCCGAGTTATCCTACTCGGCGACGGACCATCTCATTAATCCCCTCAACGAACCCTCCCCGTCTGATCTCTTCCTTCAAGGGTGAGCAGGACCTATTTGTCCGGAATAATCGCCGCGCGAATGAGGCGGTCCAGTTTAGGAAATTCCTTGTCCATATAGGCGTTGCCGCCTTCGAATAGCTTGTCCTGATGTCCGGCGCGCATTCCGCTGCCGGAGTTTTCTCCGTAACCGCCGTAGAGCTTCTCGACAACATCCCAGCCTTCAACAACCTTGCCGAAGGGAGCAAAGGCGGGCTCGGAATCGTTGAGAGAGGAGTTGTCGCGGAGGTTTATGTAAACCTGCGTGGAGCGCGTTCCGGGGCCAGTGTTGGAAAATGCGACGTAGGCGGGTGTGTTGTGGACCTTGAGGGTATCGTCCGGAATGGTTTTATGACGCCAGGCTTGCGCGACCTTGGGATCGCCAGCGATACCAAACTGAACCCAACGCCCGGGAGCGACTCGGAAGAAGCGCGAGTTGTCGTAATAATGCTCGCGGACCAGTTCGTAAAAGCGGTCAGCACCTTTCGGTGACCAATCGCGGTGTGTCTCGATGACGAAGCTTCCGGCCGTTGTGTCGATCCGGGTTCGGAAGACAGCGGGCGCATGCGCAGAATGGAACAAAGGAAATGCAAACAAGACCGCGAGCAGAAACGTCATCCGATCCAGTGTAGCGCGACGGTCTTGCGACAGTTGCGCATCGACTCAGCCAACACCATTCGTCAGTGGTGAAAAATCGCAATTTCACTCATTACCCTGGGTCAAGAAGTTGTCCTGTGGCTCACTTGTGAAATTGCCCGATGACTGCAAATTGCATCCTAGCCATTCCCGCATGTGCAATGATTAGACGCTTCATGGAACTGGTAACATTGCAGAAAATTAATACCCCATGAAAAGGAGAACCGATGATCCGACCGTTGCAGATTGGCTTGCTTGCGTGCTGCGGGATTCTCTTGGCGGCGTCTCAGTCTCCACAGACCACTGACATGGCCGGTGCCCGGGCGAATGTTTCCAACGAAACCATAGAAGGGCTGGTTCGGGATGTTGCCTGCCCAATTCAGAATCTTGATAACCACGCGACGAGTATGGGCGCCAAGTGCGTGCAGGATTGCGTGAATGGTGGCTCGCCGCTGGTTATTCTAACCAAAGATGATCGGCTGTATTTCGCCATCTCCGCCAAGATGCCCGATACGGATCAACGGCAGATACTCAAGCCGTTTGTCGGCAAGTACGTGCGAGCAAGCGGGATTGTGTTTGAACGAACCGGTACTCATGCCATCGTAATCACGGAAATTAAGGAGATGAAAGAGGTCACCGTGAAGGATGATGAGGGATAGGGCAAGGCGGCACGCTCCACGAAGCCTGCCCGCCCTGGGATTGCCGATAAACTGTCGAAAATCCCTACATCACTCATCATCGGTCAATCAGCATTAATGCCTGATCGCAACAGTTACGTCTTTCGCCTTGACATGAAACTCCAGTAGCAGGAGAATCCGTTTGGTGGTTTGGGGCGTCTTTCTTCGGCAGCTTACTCTCCTCTAATGGGCGTGAAATAAGGGCTTTTTCCTAAAGGATCAGTCTTCGGGCTCTAGTCGTTACTCTTCGACACGGAGGCGGTCATGAGATTCAAGCCCAACAGGCTACTGGGGATAACTTTACTTCTTGTTCTGAGTACGATCGCATCAGCGAAAACGTTGTATGTGAATGGGGTGAGCGGGAGCAATCTCAACAACTGCCTGTCTACCACAACCGCGTGCAAGACCATCCGACGTGCCATCTTACTGGCCGCTTCGGGCGATATCATCAGGGTTGCTGCGGCAACTTACAAAGAGAACCTTACGATCGCTCGTAACCTGACGATTGTAGGCGGTGGTGCCGCGACGACCATCATTGACGGCAGAAGAAGTTCAACGGTTGTCACGATTTCTAGCCCCGCTCATGTCACCATTTCCAATGTAACTATCCGCAACGGCGCTGGAACCTCTATTGCCGGAACCCGTGAAGGTGGAGGCATTCTCAATCAAGGAACGCTCCAGCTGATCAACAGCACCGTTAGCGGGAATACAGTCCTAACCACCAACTGTGAGTTCTGTTCGGCGACCGGTGGCGGGATCTACAACTCCTCGGGCGCCACCGCAACGATCAGTAGGAGCACAATAACTGGCAATATGGCGTCTTACACTCTCCCCAATTCACCCTGCGGCGCCTGGGGTGGCGGCATCTCCAATAATGGAACGGTGACGATTAGCAACAGTACGCTGAGCGACAATACGGCTTACTGTGATGCTCTATCTGGTGGTGTTGGCGGTGCCATCTCCAATGGCGGCGCCATCAGCATTAACAACAGCACAATTAGTCACAATACCGCAAATGGCCTCGGGGGCGGCATTTCCAACTTCAGCTCGAACACTCTCCTCCAGAACACCATCTTGGCCAACAGCCCGCAAGGAGGAAACTGCTACTTCAGTCTGATGTCAGAAGGCTACAACCTGAGCAGCGACGGTACTTGCGGCCTCATTGGACCCGGAGATATGCAGAACATCGATCCCTTGTTGGGTCCTTTACAAAAGAACGGCGGACCGACGCAGACGATGGCATTACTTCCCGGAAGCCCCGCCATCGACGCAGGGAACCCAAGTGGCTGCACCGACAGCAGCGGCCACTTGCTGAAGACGGATCAGCGTGGCTTGCCGCGTCCCGACAAAGAAGACACCGGCGGCTGCGATATTGGCGCATTCGAGAAGCAGAGCGACTAGTAGGCCCATTTGGTGAAGTGGTTAGAAACCCTAACTACACTCATCATCCGGTCAATGAGCGAACTCTCCTGCTGGAGTCAACAATAAGGCTGGAGATTTAGGATGCGGGTGGCGGCGCGGCCTTCAGAGGCCATAGAGAACTCCATTTTTTGCCGGGAATTTGCGAACGCGCAACGACGGGATGTCGAAACAGTTGCGATCCTTAGGTGTTGCCTCGAAAGGGGGATGACTTAGCAACCGGCCCCTTTTCGTAAGCACATTTAAGGGAGCCCGTCGCCATCCGCAGAGCCGAAGCTTTCAGGATAGTTATTCACCTGTGCCCATTGTTCTTCACTGCCCTTTTTTTCACCTCTTGCGGCAGTGGCGGAACTCCAACACCGCCGAAAGACATCTCTCGTATCCAGCACATCGTTTTTCTGATTAAGGAGACGGACGTTCGACAGTTATTTCGGCACTTTCCCGGGTGCCGATGGTGCGACGACCGGCATAACTTCCAACGGAAACTCCATCCCGTTGCATCCCACCGCAGATTCCACCCCGGCGGGAAATCTATGCAACTCGTGGGACTGCTCCATTCTCGCTATGAATGGCGGGAAAATGAACGACTTTGACCTGATCTCGGGGGGCTTCTTAGACGCATATACGCAGGCTACGGAAACGATGATCCCCAACTATTGGACCTATGCGCGTCATTTTGCACTTGCGGATCATTACTTTACGTCCATCCATGGACTGAGCCTTCCTAACTACCTCTATATGGTTGCAGCGCAGTCAGGGGGAGTAATCGACAATGGCAGCAGCCAACCGGGAGTAGCTTGTAATGGACAACAAATCGGAGCGGTCACTGTGGTTGATGCACAGGGACACAAAAGCTTACAGGCGCCGTGTTTCGACTTTCCCAGCCTGCCTGACCGTTTTGAAGAAGCGGGTATCCGCTGGAGATACTATGTCTCCGGCGGCGGATCCATGAACATGCTGCGTAACAGCGAGTACTGGGCAGACGACTTTGTGCCGAACGAACAGATCATTACGGATGCCCAAACTGGCAAGCTACCAGCGATGAGTTGGATTTTTTCCGATGGCGACGACGTCTCCGAGCACCCACCCGCCAGTATTTGTAGGGGAGAGAATTGGACAGTCCAGGTCTTGAATGCAATCATGCAAGGTCCCGATTGGAATTCGACGGTCGTCTTCGTCACATGGGATGATTTCGGCGGTTTGTACGACCACGTCGCCCCGCCCCAGATCGATCGGTTTGGTTTGGGTCCACGTGTGCCATTACTGATCATCTCCCCTTTTGTGAAACCGGGAAGCATCTCGCACACCACATATGAGCACTCCTCGATTTTGAAATTTGCAGAAACTCGTTACCACCTTCGGCCTCTCACCGCTCGAGACCGGAACGCCAGCGACATGCACGACCTCTTCGACTTTCAGCAGACACCACTGCGTCCTTTAGTCCTGCAGCCCAGACAGTGCCCGTAACAGGTAGAGACTGCGGGTTATGCCCTCCTCCGAAGGCATGAAGGGTGCGACATTCACTCAAAACTTTATAACGATACCCGCGGCGACCCGGCCTTGCTTATTCTGGGTCTCGTCAGCAAATTTTGTCATAAGCCAATCTGCTTGGACCAGGCGTAATCCGATTCCTTTTCTAAGGCCGATGTCAATACCACCGCCAACCAGCATGGCAAACGCGTTATCGCTTGCGCCGTTACCCACGATGCTCGCCCCACCGAATAATGCATGTATGAAAGGCTGGACCACCGGCAGGCGAGCCGTGAGTACCGGACCCACGGTATAGGTATAGACAGACGAACTACCTCGATAAGACTTATACGCACCGCTGAAGTCTCCAGTGATTCCGAGAACGTGCTTGAAGTTCCCGGTCAACGACGCGTTCCATCCCACCGCGTTATAGCTGGGTTGAAGGTGATCGAACTGCGCTCCACCAAACAGCTCCACCCTTTGAGCGAATGCCGGAGCGGATAGCAGTCCGCCGAACAGAATTGCCTGCAATAGTAATTTCCTCATCGATTCGTTCCTTCCACATCAAACATAAGAGCCTCATATCGTTGGCGAATCAACCGAACAACAACCCGAGGCTACGCTTCTCCTAACGTTGCCCAATCTGGCAAAAATTACAGCCATCGTTAGGCGAAGGAGAGATAGGGTACGTGTCAGAAAGTCTCGATTTCACTCCAAAGCCCTGTTAACAGGCGTAATTGCTCCGAGGCAACGATTCCTTTCGGTCTGAAGACCATCCTTTTTGGAGCTTGGAATAATCGTGGTTCACGGCCAAGTCGATATCCATGCAGGAGTTGAAATTCAACGTGAAGAAACTAGACGGAGAGCAAGAGTCCTGTGGCGCTGCTCAGAACAGCTGGAGAAGGCCCACGAAAAACATAGAAGAAGGTTAATGCGCGAACAACTCGAATGTGCATTGCGGCTGGAGGCCCCGGACCGCCTGATGACGGATCTTAAAATCGATCCGGAAGAATTTCGTAGACTGTGGATTCAACCTTTGTTAGCGGCAGGCACAACTTTGACAGTCGCGTTAGCCTGTATCGCTCAATCTCACTTTCAGCCAAATTGAAAATCGAGCAAGAGCACACGCGATTTGCACCCTACTGGGCTGGCACAAGTCGATAGTAGAGCAATCGCTGTTTTGGTCCCGGCAGATCCTGTGCCCAGCAAGCGGGCCCGGCATCGATATGAGATCCGCTCACTGCGTGCCACTGGACCTGTCCCTGGGCGCCTCGCAAAAGGAGTTCGAGCTTACCTGTGCCGCCACGCCAACCCGTCGGCTCGTTGGTTGCCCCGATGATTGTAGTGCCGCGGGGATAAGTGTCGGTTACCGGTGCATCGCGCACGGCGCGAGGAGCACATCCGATGACGCTTCCATCGGCCTCAACCGCCAGGGGCAAGCCCTAGATTGTTCCTGCCGAATCCCGAAACAAACCCAACCGATCTCCGGTCCCCGACTGGTCGGGAGTGGGGTGGTTTCCTGCGGTGAGCAGCGGTCCGAACTCAGATTCGAGCTCTCTCAACGAGACGTACGGCGCGCGGTCTCTTTCCTGATGTCCGGAGCATGCCGTGAGCACAAGAGCGATGCATACCAAATAACATCGTGGTGTAAGCGCCAATAGACCGCGCCGCTTGCGGCTCATGTGTGGATGTTAGCGCAAAATGGCGACTGCGAGGAACTTCCTGCCAGAACCCACGAGGAACCGGAGTGGGCAGTGGGCATCGTTGTTGTCTTTGTCAACTCGAGAAAACTTGCTGTCTTCGACAGCCATGTTCGGTTACCGTCGGATGATGAGTGTGATCGCTCGGTTATGTCGGCGCGTCCCCACCTGGAACAGAAAGTCTTAATCATCAGTAAACGTATTCAAGGTATAATCTGTGGCCCACGCCACTCATCCCGAGAATCCTATGCTCAAAGGGTTTAAGAGCAGCCCAGTGCGAGCGGCTTCGAAGGCTTCAGAAGCAGAACGTTGGTTTCAAGCTCTGCTGGACGCGGCTCCCGATGCAATGGTTGTAGTAGATCAGGATGGCAAGATCGTCCTCGTTAACACCCAGACCGAGAAACTTTTCGAATATGAAAGGGAAGAGATCCTTGGGCTGGATGTGGAAGTGCTGATGCCAGAGCGCCTCCGCGAGCAGCATCGCCTCGACCGAAAAGGTTTCTTTGCCCAGCCGCATGCCCGACCTATGGGAGCGGGGCTGGAATTGTTTGGCTTGCGCAAAGGAGGGACCGAGTTTCCAGTTGAGGTCAGCCTAAGTCCGGTTAAAACCAAGGATGGCGTTTTGGTTACAAGTGCGATCCGCGATGTCTCGGAGCGCAAACTGGTTGAGGAGAGCCGACTCCGGCTTGCCGCTATTGTCGAGTCATCCGATGACGCTGTCTATTCCAAGACACTTGACGGAGTCATCGTGAGTTGGAACGCAGGTGCGCAGCAGAGTTACGGCTACACCCAGGCTGAAGCGGTTGGAAAACCAATCAATATTCTTGTCCCCCCGGAGCTAAGAGAGGAGCAGAACAAGATTCTTGAAAGGTTAAGGGCGGGAGAGCGTATCGAGCACTACGAAACAGTTCGCGTCACAAAGGCAGGAAGAAGGATCAACATATCCCTGAGTCTTTCTCCCATCAAGGATTCAACTGGCACCATGCTTGGCATTTGCGGAATTGCTCGTGACATCACGGAACGTAGGCAGGCGGAAGAGGCACTGCGCGAGAACGAACAGAGGTTGCGTCTAGCAACTCAGGCTGGAAGAATGTATTCCTTTGAGTGGGACGTCAGAACAGGTGTGGTCGTGCGATCCCCTGAATATGTTACGGTCCTTGGTGCGACGGAGCATTCGCGGTCCACCCACCCGCTTTTCGTCGACAAAATCCATCCGGATGACCGCCCGAAATTTACGGGCACCATTGCTGAACTTACCCCGGATAACCCAACAGGTATCGTTATGTTCCGCGTGAAGACTGACGACGGCGCCTTACTTTGGTTGAGGAGCAGCGGCCGTGGCATTTTTGATGATCAAGGCAGACTGCAGCGGGTCATCGGGATGGTAGCGGATGTGACTGACCTCAAACGAGCAGAAGAGGCTCTCCGCGCCAGCGAAGGACGGCTGCGTTTGGCGCAGCAAACCGCCCGTATAGGAACCTTTGAACGCGATGTTCGGACGGGACGTATCACTTGGGCAGAAGGACTGGAATCACTCTACGGCTTGCCACTTGGCGGCGTTGATGGTCAAACCCTTGCTTTCTTCAAAGCCCTGATTCATCCCGCCGACAGGGAAAGAGTCGCAGATATCATCGAAACGGCGTTGAAAACAGGACAACCGACGGAGGCAGAATGGCGAGCAGTGTGGCCCGATGGAAGCGTCCATTGGATCGCCGCACGCTGGCAGGTTTTGATGGACGACTCCGGCGAGCCTTCAAGAGTTGTTGGTGTGAATATGGACATCACGGAGCGCAAACTGGCGGAACAATCTTTGGCGGAGATGACCCGAACCTTGATCGAGTCTCAGGAGCAAGAACGGTCCCGGATCGGGAGAGAGCTTCACGACGACATCAACCAGCGACTCGCGATGCTGGGGGTGGAACTCGAACAACCGCTCGATCCTTCTGAGTTCCAGAGCCGTGTGCGCAGATTCCAGGATGAGTTACGTCAGATTTCAGCTGATGTACAAGCCTTGTCGCATGATTTGCACTCCACAAAATTGGAATACCTGGGTGTTATCGCAGGAATGAAAAGCTGGTGCAGGGAATTCGCTGAGCGGCAGAAAATGGAAGTCGATTTCAAAAGCGAAGTGCGGAGCGCGCTACCGCTCGATGTTGGACGCCCCCTGTTTCGGGTTCTGCAGGAAGCCCTGCACAACTCTTTCAAGCACAGCGGGGTGAAGCGGATCGAAGTGAAACTGCGGGAAGATTCCGGCGAGATTCACCTGATCATTAGTGATTTAGGTAGAGGGTTTGATATTGAAGCAGCGTTCCAAGGGAAGGGTCTGGGGCTGACCAGCATGCGCGAACGTGTCCGATTAGTGAAGGGGACGATTGAGATTCAGACCAGGCCGATGGGTGGAACCACTATTCACATTCGAGTGCCCCTAGCATCAGAAGACAAAGAGCAAAGGGCGGCGGGATGAGGCAAACTGCTTCGTTGGAATACACGGCTGAGTGCTCCGCATAGCTCCGACCTGAGAAAGTGCATAGCTTCCGACCTGAGAAAGTAAGAGACTTGACTCCGTACCATACTCCGGGGTTTACATTTCGTTTTATATTTCCCTTGTGATGGCGGGAACCGGCACAAACGCGCTTACGGTCGGTCGTCTTGCGCGAGAAGTGGGTATCAACCTGGAAACCGTGCGCTTCTATGAACGGGAAGGGCTTCTTCCCAAGCCGCCCCGTAGCGCCTCTGGTTATCGGCTCTATTCCACGGACACGGCTCGGCGGCTGAAATTTATCAAACGTGCCCAGCAGCTTGGCTTTTCGCTTAGCGAAATTCGCGAACTGCTGGCATTGCGTATGTCGCCGCAGGCAAATAATGCCGAAATCAGACGGCGAACGGAATCGAAGATTGCTGACATTGAAAGCAAAATCAAAACACTTGAGTCCATGAAAGCGGTACTGGGGAAATTGGTGGAGTCTTGTTCGGAATGTGCTCCTAATTCCAAATGTCCGATTCTTGAAAGTTTGGAAGGCGAGAATTCGTGAGCCGGGCGTGGAAACAACTGTTGACGATTCCGAGTATTGGAGTGTCGCTACTTCCGAAGCTAGCCTGTCCGTTGTGCTGGCCTGCCTATGCCGGGTTGCTTGGTTCATTGGGGCTTGGATTCTTGATCTCGGGGAAATATCTCCTGCCACTTACGGGAGCGTTCCTTGTGGTTGCCGTGGGCGCCTTGGCATTCGGGGCAAAGCGTCGGCACGGCTACGGACCTCTCGGCCTCGGGATCGTAGCAAGCGGTGGGGTGCTGTTAGGGAAGTTTGTGTGGGACTCGACACTTACGATGTATGCAACAGTTGGACTGTTGGTGGTCGCATCAGCTTGGAATGCCTGGCCTCGTCAAAGTCAGGGCTGCCGGCCTGACTGAAGAACGCTGAAAAGCAGGAAGCTAAACAATGGCCAGACTCGTTGACATTCTTCTGGTCGATGACTTTGCGCCATGGCGCGATCAACTCCGCTCAGTCCTGAGCACGTACCCGCAATGGAACATTGTTGGCGAGGCATGTGATGGGCAGGAGGCCATTGAGAAAGCATCCCAGATGCAGCCTGACATTATCCTCCTCGATATTGGAATGCCCTGTCTAAACGGAATCGAAGCCGCGAAAATCATCTATCAGAGATGTCCGAAATCAAAAGTTTTGTTTCTCACGCAAGAGACTGACAGCGACGTCAGAGATGCAGCGATGCGCGCAGGCGCGGCCGGATATTTGCTCAAGACAAATACGAGAAACGAACTCTTGGGTGCCATCGCAGCTGCGATCTCGAATGCCTAGACGGCAGCTTCGCCCTTCCCACCGATCACACGCATCTCTCCCAAAAAGGCGAACGGAAGGCACAAGCTTGGCTAGTGCCTGCGTACAACAGCCGGGAGGGCATTGGAAGTCGCTGCCGAACATGAGTTTCGTACCGTAGGCGCAAACCTAAACACACTATACGAAGCGACCCATGTCTGGCAGCGTTTCGCTCCAGATGTGTCTCCAGCGTTAGTGACCGCGTCGAAAATCTAATGATTCGAATTGCAATTGACTTATCGAAGGAGGCGGGCTATCTTATCGAAATTCCCCGCCATAATCCCTGTGCCTGCACCTTTGACCAGCTTCGCAAGCCGTCGCGCGGCTGCTCGTAAGTTAGAAGGCCGGCGATCACCACGTGGCGAGGCACATCCCCTCGTTCGCAACAACCGCCGCGATATCAACTCCACGCGAGGCAGTTATGGAGAGTTTCCAGCAGTGGCAGAAGGTTAAAGATATCGTTGGGTCAGCTTTGGAGAGGGAAGCGAGCGAGCGCACTGCGTTTCTCGATGGTGTCTGCTCCACAGACCCCGAGTTACGCGCCGAGGTCGAATCCCTTTTGGCCGCTCATGGTGGGTCAGATGCACTCAGTGAAGGACCATGGTCCGGCGACTCTCCGAGAGGGGCAACCCCGAACAGCGAGATCCGCCCATACCGATTAGTTCGAGAACTCGGCGTTGGTGGGATGGGCCAGGTATGGCTTGCCGAGCAAACCGAACCGGTAAAACGGCAAGTGGCCCTGAAGCTAATCCGAGCCGGCATGTTCGATGCGGCGACTGTGCAGAGGTTTAACGCGGAGCGTCAGTCACTCGCCATCATGGATCATCCCGCGATCGCAAAAGTCTTTGATGCGGGGACAACTGCTGCGGGTCAACCGTATCTCGTGATGGAATACGTGGACGGTCAACCGCTCATCGAGTACTGCGACACGGAGCGATTGTCACTGCGCGAGCGGTTGCAGCTATTCGTTCGCGTGTGCGGGGGAGTACAGCACGCACACCAGAAAGCGATCATTCATCGTGACCTGAAGCCGTCGAACATTCTCGTGGTCGCAGTGGATGGCAAGCCGATGCCTCGTATCATCGACTTTGGACTGGCGAAGGCCTTTGCACCATTGATTCCCGGACAGACTCTAACTCAGATCGGTGCATTCCTGGGCACGCCCGGCTATATGAGTCCCGAGCAAGCGGACTCACAAGTGCGCGACATCGACACACGCTCCGACGTGTACTCGCTGGGCGCGATCCTGTACGAACTGCTGACGGGGTTCCTGCCGTTCGACATAGAAGAGCGGAAAGAGCAACGGCTGGAAGACTATCTGCGCAGGTTGCGGGAAGAGGACCCGCCGTACCCGAGCACGAAAGTCACCTCAAACCGAGGGGACTTGGCGAGCAAAGCAGCAGCAAGACGAACCGACTCCAAACAGCTAGTCAATCTTCTCCGTGGAGATCTGGACTGGGTCACGATGAAGGCTCTCGAGAAAGATCGCGAGCGCCGGTACGCGACCCCGTCCGCTCTGGCAGCAGATTTAGAAAACTATCTGAGTGACCGACCAGTCGTCGCCCGCCCTCTCAGCCTCGGTTACCGCGCTCAGAAATATGTGCGCCGGCATGCCGCGGGCGTTGCCATCACCGCAGTAGCTTTGACATTGTTGGTGGTTGCCGCCATCGTGCAGGCGGCAGATCTACGCCGCATTACCCATGAGCGTGACCGAGCCGACCGCATCGTCGACTTTGTGACCAATATGTTCAAGGTCTCCGATCCGAGCGAAGCTCGCGGTAACACGATTACCGCCAGAGAGATTCTGGACAAATCGTCGAAGGAGATTGACCAAGGACTGGCAACAGATCCGGAACTCCAGATCCAACTACTCACTACAATGGGGAATGTCTACATTGGCTTGGGAGTCTATTCGCGGGCTCAGACCATGTTTGACAACGCGATCGCAATTGGTCGTCGCTCTGGTGCGACTACAAAACCCGCCACTCTGAGCGCCATGTCGGGCCTTGCTTCGCTCCTCCTACGACAAGGGAAGTACGCCGACGCACAGAATTTATTAACGGAGATTGTCAAAGTGCAGAGCCGAGTGATGGGCCGAAACCACGAATCTACACTCCATTCACGGCGGCTTTTGGCTTCGACTCTGGAAGGACAAGGCCGACTAAGAGAGGCAGAAACGAGCGAGCGCGAGATTTTCGATCTCGACCAGCGCAACTTGGGTAGCGAACACCCCGAAACGCTTCTTTGCCTGAACGAATTGGCGAACATTGTTGACCGTGAAGGCCGAATGACAGAGGCCGAACAACTGTATCGTGAGGATCTGGATATCCTGCGTCGCACCCTTGGCCCCGACCATCCGCAGACGTTGGTTGTCGCTTCGAACTTGGCGGGGGTGCTCGGGGAACAGGATCGTTTGCAAGAAGCAGAACTCCTGGAGCGCGAGGTCCTCGCAACCAGAATCCGCATCCTTGGGCCCGAACATCCAGACACGCTCCAGGCAGAGCATACGCTTGCCAATGATCTGGACTATGGAGGCAATTACGCGGAAGCCGAGAAGTTCTACCGACAAATACTCGATAGCCAAATGCGGATACTAGGGCACGATCACGCCGGAACGCTCAAGACAATGCACAACCTGGGCGCCACACTCGGACGGGAAGGAAGGAAAGCGGAGGCGGAAGAACTTCAGCGCGAAGCCCTCGAAGGACGCCGCCGCGTTCTCGGCCCAGATAACCCCGACACTTTGGACAGCCTGGGGGAACTCGCGATGACCCTCTCTTATGAGAAGAAGTTCGAGGAAGCTCAACTATTGCTCTCCGTGCTAGCTGATGTTGCGAAGCGCCGACAAGACCAGGAGGTGGTTGCAAGCGCCTTCTATTACCTTGCCGGAGGTGCCGCCATTGCAGGCAGGAACGATCAAGCCATTGACTATCTTCGCAAATCAATCGACGAGGGCTTTTCCGACATCCTGTATATGCAACGAGATCCCGATCTAAAGACTCTCCACATTGATCCTCGGTTTGCGTCTCTCATCTCTGAGGCCAGCCAACGTCTGGCAACATCAAGGCAGTCGAAGTGACCATGCTCGCGCTGATTCCGTCCACTGACAGCGATCAAGATTCCCTTTGATTCGAACTATCTCCCTTACAGGGACGGGATGCCCCATCATTACAACGGTGATGAATTGCATACATTGGGATGTCCGAACCGTCGCCATCCGAGCGATGATTGGCGAACAATCGCCATAGCACTCATCTTCCGACTACAGACGAAACCTTTCGATGCGAACTGAAACGAATCACGCCGAAATTCATGTGAAATTCCTTGATTGACACGGAGTCGGGGCGGTCCTTCAAAAATCATTTGACTCCGTACCACTCTCCGGGGTTTAGAGTTGGCATCCATCGCAAGCGGCAACCGGAGCGCGAGGGGGTCAGTGTAAACCCGCTCCGGTTCGCTTCTCCAGGGACTCCTCGACAGTTACGTTATCCAGCGATCCCGAAAGCGTGACAGGCGATAGTTCTCATAGGCGCACGCCGGCATCACGCTCTTTGACGCAAGGCAACGGTGATCAACGCCGAAAGGAACACCAACTGTATCGCTCCTCGAACGACGAGACCAGGAGCTGGCCGGCCCAGGATGGTCAGGTGCTCTCGCGCCGCACGAATGTTTGCCGGAAACAAAGCCAACAATAAGACTGCGAGGCAAACGGCAGCCAGCCGGCTGGTCATGGGCACGACCAATCCGATGGCACCCAGAATTTCGAGGACTCCCGTAATGGTTACCAGCGCTTCCGCGTGCGCGAAGGCCGGCGGCACCATGCGGACCATGTCGGGTCGGCCCTTTCCCCAATGTGCGGACGCTGCCAGCAGAAACATGAGGCACAGCGCAATCCGCAGTGGGAGGTCCATATTGTCGAGTGCTGTTACACCAAGTAGCCCAGCCGAGCGAAGAATGACAAACGAAACCAGAAGGACAATGAAAGGAACCATAACGCCGAGTACCTCGTCGTAGAAGGTTACATCTCGCTATTCGCGAGATGCACGATATAACGCCGTGGCTACAATCAATAGCGTGGCAACGAAAATTCCCGAAGCCGTTCTGGCCAACTGCCGAAAGTCACCTGAGCGTATGGCGTGGCTCGAGGCCTTGCCAGCGGTTATCCAAGAGCTGGAGCACCGCTGGAAGCTGACGCCCGACGGACCACTCAGCGCCGAAGAACCGAGTTGCTCCTATGTGGAAGCCGTGCGTCGCCCCGACGGAACACCG
>Ga0126371_10003124_pt1 | contig 14430 bp, 13 predicted proteins | sample PanSoiMetaPlot_4_FD_110145 | JGI IMG/M metagenome (GOLD analysis project Ga0126371, IMG submission 110145) | Tropical forest soil microbial communities from Panama - MetaG Plot_4 | ecosystem: Environmental > Terrestrial > Soil > Tropical forest > Bulk soil | place: Panama | collected 2016-02-17 | reverse complement strand
TCCTTCAGCCGCTCGGAGGCCCAAGTCAACCTCGCCTGCCGGACCCAAGGCGACAACTTCTGCTGACTACAGCCACGGCTACAAGTCGACCACGCTTGCGTGAGCCCAGGTCAGCTCCGCTGGCTGGTGGCCGACGTCAGCTGCTCGATCGCCGGTGCGTCCGGATGCGAAGGACGCCGCAGGCATCTCGGGACTGATACCCGACAATTGGCGGCAGCTCACCTGCCAGGCAAATCAACAGGTGGCGGCAAGGCTTGGCCGAGACCCACCCTTGCATGCATGGATTTAGCCCTGGCATGGCGAGTTCAGGCTCCTCGACAAGCGCACCGGTAGGCAAACGACATCGGCGCGGGAGCCTGACACCTGAAGTTGACACCAACGAGGCAGGACACACTGGTCTAATGCGGACATCGGGTACGCAGGTCACATGCCCTAACGAGGGCACATGGCGGTACGGACTCATAATCCGCCGGTCGTGGGTACGAGCCCTACCCGCTCCACCCTTGACAAGTTCCGCTTCTGGGCCTGTGACCTGCGGGAGTGCTGGTCTAACGCGATCTTGCCTTGCCTTGTGACGGAGTTTCCCCCACGTGGGGAGGCCGACGAGCGCCGGGTGTCAGCTCATGGGCAGGAGCTGAGCATTACCGCGGTGCTGCGGGCCGCGTGGCCCGTAGTCGAGTTCGGCTCCGTTGTTGCTGCTTCGAATGACTGCAGCCGGAGCGTCGTACGGATCCATCACGGCCTCGACGAAGATCAGCTCGTCGTTCGGGGCGCTGAGCGCTTCTTCCAGGTCCGCGACGGTCTTGACCAGGAACGACCGCGCGGTGGTGTCCGGTCGGAAGACTTTCGGCAGCTCGGTATAGGCCCAGGTGGCGATGTCGTTGTAGTCGGAGGTCTTGCCCATGTAACCACGCTCGATGGTGTACCCGCCGTTGTTGATCAGGAAGATCACCGGCTTGCAGTCGTTCCTGAGCATGGTCGACAGTTCCTGGACGGTTTCCTGGAACGAGCCATCTCCGACGAACAGCAGGTGACGACGTTCGGGTGCCGCGGTGAGGGTGCCGAGCAGTGCGCCGACGCTGTACCCGATCGAGCCCCAGATGACCGATGCAACGACCGTGCACTTGGGTGGCAACTTAAAGCCGAAGATGGCGTATGACGTGCCGTTGTCAGTGATGAGCACGTCGCCCGGGCGCAGGTAACCCTGAAGAGCTTCCCAGTAAGCGGACTGCGTCAGCTTGGCGGAACCGTCACTGTGGGCGCCTGCTGGCATTGCCGGCGCAACGTAGGGAATGTTGCGGCTGGCGACTTTCGGAACCATGTCGGTGACCGCGCGCAGTGCTGCCTTGAGCGTCACCGCCTGATAGTTATCCTCGCCGATGTCCACAGCGTGCCCGCGAGCGCGGATAGTGTCGGCGGGCAGCGATGCGGTGAAATCGCCTGACGTGCCGTCGATCGGCCGGTAACCGATGGACAGCAGACAGTCACTTCGCTCGATGGCCTCGCGGGTCTGCGGCGCGCTGCCTTTACCGTTGTAGATCCCGGCGAAGTAATGGAACGTCTCGTCGATCACACCCTTGGCGGGTCCCGTGACCGCAACCGGCGCCTGCAGTTTCTCGGAAAGCCCCATGACTTCCGTCGCGACGTCGTACTGGTCGACATCTCGGTCTACCAGGATCGCCGGTGTTTTGGCCTTCGACAGGCGGTCGGCGATCGCGGCGGCGCATGACTTGAGCCGTTCCGAGTCGCTCGGCGGCTCGGCAAGGATCAGCGGAGCAGTAGGGACCTCGATATCGAGGTAGGCGATGTCCGAGGGAAGCTCCATGTATACCGGGAGCTTCTCCCGCCAGGCGGTGAGGATCAGGCGGTCAATCTCCGCGGCCGCGTTGGACGGAGTCAGCCTGGCCTGCCCGGCGGTCACCGGCGCCAGGGCGCTGAGGAAGCGGTCCCAGGTCCCGTCGCCCATCGTGTGATGCATCCCTAGCCCGCGGTCGATCGACCGCAGCGGGATTGACCCGGCGATCAGGATCACCGGCACGTGCTCGGCGTAGGCGCCGGCGATCCCGTTAATCGCGCCCAGGGCGCCGACCGCGTTCGTCACTGCAACCGCGCCTATCCCGTTCAGGCGTGCGTAACCGTCAGCCGCGTACGACGCGTTCATCTCATTGCACGTGCCGACCCATTTCAGGTAGCGGCCGTCCTCCATCTGCTGCAGCAGCTCGAGGTTGAAGTCACCGGGAACACCGAAAATGTGCCCAATGCCGGCCTCCTGAAGTCGCCGGAGAAGGAAGTCGCCGATGGCCATGGTCCGGGTACCGGCGCCGTGTCCTGTTTGCTGGGCCAGGTCGCTGCGTTCAGCAGGCGATGTCATGCTGCCTCCCCGAGACCAGGTAGCTCCGTCAGAGCGCCTGGCCTTAGATCCGCTGAGACCTTTGAGATCACTGCAACGGCGATGTCCTGCTGAGCCGCAGACCGGCTGCCAGCGGCAGCCACCTTCTCCCCGAGTTCCCAACCTCCCGCCCTCGCAAACTGCCGAGCCCAGGGCGCGACCCCGGCGGGCCGGGAGGCTGGAATGAAGCCCACCCGGATCCCGCCGGGGCAGGAAGCTACGGACGTTCTGACAACGGCTGGCTAGCGCAGTGACTGGAGACCGGCGCGTAGCTCCGCGGCGAACAGCTCTGGCTCTTGCCAGGCGGCGAAGTGGTTGCCCCTGTCAAGCTCGTTGAAGTAGATGAGGTCCGGGTAAGCGCGCTCCGCCCAGCTGCGGGGGACCTTGTAGATCTCATGCGCGAAGGTGCTCACTGCCGCCGGAACGGAGACGTTCTTGACGTCGAAGAAGCCGACCTTGTTCTCCCAGTAGAACCGGGCGGAGGACACCCCTGTGTTCGTGAACCAGTAGTACGTGACGTCGTCAAGCACCTGGTCGCGAGTCAGGTCGCCGACAGGGTGCCCAGCGAAGGCATCGGCGATGTCGTGGTAGCTGTCCGCGTCATGGTTGATCATCCAGGCCGAAAGGCTAACGGGCGAATCCGCTAGGCCATACATCGTCTGCGGGCGCGTCCCCATTTGTACTCCGTAGCCGACGCCCTGCAAGAAGAAGTTGTTCAGCTGCTCATAGGTGCTGGTCTCCTCACCGGACAGACCGGCTGGCCGTGGGCCACCAGCGCCAAATACGTTGCGGGCTAGCGCAGCAAACACATCCGGCGGGACGACGCCGGCCATGTTGCTGTGGATGCCGAGCAGGCCGGGCGGTGCCTGCGCACCCATGAGATCAGTGATGACTGCGCCCCAGTCCCCGCCTTGCGCCACGTACCGCGTGTAGCCGAGGCGCTTCATCAGCACATCCCATGCACGTGCTACGCGGTCGGGGCCCCAGCCGAGATCCCGCGGCTTTCCGGAGAACCCGTAGCCCGGTATCGAAGGAATGACCACGTCGAAAGCGTCCGCTGCGCTCGCTCCGTGAGCGGTTGGGTTGGTGAGCGGGTCGATGATGTTGAGCAGCTCGATCACCGAGCCGGGCCATCCGTGCGTGATGATGATCGGCAGAGCGTTCTCGTGAGGCGAGCGGACGTGAATGAAGTGAATGTCCAGCCCGTCGATCTCGGTAATGAAGTTAGGTAGGGCGCTCAGCCTTTTCTCGTACCTGCGCATGTCGTAGTCGGTCGCCCAGTAGCGGGTGAGCTCCCGCATCACCCCCTCCTGCACGCCCTGCGAGAAGTCGCCGACGAGCTCCGGGTCGGGCCAGCGAGTGGCTGTGATGCGTTCACGCAGGTCCTCGATGTCCGCATCGGGGATGGACGGGACGGTGAACGGCCGGATCGCGGTGCCCTTGGAGGTTTCGGTCATGCCAGACATGCCCCCTTGTGGAATTTGGCCTGGTGGTCGATGCGGGACATCCCTAGCGGGAGCCGGAGTCTTCGAGGAGGTGCAAGCGGGCCCCGCGGGATCGCGCAGTACAAACCGCATCGGGTCCTATGGTTCGCAAATACCCGCTCGCGGACCCGGGACACCGGAGTCGGTAGGGCAGATCAGGGAACCTAGAACGCTCCCTAGCGCCTCGTCCGAGATCTCGGTATTACGGGTTTTCGATTGGCTCCGCTAACACCGGGGACGAGTTATCCACGTAGTTGGTGACGCTGGCGATTCGCGAACCCTACTGCAGCGGCGGCCGGTCGCGGGGCTGGTACCGGGTACGCATGACGCCGCAGTCGTAGGTCTTGACGCTGGCCAGCCGGAGTTGGGTTCTCTGGGTGAACAGCGGCTGGCCGACCCCAATGGCGATGGGGTGGACCTGGAGGACGTATTCGTCTATGAGCCCCAGCCTGGCGAAACGCTGTGCCGTGCGGACGCCGCCCGGAACCCCGATGTCGCGGCCTGGCTGCCGCTTGATCTCGGTGACAGCGGCGATCAGGTCGTCGTCGTCGCGGGCCACGACCAGTTCGCAATTGTGCCACGGAAGGTCAACAGGCTTGCTGGACAGGACAATGCGATGCAGGCCGTTGATGGCAGTAGCGAGGTCACGGGTGGCGGACGAAGCGGATGGGTCAGCAGCGGCGCCCTCCCAGTAGGGGATCATGCCCTGGGCAACCGGGTAGCCAAGGAAGCCAGCGTCGGACGCCCGCAGCAGGGCAACGATGTCGTCGTTGAGCTCTTGGTCGGAGGCGCCGAGCATCCAGTCCAGCTCATTGTTAGGACCAGCTATGAAGCCGTCCGCGGTGGTGGTCATGTACAGGATTACGTTCCGCACGGCGGGACCTTTCACGTTGCGGACGACGGATGGCAAGCCTTGTCCCGGCCTACCTCGTCCGATGTGTGGTCCAAGCTAAACGCGAACCGGACCTGCGGTAAGGTCCAATTCGGCACCGGTGCAGTGGTCCGGTTTTGGCGAGTCCTGGTGAAAGCTGCAGTCTGCTGGGTCCGCCGCACCGAGCCGCACGGCAGCGGCGAGCAACAGCAGCGACATTGATGCTGCCCGGATTGTCGTTCTGGCCGCGTGGCGCGCTGATCGTGACATGGCAGCAGCGAACATGCCACGCCTCACGTCGGCTGCGTAGTTCTCGGCGGACGTCTTGGGCCTTTCAACCTGCCATTGCTGATAGCTCATAGAGGGCGTCATTGCTTCTCCGCTTAGTCGTTGTGCCGCTCCCGGGACTGAGGCTCGGAGCGCCCACTCACCTTCCCGACGAAGGACGGCACGTGCAATGGACACCGGCCAGCCGGCCAATCCATGCCGCAGCAGGCCTGGTGAATGGCAAGGAAGCAGCGGTACGACTTAGCTCGCTGAAGGAGCAGGGGTAGGGGTAGGCGAGGGGGCAGGGTGGGGGCTAGCGGAAGGGGCGGCCGTGGGTTGAGGGCTCGGTGGCGGCGAGGCCTTCGGCGCTGGAGCGGACACCGGTTCCCACCGCCATCCGTCGTTGTTCTCGCAGATGATCGTCTTGCCGTCACCGGCTAGCCCGGTCGCGCCGTGGTCGCTGGTCCTGCAGAATTCGCCTGGCTCGTAGCAGGTGCCCGAATTGGAGAGCGGGTGGCATCCACCTGGACCGGTCGCCGCTGCGGGCGCTGCCACGCTGTTTGTCACGGCCGGTGAGACCACGCCCTGGGGGAGCGGCGACGATGTGGGCGTAGCCGTGGTGGTTACCGAGGGCGAAGCCTTGGGTGCTGTCGACGCGGCCAGGGCGTTCGCGGCACGATTGCCGCTGCCGCCACCGCTCATGCCGAATACGGCGGCCATCGCGCCGATGACTGCTAGGACGACGACACTGGCCAGGACAGGCGCCCCGGCTCCGGTGAAGGATCTGCGACGGCCGCCGCCGGATGGTCCGACCCGGGCCTGGACGCCACGCTTAGTGATGCGGAACGGGCCCAGGTAGACACCCACGTACGATTCCCCCTCATGCTGTCAAGATTGATGACGCCTCAGGTGGGCTCTCGGTGTGCATCAAAGCGGCTTGTATGCGCTCCTGGCGCAGGCGTCAGCGCCTGCCTCGGCGCCGGCGTGCACGGCGACGGGCGCCGCCCCCGTGGTGACCGTGATCGGGATGATGCGTCGGGCCGACTCCGCCCGGTCCTGCGGGAGCCGGCGCGGGCACCCGCCACCTTCGCCTCGGCGACGTCTCGCGCATGAGCACGACGAGGACGTACAGCAGAAGGAGCGCCACCCCGTCGAAGAACAGGCCGGCGATGATCGTCGGGATCGCCGAGCTCTCGCCCATGGTGAGATTGCGCCCGGTGCCCCAGGCCCAGAGGGGGTCACGGACGCTGAACGGTCGATTGAGTGGCACCTGCGTGGTCCAGGTCACCTGCGCGCCGCTGCCGGAGAGGTAGCCCTCGGTCACGATGATGCAGTTGCTGGTGGGCATCCGGCCGGCCCCTGGGCTGCAGTTCTGGCTGTACGACACCGGGTGGAAGGTGTCCCGGTGTCCGGCGCCGACCACATAGGCCCATGAGTTCACCTGGCTGGGCAGATAGAACGCGGTGATACACGTCATGGCGACGAGCATGAACAGGCCGGCTACCCAGCTGGCGGGGTGGCGCGGCGGCCAGCGATGCGCGTGAGCGTACAGCGGGTAATGCAAAACGCTGCTCTTCGCGCTCACCCGGACCGCCCCGTCGGCGCTGTGCAGATGTGATGTGTCGACGACTACGACAACGAGCCCGACCACCAGCAGAGCGACCAGCAGAAAGACCGGGACAAGGCTGACGGTTTCCGTTATCCCCGTGAGACTCCCGAGCAGGTTAACGTCGATCCCCGCGTAGACGGCGAGGCCAATCGCGCTGCCCGTCGCCACCCACGCCCAGCCGCGCCGACGGTGATGCAGCCTGACGAGTCTGGCAACTTCCGATGATTCGCTCATATCCCGCCGGAGTGCAGCCACGCCATCAATGTATTGGAAACCAGGATATTAGTCGATGCAGCTTGCCTCGGCACTCGTTACGATTCGGTGGATGCTCGACTTCGACGCGTATCTCAGCCGGATCGGCCTGGACCGGATCGGCAAGCCGACCTGGCAGGCGGTCCACCGCGCGCATGCGACGACGATTCCGTTCGAGAACCTCGACCCCCACCGCGGCCTCCCTGTCTCGCTGGAGCAGGCCGATCTCGAGCGAAAGCTCGTGGCCAGCCGACGGGGCGGTTACTGCTTCGAGCACAACCTGCTTCTGGCGTCGGCGCTCGAGCACATGGGCCTTGTGGTCGAGCCCATGCTGGCCCGCGTCAGGGTGGGCGGTGCATCCCGGGACACGCGGCCGGCCGGGCATCTGGCACTGCGCGTGACGGACACGGACGCAAACCAATGGCATGCCGACGTCGGGTTCGGGCTCGGCACGCTGCTCGACCCGATCCCATTCGGCCCGACCGGCATCCACGAGCAGTCGGGATGGACCTTCCGGGTAGTGGAGGACGGTGACGAGCTGGCCCTCCAGACCCCAGGGCCGGACGGATGGGCTGACGTCTACGCCTTCCCGCCGCGCCCCGCCTTCCGCGTCGACATCGAGGTGAGCAACTGGTGGACCTGCACCCATCCGTCATCGCGTTTCGTGTCCGGGTTGATCGTCGCGGTCAGTCACGACGACGGGCGGCGGGAAGCCCTCTCCGACTTCTCGGGTCGGCCGGTCATCGTGGTCAGCTCTCCTGACGGCACGGAAGCGACAGAAACGCAGCGCGAAGCGATCCCGTCGCTCCTGGCCGAGCGGTTCGGCCTGCCCGGCTTCGGACTCGGATCGGACGGCAAAATAGTGGCGGCGGTGAGCTAGGCGTCGCGGCGCCTCACCACGATCGCTGTCACGGCAATGAGGGCCGCGGCGAGGAGCACAAAGATGCCTGCCTCGATGCCCTGGAACGCCCAGTACCGGTCAGCGGGCTGGTAGGTGATGAACGCGTGGTATCCATGCGCAGCCAGGCAGGAACGGAAGCTGGTTGGATCGTGGAACACGAGCGTCTGGCAAGCCTGCGGCAGGTTGCCGATGGGCATCTGCACGCCGCCGAAGTTGATGGTGGGGCCGCCATGGACCGGACTGCCAGTCACCTGACCGGCTGGGCCAATGACGCCACTGGAGACCAGCCAGTAGGACCCTTTGGGCACTACCGGATGCTGCAGGAAACTGAAGGTCCTGGTGACCGCTGTCAGGTAATGCGCGCGGAAGTTCTGGCCGATGAACAGACGCAGGAACGTGAACACAACGAGCGTGACGGCCATCGCCGGCAGGGTGCGGCGGATCACGGTGCCCGCGGCAATACCGAGAGCCACCGCGAACACTGCGTAGCCGATGGGGACGATGCCCTGAATATCGAACTGGGAGGGCTGGAAGTTCTGCTGCTCAAGGGTGTTCGCCGGACTAGACCACCAGGTAACGATGGCCGCAACGGCGCCAGCCCAGGCGGCCGCGGCGAGCAGGGCCCACCCGACCTTGACGGTGAGCCAGCGTCCGCGGGTGACACTCTGCATCCAGGCGAACTGGCTCGTACCGGTTTCGAGTTCTCTGGCCACCAGTGGCCCGCCCCAGAACACTCCGAGCAGGCACGGCACGACAACGGTCAGCGTGACCAGCAGGGAGGCCCAGGGGCCTGCTAGAACCAGCGTGTTCGCGAGGTTGCCGCAGCTATGGCTGGCAGAGCACGCCGCGCGAGCCGACTGGTATTGCGTGGCCATCAGCCGCCCGGTGATCAGCATCAGCACGGCGAACGCGGCAAGGGCGGCGGCGGCGACATACGCCTGGTTACGGTGCTGGCGCCAGACGAGCCAGGTCATTGATCCTCTCCGATCATGGTCAAGTGGGCAGGCGCTGGCGCGGCGTACTGACCCATATAACCGAGCACCAGCTCTTCCAGCCCGACGTCGGCTGCCTCGTAGGCCGGGTCGATGACCGGCGCCTTGCCCCGGACAAGCAGGGTGGCCTGGCGGGCGGTGCGCACGGCCTGCACGATGGTGTGATCGCGCTCGATTGCGGTGGTGTCCTTGGCCGGTCCGACGAGCACCCGGTGCTCGGTGAGCAAGGTGTCGATGTCGCCGCACAGCTGGAGGTGGGAGGCGGCCAGCAGGATCAGGTGATCGCACGTCCGTTCCAGGTCGGCGACCAGATGCGAGGACAGCACGACGGTCAGGCCGCCGTCGGCTACCGCCTCGGCCAGATGTGCCAGGAACTGCCTCCTGGCTAGCGGATCGAGCGCCGCGACAGGCTCGTCGAGGAGCAGCAGCCGCGGCCGCTTGCCCAGCGTTAGTGCGAGCGCCAGCTGGGCACGCTGGCCCCCGGACAGCGTGCCCACCGTCTGGTCTAGCGGGATACGAAGGTTCTGCAGCCGCTCCCGCACGGACGCCCCATCCCACCGGGAATTGAGATGTGCACCAATGCCGATGTGATCCTCGGCGTTGAGGCGCCGGTACAGCGGGATCTCCTGGGCAAGGAAGCCGACGTCGGCGAGAAAGGCCGGGTCCTGGCGGGGCCAGCCGCCGAGCACCGCGACCTCGCCACTGGTCGGCCGGGCCAGCCCGGCGAGCAGCCGCAGCAGCGTTGTCTTTCCGGCGCCGTTCGGGCCGATCAGCGCCGATATCCGGCCTTCGGGAACGGTGATGGTGGCCTCTGTGAGGGCGGTGACCTTGCGGTAATGCTTCGACAGCCCGCGCGTCTCGATCGCGGCAGGGTTGCTGCTGGCCATCATGCGGTCTCCTCCTCGGCCGCTGCTCGCAACGTGACGCGCAATAGCGACTCGATCGACTCGTCATCCAGTCCGGCTTCGCGGGCGCTACGCACCCATTGCGTCAGGCTGCGCGCCAGCCGCGAATGTGTGCCGGGTGGCGGACCGGACGGGCGGCCCACCACGAACGTGCCGAGCCCGGCCCGCGGCTCGACGAGACCATCGCGCTCGAGGTCGCGGTAGGCCTTGAGCACGGTGTTGGGGTTGACTGCCGTGGCCGCGACGACTTCCCGCACCGTGGGGAGCTTGTCGCCGACGTCGAGGACCCCCATCCGGAGTGCCTGCCGGACCTGCTGGACGATCTGCAGGTAGGGGGGCACTACCGAACGGCCATCAAGCCGGAAGCTGATCACGCCTCTGCACCTCAAAGTACTATGGGCCTAAGACTTTAGATACTTCGCGGCTCCGTTGTCAACGAGTAGCTCCGGCTCCGCGGCAGCACTACCTTCGGTGGCATGACCGGACAGGATGCTGATGACTGTCGCCGAGGCTGACGTCGTCGTTGTCGGCTCGGGCGCGGCGGGCGTCGCGGCCGCCCTGGAGGCGAGTGCGCGCGGAGCCCGGGTGGTAGTCATCGAGGCGGCGGACCAGATCGGCGGAACAGCCAGGATCTCCGGCGGTGGCATGTGCATCGCTGGCTCGCCGGTCCAGGCCGCGTACGGCATATCCGATTCACCCGAGCAGGCGCTAGACGACTGGCTGGCCGTCGGCGGGCCGTCAGCCGACGCCGGGTGGGCGCAGCGCTACCTCGAGGCCAGCGTCCCGGAGATCTACGACTACCTGGCAGCGGCCGGCGTGCAGTGGCTGGCTGTCCACCCGCAGGAGGGGAACCGGGTGCCGCGCTGGCACGCGCCCGCCGGTGCCGGCCGGGCCGTGATGGACCTGCTAGCCGGGCAGGCGCGGCAGTCCGAACGCATCTCCTGGGAGCTGCGCACGCGCGCCACCGAGCTCATCCTCACCGGGGGAGCGGTCACGGGACTGGTCGTCTCCGGTCCGGCTGGTGAGACGGAGTACCGGGCTCGATCAGTTCTGCTAGCCACCGGCGGTTTCACCAGCGATGCCGCGCTGACCGGCGAGCACTCGCCAGCCGCCAGGGCCGGCAAGCGGATCCTGCTGGCGGGAGGCCCGGGCGCACTCGGCCAGGGCCATCAGCTCGCTCGCGACGTCAGCGCCGACATGGTGAACATGGACGCCATCTGGATGTATCCGTACGCGACGGTCGACGACAGGTCGGATGGGGACAGCAGGGGACTCGTACTGCGCGGCATGGACGACGACGTGTGGATCAACGCCGACGGACGGCGCTTTCACAATGAAGCGCTACGCGGCGGAGCGAGCGGCGCGCCTGCAGTCCTCGCCCAGCCAGGCGCGACGTGCTGGGCGCTCATCGATGCGCGAATCGCGACGTCACTGGTCGTGTGGGACGGGAGCTATCGGCGCGACGGCATAGCCGCCAGGCAGAAGATCGATAGGCTGCTGACCGAGTCCCCGTACGTCACGTCGGCGCCTGACTGGGCCACCCTGGCCGCGCGCATCGGCGTGGATGCGGCGCAGGTTGAGAACACCATGCGGGACCACAACCGGGCGCGCCAGCTCGGCCGCGACGTGGATCCGGACTTCGGGCGTCCGCTGGCCGGGCTAAAGGCGATCGACCAACCGCCGTATTACGCGATTCAGTTCTTCCCCGCGGCGCGCAAGAGCCTCGGTGGCGTACGGACCGATGAGAACTGCCAGGTGCTCGGTACCTCGGGACAACCGGTGCCGGGCCTGTTCGCAGCGGGTGAGGTGGCAGGGATGGCTGGCGGGCGCATCAACGGGCATTCGGCGCTGGAGGGAACGATGCTCGGCCCCAGCCTGTTCAGCGGGCGCGTGGCCGGCCGCGCCGTGTAAGGCAGCCCGTGCTACAGGCTGCTGACGAACTTTGAGAGCGAGTCGCCGGCCGATCGCAGGCCGGCCAGCACGTGCTGGCCGAACAAGGCCGCGCCATCCGGGTTTGTGAGCAGGTACCACACCGCGAACACCACGATCAGCCAGCCGACAATCTTCTTCGTCGGCATAGGGGGCTCCTTCTCGATCGCCTACCGCTGCAGCCGCGTGCGATCGGGGAATCGCTGGCGACCGGAGGCTTCTGTTCAGGTGCAGGTTAAATTGTGCACCTGCCAATGGCCAATAGCCCGCATATCGCCGCGTGGCGCGCTCAATCTCGCGGCGCTCACAAACCGTAGGCCTCGAGCAAGTGGAGCCAGACCTCGCTGATGGTGGGGAACGACGGCACGGCGTGCCAGAGCCGGTCCACCGGGGCCTCACTGCAGATCGCCACTGTCGCCGAGTGCAGCAGCTCCTGCACGCCAGGACCTGTGAACGTGGCGCCGACGACCCGGCGGCTGGTGTCCTCGATGACCAGCTGGCTAGTGCCTGCGATGCCGTTGCCCTGGGTGTACGCGCCGGGCACGTCGCCGGTCGGGGTGCGAACGACGGTGACGGCCATCCCGACGCCGCGGGCCGCTGCCTCGGTCAGGCCGACCGCGCATACCTGTGGATCGGTGAATGTGACGCGCGGAACGATCGAGCTGGACGCCACGTCAGCGCCCTGCCCCCGGGCGATCACGTCGGCCGCGACGCGCGCCTGGTACTTGCCCATATGGGTGAGTGGTGCCAGCCCGTTGCAGTCCCCAATCGCATACAGCCATCGCCCTTTCACGCCGACCGCGCGAAGCTGACTATCGACTCGGACCGGCGAACCTGGCTCAAGCCCGACAGCCTCGAGTCCGATCCCCGAGGTGGCAGGCCGCCGCCCGATCGCGACCAGGATCTCATCAGCAGAGAATGCCCGGCCGTTGTCCAGGGTGGCGATCACCCGGCCGTCGCGGCCGTTGCGACGGGCCGCCGTCATCCGCGCGCCCGTTACTACGCTGATGCCCTCGGCCTCGAACGCCGCCTGCACCTGCTCGCCCGCGAACGGCTCCTCACGGGCGAGCAGCCGGTCAGCAGCCTCGACGATGACCACTCCCGCGCCTAGGCGCCGGAAAGCCTGCGCCAGCTCGGCGCCGACGGGCCCGCCGCCGAGCACCAGCAGCCGCTTCGGTACCTCCTTGGCACTGGTGGCCGTCTGGTTGTCCCAGGGATCGACATCGCTCAGCCCCGGAATAGGCGGAATGAGCGGCGTGGTTCCGGTGGCCAGGACGACGGCTTTTGCGGCACGAAGCGACCGGGGAGGTGTGTTGGGACTACGGACCTGCACAGTCCGCTTCCCCGTTAACACCCCCGTGCCGCGCACCAGGTCGATGCCCCTGTCGGCCAGCCACTGCAGCTGCCCGTCGTCGTGCCAGTGGGAGGTCATGTAGTCGCGTTGCGCGAACGCGGCGAGAGCATCCACCCCGCCCGTCACGGCCTCGGCAGCGCCGGGGGCCCGCCGCGCGGCTGCCAGCACGTCACCCGGCCGGATCAGCGTCTTGGACGGGATGCAGCCGTAGTAGGAGCACTCGCCGCCGACGAGTCGCCGCTCCACGATCACCACGGACAGGCCGGCGTCGGCGAGCCGGCCGGCGGCCACTTCGCCTGTCGGCCCAGCGCCGATCACCACCGCGTCATAGTCGTCGGCCGCCATCTGTCCCCCTCCCGCCATACGTGGCAATACTGAGCCGGGCCTGGCCTGGTGTTGCAGAGCACTGCACGGTCGGACGGTTAAGTTCTGGTTAACTCCGAGATCACGCGGCGCTGGCCGCGATTGAGACCCCCCTTGTGTCTATTTCCGGCCTGGCCGTTCGTCGGAGTTGTTAAAGGGCCGTGACATGGCAGTTCGGCTGGTGCGGTGGCGGGGGCCCGGCGCCAGCGGGACGATGGTGTGCGGCGACGGCTCACTCGGATCGATCTGGGAAGGAACTCGCGCATGACCGGTGTACGGGTACTCGTGGGCACAAGGAAAGGTGCCTTCATCTGCAGCTCGGATGGCACGCGCCAGGACTGGGACGTGACGGGGCCGCTCTTCGGCGGCTGGGAGATCTACCACGTCAAGGGCTCGCCGGCTGACGCCAACCGGCTGTACGCGTCGCAGACGAGCGGCTGGTCGGGACAGGTAATCCAGCGCTCGGATGACGGCGGCAAGACGTGGGAGCCGGTAGGCAACAAGTTCAGCTACGACGGCACGCCGGGCACGCACCAGTGGTACGACGGCACCCCGCATCCGTGGGAGTTCGCCCGGGTCTGGCATCTGGAGCCGTCGCTGCACGACCCAGACACCGTCTACGCGGGTGTCGAGGACGCGGGCCTGTTCAAGTCGGGCGACGGTGGGCAGACCTGGGTGGAGCTGCCCGGCCTGCGCGGCCACGACAGCGGCTCGTCCTGGCAGCCCGGTGCAGGCGGGATGTGCCTCCACACGATCATCCAGGACCCGGCCAACCCGGCCAGGATCTTCACCGCGATCTCGGCCGCGGGTGCGTTCCGGTCCGACGACTCCGGTCAGACCTGGCGGCCGATCAATCGCGGCCTGCACTCTGAGGGCATCCCGGACGAGGACGCCGAGGTCGGGCACTGCGTGCACCGCATCGCGATGCACCCGTCCAGGCCGTCGGTGCTGTTCATGCAGAAGCACTGGGATGTCATGCGCAGCGACGACGCCGGCGATTCGTGGCACGAGATCAGCGGCAACCTGCCGACGGACTTCGGCTTCCCGATCGACGTGCACGCGCACGAGCCCGACACCATCTACGTGGTGCCGATCACCAGTGACTCGCTGCACT
>Ga0126371_10003123_pt1 | contig 14430 bp, 13 predicted proteins | sample PanSoiMetaPlot_4_FD_110145 | JGI IMG/M metagenome (GOLD analysis project Ga0126371, IMG submission 110145) | Tropical forest soil microbial communities from Panama - MetaG Plot_4 | ecosystem: Environmental > Terrestrial > Soil > Tropical forest > Bulk soil | place: Panama | collected 2016-02-17 | reverse complement strand
TTTCCCGGCTGGCCGGATTATAAGTAGCTCTCCTGCCGAAGGCAAGCGCCTTCCCATTCACCCTCCCCTTTATTGTTAAGATGCGGAAGGCAGAGAACGCGGATGTTTCCATCTCAGCGCATTCCGCGGACGACAAAGCCGCATAGAGAGGCTCTTAGACTATGGACACCGGTCGCCCCCTTTTTGGTCAAGTGGCTGTGATTACGGGCGCGGGACGAGGAATTGGAGCTGCCATCGCACGCAAACTGGCCGTAATGGGCGCTACGGCGGTTCTCTGTGGGCGGACGAAATCTTCGCTTGACGCAACCTCGCAGACGATTACGAATGCGGGAGGAAAAGCCGATGTGATTCCGTGCGATGTAACCGCACTTCACCAGGTCGAGTATGCCGCGGCTCGTGTTAACGGCACATTTGGCCGAGTGGACATACTTGTGAACAATGCCGGAGTCGCAGGGTTCAACGATTTGTTACACGATCTTTCCCCAGACGATTGGGATCGAATTCTCAACACGAATCTACGCGGTGTTTATTACATGATCCGTTCGTTTGCGCCATTGATGATTCGCGCGTGTTCGGGGCACATCATTAATATTTCTTCCTTGTCCGGGAAGAATGCTCTGCCCAAGGGTGCAGCGTATGCCGCTTCCAAGTGGGGATTGAACGGATTGACGTATTCGGTCGCGGAGGAGTTGCGTGCGAACAATGTCAGAGTGTCGGTAGTTTGCCCTGGGTCGGTGGAGACAGAACTCAGTCCCCATAAGGGAAAGGATCCCAAGAAGATGCTGCAACCGGAGGATGTTGCGCACGCGGTGGCGATGCTGATGACGCAAACACCGCAGTCGTTTGTGAGCGAGATTCTGTTGAGGCCGACGCAGAAACCGTGAATTCGGCTTTTGGCTCTGGGCTTTCGGCTTCAGACCTCTGACCTTGGACCTCGGCTGGTCTGTTATGCAATCGACATTCGTGTTGAGCCGCCGGAGTACTGAGAGAAGTAGCGAAGGGCTGAAGTCGAGCCCGGAGGAGTGTAGCCGGATCGAACTATTAGACAAGCCGTTGTCATTCCGACCTGAGATGAAGTCGAAGGCAGGAATCTGCTTCTTCTCACCACGAGCACACAGCAGATTCCTCGCGTTGCGAGGAATGACAAAGGCCCATGGAGCGCTGCCTCCGCCAAATATCCAAGATCGGGAGCCAAAGGTCTGAAGTCGAATCCCTTAGCCGGAAAGCAGAAACGCGCCCGGAGCGCGACTGGCTATTTCTTAAACAAATTTTCAAAGGCCGCCCGCGCGTCGTTCGGGCGCAGGCTCGCGGGAGTCGATGTTTCCTTTTCGCGTGTCACGCGAATCTCGTAGGTTGAACAGTCATTGCGCGCGTCTTTCTTGGCGATGCGCTCTTTGACCGGCTGCATGCATTCAAAGCGGCTTCCAGGATCGAAGTAGGTGCACTGCTTGCACGAATGCAGCTCGAAACCGCATTTCGGACATTGCCCTTCGCCCGAGCTGGCCGCTCCCTGAAGCACGGTTCCGCATTGCGCGCAGCGCGAGACTGCGCGTGTGCCCGGCAAATTCACCGGGCGCGGTCCCAGCGCGTGGTCCCAGCGCGGCGGACCACTCTTTCGTTCCGGTGGTGCCTTAGGCGTCTTTTCACGACGCGGTTCTCGATCATTGTCCTGATAACCAGGTTGACGGTATTTGGCCACAGAAAGACCTCCCCAAGCGTGTGGCCACATTGTCCACCCGATCAGGCCCGCGCGGCAAGTGCGGCAAAACCTGACCACGGGTCCGCACGGACTTTCACGGATCAAAACCTTTAGGGGATTTGATTTTCGATTTATCCGTGTAGCTCCGTGGCGATCCGTAGCAAAAGGTTTTCACTCGCTACAATACCGACATGATCCACGAAATCATTCCGGTGGGGCCGCTCCAGTGCAACTGCTCGGTCATCGGCGACGAGACCACACGCGAGGCTATGGTGATTGATCCGGGCGACGATATCGACGACGTGCTCGCTCTGGTCCGCAAGCACAATCTGCGGGTCAAGCAGATTGTGATTACGCATGCACACATCGACCATATTGGGGGAGCGATGAAGTTGCGCGCTGTGACCGGAGCACCGCTTCTGCTCAATCAAAACGACTATGCACTGCTGAAGATGCTGGATGTGCAGGCTGCGTGGATTGGCGTGGCACCGCCCGAAAAGGTAGAAATCGATCGGAGCATCACGACCGGAGAGACGGTATCCGCGGGGTCGCATACTGCAGAGACTCTGCACACACCGGGTCACACGGAAGGAAGCATTTGCCTGTACTTTGCTCCCGAGAAGAAACTGATTGCGGGAGACACCTTGTTTGCCGGTTCGATCGGGCGCACGGATCTGCCAGGTGGATCGATGCAGAAAATCATGCGCTCGCTGCGTAGCACCGTCTTGGCATTGCCCGATGAAACCGTAGTCGTGCCAGGTCATGGTGAACTCACCACGATCGGAGAAGAGCGCGAGAACAATCCGTTTCTCGTGAAACGATGAAACGGGTTGGACCGATATGAGACTGGTCGGCCACGATTTGTGAGGCACAGCACGAATTCAATGCCTGCCTTCTGCTATAGTGAACCCCTGCGAAGGAGCCCGATATGGCTGGAAAGAGTCTGAACCGCGTTCAACTGATCGGTAATCTGGGCAAGGACCCCGAGGTCAAATACACGCCGCAAGGTACACCCGTGGCGAAGATCACGATCGCTACCAATGAGCGATTTAAAGACAAAGGCGGCGAGTGGCAGGACCGCACCGAGTGGCACAACGTGGTGCTCTGGCAGCGGCTGGCGGAGATCGCAGGAGAGTATCTGAAGAAGGGCGGCAAGGTTTACGTAGAAGGGCGCTTGCAGACCCGCTCCTGGGATGACAAGCAGACCGGCCAGAAGAAGTACATGACGGAAGTGGTCGCGAGCGATCTGATCTTGCTGGGCGGACGCGGCGAGGGTGGTGGAGAGTTTGGCGGAGGCTCGCGCGCTGCGTCAACTGGCAGCAACAATTTTGATCAGCGTGTCCCGGAACATGAACCGGCTGGTTCTGGACCGATCACGGATGAGGATATTCCGTTTTAGGCTCGCCCCCACGAAAGGCGATGCCCACAGAGGGCACAGGGGCTCACTGGGTGATTCAACGAACTCCGAACAGACGAGTCAGAACTTCTGTCTGACTTGGCAATAGATGCGATTTTATTTCCATACGCGAGAGCCAGCGAGGCGAACCTTCCCAAGACTCACCGAGACTGCCGCTCGCTTCGACCTCGAAGACGCTAACGACGCAGGGAATGTCGGCTGTGCTGCGGTACTCGAAGAGAAAGCTGGATTTCTCCACCTTCAGGCCTGTTTCTTCCTCGACTTCGCGCCGCATAGCTTGCTCGGCTGCCTCGCCGGGGTGAGCGAGCCCGCCCGGGAAAGAAAAACCTCGAGCGTCGTTGCGGTCGATGACGAGGATCAGGTCATCCTTGCGAAGAACAGCGATGGAGGCGCGAAGATAGCCGAAGATGGGAACGCGAGAGTAGGTTGCGATGGCAGTTCGCGCAATCACTCGAAACAACAGCCGCTTCATTTTGGCAAAGAGCTTTGACATTTACTTGTCGAGTACCGGGGTAAGGATTTTGTCAGATTTTCTAGAGGCTGGAATCCCCATCGAATAAAGAGGGCTCCCAGACCTCCGCATTCTTGAGTACACCCGCCAGAGCTGAATTATTGACTTTGTAGTAGGAAAGCCAGCTACCCAACGGGCGGCTGTGGGGAGAGGCCGACTGCAATACCCGCTCCAGTGAAGGAGTCACTCCCACCAACTCAAACATATGGATTGACTGTTTCCGGCAACGGTGGGTGGCAGTCGCCAACATTGCGCTCAGAATGTTCTGCGAGTTCTCCGGAACAATGCACTGGAAGTCGGCCAGGCGCATGCGAGTAAGTCCCACCTGTGGGAAATCATGGCGGAGAAAGACTGCGTAGGCGATCAGTCCGGACTTGTCTTCCACGGTGTAGATCCAGGCACGATTCTGCTGCAATGCGAATTTGAAATGCCAGTCGAGAGCTTCCTGACTTCGATCTGCGATGAGAATTTTGGGTTTTTGCGCGCGTAATTGCTCCCAGAACGACTGAAAGCGATCATCGAAGCAGAGCGCCGGAACCACCGGAATGCCATTGTCTAAGGGTAGATAGCTTTCCTTGATCTGGTCGCGAAGATACAGGCCCGCTGACAGAGGATAGCTGAGTGGCTGCGTCAGCGAACTCGCACTCTTCCGCAGATAGCTGGAAATGAATCCGCGATAGTTAGTGATCCAGAATAAGGTTCGATCCCACGCGCCAACCGGCATACGAGTGCTCTGAAAGCTGCTGTAGGCAGCCTCAGACTGGGAATTTACCGTCGTGCTGAGAAACAGATCTATATTTCGTTGCTGAAAATAAGTAGCAAGAAGCAAAGGAGAGTACGAACGATATGGAGTATCGACCACCCAGGCACGGGTTGTCGCCGCCAAATACGTTTTGCCTTCGAGGTGATAAGAGAGCGCGATATTGCCGAGATAGCCAGCGATCGAACCGTCGACGTCGAGCACCCAACCGATCGGGACCCTGACTTGCGATGCGCGGCAGGCGGGGTTGTTGGCCCACAGATGTGTCCATGCCGGATAACTTTCCGTATGCAAGTCAAACTTTGAGGCGAGCGAGGCTATCTGCGAATGGTCTTCAAAACGGGCCTCGCGTAACCTTGGGGGTTTTAGCGCCCTGGTTGGGGGGGCCGGTCCAGTTTGAACATCAACGCTCATGAGCACCACACGACGAGATTTGGAGGACGTCAAAAAAAATGTGGTTGCAAATTCGGAACATGATCAAAGTGGCGTCGCCAGCAGAATGCAGGTAAGAAACCTGTTGGGCTGCAATCACTATATAACAGGAAGCGACGGCTGGGCCCTGATCAACTTCAACCGAAAGCCTCTGAGAGTAAACATCCGCATTTTCATGGAGATCGAACCGAGGATTGTGGGAGGGATCTCGTTGAGGGTACGTCGCAAGTGATGTATAATCGCCCAACGGATTGAAAAGGCTGTATCCCCTGCAGCCGTGAACCCCCAAGCCAATGCGGTCGTCTGGCCAAGTGTGGACTCGTCTTGTTTATTGGATGTAACAGGAGTGTAGGCTGTGCTCATGCAGAGTGGCAAGCACGCAGATTCTGGCCATGGAGGAGTGGAGCCGATGACCGATTTAACCGCGTCCATTCCTGACCTGATTCGAAAACGCGCCGAGGTTGCGCCTGATGATCTCGCTGTGCGTGCCGGTTCTGAGCGACTCTCCTATCGGGAGTTTGAGCTTCGTGCAAATCGGCTGGCGAACTATTTGAGCAGCTTGGGAGTCATCCCCGGAAAGATCGTGGGGCTCTGTATGGAGCGCGGGCTAGAGTTCCCCGTTGCGGCGCTCGCCGTGCTGAAACTCGGAGCAGCCTATCTGCCGCTTGAGCCAAAAGCGCCTGCACAGCGCCTGGATACAATGTTACGGACGGCGCAGGTTCCTGTCGTGCTGACGAACTGCAAAACGCACAATCTATCCAGCGAAAACGGCGCACCAGTTGTGAACTTGGGCTGCTGCAAAGAAGCGATTGACCGCGATTCTGCGGAAGCGCCCAAGGTTCGCATTACTTCTGACCACACCGCGTATGTCATCTTCACTTCTGGATCAACAGGAATCCCGAAAGCCGTCGCGGTCGGTCATGCGAGTTTGCTGAATCTGACGCGGTGGCACATCCGGGCGTTTGATGTGAAGGCCCACGATCGGGCGACCCAACTGGCTTCAATCGGATTTGACGCCGCCGTTTGGGAACTTTGGCCGTATTTGGCCGCGGGTGCAAGTATTCATGTGGTAGACGATGAAACGCGTACGGACCCAGAGAAGCTTCGCGACTGGCTGGTGCGCGAACAAATCACCGTCAGCTTCACTCCTACACCACTCGCGGAACTGATGCTGAAGTTGTCCTGGGCGAAAGGTACGGCTCTGCGGTTTCTTCTGATCGGTGCAGATACTCTGCATTTCTATCCGCCGGCAGGTCTGCCGTTCACGCTAGTGAACAACTACGGACCGACGGAATGTACGGTCGTCGCTACGTCGGCCGCCGTCAGTGCCGAGAAGACAGATAGACTTCCTCCGATTGGACGCGCCATCGACAACACGCAGGTTCTCATTCTCGATGACAAGTTGCGGCGCGTACCGGCAGAAACTGTGGGCGAGATCTATGTCGCTGGAGCGGGCCTGGCACAAGGCTATCTCGACGATGCTCAGCTGACAGCACAACGATTCGTGAAGAATCCCTTCAGGGATGTTCCTGGCACCCGGTTATATCGAACTGGTGATCTGGGAAGCTGCCTGCCCGATGGACGGATCTCGTTCCACGGGCGCTCCGATGAACAAGTCAAGGTCAGCGGCTTTCGCGTCGAGTTGAATGACGTAAACAGCGCGCTTCGCCGACACGCTTCTGTGCGCGAGAGCGTGGTCTCTGCCAGAGAGAACGAATCGGGCGAGAAGCAACTGGTTGCGTACATCGTTCCTTCTGGTTCTTCGCCGTCGGTCAGTGATCTCCGGGAATTTCTGGCGAAGGAATTGCCGGAGTACATGCTGCCTTCGATTTTTGTCGGCCTAGGCGCCCTGCCGTACGCCTCCAGCGGAAAGGTGAATCGACTGGCCTTGCCTGCTCCAAACGAAAGCAATATGCTGCGGGATCAAGTCTTCCACCGACCGAGTTCGGCAACCGAAGAGCGTGTCTCTGCGATTGTCGCTTCGCTCCTGGGCTTGCCAAAAGTTGGCATAAACGACAACTTCTTCTATCTGGGTGGCAACTCGTTGTTTGGAACGCAACTAATCGCTCGCCTGCGGGATGCGTTCCAGGTCGAAGTGCCATTGCTGAGTCTCTTCGATCATCCGACGGTTTCTGAATTGTCCACCGAAGTTGAACGGCTGATGATCGCCAAATTGGACGCGATGAGCGAAGAAGAGGCTCAACGTCTGTTGGCCTTGAACACTACACACGCCAGCCTATGAGCTCAACCAGCGGCACGATCTCAAGAAGCTCAGGAGCCAGTGCGCTCAGTCTCTACCACCTGCTTGATCCCGCCGTGCTGGCCAATCCATATCCGTTGTTCCATCGTTTGCGCACCGAGGACCCTGTGCATTGGGACGTATTTCTCCACACATGGGTGGTGACTCGATACACGGATGTTTTGGAGGTTCTTCACAGATTCTCTGCGGACCGCACGCACACGCCGTCAAAACTACAGGCAATGGGACTCGGGGATATGAGTCCGATTGCGCGGTTGATGGTGAAGCAGATGTTGTTTATGGATCCGCCCGCACACACCCGGCTGCGGAGTCTGGCTTCGCAGGCGTTTAGCCCAGCGCGGGTTGCGGTCTTGCGCACTCACATTCGCGACATTGTGAAACGGCTGCTCGACGAAGTGCAGGATAAAGGAGAGATGGATGTCATTCGGGAACTGGGTGAGCCGTTGCCCGCGATTGTGACTGCAGAGATGCTGGGAGTGCCCACTGACGACCGTCATCGGCTAAAAGCGTGGTCGGCCGACTTTGCCGAGATGCTGGGGAATTTCCAGCACAATCCGGAGCACGCTCCGCGGATGCTGCGTGCCGTGGAGGAGATGACAAGCTACTTTAAGGACCAAGTGTTGACTCAAAGGGATCGTCCGCGAGAAGGGCTGGTTCACTCGCTAATGACCGCTGAGGTGGATGGCGACCGGTTGACCGATGAAGAAGTCGTCGCCACCTGCATTGTGACGATGGTGGGCGGGTTGGAGACGACAACGAATCTGATTGGGAATGGCGTGTTAACCCTGTTGCGCCATCCGGAGCAAATGACAAGAATGCGGGAAGACTTGTCGCTGATTCCGAGCGCGGTCGAAGAGATGCTGCGCTATGAAAGTCCGAGCCAACACACCGGACGGCTGGCGCCGAATGATGTCGAGATGGGCGGACGCCTGATTCGCAAAGGGCAAGCCCTAATGGCTGTAATGGCGGCAGCGAATCGCGATCCGGAGCGCTTCCCTGACCCGGACCGTTTTGATGTTACGCGTATAGACAACCGTCACCTCGCTTTTGGATATGCGGCACACTTCTGTTTTGGCGCAGCGTTGGCTCGTGTGGAAGGGCAGGAAGTGTTCGAAGCAATTACGCGGCGGTTGTACGATTTGGAACTCCAACCGGGGCCGCTCACGTGGCGCAACAATCTCGGTCTCCGCGGCATGATTGCCCTTCCAATCAAGTTTCGCGCATCGCACGCCGCCTAGGACGTTTCCCAACTGATGCCCAACGAACCGCTTCTCTCGGAGGCCAAGCGCAAACTGCTGGAACAGATGCGGCGAGTAGGGGCTCTTGCCCCTTCGGATGTCACGGGAGTGCAGCTTCCGCCACGAGAGAATCCTCTTCCGTTATCACTATCGCAAGAAGAAGTGTGCCGGCTCGAACAGACTGTTGGCAAGCTGACGCCGCTGCATAACGAATCGATCACGATCCATCGGCGGGGCCCATGTGATCCGGCGCTCCTGGGCCGAAGCCTGACGGAAATCGTCCGGCGGCACGAAATCTGGCGCACGACATATGCACAGATCAACGAGCGTTTGGCCCAGATCATTCATCCGGCGCCGGAGTCTTTCCCGCTTGCAGTATCAGACCTGCGAAATCTGCCGCAAAGCGAGCGCGACAAAGCGGCTGTGGCTCTGGCAACGAAGGATGCCACGCTGCCATTTGATCTTGACCAAGGGCCATTGGTCCGCGCGCGGCTGATCACTCTTCGAGATGCCGAACACCGGATTAGCGTGACTGCCCACCAGAGTGTGGTGGACGGCATTACGGTGTTCGACATTTTTCCCATGGAGCTGACGGCCTTGTACGAGAGCTTCGCATCGGGCAAGCCATCGCCCTTACCGGAACTGAAGGCACAGTTTGCCGACTTCGCGTGTTGGCAGCGGCGGAGAGTAACGGGCGAGGCAAAAGAAAGTCAGATTGAGTACTGGCAGAGGAAACTCGGAGGTGAGCTGCCTGTTCTCCGGTGGCCGAATGGAGGTGCGCGTCCTTCGCAGCAGACTTATCGTGGAGCAATGCACGCCTTCACGATGCCGGGCGGACTGGCACGATCCCTGAAGGACCTTGGGCGACGCGAGAGTGCAACGCTGTTCATGGTTGTGCTGGCAGGGCTCTTTGCTCTGCTCCACCGATGCACTGGCCAAAACGACATCATTATCGGAACGCTCTCGCCCAGCGGGCGCAAGCAGAACGCATTCCAGCGATGCATCGGATATTTCCTCAATCCGGTGCCGTTGCGGGCAAATGTTTCCCGGGATTCCTCTTTTCGTTCTCTGCTCTCCCAGATGCGCGAAGTCACGCTAGGAGCGATATCGAATGATGATGTTCCACTCAGCATGATCGCCGAACGCTTGCAGGTAAAGCCGGATCCCAGCCGTCATTCGTTCTTTACGGTAGCGTTGTCAGTCGCCCCCGATGTCGCTTCGCTTCCTCCCGGATGGGGAATGACGTACATGGACGTAGAGAGTGGCGGCGCTCGCTGGGACCTCTACATTGAATTGAGCGATCGCGCAGAGGGACTGCTTGGGCGAGCGCAGTACAATCCTGACTTGTTTACGCCAGCCGCGATGGCCCAGACCATCGAAGACTTCCAGCACCTGCTGGAAAAGATGGCCACAACTCAAGAGTGATGAACTGAGCGGAATCGGCTAATCGCCGGGATCGAGACACCATTCGCCGTCGAGGCGGGAGAAGAACGCATCTCCGCGTTCCAGAGACTTCATAATCTCAGGATTGCGTGAGCTGGCCACAGTCCATCCTCCGCGGCAGGTAAAGAAGCATCCTTTGTCGGAAAAATCCGCCGTGCGGCGGCTATCGACCACTCCGTGGAGACCGACGACTCCATGTCCGAAAGCATCCCAGAACAGATGATCGAGAACGTCTTTGGTGCTCTTCGAATCTCCGCCAATCTGCACAACTTGCCCGACTGCACCGGGCTTCACGTAGTAGATGTACCAACCGACGATCTTCTTTGAATCGTCTCGAAGCAGCACTTTTCGTAAGGAACCGCGGGCCGGCCTTGCTTTCATAAACCCAAGGAGCCATCGAAGGGACGAAGAATTGTACTCGGGGCACAAAGAATAGCCTTTGCGAAACTCCGCCATGCATTGAAGAAGAGTTTCGAGGTCCAATTCCTCGCCTTGCAGCCGCGGCTTTGTGAGGCGGAAGGGGCTCGATGAGAGTTTGGAGGCGATACTGTCCGCAATACTGCAGAATGGCTTTGCGGCGATCTTCAGGGTTGCGAGTGCAAGCGATTGAGCAGAGACCGACAAACCATAGATCGCGTAATGACTTGGCCGCAAAGGACGCCTCCAGTGAATGTTCATCGCCGGTACGACGGCGTATCCCATCCGCTGCAGGATGTTCTTGGAGACATTGTTGGCCGAATCGGCCAGGGCAAGGTCGTGGCTGCCCGCCATAAATGTGTTCACGAGTCGGGATGCGGCGATGCCGGACCGGAAATCGGGGTGGACGACAAGGTTTCCGCCAAACACCACGCGAATGGTTTGGCCGCAGTAGGACATCCGGCGAACATTTCTGCCTAAGAATCCTCTGACTTTACCGTCCGGAGCTTCATACACAAGAGATGGAAGCTCACTGTCGCTGAACGGATTCACGAAGAAAAGTTCGTGAAACAGGTTAAGCAATGCCTGGGGACTGGTCCCCTTGCGGCGACGCATGTATGACCAGTACAAATCCACGACCTGAGGAAGGTCAGCTTCAGCTAGCGGACGTACGGGCATTTCTTTGGTCTCCGTGTCGCAGATGTCTAGGTCTCACCCAACAGCAGCGACAGACCTGTTACCGCGGACATTGCAGCGGCAGTAACTTGGAATTCTCAGTGCCGCAAGGGGAGGAGGTGTGAAGCATAAGCCGGCAAGCACTTTCGTGGGGGCGGACAAATGATCGCGAAAGTTAGGATTGCACAGAAATAATTCAGGTTCAATCCCCCGGATCCAAACACCATTCCCCATCAAGACGCGTTAAAAAAGCTTCGCCACATTCAAAAACATTCAGTAGCTTGGGATTCCGGGAGAATGCGACGTTCCACCCTCCGCGACAGGTAAAGATGGATCCCCGATCGGAGAAATCGGCCATGCGACGACGGTCGACTACGCCGTGCAGCCCGATGACTCCTTGCTTCCAAGCATCGAAAAAAAGATGATCAAGCACGTCTTTCGTATATTTCTTGTCGCCTCCGACCTGCACAACCTCGCCGACTGATCCCGGCTTAACGTAGTACAAATACCAGCCGACGATTTTGTCACTTGCATCGCAAACGGCGATCTTCCTGAGACGTCCGCGGGCGGTGCCGCGATCCATGAAACTCAGCAGCCATTTGAGGGAGTTGACGTCATACTCCGCCCAGAACGAATAACCGTCACGAAAATTGGTCAGACACTGCAGGAGCGTTTCGACGTCGAGTTCAGAGCCGCGGAGGCGAGGTTCGCTCTGCAGAAAAGGACTTGCCTTGACGTGGGTCGCAAGGCTGTCGGCGAGGCTGCAAATTGGTTTCGAGGCCACTTTAAGAGTCGAAGCCATCGCAGAGCTCGCTGCGCGAGTCAGGGCGTAGATAGCATAGTGGCTGGGCTTCAGGGGACGGATCCAATGGAGGTTGAGCGCAGGAATTGTGCGGAATCCGAGACGCTCCAAAAGCGCTCGGGAGATATCATTTGCCGAGTCTGTTTGCCAGGCGTCATATTTTCCGCCCAGATATGTGCCGAGCAACCGCGGGCCAGCGAGGTTCGAGCGTGTGCCGGGTTGAACGATGAAATTACCGCCAAATGCAACGCGGACCGGTTCACCGCAGAGCGACATCTTCCTCGGGATAATGCCGAGGAATCCAATTACATCGCCAGATTTCCCCTCGTAGATAAGAGAAGGATAGGTGCTATCGACCCAGGGATTTTCAAAATACAACTTGTGAAAAAGAGAGCGAAGTTCCAGAGGAGCCGAGCCTTCCCGCTGTCGCATAAGGCGCCAGTACAAGTCGACGACCTGCGGAATGTCAGCTTCGACGAAAGGCCGAATAGCCATATCTTTCTTTCCCGGAGCCCTGGAAACACTGGGCGAAGAATGATCTGGGGGAGGATGCTCGCTGGAAGTAAGAGGACCCATAAATCTCTCAGAGGCGCTATGCCGAATGATCTCCTTGCAGACTTCGTCTTGCAAAACCGAGCTTGCCCCTGGCTACAGCAGTGCCATCGACGGTGGCTACCGCCTCGATTAATGCGAACCCTTCAATAAATTTTAGGACCTGGATATCCATTTCCATTCTATTTCCCGGAACGACGGGTACGAGAAATCTCATTTCGTTGATAGCGCCCAGCACCAAGAATTCTCCCGGTTGGGTTCCAGTGCCGGTTGTTTTTGAAAACAAAATCGCAGCCGACTGGCCGATCGCTTCAACAATCAGCGTACCGGGCATGACCGCATGTTCGGGAAAATGCCCCAAGAATTGCAACTCATTTCCCGTCACGTTTTTGGTTGTACGGATACTCTTGCCAGGTTCCAATGAGATTACCGTATCGACCATCAACATAGGAAATCGCTGCTTGAGCGCGGCTCGCACTTCTTCGAAATTCATGAACGGGGTTGTCATTGTCGAAACGTTTGCTCTGGATGCCGCTATCCTATCGCGCCCGCAGAATCATAGCAGTGGAGCGCGGAAGAAAACGTGCGCCCGGAGGAACTGGACTTGAATCGGAAACAAGTTTGCTTACACGCAGACCTGCATTTTCTGCCATACGCAGAGGTTCGCTTTCCTGGTTGTATTCGAATACGTGATCGCGCTGTGGCGATTCAAGCGCAGTGCTGAAGTAGACCATTCCATCGGCAGCAATCTGACGTGAGATGGTCGTAAAGAGCGGTTTGGGATCGGGCAGATGCTCGGCGAGCATCGCAGAGATTATTCCCTGGCACTTTGGATCGGCGCGGTTGCCATTCAAAGCGTCCTTCACTGAAAACCGAACCCGGCCGGCATGCCCAGAGGCTGCGAGCAAGCGATTCGCGACGGCAACGGCAGGCGGACTGATGTCCGAACTGTTGATTTGAAGATCGGGACGATCTTCGGCCACCAGAAGGCTGAGAACACCGTGGCCAGCGGCGAGTTCGCTGACGGTTGCGTTCTTCGGAAGGCGCCGGACAAACTCGTCGCGAAACATGGCAATGTGTCCGACAACGGATGGCCAGAACGGGTAAATGAGGATGGCTGCCCACATATAGGGCACCATGTAGCTCTCATCTTCGTAGACGCCGGAGAGGATCTCGGGCATTGTTTCGGGCGTATAGCGGCCGGCGCGCTCGTAAATCTGCTTGGCCTTGGCGACGCCGACGCAGTAGTCCGCGTAACCGTGAGCTGCAACTTCGAATACGTCGCTCCCATAGGCAGCTTCGGCCCAACGCGCCAGTGGATTCAGGAGCCACATGCATAGGTCGCGATTGGCTGCTACGTTGGCACGCGCCGAGCGAGAGAATATTTTGGCCTTGCGATCCAGAGCTTCGAGAAAGCGTTCCCCTGGCTCCATCTTTTCCCCCATTTTCCCCCGTTTTATTCCTGAGATTGCACGTGCCGTACGATGCGAACCATAGGGCGAATCAGTTCACTGCCGTCCCAAGGCGAACTGAACACGTGCATCCTGCCAAGCTTTACGACCCGGTCCACTCCGTTGCGGCCTGCCGCGTTGGCGAGGATTTCCTCTCTCTCAGAATCCCCAATTCCTAAGCCGAGAGTCTGAAGTGTTCCATCGAATTTGGAGACGACTTCGAGGAGGTCATCGACTTCGAGAATCGTAAGCGTCCGTCCCTGCGTAGGCTTCGGCATCTCGGTGCCGGTCCCGAGCAGGATTGTCCAATCCGGCGAGTTGGGGAAGAAAGCCGCGTTGTCGCCGCGGCCCATGAGCCAGGAAGCGCGAGCCAGGCAAATGGCTGAGCTTAGGGATGGTTCGATCTCATGGCGTGGATGCGCGCGGTTTTCGTCTTCAAAGGCTTTCTTCAATTCCGCAACGAACCCATTGGGATCGCAATTTTCCCCTCGTTCGAGAAACAGCGTCTGCGGTGAGGAGCAAGCTTGCTGGTCGAACTGCCACACATCGCGCGCAATCCGCCGGCACCAGGCAGTGCGATCTTCGCGACCCCACGTGGATGCATCCATGGCAGCGGCTGAAACACGAGGACCGAATACCTGCAAACGAGCCCAGTGCGGGAATGGCAACCGGCGAACTTGCGAGACTGCTTCCTCCCCACCCCAGATCACGGCGCCATCGACGCTGCGCGCCATGGCTTCCTGCAGATCGGCGCGCGCGTGCTCAAAGCTCGC
>Ga0126371_10003122_pt1 | contig 14431 bp, 9 predicted proteins | sample PanSoiMetaPlot_4_FD_110145 | JGI IMG/M metagenome (GOLD analysis project Ga0126371, IMG submission 110145) | Tropical forest soil microbial communities from Panama - MetaG Plot_4 | ecosystem: Environmental > Terrestrial > Soil > Tropical forest > Bulk soil | place: Panama | collected 2016-02-17 | reverse complement strand
GCCTCTTCGTGCTCTTCCTCGTGGTGCTCGGCAAGTCCCGCCTCGGCTGCGAACTCCTCTTCATGTTCGTGATCGTCCTCGTGCTCGGCGGGCTCTTCCTCGATCTCGTCGTGAGGGTGAGCATGCTCGAGGTGCTCGGCAATCTGGTGCGCCTCGTGCAGCGCTTCCGCCTCGTCGTCGTCGAACTCGGCGCCGCCCACCAGCGTGTCGGCTTCCGCGCGAGCCTGCGTCTCTTCGTGCTTCGCTTCGACCAGCCGCGCCGAAAGCGAAACTGCTTCGTCTTCGCTGAGGCCTGCTGCTTCGTTACGCACTTCGCCCGTAAGAGCTTCTTCTTCGTGATGTGCAAACATCTCGACGCTTTCTTCGGCGTGCTCTTCGGTCATGGATTCGCTGGCGCTCGGTTCTCCTTCCGATTCCTTGTCGGCCAGAAGCCAGTGCGGCAAGCTTCCGGTGAAGCGCCGCGGCGAACCGGTGCCCGGCTGTGTGCCAATACCCGGCCGCCCTGAGGGTTGCTCAAAATCGGGCTGGCGTTCCTCGCGCTCATGATCGCCAAGGGGTTCGACCGGAACCGCAGGTGCTGGGCGCGAGCGGTACTTCGCCAGCGACTCGCCCGGCAACACAATCTCGTCTTCGTGTGATTCGGTCGGCCCGCTAGGCCCGCGATCGCCTTGCCGGCGATTGTCGTAGCCACCGCGATGCTCGCGTTCGCCCTGCGGCGAGGCATACTTCGAAGGAGGCAAATTCCTTCCACCGCCCTGCCCGTGTCCGTGATGACGGCGATCCCCGCCGCCACCGCCTCCTCTGCGCCGGCCCCAACGACCGCGCCGCCCGCCGCGTCCGCGATCTCGGTCTCCGCCACGATCCCCGCCGCGGTCGTGACCATGCGGACGGTCATGGCCCATGCGCGGTGGATAGTTCCGCGTGGGGTTGTAGTTCGGTGAAAAATTCTGCGGAGCAGAAGCATTCGACTCGGGTTGCCTCTCGTCGAGATCGCTGGTCTCGGCGAGTTTTCCCTCAACTGCGATGTTCCCGTCCGGGCCTTCCGATGGTTCGTGCGACCCCTCGCGCTCCGTGTGCTCTTCGTGCGCCTCGTCCAGCAAGAGGGTCTCCTCATGGACCGCGCGTGAGGAGAGCGTTTCACCGGGTAGCGGCTCGATTCCCGAGCCTCCCCCGTCGTCTCCCGCAATCACCGGCGCGTGGTGCGATTCTCCATGGCCATGGCCGTGATCGTAGTCCTCAAGGTTCTCAAAGACGTCGCTCACATAGAGAAAAGCGTCCCCGTCCAGGCCGATGTCCACGAAAGCGGACTGCATGCCCGGCAAGACGCGTGTGACTTTACCCTTGTAGATACTTCCGACCAGCGCGAACTCTTTCTCGCGCTCGATGTAGATTTCGACTAGCTGGCCTTCTTCCAAAATCGCGACTCTTCTCTCGTGAGAGGTCGCGCTGATAACCAATTCTTTCGACATGAAAACTCCTTGGGTAGCACCGCCGCGGGACCCTGTGTGTCCGAGGTCCAGGGCAAGGCGCCGTCCCGCGCATCCGCGGGACACGCTGGCGACAACAATATTGTTGCGGCATTGCGTTCGAAGCCGGAGGGATAAGCCAGACTGCGGCTTTCGTATTGCTCGAACCTCATGCTATCGAGGCTGGGCCGTTGCCGGGAAGCCCCCGGGGGAACGGCGGACGATGCTATCCTCACTCGTAAATTCCTTCTTCTATTACTAAACGGCCCGAACCTTGGTCGGTCCGCTGGTCCGGCGCTGACTCCCTGAAGTAAGTCACGCTCGGAACTGGCTACCGGCTAGTTAACGAATCGGCGCAGCCGGACATTCATCACTAAACCAATCGCCAGGAACACAAACAATGTGGCCGATCCTCCGTAGGACATCAGGGGCAACGGAATACCGGTTACCGGCATGGCCCCGATGACCATGGCCACATTCACTAAAACGTGAAAACCAAGCGCCGCTGTGACGCCCATGACCAGAAACATTCCCGCGCGATCCTTGGCGCGCTGGGCGTTCTGGACCAGCCGTAACAATAGCGCCATATACAGCCCAAGGGCAAGCAGCACGCCTTTGAATCCCTGTTCTTCCGCCCATGCCGACATGATGAAATCGGAGTATCGGACCGGAATGTAACCCAGTTGATTCTGGCTGCCGTTGCCGAAGCCCTTCCCCCAGAACCCGCCCGAACCCACGGCGATCTTCGACTGCAAGACCTGGTAGCCGGAACCCTTGGCATCGTCCTCGGGATGCAAAAACGACGTAACCCTTTCCTTCTGGTACGGCTTCAAGAAGTGCCATCCCACAGGCAGCATCAAGAGGCCGATCAGCACAACGACCGCGGCATGTTTCCATTGCAGCCCGGCCAAGAAGGCCCCCACAATCAACATGGGCATCAGCACCAGAGCTGTGCCGAGGTCCGGCTGCTTCAGGATCAATACCAGCGGAATTCCTACTAGTAACCCTGCTTTAATCAAATCCTGCAGGGAAAGCTCATCGGTGCGCACTTCCGCGAAGAAGCGCGCCAACACAATGATTATAATCAATTTGACCAGTTCTGACACCTGCAGAAATTCGCCCAGGACGGGAATCCAGCGTTTGGCGCCAAATCGCGTGTGTCCCACCAATAAGACTGCCGTAAGTGCTCCAATTCCAACAATATAGAGGATCGGTGCCTGATCCATGATGACATGGTAGTCGAACCGGGAAAGCACGAACATCAGCACGAAGCCAATCACCAGCCATCGGACCTGCTTTGTGTGCATCCCAGCCAACATGCTTCCGTGGGTGGCCGAATAAATCTCCACAACACCCAGAGCGCAAATGGCTGCGATAATCGCCAGCAGCCACCAGTCGTAATCACGCGTTGTTGTCGCTTCGTTCATCTGTTTTCAATCTGCGGCAAAATCCCTCTAGAAATCCACTACGGCTGTGCTTTTTTCGTCGAAGCCGGTTCCACTTTTGCAACCGCTTGCCCCGGCTTTACCGGGGCCTTCCCATTTTCCGCCACCGCATTTCCGCCATCCGAGTCCATCTTATACGGCTGGTAGTCCACCGTCGTCTGGCCCCGCCCCTTCTTTTGCTTTTTGTCGTAGTAAGCCTTGATGATGTCTCGCGCCGGAGGAGCAGCCGCCAGGTTCCCGTGACCGCCCTCTTCAACCAGCACGCTCACCACAATTTCCGGATCGCGCCGCGGCGCGTACCCCACAAACCACGCGTTGTTCTTGAATTCGCTCTTCCCTCTGCCAAACCGCTCTTTTGCCTCCGCGCCAATGACTTGTGCGGTCCCGGTCTTCCCGCAGAATTCAATCCCTTCAAGCCTCAACGCCCCTGCGGTTCCGCCTTCGTTCACGACACCGTACATACCCTGGGTGACCTTCTCGATCGTGTTCTCGGCCAGTTCCACATGGCGGTTGCCCGCATTTTGTGCGTCCTTAATGAAGTGCGGCTGTTTGAAATCGCCACCTGAAGCGATGCCCCCGATCATGTACGCAAGCTGCAAGGGTGTCGCGGTAACGGCTCCTTGCCCGATCGAGACCGAAATGGTCTCGCCGGGATACCACTTACGGTGGAAAACGCGCTGCACCCACTCCTCACTGGGTACCAAGCCCGTTTCTTCCGAGGGAAGATCGATGCCCGTTTTCGAGCCCAGGCCCAGCATTTTGGCGAATTTTGAAATCCGATCGATTCCAAGGCGCTGGCCCACGTTGTAAAAGAACACGTCGCAGGAATGGATGATCGCTCGATGCAGGTCCACCACGCCGTGCCCGCCTTTGCCGAAAATATGGCATTTGAACATGCGGCCGTAAAAGGTCGCATATCCGGGACAAAACGCGGTGAAGGATTCCGGCGGTACCTTTTCTTCGAGCATGGCCGTCGCCATTACGATCTTAAACACGGACCCCGGTGCTAGTTGTGCCTGGGTCGCGCGATTTAGCAGCGGCCGGTCGGGATCGGTGTTCAGCCGCTGCCAGTCTTCTTTCGAGATCCGTACCGCAAAATCGTTGGGATCGGCTGCCGGTTGGCTGGCAAAGGCTAGAACCTCTCCGGAACGCGGATCGAGCGCAACAATCGCGCCTTTTTTTCCTGCCAGCGCCTCTTCGGCCACCTTCTGTAAATCGTAATCAATCGTCAGTTGAATCTGCTTGCCTGGAATCGCTTCCTGTTGTGAGAGCCTCCCAACTTCTTTGCCGATGCTGTTCACAATCACCCGGCGCATGCCGTCGGTGCCCACCAGCAAATCGTTGTACTGCCTCTCTAGACCCGACTTTCCCGCAAAATCGCCTGGTCGCAGTTTGCCGTTGCTGTCTTCAATCTGTTTTTCGCTGACTTCACCCACATACCCGCTTGCGTGCGCCATGAACCCGCCGGGCAAATACCGCCGCCGGTGCACCATCAGCATCTCTAGCAAAGGAATGTCTGCGCGGTGCGACTCGATGAATGCCACATCCCCGGGCGTTGCTTCCGGCTTAATCACGATGGGCTGGAATTTCGGAAGCGCGCCGGTGTTCGCCAGCTGTTCCTTCAAATCATCGAGCTGCAAACCCAGGCCGTCGGCAATTGCCGGCAAATTCTTCTCCACTGCCGGCATATCGTCGCGCAACAGCAGCACGCTAAAGGAAGGGTAATTGTCAACCAGCACGCGCCCGTCACGGTCGAGCATCCGACCACGCGGCGCGATGATGGGAATCGAGCGCACGCGGTTGCGTTCCGCCATCACTCCATATTTATCGGAATCGATGACCTGGAGCTTCCAGAAGCCCAGCAGCAGAAGCGTGATCATTCCTACGATCACGTAGGACGCGGCGGCCAGCCGTTCTTGCGGCAGTCGACTATCGTTGCGAAACCAGTACGACACGCGAGCCCTGCGCGCGAGCCAGTTTACTCCTCAGGGCTGAGCGGCGCCCGCCCGCGCAATTCTTACGAAGCGTTGAAGTGCGAACTCTCCGGTCTGCGAGGCTCTTCCGAACTCGTGCCTCGGTCCACGCGTGGAAGCTCTCGAAATCGCCGCCCGGCTTTCGAATCCGTCTCACTCGAAAGTCTTTCTCAAAGTAGCACTCGTCCCTAGGCCGCGCAACTCGTACCAAAGGACAGGTTTCCGCTTGATTAAGGGGCGCAAACCCGTTTTTGGCAGCCCCCGCAGATGGGACGGCCTTCGCCCCAGGCAGCCAGATCACCCGGTCCGGCAGCGCAACCTTGCGATCACCTGCAGCTCAACCAGCCTCGGAACTTTGCAAGCGCACCCATGCGGCTGCGTAGCGGCTCTTGTTTCCCATAAATTAAACTCATCCAGCAGGCGCTGTGCTTTTCATTTTCTTTGATCGCACAGCGTCGATTACACTGTTTGTTTGTGGCCTTATTCCGATAAGCCATTGCGGCTTGCCCTGGTCGGCATGTCCGGTGCCGGAAAATCTTTCTGGACCGAACGCATCGCCGCGGCTGATTATCCCAGCCTCTGCTGTGACACGCTGATTGAACAGCGCCTCGCCTCCAGACTGAAAACCGGCGGCTTTGCCGGCATCCATGGTGTCGCCGCCTGGATGGGTTGGCCCGACCTTCCGACCTATGCCGAACGCGAGTCCGCCTACCTGCAAGAAGAAATCGCCGTTCTCGACGAGGTCCTCTCGCGCCTTGAAAAAAATCCGAGTGACGAACTCGTGCTGGACACTACTGGCAGCATCATCTACGTCGGCAATCATCTCCTGCTTCGCCTCCGCAAGCAGATGCGTGTCGTTTATCTCGCTGCGTCCCCTGACGAGCAGCAGCTCCTTATCGATCGCTACCTTGATGATCCTAAGCCGGTCCTTTGGCGGGGCGCATTTCAGCCGCGCGCCGGCGAATCCCCCCGGGAAACCGTGGCGCGCTGCTACCCGGCGCTCATTGCGGCGCGGCGCCAGAGCTACGAAGCCCTTGCCCATGGCGTAATTCCGGTTGTGGAATTGCGCGAGCTTTCCCACCAGGCGGATGGCAGCGGAAAAAGCCTGCTGAAAAAAATCCGCAAACAAATCGAACGCCGCAGCGGACCCATCCAGGCGGAACCCGGCCGATGAGATATCGCAGCACAGCCGGAAAGGCTCCGCTCACCTCGCTGCGTGGAGCGGTTCTCCGGGGTCTGGCGCCGGACGGTGGCCTGTACATGCCTGCCGAGATTGCCCGCCGCACACCAGAAGAGCTCGAAGAATTTCGCCGCCTGCCGTTCACCGAAGTCTGTTTCCGCGTCGTGCGCCCGTTTGCAACGCCGGATGTCCCGGAAGAAGTCCTCTGGCAGGTCGTCGCCGAAGCCATTAATTTTCCCGTGAAACTCGTCTCGCTCTCTCCTGCGCTCCACGTGCTTGAACTGTTCCACGGTCCGACCCTGGCCTTCAAGGACTTCGGCGCTCGCTTCATGGCCCGCCTGATGGGCCATTTCGTCCGCGGCGAGTCGCGCCAACTCACCGTCCTTGTCGCCACTTCCGGTGATACCGGGAGTGCCGTTGCTCACGGCTTCTTACGCGTTCCTGGTATTCGCGTCGTCATTCTCTATCCCGCGAAACGCATCAGCGAAGCCCAGGAAAAGCAGTTCACCACGCTTGGCGAAAACATCACCGCTCTTGAAATCTCCGGCACCTTTGACGATTGCCAGCGCCTGGTCAAACAAGCCTTTGCCGACGAGGCCTTGAATCAGCGCGCCTTTCTCACGTCGGCAAACTCCATCAACGTCGGCCGCCTGCTCCCGCAGATGTTCTATCACGTGGCTGCTTACCGCCAGTTGCCCGTGGCCTCGGTTCCGCTCATCGTTTCGGTCCCCAGCGGAAACTTCGGCAATCTCACAGCGGGCATTTTCGCCAAGCGCATCGGCCTTCCCGTAGCAAGATTCATCGCCGCCACCAACGCCAACGATACGGTGCCCGAATATCTGCTTACCGGCCAATACCATGCCCGCCCCGCCGTTGCCACTTACTCGAATGCCATGGACGTAGGCGATCCCAACAACTTCCCGCGTCTGCTCGATCTCTGCCGCAACCGCATCGAATACGTCCGCAAGGAGATCTGGGGTCATCGCGCGAGCGACGAAGAAACGTTAGCCGAAATGAATGTCGTTTGGGATCGCTACCGTTACATTTCCGACCCTCATACCGCCGTCGGTCTTCTCGCCTGGGAAGCTTACCGGAAGGAACACCCTGAGCCTTCGCAAGGGCTCGTTCTCGCTACCGCGCACCCTGCCAAATTCGCCGAAGTCGTCGGGAAAGCCATCGGCATGGCCCCCCCGCTCCCCTCCCGCCTGGCCGAATACCTAAACCGCCGTAAACTCTCACTGCCCATGTCCACCAACTACGACGACCTCAAACAATTCCTCCTCAGCCACTAACTGCGAGCCGTAAGCCCCTCGCCCAAATCTAGCCCGGGTGGTTGTCTCAGCGGGTCTCGCGATTGGCAAGCAGTTTCCTGGTGCGGGCAACGGAAAGGTGCGCTCGGCCTCCCCCGGACGCTCGCCAAGCGTGCGAGTCTGAAGGCCTCTTTGTTGCATAGGCTTTCCCGCTTGTCAGATGGGAGGCGATCACGAATTCCGGCGCAGCCGGTCAAGGCCCACAAACAACGCCACGCCTAGCACCGCATTGATCAGCGCCGCGATGAGCAAATGCAGGTTCAGCCAAGGCTCGGGCTCCGCCAGCAAAAACCGTCGCACCAGCACCAGAATAGACTGGTGCACTACAAAAAAGCATACCACCAGCGCAAACCGGGCTAGGGGGTGCTCGGTATCCAGCCGCGACCCGATCGAAGACGCCAGGTACCCGATCACGGTTTTTGCGATCCCATATTCGCCTAGCGGTACCGTTGGCCCGCTCAAGCTGTCCTGAAGCAACCCCATCAACATGCCCAGCAGCAAACCGGTCGAAGGATTCCGCCGGCTCAATCCGAAATAAATCGTCACGATCAGCGGGATGTCCAGGATCTCCAATTTCGGCAAGTAAACCGGCAGGATCCGTTGCAGCACCAGCGCCAGCACCGCCACGCCCACGACGGCGCCCGGATAAAACTTATGCACCTCAATATGAGTTTCGCCGGCGTGGAATTCGTAGGTGTCGTTCATGGCTTTTCCGCCGCGGGTGGTGTCGCAGGCGTGCTGCTCTGTGCTGCCGGCGCACTGCCAGCGCCGCCGGGTTGCTCCGAATAGCTCGGGAAGTCCACCGTCTGCTGCGTCAGCAGGACGATTACTTCTTCCAGCCGGTCGAGCCTGGCCGCCGGATTCACGCGAATCACTTTGAAAGGATTGGCTTGCTTTACGTCCATTACCGTGCCCAGCGGAATGTCGCGTGGGAAAATCTTGTCCATGCCGCTGGTAACGATTTTCTCCCCGGCGTTGACCTTCTCCTCGGCCGCGACGTAGCTCATCGAAAGCATCGGCTCGCCCGTTCCGCGCACCGGCCCTTGAATCCGCGAACTCACCAGCATCGCGCCTGCGCCGCCATCCTTGTCCGTCAGCAGAAGCACCTGCGCGTTGTCGCGGTACACCTCAATGATTTTCCCCACCGCACCGTCGGGAGTGATGACCGCCATGTTTCTGCGGATCCCGTCGCGCTCTCCGCGGTCAATCTCCACCGTGCGGCTGATCGTGCCGGCACTTGCGCCGATCACCCGCGCCATGACCATCGGCACTTTCTCGTGCGACTCCCGGAAGTGCAGCAGTGCGGCCAACCGGTCCGCTTCCGCCGCCTTGCTCTCAAGCTGAGAAATCGTCAGCTTCAGTGCGTCGTTTTCGACGCGCAGCGCTTCGTTTTGCTTCGTCGTCCCTCGCAGCGCGAAATAGTGATCCCACACGCCGCGGACCTTCCCGAAGCCCCACGCGCCACCCTTTTCAAAGGGGGAAACCGCCGTGATCGTCCACACGCGGATCAATCGTCCGCGCGAATCACGCTTTACCTGTACCGCCAGCATCAGCACCTGCAGGAGCAACACCCCGGCAAGCAGTGCCAGCGACTTATGCCTGGATGGAATCGCGACCATGGAAGAACACTCTCAACGACAACGTTCCGTTTCATCCGAATTACGAAACCGCCTGCGCTTCTGTTGAACCGTTCGCTCCGCCGCTCGGGACGTCCTGGCAAGTGGCTGACAAGGCACCTCAGTCGATGCAGACCTGCCGCAGCAGTTTGAAATCGCTCAGCATTTTCCCCGTCCCCAGTACCACCGAGGCCAGCGGATCGTCCGCAATCGAAACCGGCAGCCCGGTTTCTTCGCGGATCCGCTTGTCCAGATTCTTGAGCAGCGCGCCTCCGCCGGTCAGCACGATGCCGCGATCGCTGATGTCCGCGGAAAGTTCAGGAGGTGTCCGCTCGAGCGCCACGCGCACCGCATTCAAAATCGTCGCCACGCACTCGCTCAGCGCTTCGCGGATTTCGCTGTCGTCAATCGTAACCGTGCGCGGCACACCTTCGATCAGGTTGCGCCCTTTCACTTCCATCGTCAGCGGCTTTTCGAGCGGATAGGCAGAGCCGATTTCCATCTTGATCTGTTCTGCAGTCCGCTCGCCGACCAGCAGGTTGTACTTGCGCTTCAAATACTGCATAACCGCTTCGTCCATCTCATTGCCGGCCACGCGCACCGATCGCGAGTACACAATGCCGCTCATCGAAATCACCGCGATGTCGGTAGTACCGCCGCCGATGTCCACTACCATGTTTCCCGAAGGCTCTTCAATGGGCAGGCCCGATCCGATTGCCGCCGCCATCGCCTGCTCCACCAGGTACACTTCGCTCGCTCGAGCGCGATACGCCGAGTCCTGTACCGCCCGCTTTTCCACCGGGGTAATTTCGCTTGGTACCCCGATCACGATGCGTGGATGCACCAGCACGCGCCGGTTGTGCGCCTTTTGAATGAAATACGTCAGCATCTTTTCTGTGACTTTGAAGTCGGCGATCACGCCATCCTTCATCGGCTTGATAGCCACCACGTTCCCCGGTGTACGCCCCAGCATGTCCTTGGCTTCGCGTCCGACGGCCACTACTTCGCCACTCGCTTTGTTGATAGCCACGATCGAAGGCTCGTTCACCACGATGCCTTTGCCGTGGGAAAACACCAGCGTGTTTGCGGTCCCCAGATCAATCGCCAGGTCGGATGAAAACAGGCTGAACACCGACCTCAGGTTGTAACCATTCTTGTTCATTACTGCTTTCCCCCTGCGGAGAGGATCCTGCCCGGCAGGATCTCCGCGAACGGACTCCCCTCGGTGCAACCATCCATTGTCGCCGGATTTGACGGCCCACGCAAAACCGCCGTCCGGTTCTCCCCAATCTCTACTTCGGTACGACGATTGAAATTTCCTGCTTCGCAGTCCCGCCGCGCCTGTTCGACCCGATTACCACGATAGTGTGCTGTCCCGGTTCGAGCGGCTCGGTGAAGTGCCGGAAACTTCCGTCCGGCGAAATATTCGCCACCGGTTGCCCGTTGATGATCAGCGCCGCCCGAGGCTCGGTCTTGCCGGTGATCTCCGCCACACGCCCGTGAATCTGCGGCGTCTCGATCTGCAGCAACATGTCCTGGCCCTTGCCCTGCGCCACCAGGCTGAACTTGAACGTCTCGCTGAACTCGCTGGTTTCTTTCTTCGCATCCGACGCCGTGACGTTCCAGAAGTAGTCGCCCGCCTCTAGCCCCGTCACTTCGGCGCTCGACCCCGTCACTTTTACTTCTTTCACCAGCTTGGTGAACATGGTCGTCGGGCTGATGCGCAACGTATAACCCACCGCCCCTTCCACCGGCTGCCACTCAAATCGGATCTGCGCCGACTTCGGCGTCTCGGAAATGACCGGCGCGAGGTTCAGAGGAGCCACTAGCCCTGGAGGCGCAAGAACGCTTGATTTCTGCGTCGGACCGCCCGTTGGAAAACTCGCTTTCTCCCACTGCGTCAGCTCGATCTTCTCGTTCCCGCGCTGCACTTCCGCGGCGCCGGTGGCCACGGTAATCTCGTGCTCGTTTTCCTTCGGATCGTTTTTCACCGTCGCGCGGCTGTTCTGCTTCATGTATGCGGTGGCGTCTTCCACGCTGACCGATGCCTTCGAATCCGGTGAAGACCACGCCGGCGTTGCCAAGTCGACCGTACCGGTGTTGATGCGCACCGCCGTGTTCGAGTGGTCGCGGGTGACGTTGTTCTCTTCCACTGTTACCAGCGTCTCCGACTTGATCGTGTACTCGGTGCCGTCGGCGAAGGTGATGCGCGCGGCCCCGTCATTCCCTGTCTGGATCAGGTCGCCCTTGTCCAAGGCGGTGTGGTAGTCCGCATCCACCCAAGTGACCGAATTGACTTTCTTCACCTGCACGCGCCCATCAAGGTTCACAAACTTCGCCTGTGTCAATGCCAGCGGCGCGTTGTCGGTTTCCGGGTTGCCCAAGGCGTTCGAAACTTTCCGGGTTACGATTTCCGTCCAGTCGGGTTTCGCCACGTACATCCCTGCAATGATGATCGTAAAGATCAGCACGATATAAATGGCCACGGTCTTGTAAGTTACCGCGTGCCAATACACTTCGACGCGATGAATTTTCGGTGGCGGCGCCGGGGTGGGGGCCGAGATGGGGCGTCGCGGATCGATGGGTGTCTGTGTGCTCACGGGTGAAGGCGCCGTTGCTGCTCCAATTTCGCAATTTAACATAGCGTTTTCCAAGCGGCGGAAGTCTCGCGTGTCTCGGTAATCAATCTACAAATAGCGGTTGCGCAGCTTTCCCGCCGTGCGTGTCCTGACCGTTACTTTGCGGGATTGCCTGGCCTGTGGCGCTCGAAAAAACGGGGTTTGTCGAGCTTCGCGTCCACGGCCACGTCGAAAAAACCCACCATCATTTCATCGTAGGTCTGCTCGCCCCAGCGCACCGCCGCTGTGGGATCCGGATTGTGCACATTCTCCCTCGAATTATCGAACCATGCCACAGCCTGCAGCTCTGTGCCTGCCTGCAAAAACAGCGGCTCTGTCAGCCGGTAACTCATTTGCCAATGAAAGTGATAATGCACGCGGAGCAGCGGCTCTAAGCTCTTGTCCGCACGAACAATGTTGTACTCGAATTGCTTCCCGCGCAGATGCATGTGGGGAAAAAAGTTCAGCAACAACGCGTCGTTCGGCAGCGTGCCCCTGGCTTCTACGCGGTAGTCCGGCGCGCCAGGAGGAATCACAAAGTGATCGTTCGTCAATTGCAACGTCAGCACCCGCTTGGCCGGGGGTGTCTTCGCAAAAATCAGTCCGATACGCGTCGCATCCCTGCCGGCTTTTCCGTTCGTCGTGTAATGCATCTGAAACACCATATCCGATCCAGCTGGAACGTATTTCGCCATGCCTTCAGGCCAATTGTCCGGCGTGCTCCCGGGCGCATACACCAGCAAAATATCGCTGTCGGTCCACATCGCATCTTGTTTGTCTCGCGGATCGCTTAGCACCGCCGCGGTGAACGGCTTGCCTACCGGCGCATGTTTTAACCACGACGATTCCGGCGGTCGTACGTACACGACCGCGTGGTGTATGTGCTCCGGTAACCCCGGCAAAATCTCTGAAGCCTTCACCCATCGCCCTTCCGCGAAATGCGTCGGCACAATTTCGTAGGTGTAGTCCAGATCCCCGTCCGCGGGAATATCTACCGGCTCGGACATCGCAACTTCTAGGTCAGGCGCGGGAATCGTCCACCGGTCTGTCCAGTTTTTCTGCCGAGGCCCATCGGCAGGATTTCCCGCAGGTGCTCCCGCTGCGGCCCAATCCGCCAGCATCCCGATTTGCTCCGGAGTCAGCGAAGGATCATTCGCAAAATGCCCGATCCCTTTCTCGGCAAACCAAGGCGGCATCCGTTTTTTCCGCACCGCGTCTGCAATCGCCCCCGCATAAGGCCGCGTCTCCGCATAGGTCTCGAACGCCATCGGCGCAATCCCTCCTGTCCGATGGCACACCTGACAATGCTCTTCGATTACAGGCATGACATCCTTGTAAAAAGTTGGCACACCCCCGCTCGTCTGTGCCTGGTGTGTTATTTCGGGCGCGATCCAGAATGCCAGCAAAAACGGGAACATCCCTGTTAAGGTGAGCGCTTTTCTGCAAGGTTCCATGACACCCAATTCCCAATCCTCAATCCTCGCCACGCGTCACGAGTTCGTCCCTTCATTTCACGCAATCTTAACAATCTGCCGGGAATAAACCACCGACCGTCGCCGTTTCCCTCGTCGTGAGCGTGTTCCTGAACTGCGATTTCTCCTCGGTGAATCGCATTCGACAAACTACAAATCGTTCCCAAAGGTGGTCCCTCATGTTTCAAGAAATGATCGGAAAAAGCGTCTCGGTAGTTTTCATCGCCGTGGCGGCGCTCGCGGCGAGTCTCGCTGGCATCGCACAGCAGGCTCCGACCGAAGCGCCCGCAGGTTTCGATACCCCCACGCTTCGAGAGAACCCCGGCGCTGAAAGCGTGAGTAACGGAATCCCCGAACCGGCTGGCGACACCTATGCCCTCGACCAGTCCGCCTTCGAACGGAGCCATGACGCCAGCACCGGCCTTGGCCCGGTCTTCAATGCCCGTGCCTGCGCTGATTGCCACCAGAACCCCGTCAGCGGCGGCGCCAGCCAGTTCACGGAGATTCGCGCCGGCCATCTCGACAGCAACGGCAACTTCGTCGCTGCCAGCGTTCCTATCAATGACGGCGCCGCGACCATTGCCCTGCGCTCCATCATCAACGACCGTGCCCTGGTTGCCCAAGCGCAGGAACACGTACCGGAGGCCGAAAACATCCGTGCCCTGCGCGCCGCTCTTAACACGCTGGGCGACGGCTTTGTCGAAGCTATCGACGACAGCACCCTGCTCGCCATCGCGCAGCGTCAGGCTGACGAAACCCACGGCCGCATTCACGGCGAAGCCATCGAAGTCCCCATTCTCGAAGCGCCGGGGCAAAATCGCATCGGCCGTTTCGGCTGGAAGAACCAGCACAGCAGCCTGCTCTCTTTCGTTGGTGACGCTTATCTCAACGAAATGGGCGTCACCAACCGGCTTCGCCCCAAAGACGTCACTACAATCGGCAAAATTACCACCGATCCTGAAGACCAACCCGACCATCTCGGTCTGGCCGACATCGATCACTTCGCCCAATTCATCCGCGGCACAAAGGTCCCGCCGCGCGATGCCGCGTTGGCGGCGACCCCTGCCGCCCTGGCTGGCGAAGCCCTCTTCCATCAGATCGGCTGCGCCCATTGCCACGTCAGCACCATCGTCACGGCACCTGCGGGAACGGCGATCGACGGCGGCACCTTTACCGTCCCCGACGCCCTGGGCAACAAGATCATTCATCCTTATGGCGATTTCTTGCTCCACGACATCGAGACCGGAGATGGCATCGTGCAGAATCCGCCGCAGGACACGGCTCACAAGCTGCGCACGGTCCCGCTCTGGGGCCTGCGCATGCACCCGCGTCATATGCACGACCTCAAATC
>Ga0126371_10003121_pt1 | contig 14432 bp, 14 predicted proteins | sample PanSoiMetaPlot_4_FD_110145 | JGI IMG/M metagenome (GOLD analysis project Ga0126371, IMG submission 110145) | Tropical forest soil microbial communities from Panama - MetaG Plot_4 | ecosystem: Environmental > Terrestrial > Soil > Tropical forest > Bulk soil | place: Panama | collected 2016-02-17 | reverse complement strand
TCGATCAGGCGCGTGAATACGCCGCCCAGCGTCTCGATGCCGAGCGACAGCGGCGTGACGTCGAGCAGCAGCACGTCCTTGACCTCGCCCTTGAGGACGCCGGCCTGGATTGCCGCGCCGACCGCCACCACCTCGTCGGGATTGACCGAGCGGTTCGGCTCGCGGCCGAAGAAATTCTTCACCGCCTCGGTCACCTTGGGCATGCGGGTCTGACCGCCGACCAGGATGACCTCGGCGATCTCGCTCGCCTTGAGGCCCGCGTCCTTGAGCGCGTTGCGGCACGGCTCGATCGTCTTTTGGATCAGATCGTCGACCAGGGCTTCGAGCTTGGCGCGCGTCAGCTTGATGTTGAGATGCTTCGGCCCCGCCTGGTCGGCGGTGATGAAGGGCAGGTTGACCTCGGTCTGCATCGACGAGCTCAATTCGATCTTTGCCTTCTCCGCCGCCTCCTTGAGGCGCTGGAGCGCGAGTCGGTCGTTGCGCAGGTCGATGCCCTGCTCTTTCTTGAATTCGTCGGCGAGATAATCGATGACGCGCTTGTCGAAATCTTCGCCGCCCAGGAACGTGTCGCCGTTGGTCGACTTCACCTCGAACACGCCGTCGCCGATCTCGAGCACCGAAATGTCGAAGGTGCCGCCGCCGAGGTCGTAGACCGCGATGGTGCCGGTCTTCTTCTGCTCGAGCCCGTAGGCGAGCGCGGCGGCGGTCGGCTCGTTGATAATGCGCAGCACCTCGAGGCCGGCGATCCTGCCGGCGTCCTTGGTGGCTTGGCGTTGGCTGTCGTTGAAATAGGCGGGGACGGTGATGACGGCTTCGGTGACCTTTTCGCCGAGATAGGCTTCGGCGGTTTCCTTCATCTTCTGTAGGACGAAGGCGCTGACCTGCGACGGCGCGAATTTCTTGCCGCGGCTCTCGACCCAGGCGTCGCCGTTGTCGCCTGGCACGATCTTGAAGGGAACGAGGTCGGCCTCCTTCTTGACCATCGGGTCGGTCATGCGCCGGCCGATCAGCCGCTTGATGCCGTAGAAGGTGTTCTCGGGATTGGTCACCGCCTGGCGCTTGGCCGCCTGGCCGACCAGCCGCTCGCCGTTCTCGGTGAAGGCCACCTGCGAGGGGGTGGTGCGCGCACCCTCGCTGTTTTCGATGACCCTGGCCTGCTTGCCTTCCATCACGGCGACGCAGGAATTGGTCGTGCCGAGGTCGATGCCGATAACCTTCGCCATATATATCTCTCCTTCGGCGGGTCCGTACGGCCCGAAGCGCCGCCCGAACCCCCGGTTTTAAAGGGGGTCATCCCGAAAGCCGAGGGATATATATGGACCGCCGGACGTTGCTGCAACGTCCGCCTGGCCTGTCCCCCGGCCATTTTCGGCCTAATAGATGGGTTATCGGGGCGGCCGGCTCAAGGGGCGGCTGGCCAGAAAACGTGCCGTGGCGCTCAGTTCGACTAAAGATCACGCGCGGCCGATTTCGCCAAGGCCGCGAAGCTCGATCCGAAGCTTGCCGCCGTGCGCGCGCATCGCAAACCGTGTCGCCGCCGGAATCGACTGCGCTAGGCGCGTCTCGCCGCCGATTTCAGGTATCGCGTTCCGGCGCCGAGCCGCCGGTCGCCGCCTTGGCAATGCCGACCAAAGCCGGCCGCAACAGCCGGTCGTGCATGACATAGCCGGGCTGCAGCACCTGGGCGATGGTGCCCGGCGGCTGCGGCGCCCCCGGCACCTCGAACATCGCCTCGTGCACATTGTGGTCGAAACGCTCGCCCAGTTCGGGCTCGACGCGTTTGACGCCGTGACGCTCGAAGATCGCGAGCAGCTCGCGTTCGGTGGCGGCGACGCCTTCGATGATGCCGCGCGCCGTCGAATCCGCCGCGGGCACGGCGTCGATGGCGCGGCGCAAATTGTCCGCGACGTTCAAAAGCTCGCGCGCGAATTCGAACGCGGCATAACGCTGCGCCTCCTGGCGGTCGCGCTGGTGGCGTTGGCGCTGGTTCTCGGTCTCGGCGAGCGCGCGCAGCAGCCGGTCCTTGCTCTCGGTCAACTCGGTTTCGAGCCGGGCAATTGCCGCGTTGGCTGCCGTCGGCGGCGTTTCGGGCGCAGCCTCGGGCTGCGCATCGGTCGGTTTGTCGAATGCGTTTTCGCCGTTCATATCCTTCAACCCATGAGTCGGCCGATCACCTTAGCGGTGTAATCGACCATCGGAATGATGCGCGCGTAATTGAGTCGCGTCGGCCCGATGACGCCGATCGCCCCCACCATCTGCTCGCGCGAGTTGCTGTAAGGCGCGACGATCATCGAACAGCCGGTGACGCCGAACAGCGGCGTCGCCGCGCCGATGTATATCTGCACGCCTTCGCCGACGCGCGTCGCGTCGAGCAGGCGCACCATCGCCTCTTTGGTCTCCAGCATCTCGAACAGCGCCCTCAGCCGCTCGAGATCGGCGAGCGCGGTCACGTCTTCGAGCAGCTTCGACTGGCCCTTGACGATGAGCGCGCTTTCGGCCGGGCTGCCCGACCAGGATGCGAGGCCGGCGGCGATCAGTTTCGCGGTCAGCTCGTCGATCTCGTCCTTGCGCAGGGCGATCTCGGCCAGGATCGCGGTCCGCGATTCGTCGAGGGTGCGGCCAACCAGGCGCGCGTTGAGATAATTGCTCGCCGCCGTCATCGACGACGGCAACGTGCCCGACGGCGTGTCGATGATGCGGTTCTCGACCAGGCCGTGCTCGGTCACCAGCACGACAAGCGCGCGGCCGGGTGCCAACGGCACGAACTCGATGTGCTTCAGCGCGCGTTCGGTCTTGGGCGCGATGACCAAGCCGGCGCAGCGCGACAGCCCGGCAAGCATCGTGGTCGCCTGCTCGAGCGCCTGCGGCAGGCTCTTACCGGCGGCGGCGCATTGCGCCTCGATGTTGCGTCGTTCGTCTTCGGAAATTCCGCCGAGCTCCAAGAGCCCATTGACGAACATGCGCAATCCCGTCTCGGTCGGCAGCCGGCCGGCAGAGGTGTGCGGCGCGAACAACAGACCTTGCTCTTCGAGGTCGGCCATGACGTTGCGGATCGTCGCCGGCGACAGATCGAGGGCGCCGCGTCGCGCCAAGGTGCGCGATCCGACCGGCTCGCCGGTCTCGACATAGGCTTCGACGATCATGCGGAAAACCTCGCGCGAGCGCTCGTTGAGCTCGCCGATGGCGAAACTGTCCGCGGCGGCCAATTTGACCGAGGCGGGCTTGCTGTTTCCGGTGTCAGGCACGGCGGGCATTATCTAGGGAGGTCCGGCACTTGGGTCAACCCAAGCGCTTGTCCTGCGCGGCGCCGCGGATTAGCTTGCGGGCGCCTACTCTGCGAAAGGGATCCCAGCATGCCGCGCCCCTCCGGCCGCGCCCCGACCGAGTTGCGCCTGGTGCGCCTCGAACCGAACGTCACCAAATACGCCGAAGGCTCGTGCCTGGCGTCGTTCGGGGACACGCGCGTGCTGTGTTGCGCCACGGTCGAGGAGAAAGTGCCGCCGTTCCTGCGCAACACCGGCCGCGGCTGGATCACCGCCGAATACGGCATGCTGCCGCGCTCGACCCACACCCGCACGGAACGCGAAGCGGCGCGCGGCCGCCAGACCGGCCGCACGCACGAAATCCAGCGCCTGATCGGCCGGTCGTTGCGAGCCATTGCCGATCTCAACGCGCTCGGCGAGCGTCAGATCCGTATCGACTGCGATGTGCTGCAGGCCGACGGCGGCACGCGCACCGCCGCGATCACCGGCAGCTACGTCGCGCTCTATCTCGCGCTCAAGAGCCCGATGGCCCAGGCGGCGCTCACCGTCTTTCCGCTGATCGATTCGGTGGCGGCAATCAGCTGCGGCATCGTCGCCGGCGAGCCCGTGCTCGATCTCGATTACGCCGAGGATTCCAACGCCGAAGCCGACGCCAACTTCGTCGTCACCGGCACCGGCGGCATGGTCGAGATCCAGGCGACGGCGGAGAAAGGCCATTTCGCCGAGGCGCGCTTCACCGAGATGCTGGCGCTGGCGCGTCAGGGCATCGTGCAACTCGCCAAGCTGCAACGCGAGGCGATCGGCGTTGGCTGAGACGCGGCGCATCACCGGGGGACGCCTGGCGATCGCGACGCACAATCCGGGCAAACTGGTCGAGATCGCCGAGCTGCTGCGACCCTACGGGGTCGAAACGATCGGTGCTGCCGCGCTCGGCTTGTCCGAGCCCGAAGAAACCGGCGCGACGTTCGAGGCCAACGCGCAATTGAAGGCGCGCGCGGCGGCGCGTGCCAGTGGTCTGCCGGCGCTGGCTGACGATTCCGGTCTCGCGGTCGCGGCGCTTGGCGGCGCACCGGGCATTTATTCGGCGCGTTGGGCCGGACCGAACAAGGATTTCGCCGCGGCGATGCAGCGCGTCGAACGCGAACTCGCCGGCAAACCGGACCGGCGCGCCACGTTCGTTGCCGTGCTGGCGCTGGCGTGGCCGGACGGCCAGGCCGAGCTTTTCCGCGGCGAGGTGCACGGCACGCTGGTCTTTCCGCCGCGCGGCGCGCGCGGCTTCGGCTACGATCCGATCTTCGTGCCCGAAGGCGGCAAGGAGACCTTCGGCGAGATGGCGCCGGCGGCCAAGCACGCGATCAGCCATCGCGCCCGCGCTTTCGCCAAGCTGGTCGCGGCATGTTTCGGAGCCGCGGCATGACCCCGCTTGCGGTCTATATCCATTGGCCGTTCTGCAAGTCGAAGTGCCCTTACTGCGACTTCAACAGCCACGTGCGCGAACGCATCGACGAAACGCGCTGGCGCCAGGCGCTCCTCGCCGAGCTCGCCTGGTGGGCGGAGCAGACCGAAGGCGCCACCGTTACCAGCATCTTCTTCGGCGGCGGCACGCCGTCGCTGATGGCGCCCGAAACCGTGGCCGCAATTCTCGCAGCCATCGGCCGGCATTGGGCGCGCGCCGCCGACTGCGAAATCACCCTCGAAGCCAATCCGACGTCGGTCGAGGCGGCGCGCTTCCGGGCGCTGCGTGACGCCGGCGTCGGCCGGGTTTCGCTCGGCGTCCAGGCGCTCGACGACACGGCGCTCAAATTTCTCGGCCGCGGCCACGATGTGCGCGAGGCGCAGGCGGCGGTCGAGCTCGCGCGCGCGACCTTTCCGCGCTTTTCCTTCGATCTGATCTATGCCCGCCCGGGTCAGACGCCGGCGTCGTGGGAAAGAGAGCTTGCGGCGGCGCTGGCGATGGCCGGCGATCATCTGTCGGTCTATCAGCTCACCATCGAGGCCGGCACCGCCTTCGCCACGTCGTTCGCGCGCGGCGATTTCGCGCTTCCCGAGGAAGACACGGCCGGCGCGCTTTACGAGGCGACGCAAACGGCGCTCGCCGCCGCCGGCCTGCCGGCTTACGAGATTTCGAACCACGCGCGCCACGGCCAGGCGTGTCGCCACAATCTCGCTTATTGGCGCGGTCAGGATTATCTCGGCGTCGGTCCCGGCGCCCACGGCCGCCTCACCAGCGGACCGGCGCGCTTCGCGACACGGCAGATGAAAGCGCCCGAGACCTGGCTCGCCGCGGTCGAGACCCGCGGCAACGGCACGGAAGAGTTCGTACGGCTGACGGCCGACGAGCGCCGCAGCGAATTGGTGATGATGGGGCTTCGCCTCGCCGAAGGCATCGCCCGCGACCGCTTCTTCGCCGCGACGGGGCTGCGTTTTGAAGATGCGTTCGCGGATCGGCTGTCGCCGCTGATCGACGGCGGCTTTGTCGAATTGGACGAGCACGCGCTGCGCGCGACCGCTTCCGGCCGCCAGCGCCTCAACGCCGTGTTGGGAAAGCTACTCGCCTAGATTGCGGAAATCGGTCGGCGCCGGATCGACCACCGACGGCTGACCGCGTTCGACCTGGAGCACGGCGAGGCCGCGCTGTGCGATGCCCGTCGGCAAGAGGCGGAAAAGACCGTCGACGCCGGCAAAGCCGTTGGGGTTGGTGAGCGCGGCGGCCGACAGATCGCCGCCGTTGTGCACCAACGTCACCACCAGCGAGACGGCGTCGTACGGCAGCGTTGCAAGCCGTGGCGGCGTGCGATTGTAAAGTGCGCGGTAGCGGCTTTCGAAATCGGCGCGTGCCGCCGGCGCCGGCGCGGCGTACCAGCCGCCCGCCAACGCCGGTTCGACGCCGAGGCCGGGTTCGTCCCACAATCCGGTCCCGAGGAACTTCACGGTGTCGGGATCGATGTTTTCGTAGGGCAGCAGCGGCGCCAGCAAACGGAGTCGCGTACCGCCTTCGGGCAGCAGCAACGCGTCGAAATTGCCGTTCTGGGCGAAGCTCTGCACGATCGGCGCCAGATCGGTCGTATCCGGATCGTAGGTGGCGATGCGCACCACGCCGGCGTTGCCGCCGGTGCCGACCGCTTGCTTGAGCGCATCGATCGCCAGATTGCCGTAGGGCGAATTGGGCGCCAGCACGGCGAAATGTTGGTCCCCCTTGCTGATCGCATATTGCACGACGCGCGCGATCTCCTGCTGCGGCTGGAAGCCGAGCAGGAACACGCCGCCGCCGGCGACCGCCATCGAATTCGAGAACGCCAGCACCGGCACGTCGGCGGCGGCGGCGATCGGTTTCACCGCCTCGACTTCGCCGGCGAGCAACGGGCCGACGATAAGGCGTGCGCCCTGTTGGATGGCGTCGCGCGCCGCCGCTGCGGCGCCGTCGGCCGTGCCGGCGGTGTCGCGCGGCAACAGGACGACGCCGCTGTCGGGCTGATCGAAAAGCGCCATCTGCGCCGCGCCAAGCATGGCGGCGCCGAGCGCCGCGCTCGGACCCGACAACGGCAGCAGCAACGCAACGCGCGGCGGTCCGGACGGCGCGGGCGGCGTTCGGGCGATCGCAGTGGGCGTCGCCGACGGCGCGGGTTGTGTCGGTTGCGGCGCAGCGTGGGTCGGTGCGGGCGCTTGCGGCGGCGGCGCACCGCCCGTTATGGTGCTGAGGGCGGAGCACGACACGAGCGCGAACGCGGAAAGGGCCAGCCATGCCGCGATCCAAAAGCGCGGCCGGCGCATCGGCGCCGAGCGGCGCGGCACACGGAACGAAATCCGGAACGGCAAGCGCGTTCTCCCTTGGCAACGCGGCGCGGGGCGCCGAGGGTATAGAGGCGGACACGGCAAGTAAACTCGCGCCCGGCCTCTATCTCGTCGCGACGCCGATCGGCAACCTGGCCGACGTGACGCTGCGCGCGCTCGACGTGCTGCGCGACGCCGACACCGTGCTGTGCGAAGACACGCGCGTCACCGCCAAGCTGCTGACGCGGCATGGCATCGCCGCCGCGACCCAACCTTATCACGATCATAACGCCGAGCGGGTGCGACCGGCGATCGTCGCGCGGCTCAAAGGCGGCGCTGCGCTGGCGCTGGTCTCCGACGCCGGCACGCCGCTGGTATCCGACCCGGGCTACAAACTGGTGCGCGCCGCGTTGGCCGAAGGCATTGCCGTGACCGTCGTGCCCGGCGCGTCGGCGGCGCTGGCGGCGCTGCTCGGTTCCGGCTTGCCGCCCGACCGGTTCCTGTTCGCGGGCTTTCTGCCGCCCAAGGCCGCGGCCCGCCAGCGGACGCTCGAAGAGATCAAAGACATCGATGCGACGCTGATCGTCTATGAAAGCGCGCCGCGGCTGGCCGAAAGCCTCGCCGATATGGCCGCGATCCTAGGGTCGCGGCCGGCGGCGGTGGCGCGCGAGTTGACCAAGCTGCACGAAGAGGTGCGCCGCGACGATCTGGCCGCGCTGGCGGACCATTACCGGACGGCGGGTCCGCCCAAAGGCGAATTGGTGCTGGTGATCGGCCCGCCGGCCGCAGCGGCGGCCAGCGACATCGAGCTCGACCGCGCACTCGGCGCGGCGCTCGCGCACAAGAGCCTGCGCGAAGCCGTCGAAGAGGTCGCGGCCGCCACAGGGGCGCGCCGCCGCCAGGTCTATGCCCGCGCGCTGGCGCTCAAGGGCGGCCGATGAACGTCCGCGCGCGCCGCGGTCAGGCGGCGCACCGGCGCGGTCAATGGGCCGAACGACTTTGTCTTTGGACACTGCGACTCAAAGGTTATCGCGTCCTGGCGCAGCGCTACTGCACGCCGGTGGGCGAGATCGATCTGATCGCGCGGCGCGGCCGCACCGTCGCGGCGATCGAAGTCAAAGCCCGTCCCGACGATGCGCGTGCGGCCGAGGCGGTACTGCTTAAACAGCGCGGTCGCATCGCTCGCGCGCTCGAGCGATTTCTGCAAAGCCGGCCTGAACTCGCCGACGCCGAGTTGCGTTTCGATGTCATGCTGGTGACGCCGGGACGTTGGCCACGCCACGTCCGCGGCGCCTGGCGCACCGGCGAATAGCGGTTCGGGCCAAGGGGCTTGCCCGAGGGACCGCTTGCCTCGATAGTTCGCCCCACGGTTCGTTCGAGGAGTCGCCCGTGTCCCGTTCACGCCTTCGCCTGCTGATCCCGCTCGGCCTGCCGGTGCTCCTGTCAGGCTGTCTCGTCGTCGCCGCCGCTGGTACCGGCAGCAGCATCGGTTACGTCGCCACGGAGGACCGCTCGTTGCGGCAGAATGCCGATGACATCGTCACCTGCACGCAGGCGATCCAGCTCTGGGCTCAGTTCAATACCCAGCTCAACGACGATCTCAACTGCCACACCTATGACGGCCGCATGTTGGTCACCGGCAACGTGCCGACCGACGCGTGGCGCGACGAGGCGGTCAAGCGCGCCTGGCAGGCGAAGAACGTCAAGGAGGTCTACGACGAGGTCACTGTCGGCCAGGGCCAAGGCTTCATGAGCGACGCGCACGACGCGGTGACGACGCAGAAATTCAAAGCGCAGCTGCTGACCGATCCCGACGTGCGCTCGAACAATTACATCGTCACGACCGAAAATCGCGTCGTCTACATCATCGGCTCGGCGCACAGCGACGCCGAGAAGCAACGTGTCATCGATCGCGCCCGCGCCTTGAGCGGCGTCCGGCACGTGATCACCTATATCCGCATCGACGCCAATGCGCCAGCGGCAACGGCTGGCGGTTCCGGCGCCGCCGCGCCGCCGCCGGCCGCTAGCACCGAAAGCGCACCGCCGCCATCGCCGCCAACGCCGGTCACCGCGTCGCCCGTGCCGCCGCCGCCCGGTCCCAACGACACGCCGGCCAACGCGCCGACGCCGCGCAACGACATCGCCGTCACCCCGCTGCAATAGGGATCGCGCGATGGCTCTGCAGGTCGCGATTCAGATGGATCCGATGGAGACCATCAATGTCGCGGCGGATTCGACCTTCGTCCTGGCGCTCGAGGCCCAGGCGCGTGGCCACGCGCTGTTCCATTATCTGCCGCGCGACCTGGCGTTGACCGACGACAAGCTCGCGGCGCGGGCACGGCCCTTGAGCGTGCGGCGCGAGGCGCCCTATTTCCAGTTGGGCGCGCCGCGTTCGCTCGACCTGTCCGGCGTCGATGTCGTGCTGATGCGGCAGGATCCGCCGTTCGACATGGCCTATATCACCGCGACGCACCTGCTCGAGCATGTCAGCCGGCGGGTGCTGGTGGTGAACGATCCGGCGGCGGTGCGCAATGCGCCGGAAAAACTCTTCGCCACGCATTTCGTCGGCCTGATGCCGCCGACGCTGATTTCGAGCGATCCGGAAACGATCGCGGATTTTCGCCGCCGCCATGGCGAAGTCATCTTGAAGCCGATCTTCGGCAACGGCGGCGCCGGCGTTTTCCATCTCAAACCCGACGACGACAATCTCAACGCGCTGCTCGAGATGTTCACCCGGCTCTCCCGCGAGCCGATCATCGTCCAGCGCTACCTGCCCGAGATCCGCCAGGGCGACAAGCGCATCATCCTGATCGAGGGCGAGCCGGTCGGCGCGGTGCTGCGCGTGCCCAAAGCCGGCGAGGCGCGCGCCAACCTGCATGTCGGCGGCCAGGCGAAGCAAGCGGCGTTGACCAAACGCGACCGCGAAATCTGCGCCGCCATCGGTCCGACGCTGCGGCAACAGGGGCTGGTGTTCGTCGGCGTCGACGTGATCGGCGACTATTTGACCGAGATCAACGTCACCTCGCCGACCGGCATCCAGGAGATCAACCGGCTCGACGGCGTCCGGCTCGAAACCCAGGTCTGGGACGCGATCGATGCCCGGCTTGCCGCGCGCCGGCGTCGCTGACCGGTTTCGCTGCTATTCGCTTTCCTGGACGTGGGCTTCGAGGAACCACAGCGCCTTGTCGAGCGCGCGCGAATAGGCGGTGAAGATGTCGGCGGTGTCGGCGTCGCCAGCCTCGTCGGTCTCGTCGATCGCGGCGCGCACCAGGTTCGCCGCCTTGGCATAGCGCTCGATCAGCGCCGCCAGATGGTCCTTCGATTTGTGGATGTCGACCGGATAAGCGCCGAGCGTCGTTGCCTTGGCAACGACCTGGCTGGTGCCGAGTGCGGTGCCGCCGAGCTGAACGACGCGCTCGGCGATGGTGTCGACATGGCCGTCGATCTCGGTGCGGAACGTGTCGATCATCTCGTGCAACGCGATGAAGCGCGGGCCCTTGATGTTCCAATGGGCCTGCTTGGTCAGGAGCGCGAGATCGATCGCGTCGGCCAGGCGCGCGTTCAGAATCTCGATCGAGACCTTTTTCGTATTCGATTTCAGATCGTTCTTGGTGCCGTACATCAGCCGGACTCCTCGTTGCTGGGTTCGCGACACAAGTTAGAATAGTTCTAGATTATGACGAAAGTGTGCCGGCCAGAGCCGGCAAATCGCGCGATCAGCTATGAATTAAAGCTTGGTCTGACGCGTCGGCGACGTCAGCGGGCCGAACCCTTGCTGGCAGGATACGGCGTCCGGCGTGCGCTCGGGCGCGCGGCTGTGGGCTTCGGCATAGACCATGCTGCTGCTGGCGCCGCTGTCGTAGAAATAGAGATCGAGCACGCAATCGGCGCGCCGGTATTGCCAGATTTCGGCCGGTGGATCGACACGCCGCAAGTCGGGGGCGCCGATCAAGGCCGCCACCTGCACCGGCGCCAGGCCATTGAGGTCGCGCAGCGCGGGCGGATGGCCCAACGACGCCAAGGTCGGCAGAACGGTCGGTGTCGCCGTCGCTTGCGGCGGCGTCGCGGCTGGGCCGCCGCTGCACGCCGTGAGCAGCAAGCCGGCGGCGAGCGCCGCGACGGTACCGTGCCGCGTGCCGATCCTGCGCCGAACCTTGTCGATGCCCACCATACGTCACGTCCGCCGCGGCAATCCGTGGCCGGAATGGCAGCACGAGGGAAAAATCATCACAACGCGATGCGGCGCCCGCCGCTCGGCGAGCCCAAAAAAAACCGCGAACCGCGCCAACCTCCCCCGAAACCACCGCTCTCCGGCGGTGCGAAAAGCCAAGCCTTTCAAGGCTCAAGATAGTGCCTTTGCGTGTGTGAAATAAAGCGCAATTTGCCGATTTTCCGCTAACGGGTCGGCTTTTTGCGTCGAAAGCTTGCGGGCGGCTTCATGGTCCTTATACTCCGCGCGCGTCGCGCGCCACGCCGGCCGCGATCGCTCCGCACCCGAACCGGAATCCCTATGGCCGCTCCTTCGTACGACGTCGTCGGCATTGGCAATGCCATTGTCGACGTTCTCGCCCGCACCGACGACGCGCTCGTGCAGCGCCAGGGCCTGACCAAAGGCACGATGGCGCTGGTCGACACGGCGCGCGCCGACGCGATCTATGCCGCGATGCCGGCGGGCGTCGAAAAATCCGGCGGTTCCGTCGCCAACACCATTGCTGGCATCGCTTCGCTTGGGGGCCGTGGCGCCTATATCGGCAAAGTGCGCGACGACGCGCTCGGCACGGTGTTCGCGCACGATCTCAAGGCGCTGGGCGTGCGTTTCGACACCAAACCGGCGACGTCGGGACCGCCGACGGCACGCTGCCTCATCCTGGTGACGCCCGACGCGCAGCGCACCATGTGCACCTTCCTCGGCGCCTGCGTCGATCTCGGGCCCGAAGACATCGACGAGGCGCTGGTCGCGTCGGCGTCCGTGACCTATCTCGAGGGCTATCTCTTCGATCCGCCGCGCGCGATGGAGGCGTTCCGCAAGGCGGCTTCCGTCGCGCACAAGGCCGGCCGGACGGTGTCGCTGTCGCTGTCGGATCCGTTCTGCGTCGACCGTCATCGCGCCGAGTTCCGCGACCTGGTCGCGGCCCACGTCGACGTGCTCTTTGCCAATGAACGCGAGATCTGCTCGCTGTACGAAACCGAGCATTTCGAGCTCGCCGCCGAGGCGGTGCGCGGCCATTGCGACGTCGCGGTGTTGACGCGCAGCGAACGCGGCTCGAACGTCGTCACCAAGACGGATATGCTGCATGTGGCGCCGGCGCCGGTGGCGCGCGTGATCGACACGACCGGCGCCGGCGATCTCTACGCCGCCGGCTTCCTCTATGGCCTGACGCACGGAAGCGATCTTGCGACCTGCGGCAAACTCGGCAGCCTGTGCGCCGCCGAAATCATCGCCCACGTGGGCGCCCGTCCGGAAACTTCGCTGCAACGGCTCGCCGCCGGTGCCGGTCTTATTTGACGGCGCTTTCCGCGCCAGAGTGTGAGTTCATGGAAATCCGCAACATCGCTATCATCGCCCACGTCGACCACGGCAAGACCACGCTCGTCGACCAACTGCTGCGCCAAAGCGGCACATTCCGCGCCAACCAGCAGGTGGCGGAGCGCGCGCTTGATTCGAACGATCTCGAACGCGAACGCGGCATCACCATCCTGGCCAAGTGCACCTCGGTCGATTGGCGCAGCGTCCGCGTCAACATCGTTGACACGCCGGGTCACGCCGATTTCGGCGGCGAGGTCGAGCGCATCCTGTCGATGGTCGACGGCGTTCTGGTGCTGGTGGATGCCGCCGAAGGGCCGATGCCGCAGACCAAATTCGTCGTCGGCAAGGCGCTGCGCCAGGGCCTCAATCCTATCGTCGTGATCAACAAAGTCGACCGGCCGGACGCGCGGGCGCACCAGGTTCACAACGAAGTCTTCGATCTCTTCGCGGCGCTCGACGCCACCGACGAACAGCTCGATTTCCCGACGCTCTATGCTTCGGGCCGTGCCGGCTGGGCGGCCGTCGATCTCGAGGCCGAACGCCGCGATCTGACGCCGCTCTTCGATTTGATTTTGCGCCACGTTCGTCCGCCGCACGCCGAGCCCGACCGGCCTTTCGCCATGTTGGCGACGACGCTCGAATACGATCCCTATCTCGGCCGCATTCTCACCGGCCGCATCCACCAGGGCCGCGCCCGCGTCAACATGCCGCTGAGGGCGTTGAGCGGCGACGGGCGCGTGCTCGAAGAGGGCCGATTGACCAAGCTGCTGGCGTTTCGCGGCCTGGAGCGCAAACCCATCGACGCCGCCGAAGCCGGCGACATCATCGCGATCGCGGGGCTGGAAAACGCTTCGGTCGCCGACACGATCTGCGCGCCCGAGGTCGAAGCCGCATTGCCGGCGATGCCGGTCGATCCGCCGACGCTGTCGATGACCTTCTCGGTCAACGACAGTCCGCTGGCTGGCCACGACGGCACGAAGCTGACGTCGCGGCTCATTGTGGAAAGATTGCGCCGCGAGGCGCAGGGCAATGTCGCCATCCGCATCAAGGAAAGCGACGAAAAGGACTCGATCGAGGTCTCGGGCCGCGGCGAGCTGCAGCTCGGCGTGCTCATCGAAACCATGCGCCGCGAGGGATTCGAGCTTTCGATCTCGCGGCCCAAGGTTCTGATCAAGACCGAGAACGGCCAGCGCTTCGAGCCGGTCGAAGAGGTGCAGGTCGACGTCGACGAGGATTTCGCCGGCATCGTCGTCGAGAAGCTGAGTCAGCGCAAAGGCGAGATGCAGGACATGCGGCCGTCGGGCGGTGGCAAGCTGCGCCTCGTCTTCCGCGTGCCGACGCGCGGCCTCATCGGCTATCAAGGCGAGTTCCTCACCGACACGCGCGGCACCGGCGTTCTGAGCCGCATCTTCGCCGCCTACGAGCCGTGGAAGGGCGCGATCGAAGGCCGCCGCAACGGCGTCATGATCTCAAATGGCGCCGGTGCGGCAATCGCCTATGCGCTGTGGAATCTCGAAGAACGCGGGCCGATGTTTATCACGCCGGGCGATGCGGTTTATCCCGGCATGATCATCGGCGCGCACACGCGCGGCACCGATCTCGACGTCAACCCGTTGAAGGGCAAGCAGCTCACCAACATCCGTACCACCGCCAAGGACGAAGCGGTACGGCTGACCCCGCCCATTCTGATGGGGCTCGAGCAGGCGATTGCCTATATCGCCGACGACGAGCTGGTCGAGGTCACGCCCAAGTCAATTCGGCTCCGCAAGCGGTTCCTCGACCCGCACGAGCGCAAGCGCGAAGGCCGCAAAGCGGAAGCGGAAACCGGCTGAGCAACCGGTGCCGGCTTTAAGACACGGTTAATCGCATCG
>Ga0126371_10003120_pt1 | contig 14439 bp, 12 predicted proteins | sample PanSoiMetaPlot_4_FD_110145 | JGI IMG/M metagenome (GOLD analysis project Ga0126371, IMG submission 110145) | Tropical forest soil microbial communities from Panama - MetaG Plot_4 | ecosystem: Environmental > Terrestrial > Soil > Tropical forest > Bulk soil | place: Panama | collected 2016-02-17 | reverse complement strand
TGCCGCTCTTTTCATGGCGATCTCGCGCACTTCGCGTCCCATCTTGGTGCGGTTCATCATCATTTGCTGCACAATGCCGAGCACGTTGCTGCCCGCCCAATAGAGAGCCAGGCCGGAACCGATGTTCCAGGTCATAAAACCGAACACCGCCGGCATGGTGAAGGCCATCATGCGCTGCTGCGAAGCATCAACGCCAGGCGAGGGCGTGAGCCACTGAACAAGGAACATGGACACAATGAAGAAGATCGGCAGGACGTGCAGCGGGTCCGGGGCGGAAAGGTCAGGCAGCCAAAGCCAGTGCGCCTGGCGCAACTCGATGACATTTTCCAGCATCCGGTAAAACGCATACAGCAGAGGCCACTGAATCAGCGACGGAATGCAGCCGCCGAACATGTTTACGCCCTCGCGCTTCTGCAGGTCGAAAATTTCCTTGTTCATCTCCTGGCGGCGCGGGTCGGTGGTTTTTAGCTTCGCGTATTTTGCCTTGATCGAGTCCATCTGCGGCTGGATACGCTGCATTTTCAGCGACGACTTCATCATCATGAAGCGCGTCGGCAGCATGGCCAGGTTGAGGATCACGGTAAGAATCAGGATCGCCCAGCCCCACTCGCCGGTGATGTGATCGTGAAGAAACTTCAGAATCAGGAACAGCGGCTTCGAGATAGGCCCCCACATGCCGAAGCTTACCGCCTTTTCCAGGCTCACTCCGCCGCTGGTTGGAACCGCTGCCAACACTTCCAAAGCTTTCGGGCCTGCAAACAGGCGGACACTGTAGGGCTGCGCTGCGCCCATTGCCGCTCCAATCACGGCAGCTTGTTCAGTGTGGTTCGGATCAGGATTTTTATGGTTCTGGGGAATGGCGATGGTGTTGTGCAGACTCACCACATCGAGATCTTTGGACGAATCGGGAAGGAAGATTGCAGCAAAGTACAAGTCGCCTACGCCCGCCCAGTCAAATGGGCCGTGCAGCGTTGCTCCGCCAGACACTTTCTTGTAAGCGATCTGATCTGCTTTACCATTTTGCGCGGTCTCAATTCTTCCCGTGGCATACTGCGGCAGAGTGATCTGATCGCCAATACCGGAAGGCCAGGAAAGCAGGGCCGGAACCGGCGCGCCGTTCTGTGTCACTGTCACTTCTGCGTGAATCACATAGCTTGAGTCAAACTCAAACGACTTATGGACGGTCAGGCCGCCGCTCGAATACTCGAAACTGAGCGTTCCAGGCGCGGTGATGCTGCCGGTAGCCGAAGGCACAAACATCGCCTGCTGCAGGCGATTCGTCAGACCCTGATCGTAGGTGTAGAGCGACAAAGGGTAGCCGAACTTGGCCGCAGCATCGTGATTTACAAGGTCCAGCGGCTTTCCGTCATCATCCTTATATTTCTTCAGTATCCAGGAAGTGACCTGCGCCCCTCGATTCGAGAGAGTAATGCGATAGAGCTCGTTTTCAACGACAGTTGTGGTCTCGGCCGCAGCCTGGGTCGTATTTGCCGAGATGTCAGGCGTAGCTGGAACAGCCGCCGGCTGTGGCGTCGCTGCTGTCGATTGATTGTTATTGGCCGTCGATGTCTGTTGCTGCGTCGCAGGAGCAGGGGTGGATTCTGCCGGTTTCTTCGGTTTCAAAAGCTGCAAACCGAGAAACATCGCAAGAAAGATGACGGTGAACGCGAGAATGGTCTTCGAGTCCTGCCCGCCGCCGCCCTGCTGATTGGGATTTTTTATTTCTGCCAAGAGTGCTTCCTATGATTTCGAATCGTGTGAAGTGTGCGCTTCTTTCATGGTAACTGGCGCGCGCGAACTCTGCATGAATGGTGCTTCGGCGGGACCGGATCAAAACCGCCTTTGCAGCCTGGATGGCAGCGCAATAGTCGCTTAAGCGCCATCCAACTGCCGCGCAGCCATCCGTACTCATGGAATGCAATTGCCGCGTACTCGGAGCATGTCGGCTGAAAGCGGCACGCTCCGCCAGATACTCCCGCTCCAGCATGAACCAGAGGCGACAGCAGCCGTTTGTAGAAAGCATGCAGTGCCTCTATCAGAGTTACGCGAAACCTGTCTTGCTGGTTCATACGTCCGCCTTTTGCCCATCTTTTTTAAGGGACGCTTCGACAGTCACAAAGACCCGGCCAACCTCGCCTTCCAGTCGGGAAAAATCCATCTCCAGCACGCTTTTGCGCGGATGCAACACTACATCGACATTGGATTGCAGGCAGCCCAGGTTATGGCGAACGGCCTCTCTCATACGGCGCTTAATGCGGTTGCGTTCAACAGCCTTACCCAGCACACGGCCGGCGGTGAGGCCAACGCGAGGGCCGTTGACTACTGGCAGGTCTTCAGCGCGCGGAGTGAAGAAATACGTCATCGATGCAGAAAAATGCTTCCGGCTCTGCTGATACACGCGCTGGTAGTCGGCGTGTCTGGTCAGACGCGCGCCGCTCAATGTGGGGGGCGTCCGATCAGAAGCTGGTTCCTGCATGGCTTTTTCAATTATTTTCGGCTGGCAAAATCGGCGCGGCGAAGAGGCTGGATGAGTTAGTCGCGGTAACCGGCGCTCACAGAGACGCGCTTGCGGCCCTTGGCGCGGCGGCGCGAAAGAACTGCGGCTCCACTCTTGGTCTTCATGCGGCTGCGAAAACCGTGGGTCTTCGAGCGGCTGCGGCGATTCGGTTGAAATGTGCGCTTCGGCATGGAAGTGCGCTCCTCAAAAAATTGTTCCGATGAAATTGGGTGCTGTTCACAGAGTAGGAAAATGCTCAGTGCAGCAATTTCTAAGTATATCTTATTGCGTCCGGGAGCGCAAAAAACGCGGTCAGGTCCCGCTTTTTCACAACAGGTGGTGCAACAAAAAAATAGAAACGCAATTTGCATCGAAAGTAAGGTTGCAACGGGGTCCAAATGTGCTACTATCGGCTCCGTCAATTAGAGATTTTTCTGCACGTCTTGCTGCATAAAACGATCGCAATCTTGAGAGCTTAAATTTCGCACTCATCCAAGCTCCTGGCACGCCAGAGCAATCCTTGGCCCCGGGCTTTGTACAACCGGGCAAGGACTGTATTTTTTTCTTTGGCCCTCATCTGGAGCATTGATCGCACCTGCCGCAAACGTCGCGCGAAGGAAACAAGATGTCGTTTGTACCGGCAACACCTCCTGCTTCGCTCAACCCTTGGGTACGGATTCTCGGGGCGCTGGAAAAGAAAATCAACCGGCAATCGTTTGACACATGGTTGAAGCCGACCCGATTCAGCCACATCAGAGGCAAGAAACTCTTCGTGCGCATCCCCACACCTGAATTTCAAAAAGTAGGTGACCGCTATGGCGACCTGATCCAGGAAGCCATTGATAATCTTCAGCTTGAGTTTGAAGAGGTCGCATTCATCACGCCGGAAGAAGACCCGACCCTGGTGCGCGTGCGTGATGATGGTGGTTTCGCTCCGGTGCCCACGCACGCCCCGACAGCCCCGCCCAATGGATTGCGCGATGGCTTTCGCAGTCAGCCGCGTATGGCGGGTGTGCCACAGCAGGGTCGCTTTGACTGGTCATCGGCGGCGCAACTCAACCCGCATTATACCTTCGACGCTTTCGTGATCGGCGCAGGCAACCAGTTCGCGCGCGCCGCGGCGGAAGCCGTGGCGGAACGCCCGTCAAAGGCATACAACCCGCTTTTTCTGTATGGCGGCACCGGTATGGGTAAGACGCACCTGATGCAGGCAATAGCCCATGAAGTGAAGCGGCGCGATCCGGGGGCAGCCATCTGCTATGCAACCAGCGAGAAGTTCACCAACGAGATGATCAATTCGCTGCGCTATGACCGGATGACCAGCTTCCGCGATAAGTTCCGGACCGTCGATCTGCTGTTGATCGACGACATCCAGTTCCTCAAGCAGAAGGAGCGGACGCAGGAGGAGTTCTTCCACACTTTCAATGCGTTGCACGAAAACATGAAGCAGATTGTCATCGCTTCGGACCGTCCGCCCAAGGAGCTTGCTGAAATCGAAGACCGTTTGCGCTCACGCTTTGAGTGGGGTCTCATAGCCGACATCCAGCCGCCTGATCTTGAGACCAAAGTTGCCATTCTGCAGAAAAAGGCCGAAAACGATCATGTTGCGCTTCCTGTCGATGTGGCGCTCTTCGTTGCGTCAAACATCAGAACAAACGTGCGTGAGCTGGAAGGCGCACTGACTAGGCTCTTTGCCTGGTGCAATATGAGCGGAGTCGAAATCACTCTGCCTGCTGCGCAGCAGTGTCTCAAGCAGTTCATCGACACGCAGGTGCGCAAGATCACCATAGAGGCCATCCAGCGCGCCGTTGCGGAACAGTTTGGCATGCGCGTTGCCGAGTTGAAACAGAAGAACAACTCGCGCGCTGTTGTTGTTCCGCGCCAGATCGCCATGTTCCTGGCCAAAACCATGACCGAGGCGTCACTGCCGGAAATTGGGCGTCAATTTGGTGGCAAGCACCACACGACGGTAATGCACTCCATCGGCAAAATCGAGGAGCAGCGCCGCGCCGACAAGGACCTGAACCGGATGATCAATAAGTTACAAGAGACCTTAAACAACTGATTCATAGCTGTTTGGCCCTGCAATTTCTTACAGCTTGAAAAATTTCCTACTTTTGCGCTAACTTACCTGCGCTTTATCATACGCAGGTTTCGGACCGCTGTAGCTGCACCTGCGCGTTCAGAGGAGAGGAGATTTCTATGCTTTTTATTCTCTGGTGGATCATCGTCGGCCTGATTGCCGGCTGGATCACTGGTAAGCTGATGAAGGGCAGCGGCTATGGCACGATAATGGACATCATAGTCGGCATCATCGGCGCTATCATCGGCGGCTTCATCATGCGAGCTCTGGGATTCAGTGGCCAGGGCGGCATGATTTACACGATCATCATTGCGATCCTTGGCGCAGTGATTCTCACTTTCCTGCTCAGACTCATCACCGGCAAAAGAGCATAGGCCCTATAAAACACAAAGCGCATCGAAGACGCCTGTTTAGAACAATCTTCGATGCGTTTTGTATGTTGCTGCGGAAACTATGCGGGTTATTTCCTATTTAGGCTGTTTTGCAATGATCAACCCGGCTATCTTCTGGTAGGTCGCCTGAGGAATGATCTTTTTCTGGACCAGTTGATCTTTTCTCGTATAGGGGCGTCCAGCCACGATTTTCTGCGCGTACGCATCTCCGATGCCCGGCAGCGCTTTCAGTTGATCGAGACTTGCGGTATTAATGTCCAGCAGATTGCTTGCCGAAGACGCAGCCTTTGTCACAGTGCTCGCCGATGGCGGAGTCTGGGCGTCCGCGTGCAGCCTGGTTACAGTCAGACCAGTCATCAGGGCGACAGCCAATGCCAGCGGGGCCAACCACGAGAATTTGCGCTTCATTCCTTTTGTCTCCTTCCCGAGGGAAATCTGCACCACCGCGGTCATACTCTTCGTCTTTGCCTTGTTTGTCAATGGCCCGCTCGGGACGAACTTGACTCTGCATTGCAAAGGATGTGGATACTGCGGATTAAGCGGATCCAGTGGATTTCCAATAAGGTCGGAGGCCTATCACCTTTGCATGAAAACGCTCTTTCCACCTGCCTCATGGATTTTCCACACGGGCTTTTTTAGAGCCTTGTGCAGAATGAGGAGAACCTGTGCCTCAACACTGGAAATATGTCCTCTCTTCCATACATTCCTTTTTTCAGGTTCCGGTTTTCTAAAACCTGTACCGCACAAAATAGCTGTCCAGCATGCTTTTCGACGCTCTTTCCACTTTTCCGCAATCATCTATTACGACTACTGGTTTAATTATTACTTTTAAAAACAGAAACAGCAGTAGCACACGCTTGTCGGCCATTCGTTGTGTCATTCGCCTGTTCGGTTTCCCGGTTTTGGAATTTCCCACTTCCAGGACACGTTTTCCGCAGATACAAATCCGGTGTTTTCTCACTAGAATGAATGCCATCGAGCTTCGCGCTTCATTCTTTTGCGCGCGTTGGTGTAAATTGAGGCAAATCCCAAAGGGGGCAGAATATGCCTGGTGCAGGCGTAGAGGAAAGACAAACGGCGGGGGGCGTGATGGAAATCACCGTAAGCCGGCAGGAATTGCTGAGGGAACTCACAGCAACACAGAGTGTAGTAGAGCGTAAGACGACTATTCCCATCCTCTCGAATTTTCTGATTGAAGCCGCCGATGACAAGCTGACAATCACGGGCACGGACCTGGACCAGAGCATGAAGACATCGTGCTCAGCGAAAGTCAAAAGGCCTGGAGCCTGCACGATTCCTGCCCGCAAACTCTACGATTACATCAAGCTGCTGGGGGATGGAGACATTTCCATCAAGCTGCTGGAAAACCACTGGGTGCAGATTCGCGCTGGGCGGTCAAACACCAAGATGGTCGGCATGGCCCGAGCCAACTTCCCGCAGGTTCCTGAGTTTCCAGAGAGCAGCCTCACAAAGATTCCCAGCTCATCGCTGAAAAATCTGATCGCGAAAACTATCTTCGCCATTTCGAATGAAGAGTCGCGCTACACGCTCAATGGTGCGCTGCTCGTCCTGAAGGTGGAGAGCCTAACCATGGTCGCGACCGACGGACACCGTCTCGCGCACATTGAGAAGTCCGGCGAGAATTTGTCGAACATCAGCGGCGAGAAAAAGACACTGATTCCGCGCAAAGCGCTGGCGGAGCTACAGTCATTGCTGGTGAACAGCGACGAAGAGTATCTCGAATTCGCGGATGATGACCAGACACTCTTTTTCCGGATCGGACACCGCACGCTGACCAGTCGCAAGCTTACCGGACAGTTCCCGAACTATGAGGCAGTCATGCCGCGCGACAACAATAAGTTCGTCGTTGTGCGGAGCGAAGACCTCAATGTCTCCATCCAGCGTGTTGCGCAGTTTGCTGATGAGCGTTCAGGCGCGATCAAGATACGTATCGAGCAGAATGAGCTGAAGGTTTCTTCTTCTTCCACTGATTCGGGTGAATCTGAAGACGTGATCGAAACCCCATATAGCTTCGATCCAATCGTGGTCGGGTTCAATTCGGCATACCTGCTCGACTTTCTTAAGGCCACTGGAACGACAGGAGAAGTGCGGCTGGAGTTCAAGGATGCGCAATCTGCCGGGCAGATGCGTCCTGAAGATGGCGGCGACGATTACAAGTATCGCTACATCATCATGCCCATGCGCATTTGAATAGATCACTTCTGTAAAAAGAAAAAGGCCCGGCTCAGACCGGGCCTTCGATTTTGTGAGTTGTTCAGTTTTAGTATTGCGGACGCTCCTGGTTACGTGGCTCGTTCTTGTGCGGTTGAGCTTCTGATTTCTGTTGAGGTGCAGAACGCGTCTGCTGCTGGGGATGTTGCTGCGGCTCTTGTCGCTGTTGTGGAACAGGCCGCGGTTCGGGTTGAACGCGCTGCTGCGGTTCAGGTCGCTGTTGTGGTTGCACATGCTCGGGCTCTGGCCGAGGCTGCGGTGAATTGTGCGCCTGTTGCTGCGGTTGCGGCCGGGGCTGAGGAGCAGGCCGTTCCTGCTGAGGCGCCGGTCTTGCTTCTGTCCGCGGATTCTCAGGTCGCTGTGATTGAGGCGCTGTCCGCGGCTCAGTGCGCACTGTGTTTTCCGGCTTGTTGTTTGGAGCTGGACGAGTTTCCGGAGTCGGCCGTGATGTTGGCTGCGGCCGGCTGGCATTGTTGTGTTCATCCCGGGTTACAGGTCGAGCAGTATTCTCCGGGCGGTTTGTCGGGGCTGGCCGTGTTTCCGGACGCGCACCATTGTTTTCAGACTTGTTGGCAGGCAGCGGTCTGCTTGCTGAAACATTGACCGGCCTTGCTGCGACAGCATTTCTGTGGAAGTCATTCACAGAGCTTGCAGGGCGAGCAACTGCGGCTACTGCCGGAGCTCCATGATTGCTCTTGAAGAAGTTCGCGCGGTCCTGCGCGGCTACATTCCGGTGCGTGACTTGTGCATTGACAGGTCCCATACGACGCGCCCGTTCAGCCGTTTGCTGTTGTGCATTCGGACGCGCTGTAATGCCGCCATGTCCGCCGTTGTAACTCACGCGGTTGACGGTGACGTTGTTGATGACGGTTTTGTTGACATACACATTACGAATGACCGTGGTATTCACATGGCTGACAGCGGTATTGTAGTAGAAGTTGTTTCCTCGCCAGCGGCCACCTTCATAGCCATTGCCGTAATAGCCGTAGCCGTAGTTCACGCCGCCATAGAAGCCGATTTGCGGACCCCAGTATCCAGTGTGCCAAAGGTAGCCACCGCTACCCCAGCCCCACCATCCCGGTGTCCACAGCAAACCAACAGACGGCGCCATCACCCATGTGCCAGGCACCCAGTAATAGTCGTATCCGTTCCATGCCCAGTATCCGGGGGTCCAGATGTAATTGGATCCGGGACAAAGCGGCTGGTCATAAACCGGAAGAGGTGGAGGCGCAGTGTTAACAGCTACTCCTATGCTTACCTGCGCGAATGACGCAGCGGGGAGACTCAACAGCAACGTTGTGAGAATAAAAATCGGTAAAAGACGTCTGACTTTCATCGCTATACCTTTTGCCATCTTTCCTTCGTTTCCCTGGCTACCATTCGCAGGTTTCGAGGAGTGATTGGCTGCTTTTCTTTCGTTGCTCTGTAGCTCCCTCCCAGCTACAGATATTTGTGACACTAGTCAGTCGGAAGATGTTGTGCAGGGATTCGGTTGCTTGCTTGAGTAGTGACTTTTGGGATGACGGCAATGGGCTGTATTAACAGGCATTTGCGAAGAAATTTCCAAGAAGAAAAAATAAATCGCTATATAAGTTAAGGTAGAAACCGAACAGAAAAATTTCAAACAGAGGCAACCAAATTGCGCAGAGCTAGCGTTCTACGTGCTGTGAAATAGATGCTGATAGTCCTGCCGCATCGATAGTTGCGTTGACCATCGCGTCAAAACCCATACATGAATTCAGCATGAGATGATAGAGACGGTAGTCCGTCCAGTCGCGGTTATAGAAGCGGCGTACATAAGCGGAGCGCCGCTTGTCTGTCGCCAGAATTTCTTGTTCGGCATCGTTGGCGTGCTGAGGAAAATTCTTCTCGAACCATTCCGCCTTGCGCTTCATGGAGGCATGCACAAAGAGGTGAAAGACGCCGGGCGTCGTCAGTAGCGCGCTGGTCGCTCCACGCCCGACGATGACGCAATGACCCGTCTTGACCAGTTGATGCAGGTAATCGCGCACAAACTCGACCATGCGCTCCGCATCAAAAAATTCCGGGTCAGGCGTTGCCGGCAGCCGTTCAATCGAGCCATGCCAGAAGGCTTTGCCGAAACGGTAATACCAGGGATCGAGACGCTCGTCACAGCTCTCGGCCAGCTTTTTGGTGATGCCAGCCTTCGCGGCAATCTCATCGATGAGGCACTGATCGACGAGCTTCCACTGCAGGCGGTGCGCAAGATGATAGGCAAACTCCGCTCCCTGGCTTCCGTACTCGCGTTCCACCGTAATGACCCGAATCATGATGCGCCCCCGCTCGCGTGACGTATCCTAGCACTGGTTTTGGCGGGCCGTCCAGAAGCTAGCGCCTAGCTCCGAAGCTCAACCACCGTCGCGCCTGCGCCGCCTTCAGCCTGGCCCGGCTCGCTGATTGAGGCCACATGCGGATGACGTTCCAGCATCGCTCGCAATGCACGCCGCAGGACGCCCGTTCCTGTGCCATGTATGATGCGGACGCGTGGCAGCCCGGCCAGATATGCGCGATCGAGAAACTTTTCGACTTCGTCCGTGGCGTCATCTACCGTGCGGCCAATCAGATTGATCTCCGGACGCATTTCCGAATCAGGGTGAGTGGCTGAAACAGAGATGCCCCGACGTCGAGCCGCCTCGATTGGATTGGATCGCCGGGAAATGATTTCGGCGATTTCGTCGCGCGCTACGCGCATCTTCATGGGGCCAACTGCGACCTCAAAGGTATTTTCGTCAATCTCACGTTGCACAATGCCTGTACGGCCGAGAGTTCTCAGTTTTACCGTGTCGCCGGATGAGATATTCCGAGCAACATGAGGATGCGCGTGCTGGTCGCCTTTGTCCGCGCCGGTTTTGTCGGCGACGACTGCTGCATTGAAGTTCTCCTGAAATTCGCGTCGCAAACGGGCAATGCGCTGCTCGGCGTGTTTGGAGAGCTTCTGCTGCACCGCGCGGTCGTCGATGGCGCGGACAGTTTCGCGCGCCTGATACTCAAAGTCTTTGAGCAGGGATTGCAGCTTTTGTTCCAACTCGCGGACTTTCGCGCGCCACTCCTTCATGCCTTCTGTCGCCAGGCGGTTGCGCTCGCGAGCGAGCTCCTGCTCCAGCTTCTGCACGCGATTGCGTTCTACGCTTAATTCTTCCAGTTGTGCATGCAGGCTGTCGATGAAGCTGGCAATATCCTGCGTCTGTGTGTTGAGCTGTGAGCGGGCGCCTGCGATGATCTCCGGGTTCAGGCCCAGCCGCTGTGCGATGTTGATACCTGCCGATGCGCCCGGCACGCCGAGTCGCAACTCATAAGTGGGCGCCAAAGTGTGCTCATCAAAGCCGACTGCGGCATTCCTCACGCCAGCGTTGTCTGCCGCATAGACCTTGAGCGAAGTGAGATGCGTCGAGATGACTGACCACGCTTGCGCACGCAGAAAGTGTCCAGCGATGGCGACAGCGAGTGCCGCACCTTCCTCGGGATCGGTGGCCGAGCCGAGTTCGTCGAGCAGCACCAGCGACCCGCGACTGGCGATCTGCGCAATGCGGTTCAGATTGACAATGTGGGCCGAAAAAGTTGACAGGCTCTGCTCGATTGACTGCGAATCGCCAATATCAGCCAGAATATTTTCAAAGACCGGAAGCACGGCGTCTTCCGCAGGTACAGGAATACCGGCCAGCGCCATGGTAGAGAGCAGTCCCGCCGTCTTGAGCGAGACGGTTTTGCCGCCTGTATTGGGGCCGCTGATGATAAGCTGCCGTTCTTCGCTGGAAAGAGCCAAAGTGAGAGGCACGATTTTCCCGGTATTGGACCGCTTGGGTGCCCCGTCCTGAGGGTCAGCGAAGGGTGGGATTTCGCGCAATCGTTTTTCGAGCAAGGGATGCCGCGCCTGCTTCAGCTCGAAGACAGGCGAAGCGTCATCGCAGAACCGGGGCCGTACGCATTCGAATTCCTGTGCGAATCGCGCCCGAACCAGCAAAGTTTCAACCTCGGCCAGCACGGCCGCGCCTTCGCCGATAATGGCAGCATCGGCCGCGATCTGGTGTGTCATGGCGAGAAAAATGCGGTGGATCTCGGCCTGCTCGTCTTCAAGCAGCCGCACAAGCTCGTTATTCAGCTCGATGGTTTCGAGCGGCTCAAGATAAACCGTCTGCCCGCTGGAGCTCGCCCCGTGAATCACGCCTTGCACGCGGCGCTTGATCTCGCTCTTTACGGGAATGACAAAGCGCTCGCCGCGTATGGTGATCAGATCGTCCTGTGTGCTGCCTCCTTCTGATAAGCGGCGCAGCGCGGAACGCAAGCTCTCCTCGATGGCGCGCTGCTGACGCCCCATCTCACGGCGTATGCGCCGGAGCTCGAGAGAAGCATCGTCGGTAAGTGTGCCATCGGGGAGGAACTTCGCGCGCAGAGATTTCACTAATGGGCCAAGCTCGCTCGTCAACAAAGGCGCGGAGAGGGCCTTCAGTTCCGGAATTCTGTCCTGAACGCGTTCGGGCGGCAGGCGCAGCAGCAATGTCCAGCTAGAGATGTCGTCGGCGAGGTTCAGCAGGTCGCGGATTTCTTCCGCCTCCAGCGCCGCTCCTTCAATACGTGACTTGTCGAGCAGGGTGGTGGGATCGAAGAGCGAACCCAATCGCGGCTGCGTGCCTTCGCCAAGCAGCAGCCGTATTTCTTCAACTAGAGAATGCTGCCGGTCGAGCCATCCGCGGTCCATCGAAGGGCGCAGGCTGAGAATCCATTTCTTCCCTATAAGAGAAACCGAATAGCCAGCCAGAAGAGCGAGAAACCTGTCCCATTCCAGAACGCCATGGCTGAAATCACCCAGTGGAGACGGGATGGACTTCACTAAAGCCATGAAATACATGGTAATTGCGATTCTTTGGAACCGGCAGTAGGTCGGCTGCGTAGCCCTCTTCAGGAGGAATCGGACAATGTTCTGCAGCGGATGTGGCCAGGCGATGCAAGGATTTGAGCAAGTCTGCCCCAAATGCGGGCGCCCCGTGCCTCCCATGCCGCTTTCCCGTCCGATGGCTTACTCACGCGTGCAGCGGCACATTCAAACCGTCGCCATTCTCTGGATCGTATGGGCTGCATGGAGCGTTATTGGATGGCTTATCGCTCTTCCCTTTGTCGCCGGCGCCTTTGGTGGCTGGGGAGTATGGGGGCATGGTCATCATGGCTACTACACCTTCGGACCTGGTTTTCCCTTTCCTCATATGATGTGGGTGCCTGGGTTTATAACCGTACTGGTCTTCGGAAGATCCCTGCTGGCCTTCATCACCGGGATAAGCCTGCTGCGCCGCGCTCCTTGGGCAAGAACGCTGGCCATCGTGGCTGCGTTCCTTACGCTCATCAAGCCTCTAACAGGAACCGTGCTCTCTATCTACACGCTGTGGGTACTATTGCCTGCGCCGGCGGGTCAGGAATATGAGCAGATAGCCGTGCCCTGATTGGGGCAAGATTAACGGCGAATCTTTCGCTTGTTGTCCACTTTAGGCCAATACTGGAACTCATCAACGTAAAGCTCTCCGTTGAGATCTAATAGGTGCTGTTGCATGCGTGCCTGCGCATCAGAAATCGCCTGGTTGTATATGACGGGCCCAATTTCCTCAAGAAAGAAGTTGAGCAATAAGCTGGCGGGTAGATCGCCAATCGGTTCACGCATATTTTCTTTGAAGTAATGTTGCATCGAGGCAATTGCGTCGGCACGCGCCTGCTTTGAGAGCTGAATCGTCGTCATGGGTCTGGTTCCTATATGTCAGCTTACAGGTCTGTTGTCAGCGATGATGCCTATGCTTCGCACCACACACTAAAATAAAAGCATGGAATATCCAGTAACCCGGCTGCGCCGCCTGCGGTCCAGCGAACCTATGCGCGCTCTGGTACGCGAAACTCATCTGGAGCCTTCCGCGCTTATCTATCCGTTATTTATCTGCCCGGGCGAAGGCGTGCGGAACGAGATCAGCTCTATGCCGGGGGTCTTCAATCTCTCCATTGATGAGGCCCTGAAGGAAGTTGAAGGTGCCGCGTCGCTCGGTATTGGGGGGTTACTGCTTTTTGGTCTGCCGGAAGGCAAAGATGAACAAGGGACGGGGGCTTGGGCCGATGACGGCATCGTCCAGCGCGCTCTGCGTGAGTTCAAAAAGACCAGCGCCCTGAAAAACCTGCTGCTGATTGCCGATGTCTGTCTCTGCGAATACACCTCGCATGGACACTGCGGCATTGTGAAGAAGCAGGGCGAGTCATATGAGGTCGAAAACGATTCCAGCGTCCGCTTGGTTGCGCGCACGGCGCTTTCACTGGCACAATCCGGGGCCGACATCGTCGCCCCCAGCGACATGATGGATGGCCGCGTGGCCGCCATCCGCGATGAACTGGACGAAGCAGGACTGGAACAGACGCCGATTCTCTCCTACGCGTCGAAATTTGCTTCGGCCTTCTATGGGCCGTTTCGTGAAGCCGCTGATTCCGCGCCGCAATTCGGCGACCGTCGCAGCTACCAGATGGATGGCGCGAACCTGCGCGAGGCAATGCGCGAAATCGAGCTGGATCTGGCTGAAGGCGCTGACATGGTCCTGATGAAGCCGGCCATGCCTTATCTTGACGTGATCCGTGCCGCGCGCGAGCGCTTCGATGTGCCAATTGGCGCTTATCAGGTCTCCGGTGAATACTCGATGTTGCATTCAGCCTTCGCGAAAGGCTGGCTTGATCCGCAACGGGCCATGGTGGAATCGCTGATTTCGATCCGGCGGGCAGGAGCGGGATTTATCGTGACGTATTTCGCTAAGAATGCTGCGAAGGTGTTGGGTTAAGCGCTCTGCATCTTCCGCTCGGCTGGAACATCTCTCATTAGGCAGCACCTCGCGGCTTACCGCGTACAATGAAATGTTTGGATGAAGGGTCCTCGCCCCTCGATCCATCGAGCTATTCTCTTGAACGGAGCATCCCTTGGCAGAAACAACGTATGACATAGCAATTATCGGCGGCGGACCGGCTGGATATACCTGCGCCATCCGCGCGGGCCAGTTTGGTCTGAAGACCGCCCTGATTGAAAAAGCAGACAAGCTGGGCGGGACCTGCCTGCATGTGGGCTGCATCCCCACCAAAGCCTTGCTTTTCAATGCCGAGGTCTACGACCACCTGAAGCACGCCAAGGACTACGGGATCGAGCTGGCGGGCGACGCCAAGCTCAACTGGAAGACCATCCTCGACCGCAAGAACCAGATCGTCAC
>Ga0126371_10003119_pt1 | contig 14443 bp, 12 predicted proteins | sample PanSoiMetaPlot_4_FD_110145 | JGI IMG/M metagenome (GOLD analysis project Ga0126371, IMG submission 110145) | Tropical forest soil microbial communities from Panama - MetaG Plot_4 | ecosystem: Environmental > Terrestrial > Soil > Tropical forest > Bulk soil | place: Panama | collected 2016-02-17 | reverse complement strand
ATACTCCAAAAAGCAAAACGGCCCGCGTACGTGAAGCACGCGGGCCGCCGGTGGTACTGTTGGGATTGACCAAGAGGTGGTCACTCTACGTGGCCTCTTCGGCAACTCCGGGTCCCAGCACGACCTAAATGCTGGGCGGATCAAAACCCTAACTCACCGGTAGTGTGCGGACTGTAGCATCCCGCGAAGCTTTTCAGCTTCTATGGAACGCCCCGCTTAGAGCGACCGCTCTAAGTCGCAGCCACCTCACCTGGTCTTTTGGTACTACTGCCATCTGAACTTGTCATCAGACCACCTCCTTTCCGGTGTAATCGCAGACTAGTACGGAACCACCTCAAGAGTCAATCGGCACAAAAGTGGGTGCCAGCGAAAGCAACAGAAAATCAGTTTCCAGTCGGCAGTCGTTGGTCGTAAGCGAACAAATACGGTTTCAAGGTTTCCGGAGCCCGTCTCGCTCCGGCTCATTGCCCGCAACTCATACCCCTGCCGGACATGTCCGGAAGCTATCTGGTTGATTGTCCTATCGCGTCCCTACACTGGAAGTCTCTCCCGCCGGAAAAGCCCTGTTTTCTGAGATGCGAACTTTTCAAGCTTTCCAGCGGTAGGCGCCCGACTGTGGCAGGCCCAAATGGGCGAGCACGCGGTTGGCGAATTCGTGAGCCATGTCATCGAGGCTCGCCGGCTGGTTGTAGAAGGTCGGGATCAGCGGAAACACGCTGGCTCCGGCATCGGCGGCGCGATACATGTTGCGAATGTGAATTTTGCTGAGTGGCGTTTCACGGACGCACAGCACTAACGGACGTCGCTCTTTCAAAGTTACATCGGCAGCACGCTCAATTAGTTGAGCGGCGATGCCATTGGCGATCCGGGCCAACGTCCCAACGCTGCAGGGAATCACCACCATCGCATCGGCGGGATATGAGCCGCTGGCGACGTTGGCTCCGATGTCGGCGTTGTTTTGCATCCGAATCTTTGCAGATTTTTTACCAAGGATGTACGCAAGCAACCCGTCGCGGCCCTTAACGTTGAGTTCCTCCGCCATCACGCGAAGGGCGCCGTCGGAAGCAATGAAGTTCGCGGTGCCAACGCGGTCGTCCTTCTCGACCGCGAGCAGGAAATGTTTGAGGAAGATGGAGCCGCTCGCCCCGGTCGTAGCTACAGTCAGGTTCTTGGGCGGGTACATGGGGAAACCGGGCTCCTTTGGGAGACGCCACTAGCAACTGGTGAGCATAGGGATGCGTCGGAATGTAAGTCAAGCTGAGGAGTGCTGCGCAGCCGGCGCCTGAGTAGCGGGCCGTGCTCGATGGGCCGAATCATGGCAAGCGTTTCAAATCTACGATCTCGTCGGTCGGCGGCGCAACTGCATGCGCTGGAGGGTGTAGAACGCGAAATCCGCGCCAATGACCCCAACGGCCGCCGCAAGTATCTGAGGGATTTCAGTCAGGCATACCGCTCCTATCAGTCCGTTATCGAACTCGATCAGGTTTACAAAGAAGTCCAGGGCGCCGACCTGGTGTTGATTGGCGACTATCACGCCTTGCCCGCCTGCCAACGTTTTGCAGGGTCGCTGCTTGAGCGCTGCGCGCTCGATGGTGAACGTCCGGTTGTTCTGGGACTCGAGACGGTCTTTGCGCGCGACCAGCATATTCTCGACGAATGGTGGCGGCGCGAGGTCGGCGAAAACGAACTGCGAGAACGAATCCGTTTTCATCTGGACTGGGGCTACGACTGGGAGCCGTTCTACGAACTGCTGGTGGTCGCGCGCGAACACTCAGATGCGGTCTATGGCCTCGACTGCTTGCCACGCGAAGATCTGCGAAAGATCTGCGCCCGTGACCGTCACGCCGCCGACAAGATCGCGGAAATCCGCCAGAAGCATCCTGGCGCCGTGATCTTGATCTTGTTCGGCGAATCGCACCTTGCGCCTGGCCATTTACCCCACACACTGGAAGAAAAACTTCCGGCGCAACGCACGCTCACCGTCCTGCAAAACGTCGATGCGCTTTACTGGCGGGCGGCCGGCGAGCAGCATGACCGCGTCGAAGCTGTACAGGTTAGTGATCGCGTCGTCTGCGTGTTCAATGCAACGCCGCTGGAGAAATACGAAAACTATCGGCTTTGCCTGAACAGCTGGAAGAGGGAAGACTCGGATCCGCCCGATATCGCTCCGACGGTCTACAACCTGATCGACGGGCTTGTGCGTTTCTTGCGGATCGACCGCTACTCTTCGCACAACACCACACAACCAAAATTCCTGGTCGACCTGCTGCCGGAAGTATATTTCCGTCATTCCGATGGATTGCTCCACCGCTTGCTCAGCCGCAAAGCCGTGAACGACGAAGAGCGCGATGCCATGCTGGGGCGCATCGAAGATCGAGGCTGCGTCTACCTTCCGCAGGTCAACGTGTTTTACATGCATGAGTTGCAGATGATGTTTGCGGCAGAAGAGGCGGCTCGCTTCCTGCATCACGCCTGTCGCGGTTTACCAGCGCGCGTCACCGCAAGGGAAGAAGCCGCGGACGAGCCCGGAGATTTCTTCTACGCGCGGGTCCTCGAGAATGCTCTGGCGTATTTCGGATCGCGCGTGTTGTATCCAGCCCGGGCGGCGGTTCGCGAAGCTGACTTGCGCGACCTGAACGATCAGACGCGTGAAGATGTGGAGCGCCAGACCGGCCTGGGATTCACAGAGTCGAATCGCGCCATTAATTTCCTGCTCCTGCACCGGCTGCTCGAAGTAAATGCGAAGCAATGTGACGAAGTGCGCGGATCGCTCGACGAAGGCATCCGCAGCAGCGGCGCGAAGTTTGAATACGTGACCCAGCAGCTGGGCTACCTGCTGGGATCGGACCTCTACGATGCCTACCTTGAAGGTCGCGCCACACCGAGATACGTCCGAGGCTTATTCCTGACTCACGTTGAAGAACCGGGAGCCGCCCGGGCTGCTTACTTCGATCTCGTTCACAAGTTACGCGGAAAACGCTCCACGCGCCGCGATTGCGTTCGGCCGTAGTCAGCCCACGACCGAATTCGCGCTCCATGCCACTCCGTTAGGATTGATTCTTTCTGCATCTTCACCGATTGCCACTTGCTCCGTTCGTTGACTTGCTTCGTGCCAGCGCCTACCATACGGCGGCTTTCAGATCACAGCCCCACTCATCTCTTTAGGAGATCGGCCCTTGGAGACCCTTCGCAAGTCTGTACCTCCCCAGAACAGTGGCTCATCAGGTTGGAAGAGACGCTTCTCGACGCCACTGATCTTCGCCGCCGTGATAATCTTCGCGGCAGTTTGCGTTTCCTTCGTGCTGGCCGTGGAACAACCAGCTTCAGACGCTCCGCCCGCGGATCGTGTCTACCGTAACGGAGTGATTTTCAAGGCGGACGCCAATCACACGAATGCAGAAGCGCTGGCGATTCGCGAGGGAAAGATCGTTTACGTGGGAAACAATCAGGGTGTGGCGCCATTCATCGGCACATCTACCCAGGTTGTGGATTTACAGGGCCGCTTTCTGATGCCCGGCCTCATCGATGGTCACATGCATCCGCTTGAAGCGGGCGCGCAGCTGCTCAAGTGCAGCCTCAACTATGAGCCACTCACCATTGTCGAGTTCCAACAACGCATCCAGGCGTGTCTCGACAAATCCAGCTCCAAGGAGCCTGACGCATGGCTGGAAGTCGTCAGCTGGTTTCAGGAAAGCATGCGTCCGGCCGGGACAAAAACCAGTCGCGCCACACTAGACGCCCTAAAAACGAAGCGGCCGATCATCGTGCGTTCTTCCTTCGGTCATACCGTGCTAGCCAACTCCCGCGCGTTGGTTCTCGCCAAGATTACCGCGAACACGCCTGATCCGATTGGTGGAAAGATCTGGCGCGACTCGTCGGGCGAGCCCACCGGTCTGCTCGAAGACGCGGCGAAAGCAATATTCTCGACGCTCGTCCCTCAGCTTACCCCTGAAGAAAACGTCGCAGCCGCGAAAGCTGCGCTTCAAGCCATGAATCGACAGGGTGTGACAAGTTTCCTTGATGCCGCGGCTGCGGAAGAGGACATCGTTGCATTCACCGCCGCGCGCCGTGCCGGGGAGTTGACCGCGCGAGGCCACTTTGCGCCAGTGATTGAGCCTTCCGAAGCAAACGACCCGCATGGCGCCGTCGCGCGCGTGGTCGCGCTTGGCAAAAAGTACGACGCAGGCAAAATCGCACGCGATCCTTCCATCAGCGTTCGAAACGCAAAGATGTTTCTCGACGGAGTGATCGCAGCGCCCGCATTCACGGGGGCCATGCGTGAGCCTTACTACATAAAGCAGGGAACGTCCGAGAAGCCGCATTGGGTTCCCGGCACCAGTCGTGGTCCCGCCGTCTACTTTCCTCCCGAGGCTCTGGCCACGATTCTCGTGGACCTGGCCCGCATGGGCATCGACCCTCACATGCATGCCGACGGAGACGCCGCAGTTCGCGCAGGGCTCGATGGCGTTCAGGCGCTGCGCAAGGCGATGCCCAGCGTCGATATCCGACCCGCCATCGCGCATGACGAAATCGTCGATCCGGTGGACTTCGCGCGCTACAAGCAGTTGGGAACCACCGCGGTGCTGTCGATGCAATGGGAAAAGCCCGCGGGCGATACGATGGGGCTCCGCGACTACTTCGGACCCACGCGGATGAAGATCCTCGAGCCGGCAGGCCTTCTCGCTGCGGCGGGCGCTCCGATTGCCTTCGGCAGCGATTGGCCCGTCGACCGGTTGGACGAGTGGTTCGCCCTTAAAGTTGGGGTGACCCGTACGAACGCGCCCGATGCCCCCCCGGAGTTTCGCGGCCGCCTCGGAGACGATCCGGGATTGTCAGCTGATGCGGTGTTGCGCGCAGCCACAATCAGCGCCGCTTACGAACTCCACGACGAGGCAGTGGACGGCTCGCTCGAAGTGGGCAAACTGGCGGACCTCATCGTTCTCGACCGCAATCCGCTGAAAATCCCTCCAGAGGAGATCGCGAAAACGCAGGTCTTGGAAACGGTGGTTGGCGGGAAGGTGGTGTATCAGGCGCCTAATGCCACGCAGTAGGGTTTGCAGACTGCGGAGAGACAATTTCCGAGGTGCTAATCTAACCCTCGGGATGTTGCATACCAAAAACTGGTTGCGGACTGCTGATCTCTCGTGAACGCCGAATCCATCCGCAAATTATTCGAGGAGGTCCGCTCGGGGAAGCTTTCATCCGACGACGCCGTTGCACGCATGCGACATATGCCGTTTGAAGACCTTGGCTTCGCCAAGGTCGATCATCACCGTGCGTTGCGCGTGGGAATGCCCGAGGTAATCTTCGGCGAGCGCAAGACGCCCGCGCAACTGGCTGGAATTTTCAAGCGCCTCGCCAAGCATGGCGGGAACGTTCTTGCGACTCGCGCCGATGAGCAGCAGTTCGCAGCGGTGAAGAAAGTAATTCGAGGCGCGGAATATCGGGAACTGGCGCGGGCCATCGTCCTTCAGCGCGATCACAAGATTTACGGGAAGGGAATTATTACGATCGTCTCCGCGGGTACCAGTGACATCCCGGTTGCGGAAGAAGCGGTTGTTACCGCTGAGATGATGGGCAACGATGTCCAGCATCTCTACGATGTTGGTGTCGCCGGCATCCATCGTCTGCTTGCCAATCGTGAGTCCCTCGCCAAGGCGCGCGTGATCGTCGTCTGTGCCGGGATGGAAGGCGCGCTGCCAAGCGTGGTCGGCGGACTGGTCGGTGTTCCGGTGATCGCTGTGCCGACCAGCGTCGGCTACGGCGCATCGTTTAAAGGCATCGCCGCCTTGTTAGGAATGATGAATTCCTGCGCATCAAACGTGAGCGTCGTGAATATCGATAACGGCTTCGGTGCGGGCTACGTGGCGTCGCTGATTAACCGAACATGAGGGTTTAATTGTGAGGTGATTACCACGATCAATGCAGATCGCTGGTCAATATTTCGCTGATCTCGAAAATCTGGGAATGAAGGTGTTTGGACAGTATCTCGAGCAGCCTGGCTTTCTTCTCCTGCGAATCCGTTAAGCTCAAAACCCTAGCAGCGGTTGCCTCCATAAGTTCGGCAAGAATCGCGCCCAAGCCTTTCGCTGCTTGTGGAGTGTTCCGCGCTAATACTGCGGCGATTGCTTCTTGAATTTGGCGCTCGTCCTCGGGATCTGGGGTTGAGACTACAGCGCTCATCTCCCGCTGAAACGCTTCCATGGGCTTACGAAACAGGGTCTGGATCTGTTCAAGCTTCTGTGCCTGCATGCTCATTCTCCGGCTGGCTGACGAACGTGTGATTTTACCCAAACGCGAAAGCTTGCCCTGCCGTATCGCTGCGCCACGTTCGGTTCGCCCAGTACCAACGACCAACGACCTCTAAACAAAAAAAGGGCACGGCTTTCGGCCGTGCCCGCAGAGAGAGGAGTGGAACGTTACATGCCTGATTTAGAACTGTTCTCGACCGTCAGGTTGTTCAGGACGCTGAACGCCCCGAACACCTGGTTCGCCCGCATTCCGGCGATCTGCTTATCCATGTCGTTGATCACCGTGCCATACAGGCTGATGTGGCCGTTGTCGACGATGATTCGGATCGGACGTGCCGGGTCAATTGCATACTTGTTCAGCGCCGAGGCTCCGTAAATCGCCCGTACTGCTCTCCGGCGAATGTTGTCGTCGAACATCGAGACCGGCGAAACCTTCACTTCGTTCACGATGTCCTTCACGCCTTCCATCCGCTGTACCAGTGCGAGGGCAGAAGCGCGGCCCACGTCGTTGTACGTCTGACCACCCAGCGTCACCACGCCGTCCTTCACGTTCAAGGTGAAGTAGTTGAATGCGCTGTCATACCAGCCGACGCGGTCGTAGTAGAGCTTGCGCGACAACTGCTCCGTCAACTGCGCATCCGTCACCGTGGGTCCGGCAACCGTGATCAGGTTACGAACGCCCTGCGCGTTCTTGATCTTCTTCGCCGCTTTGGCTGCGTCCAGCTTGTCCTGGTAGAGATCGACCGTGCCCGCCAGGGTCACGATGCCGTCTTCCACCGTGGACGTCACGTTATGAAATTTCTCGTTCTGCGCCAGCTTCTGCGTAACCGCCGTTTGCACCGTCGCGTCATTGCGTGACGCGCTGCTGGTTTGCGCCACCATGCTGACACTCAGAACACCCACCAACAAGAAAGCGGAAATCCCCGTGGTCAGTTTCCTCATCGCCATCTTCTCCATCCTCATGACTTTAAGTTTTAATTAACTAACTGTTCAGTTAAATATTGGATGAGGCATCCCGCGGCCGGGATGCCTCCAGTCGCCAATTTTTGATTGGTTTGTTAAGCTTATTTAATTCAATAACTTGCCAGCGAAATCCGGGGGGATTGTAGGGCCCGGGACGCACTGAAGCGCAAACCTGGAGCCGGCCAGTTCGCTGCTAGGCAGATCGTCGCGCTTTCGATTTCTTGCCGGAGCGGACCAGCGTTGCCGCCCGACCCCTTGGCTGTGGGAGAGTTGGCCCCGCTTGCTTTTTTTCCTTAAACACCCGGGCAAAAATCTTGTCGATATTCCGCAGTTGCCTCCGCAGATCGAATGCTTGCTCGATCTGCTTCGTCGGAACCTGGTCCGTGATGTTCTTGTCGTGGACCACTAGATCGTGAAAGTCCAGGTCTTCCTTCCACGCGCGCATGGCATGTCCTTGCACGAGACGATATGCGTCTTCGCGCGAAACCCCGTGCTCGACCAGATCCAATAACAACTGCCCACTGAACACCAGCCCCCGCGTACTGTCGAGATTCGCCTTCATGCGTGCGGGATAGACGAGCATTGTGTCGATCAGGTTGGTGGTCTTTTGCAGAAGGTAATCGATTAGCGTCGTCGAGTCGGGCAGAATGACTCGCTCCACCGACGAGTGAGAAATGTCGCGCTCATGCCATAGAGGCACATTCTCGAAAGCCGCCTGAGCGTTTGCCCGTACCACGCGGGCGAGGCCGCTGATCTGTTCGCAGGTCACCGGATTCCGCTTATGTGGCATGGCCGAGGATCCCTTTTGCTTTTCGCTGAAGAACTCCTCCGCCTCCCGCACCTCAGTTCGTTGCAGATGTCGGATCTCGGTGGCGATCTTGTCGAGGGTCGAAGCCATCACCGCCAGCGTCGCCACATAGTTTGCGTGGCGGTCGCGCTGGATCACCTGCGATGAAATGTCCGCTGCCTTCAGTCCCAGCCGCGCGCAAATCTTCTCTTCGAGCTCCGGGGACAGGTGGGCGAACGTTCCGACCGCGCCCGAGAACTTTCCAACGCGCATGCCTTCGGCAGCAGCCTTGAAGCGTTCGATGTTGCGCTGCGTCTCCGAATACCAGTTCGCCAGCTTGAAACCGAAAGTGATGGGCTCAGCGTGGACTCCGTGCGTCCGTCCGATCTGCGGCGTGTCCTTAAACTCCCACGCCCGGCGTTTCAGAACTTCCGCCAATCGCTCCAGATCTTCGGCAATGATCGCGGACGCCTGGGCAATCAGCAGGGCCTGTGCTGTGTCGACCACATCGTTTGACGTCAAGCCATAGTGAAACCACCGCGCATGAGGACCGACAATCTCGGCGACCGCCGTCGTGAATGCGATGACGTCGTGGCGAACCTCGGCTTCGATCTCTTGGATCCGTTCGAGTCTGAAGTCCGCGCGCTCGCGGATCGCCTTGGCCGCGTCTTTGGGAACGAGTCCAGCTTCGGCAAGCGCCTCGGTCGCCGCCACTTCTACGGCCAGCCATGTCCGAAAGCGGTTGTCTTCGTTCCAGATCCTTCCCATTTCGGGACGGGTATAGCGAGAAATCAAGGACAAACTCCAAGTAGCTGAAATTGGGGAACGAAGGATTGTAAACGACCCACAAGGCGCCCGTCCAAGTGCCACTAGCCACTGGAAATTGTTCAACTTTTCAAACCGAGAAGGAGCGATCGTCCTCAAAATCATACATATCGTGTTACGATACATATGGGGTCTTGTCTTGCTACGATATAATCCGCGGCATGGAATCACTCACCCTGTCGGACTACACTTCGTTAGCGGAGCTGCGTTATCAGATACGCTGCTTCCTCTCTTTCAGTGAACAGGCGGCCCGTGCCGCGGGCCTGGAGCCAAGACAACACCAACTCATGCTGAGCCTGAAGGGGCTGCCGCAAGGGGCGCGGCCCACGATTGGCGAAGTCGCGGAGCGTTTGCAGATCCAGCACCACAGCGCGGTCGAACTCGTCAATCGCCTGGTAGCCGCTGGGTATGTGAAACGGCATCGAGGCGGCAATGACCGCCGCGAGGTGCTAATTACGCTCACGCCCCGCGGTGAGAAGGTGTTGCGCGAACTGTCGTTGCACCACCGGGCAGAGTTACGCTCGGCTGGGCCAGCGCTGGTCGCGGCGCTTCGACGAGCAATGCGAGGAGCCCGAAACTCCAACGGCTTCCATGCTAAGGCTGCCGCTCGGAAGAGGAGACGTCCTACCTAGAACATGTCTGATGAGAATGGTCGAAACGCAAACGACGGGACGGCTGCTTCCAGCCTCCGCGACAGCGCCACTTTGCTTCCTCTCGGAACCGATGGAGCACGGCCGCTGTCGTCGGTGCGCGGCGCCAAGCCCGCGCAGTTCCGTATTGTCCTGGTCTCGTTTCTGGCCGGAGGCATAGGCCTCGTTGCTGGACTCGTTGCGTTCGTCCTGTACAAGCTGATCGGCCTTTTCACCAACATCGTCTTCTTCCATCGCTGGGACACCACCTTTGTCAGCGCCCGCCTCAATCATCTGGGACCATGGGTCATCCTCATGCCAGTCATCGGCGGCATCATCGTCGGCTACATGGCGAAATATGGGACACCAAAGATCAAGGGCCACGGGATTCCTGAGGCGATGGAGGCCGTGCTGGTCAATCGCAGCCGCATCCAGCCGCGCGTGGCGATCCTGAAGCCGATTTCTGCCGCGATTGCCATCGGTACCGGCGGACCCTTCGGCGCGGAAGGTCCGATCATCCAAACGGGCGGAGCCGTTGGATCGCTCGTTGGACAGGTGTTTCACACAACCGCTTCCGAACGGAAGGTACTTCTCGCTTGCGGCGCCGCCGCAGGCATGTCGGCAACGTTCAACACGCCGATTGCCGGCGTCATCCTGGCCATCGAACTCCTTCTCTTCGAATTCAAGTCGCGTTCATTTATCCCGCTGGTGATTGCGAGCACCCTGGCTACGGCCGTCCACATGCAACTCCTGGGTGCGGGCCCAATGTTCACGGTCGCGCCGATGGACTTCGGGATTCCGCGTGCGTTGCCGTTCTACTTGCTTCTCGGGGCGATTTGCGGCCTCGCCGCCGTCGGATTCAGCAAGCTGCTGTACTGGGTGGAAGATCAATTCGAAAAGCTGCCGGTCGACGAACTGTGGTGGCCGGCGATCGGTGCTCTGGGACTGGGCATCATAGGCTACTTTGTTCCGCGCGTACTGGGGGTTGGCTACGACACCATCGGCGACATTCTGAATGCGCAACTCGCGCTGAAACTCTTGCTGGTTGTGATGGTCGCAAAGGCGGCTGCGCTTGTGATTTCGCTCGGCTCGGGTACGTCCGGCGGATTGCTCGCCCCGATGTTTATGTCGAGCGCCGCAATGGGCGGCGTTTTTGCGCTGGCGATCAATCGCCTATTTCCATCGGCAAACCTCGCCGCGGGCGCATTTGCGCTGGTCGCCATGGGCGCTGTTTTTGGCGCCGCATCCCGTGCGACGTTTTCATTCATCATTTTCGCCTTCGAGATCACGCGCGACTACAACTCCGTCCTCCCGCTGATGCTGGTCAGCGTGATAGCCGACGGTGTCGCCATGCTGTTCATGCCTAAGTCGTCGATCATGACAGAAAAGCTCGCGCGTCGCGGCTTGCGCATCCATCAGGACTACGAGACCGACATCATGCAGCAAGTCAGCGTCTCGGAAACTATGGACACGAACGTTCCCATGATCCCGGAGACCGTGCGTGTCGGCGAACTCGCCGAGCGCATCGCGAAGCATGACCCTGCTGTTAGCCAGCACCAGGCGCTGTTCATCGTCAACGAAGCCGGGAAGCTCGCTGGCCTCATTACCCGCGGCGACATCCTGCGCGCTCTCGATCAGGATCCCACGGGTGCGATCAAAGTCCTCGAAGCGGGCACACGGAATCTGATCGTCACGTTCCCCAATGAACTGATCTACGAAGCGGCCGAAAAAATGCTGCACAACGATATCGGCCGCCTGCCGGTGGTTGACCGATCCGATCCTCAAAAGCTGGTCGGATACTTGGGCCGTCAAGGAGTAATGTCGGCGCGCCTGCGTCGCTTCGACGAAGAGCACGTACGCGAACCCGGATGGGTTCGCCACTTTCAGAGGGAACGTCTGGTCAAGAAGGGCTGAAAAGGCTGCCCCGGTTGGTCGTTTGATGGTCCGAATACGCGATGACCTGATTAAACCCGATCACCGGTTTTTTGATGAAAGCTCGTTCTCCGTGCTCTCTGCAGACGTCCTCTGGATCCTTATGGTCCGATCCCGCGATAACCCGATGGTCCGAGCATCTCCGCGGGTGGATGTTTTTTGCAGTTTGAAAAGGAGCGGTTTTCTTTGCGCTCTTTGCGGTTAAGAGCTTTTGCCCGCCTCTTAAGCCTGCTGGCGGAGGCTACTAGTTCTTCATCCTCGCCGGGACAACCTGCATGTCGCTCGCGGGAGTGCGCTTTTCCGCGGCTTCAATCAGCGGCCGCAAAGCTTCCACTGAGATCCCGAGCGTTCCGCCGGAGAATCCATCGATATAGGCGGAGTTGATTCCGATCACCTGTCCCGACGAATTGAACACCGGTCCGCCGCTACCACCGTGCGCCGTGGGCGCGTCGTAGATCAGCTTGTCGCCGATTGCGTCACCAAGGTGCCCCACCGTTGCCGATGGCCGAATCAGCGACAGCGCAGCCAATTCGCTGGCCGCATTGATGTCGTCATGACGGTACGCCAGCCGCTGATAGACCTCGGTCGGCGATTTTGCAACCATACCCGCCACACCCATCGGATACCCAATCACCGTCACCAGTTCCCCCGGAGGAGTCGCCGAGGTTGCCAGCGGAAGTGGCGCCAGGCCCTTGGTGGCTGGCGAAAACTCCAGGTGCAGAACTGCAAGATCGTTGTGTGCCGAAACCACTGTAGGCGTAATGTCAAACGGCGTCGGAGATCCGGGGAAGAACGCCACGAGCTTTTCCAGGCTCGGCGTGGCTCCCCTCTGGATCAGGGCCTCCGCCTCTTGATCCCCATACCACGGCTCTGCTACGTGACGATTCGTGGCTAACAGTCCCTTGGCCACGATGAATCCCGTGCCCGAAACGCGCGCCCGCAACCGCGGAGCTTGATTCGGGAATCCAACCTGGTACACGCCAAAGACGTAACAAATAGAGTTGCGATATCGATTCAGGACCATGACGGGCATGGCCTGCTCGCTCTTCATTTGCTGTACCTGTTGGGTGAGATCATGAACCTCTTTTTGCAGTTCAACCCCATTGGTCGTGGTCGGCACGTAAGAGCGCACCGCGATCGCAGCCCCAACCAGCAAAAGCGCGGCGGTTGCGATCTCGACCACGCGGGTCCAACTCTCGGCGGCCTGGTCTATTTCCGGCTTGGTTTCTTGTTCATCCATAGTCTTGTCCACTTCTGCCGGAAACCTGTGGGGAAGGAGGGCCCCGGGGCAATCTTGCTAGCCGTATATTGCAAGCAATCCCCGCGTTCCCCAAGGCACGGAAGACGATGTACCGGGGAAATCTATGCTCTCTCAACTGGTTACAGACAACGCTGGCTCGAATGGGTGGCTGGAAGAACGTAACTGTTACCGGAAAAAAGTGGTAGGCGCGAGGACGCGGACTAGAGAGGCTTCAGGCCCAGGCGTTCCGCCATTTCGTCGTAAAGGAATCCCTCACCCACCCGATAGGGCTGTACCCATTCGCCGTCGATCACAAACTGCGGAATGGCACGCTTGCCGGTGCGCCGCACGACTTCGTCGGCGGCGCCAGGAGTGGTCTCGATGTCGATTTCCTTGAAGGGAACGTGATGGTCGTTCAGAAAGCGTTTGGCGATGCGGCAGTCCGGGCACCAGTAGGCCGTGTAGACGATCAGTTCCATCTTGTGATTTTGAATTCTTTTCTAGCCTATTGGGATACGAGATAAGCCGCAAGTGGCGCGCGTTCTTTAGCAGCGATGCATTTCAAAGTTCTGGTGCGGCCGGCCTGCTACACCCGCTGCAATTCGTGCAGCGTGCGCTCGTTCTCGACATTGCCGGTGTTTAACGTAGATGCCGGCTCGAACAGCATGACCCAGCATTCTTCCTCAGCCACTGGCCGGTGCTCGACGCCACGAGGCACAATCAGAAACTCCCCTTCCTCGATCCAGATATTCCGGTCGCGAAGTTCCATCCGGAACCGCCCCTTCACCACCATGAACAATTCATCTTCGTTGTCGTGATGATGCCAGACGAACTCGCCCGTAAACTTCACGAGCTTCACCATCTGTCCGTTGAGTTCTCCGGCGACGTGTGGCTTCCACGATCCGGCGATTTTGTCGAACTTGCCAAGCACATTCACTTTTTCCATTGGTCACCTTTGGACGGATACAGAACGCGAGATTAGGAAATAGCTAATCCTCAGATTCCGCCCTGCCGCGCCGGGTCGCAAAGAAGTTCAAGCGTCTCCCCATTGTTCTTCGGTACCATGCCCGGCCAACTTGCCATCCGCTAGACATTCGTAACAGAATGGTCGGCCTTGTTTTGATATACCGGTTTGCAACAACAAATGAAATGAGTGTCGCGATGAAGGTTTTCGCTCGGCTTTTCGTGTGTGTATTTCTTCTTACCGTCGCAACCTTTGCCCAGTCGCCTTCCATTGCCGCACCTCCCGAAACGCCGAAGCGGCCCGTGACCGACGAATATCAGGGCGTGAAAGTCGTCGATGACTACCGGTGGCTCGAAAACTGGGACGACCCACAAGTCAAGCAGTGGAGCGCAGCACAAAACGCCCGCACGCGCGCCTATCTCGATAACCTGCCCTCTAGGTCTGGGATCAAAGACCGTCTTCACCAGCTGTTCTCCGCCAGCTCCGATTCCTACTACGACCTGCAATTTCGCGGAGGAACGCTCTTCGCTCTGAAATTTCAGCCCACGGCACAACAGCCGATCCTCGTGGCTCTGCGATCAGCCGACGATCCTTCCAGCGCCAAGGTCATCTTCGATCCCAATACCGCAAACGGCAAGGGATCGATCGCGATGGATTTCTACGTTCCCTCGCTAGACGGAAAATACGTCGCGCTGGCCCTCTCGGAAAACGGCTCCGAGGACAGCGCCGCACACGTGATCGAAGTTGCAACCGGAAAAGAACTCGGCGATGTCGTGCCGCGCGTGAACTTTGCCACGGCCGGTGGCAGCCTCGACTGGAAGTCCGATGCCTCCGGTTTCTACTACACACGCT